>Ga0187890_10000122_pt1 | contig 53045 bp, 47 predicted proteins | sample June2016WEW_21_1_FD_133005 | JGI IMG/M metagenome (GOLD analysis project Ga0187890, IMG submission 133005) | Peatland microbial communities from SPRUCE experiment site at the Marcell Experimental Forest, Minnesota, USA - June2016WEW_21_10 | ecosystem: Environmental > Terrestrial > Soil >... | reverse complement strand
CCACGTCGTGCGGACGGGCGAGCGCCGCCAGCAGCACCAGGCCGAGCGCCACCAGCAGCGCCACACCCGGCGGTCCGAGCGCCGCTCGGACTGTGACACGGCTGGCGGTCTGGCCGGCGGCCGGCCGCGAAAGACGCGCGTGGAGCACCAGCAGGGCCGTGACCGCGACCATCGTCCAGGTCGTCGCGACCAGGTAGCCGCCGAGCACGTCGCTCGGCATGTGCCAGGCGAGCATCAGCAGCGAGCAGCCGACGGCCAGCGCGAACATCGCGCCGACGCTCGCGACGATCGGTCGCAGGCGGGCGGGCGCGACCAGCATCGCCGCGAAGACCAGCGCCAGCGCCGCGGTCGAGTGACCGCTGGGCCATGACGCCGCGCCGATGGAGACACCGCCGACCGAGACGTGATGGTGGGCCAGCAGCGGCTTGAGCGTCTCGGAGGTGAGCGGCGCGAGCGACATCACCGCCGCGACGGCAAGCGCGACGCGCGGGCGCTCACGCGCGATCGCAACGGCCACGAGCGCGGTGCCCCAGAGCACGAACTGCAGCGGATTGAGCAGGTGCAGCAGGAAGTTCGCGGGCCCGTCCACACGCGGCCTGCTCAGCAGCGTGAAGTCGTGCAACGCGACCGCGTCCTTGAGCTGGACCGCAGGTATCAGCTCGGCGATCACCCAGACCAGCGCCAGCGCCACGACGCACAGGCCGGCCAGTCCGAGCGGGCCGGCGGCTCCGCGACGACGCTCTGTGTGGTGGACGACATGCCGCGGCGGCATCGCGCCAGCTGTATATGCGTGTTCGGTCATTCCTCACAAGGGTATGACGTTCGCTAAAGGACGGGTCAACGAGTCGGGGCCGACCGACCAGCGTCCGGCAGCGCGCGCCGAGGCCAGCCGGCTCAGGGGGCGCCTGAAGCGGGCGCCGGCAGCGCGATCGCGGCGCCGGGCTGGAGGGCGACGGCGAAGCGGTCTTCGAGCGTGCTCTGGTTGAACGCGCGCGCGGCGAGCTCCACGCCCGCGCCGTCGGTGCCCGTGACCACCCACACGGGCGCTTCCTTCACGCCCCGCGTGGCCGCGATCAGCCCGGCGTCGCCGAGCAGCCTGCGCACCGGCCGACCCTGCTCGTCGAGCAGCATGAGCATCTGCCCGTTGGCGGAGAAGCGCGCGTACACGCCGCTGACACGCGGCCCGTGCCCGATGCTCTCAGCCTCGAGGTCGCCGTTCAGATGGGACCACGGCCCGACCATCACACGCAGCGTTTCCGGGGCGCCACCGCTGCCGATCGCAGCGACGGCCGCCAGCACGCCGAACGCGCGCAGGCTGGCTGTGACCGCGCGGCAGGCGTCGGAGACGGATGCGCATTCCACGCGCACCGGCAGTCGCTGGCCTTCGATTCCGTTCAGGAACGGCTCGGGGAACGAGCCGACGACCGCTGGTATGTCCTTGGCCTGACCGGCGCCGTGCAGGTCCCACCAAATGTGGTCACCGGGATGCACGCTCGCCGCGGCGGGCCCTTTGGACGCCTGAACGCCGTTGACGTAGTAGAGCCATTCGGCGCTTGACCCCGACGTCCCCGCTTGCCGGCCACCCGAGACGCCGTCGATGCCCTGCACATGACCCCCGCCGGAGCTGGCGCTCACAGCGTAGTTGCTACGCAGCAGGCCGATGACGGTCTCCCCCCCGCTCGCGTGCAGGGCGCCGGTGCGGTGCAGCACGCGGCTGCCGAAGTCGCGCGTGATGACGAGCTTGACGGCGCTCGGCGCCGGTCCGACGGCGAGCCCGCAGCCACCCAGCGCGAGCGCGGCCAGCGTGGCGCCGAGGGCGCCCACGCCTGCAGGAGCACGCCTCACCGCGACGGCCCGCGCTCGACGGCGTCCTTGAGGCGCACGAGTCGCTGCTCCCAGGCGGCTTCGGCGCCCGCCAGCCACCTCGTGGCCGGCGTCAGCGCACCCGCGCGCAGCCGGTAGCGGACCTCCCGCCCGCTCGCGGGAGCGCGCTCCACGAGTCCCGCATGGTCGAGCGCCGCGAGGTGCTTGGCAACGGCCTGGCGCGTGATCGGCAGCACGGCGCTGAGCGCGGGCACGCTCGTGGTTCCGTCGCGCAGCAGCTCCTCGACCATCAGCCGCCGGGTCGGGTCGGCAAGGGCCGCGAACACGGGGCCCACCGCGTCGCTCAAGCGAGCACCCGTTGAAAGCTCGCCGCCAGCATCGCGATCGGGAACGACGGCACGCTCTCGGTCACGACCACGCGTGTGGACGGGTGGGATCCAGCCCCGGCGACGATCAGGAACTCGACGCGAGTGGCCGGCTGCTCGGCTCCCGCCCACCACCACACCAGCCGGTGCGGCGCGTCGAGCACCTCGACGTGGATCTCGCGCTCGGGCTCGGACAGCCAGCGCTCGCGACCCTCCTTGGTGGCGAGCGCCTCGAACACCTCCTCGGGCGACGCCTCGACATCGATCTCCCTTCGTACCGCCATGACCACCTCCGTTGACAACCATTTGGTTGCTATTGTGCGCTTGACAACCATCCAGTTGTCGAAAGGATAGCCCAGATGCCACTGATCCCGATGGTCGTCGAGCAGAGCGCGCGTGGCGAGCGCTCGTTCGACATCTACTCACGCCTGCTCAACGAGCGCATCGTATTCATCGGCACGCCCGTCGATGACCAGGTCGCGAACCTCGTCGTCGCGCAGTTGCTGCACCTCGAGAGCGAGGACGCCGACAAGGACGTCTCCCTCTACATCAACTCCCCCGGCGGCGTCGTCTACTCGGGCCTCGCGATCTACGACACGATGCAGTTCATCAAGCCCGACGTGCAGACGATCTGCTTCGGCGTGGCGATGAGCATGGGCTCGCTGCTGCTCGCGAGCGGGGCGCCCGGCAAGCGCATGGCGCTGCCCAACAGCCGCATCCTCATCCACCAGCCCTCCGGCGGCTTCGAGGGCCAGGCGGCTGACATCGAGATCCACGCGCGCGAGACGCTAGAGCTGCGCCGCCACGTCGATGAGATCTACGCGCGCCACACCGGCCAGACGCTCGAGCGCGTCCATGACGACATGGATCGCGACCGCTACTTCACCGCCGAGCAGGCGCGCGAGTACGGCCTGATCGACCGCGTGATCTCCTCGCACGAGCTGACGCGGGTGGCCACCGGCTTCGTGGCGCCGTCAGGCGAGGCCGCCTAGCGACGACGCCTCCCGATGCGCGCTCCAGCCCGCCGCGCGAGGGCGCCGCGCGTGTAGCCCAAGATGGGCTGCTAGATCCAGCCCAGCAGCGGCCCGAACACGAGCCCGGCTATCAGGTCGACGCCCGCGAGCAGGCCCACGACCTGTACCTGGCGCGCCCGCCGCGGCATGTAGAAGACGGTGAAGGACACGACGTAGAACGTCAGGTAGCCGAACACCACGATCACGGGGAAGCTGGCGACGTTCCACCACCAGTAGTACCAGTGGAACACGCCGTCGGCGTGCAGCAGCAGCTCGACCCCCACCGACACGAGCGAGAGCGCGATCGCCATCGCCCAGCGGCTGGGCAGGCCGAGGATGCGCGCGGAGCGATCGGCCGGCAGCAGCTTTGCGAAGACGACGCCGTTGATCGCGAAGAACAGCGAGATCTCGACCGTGAGGCCGATCAGGATCACGAAGCTGCTGCGCCCGGTGACCGTCCACAGCGCGGCGTGGCCGTTGAAGTGCAGCACCAGCGCGTTGATGATCTCGTTCGCCCAGTCCATCAGCCAGAAGGCGAGGCCCGCGAGCACGACGCTCCAGTTGGCTTTCTCGACCTCGACGGCGTAGACGTAGACGGCGAGTGCCAGCAGCGTGACCGTCGACCACTCGAACAGGCCGGGCGCGCGCAGCAGGTGCTGGGCTTCGCGCGTGAACTCAGGGACGCTCGAAGCGAGCTGCCAGATCCCCATCGCGATCTCCCCGGCCCCGCTGGGGCCTAGGACCCGACAGCGGCGAGGTCGGAGTCGAGGTCGGCCAACGCGGCCCGCTGGCGCTCGTCAAGCGCCGTGCCGTCGACGATCAGCCGCCGCGCGGCGTCGAGGTCATCCGCTCGACCGAACGTGAGCGCCGCCTTGACGGCGCCGTCCTTCAGGTACCAGTTGGTGAACGATCCGTCCGCGAACGATCCGCGCACGACCTCCTGGTCCCACTCGTACGCGGGCCCCACGTATTCGAGCTCTCCCCAATCGGCCAGCACGGAGTAGAAGTACGGGACCACCTCGTGCGGCATGTCCCTGCCGAGCATGTTCAGGGCGGCGGTCTTGCCGTGGTTGAACGCCACGTCCCAGTGCTCGATCCGCAGCGGCGCGCCGCCGTGCACGACCGAGTCGTACTCGCAGATGTCGCCCGCCGCGAACACGCCGGGCGTCGAGCTCTCAAGACGCGACGAGCAGCGCACTCCGCCACGCTCGCCCAGCTGCAGGCCCGCCTTCTGCGCGAGCTGCACGTCGGGTGTCACGCCGGCGCCGACCACGACCGCGTCGGCCGCCAGTTCCAGCCCGTGCCTGGTGACGACCTTCGCGACCCGGCCATCGCCCTCGAAGCGCTCCAGCTCGTCGCCGCCGTGCACGCGCACGCCGTGCGATTCGAGCAGCTCCTGGAAGAAGCGCCCGACCTTCGGGCCAAAGCCGCGTTCGAGCGTCGCCTGCTCCTGCATCACGATCGTGCAGCTCTTGCCCAGCAGCGTCAGCGACGCGGCGACCTCGCAGCCGATGTAGGAGCCGCCGATCAGCACCACCTCCTCCGCATCGGCCACCCCCTGGCGAATCGCGTCGGCGTTGCCCAGCGTGCGCAGGTAGTGGATCTGCTCGAGCTCGCAGCCGCCCACGTTCAGGCGGCGCACGTTGGCGCCGGTGGCGATCAGCGCCTTGTCGAACTCGACCTCGTCCTTGGTCGAGAGCGTCGCGGTGCGCGCCTGCAGGTCAAGGCCCGTGACGCTCGTGCGCGTCAGCAGCTCGATGCCCTGCTCGGTCCACCAGTCGTTGGGCCGGAACAGCGGCTCCTCGCGGGTCTCATCGCCGCGCAGGTAGCCCTTGGAGCAGTCCGGGCGGTTGTACGGCGGGTCGGGCTCGCGCCCCACCAGCAGCACCTCGCCGTCGGCGCCTTCCTCCCGCAGCCAGCGCGCGCAGTTGGCCGAGGCGAGGCCTCCGCCTACCAGCAGATAGTCGACCTTGCGGGCTGACATGCTGGCAGCCTACAACCCCGGCGGATGGCGCACCGACCAGTCGGCCCACGTCGGGATGTGGTCGAGGATCCGCCAGCGCGGGCCGTCTTCGAAGCGGTTCGGGCCGACGTCGGTGCCGTTGTGGGAGGTGTCCAGCCTGAGGCCGGCCACGACGATGAAGACGTGCGGCGTCGGGCTCGCGCTCGCGTAGATCGTGACCCAGCGTCCCGGACCGGGCGCACCCCAGTCGACGTAGTCCTGCGCCAGCGGGTTGTCCTTCAGGATTTCCGCGAGCGGGCGCACGCCCGCTCTGTAGAGCACGTAGTTGACGGTGCTCGAGCAGTCCTCTTCGCGGGCGCCCAGCGGGTCGGGATGGCCGCCCGGCCCGTACGGCAGCTGCTGCAGCTCGTTGCCCGCGACGACCATCGCCTGCACGACCGCGGGCACTCCCGCCGGCACGAACGCGAGATGGCCGTCCTGCGGGTCGAGCTCGGCGCGTTCGCCGGCCATGAAGCGCACCGGCGTCGGGCTCTGTTCCTGCAGGCGCAGGTCCGCCCCTGCGCTCGCTTCCGCGCCTTGCCCCGCACCATCCCCCGTGAGCGACGCCTGCTCAGGGCTCGACGCTGATGTGCTCGCCGGGTCACCGTACCTTGCCGCCCAGCTCTCCACCTCTTCGACGTACCAGTTCGCGTGGTTGTAGGCGAAGATCGCCTGTTGGTAATCAGAGGGCGCACCGGACGCACGCAGGTAATTGGCGGCGCCATAGATCGCGTCCGCCGGGTCCCAGCGATTCGGGGGACCAGCGCCGTCGGCGTCCACCCCGTACTCAGCCCATGTCGAGGCGAGGAACTGCATCGGCCCGCCGGCGCCGGCGGAGTTCACGGCGCCCTCCTGCGCGCACGACGGGTCAGGGTCGCGGCCGTGATCGCACTCGACCTTGCCAATCCCGGCGAGGATCGCCCAATCGAGGCCATAGCGCTGCGCGGCCTGCTCGTACAGGCGCAGGTACAGCGGCGGGATTTCGCGCTCGGCAAGCGCCGAGACGCCGTCGCTCTGGGTTTCAGGCGACCGCTCGCCGGCGCTGAGCGACGCGCCACCGAGCGCGGTCATTGCGGCGACGAGCACGAATGCGATCACCAGCAGCCCTGACGCGCCGGCCACGACCAACCCCGTGTTGGCTCTCTGCCCGCGGCGCCCGGCGGCAGCCGACCCTGCGGTCATGGCCGGTCCCGTCCAAGCTGGCGTTTGCGCCGGGCGGCGACCTCGTGCGCGTCGCGCATCACGCTCGAGCGCTCGGGGCCACCCGGCGTCGGCGTCTGACTGCGCGCACTCGCCTGCGCACGTCCGTCCTGCTGCCACTGCTCCAGGCGTGAGCGCTGCCTGCGCGAAGCCGGCAGGCGCTGGCCGGCATCCTCCATTCGCCGTTCCACCGCCTTGTCGAAACGCCTGTTTGCCTTGCGGCGCTCGCCCCGTCCGGGCCGGGGCGCGTCCACGCCCGCGGCAAGCGCCCGTGCCGTCTCGCCAAGCTCCCGTCGCAAGGCCAGTTCGCGGTCGATCTCAAGGCGCGCCGCGCGCTGGGGGCGCGGGGCCAGGCGTTCGTACTCCGCGCGACCGTACCCCGCGAGCCCAGCGAGCGCGGCGTAGTCACGACGCTCGCGGCCCCGCCGCGCCTCGGCGCTCGCCGGCAGCGCCGCCTGGACGTCGAGGAAGCGATCCTGTGCGTCACGGCGCTCGCGGGTGTGCGCCTGCCCGGTTCGACGCCGCGCCTGCTCGCCATCTCGCACAGACCGCTGCGCGCTGTTCAGCGCCCGCTGCTCGTGCTCGATCTGCGCGCGCACGCGATCTCCCCGGTGCCCCAGTTCGGCCGCGCGCCGCGTGTCGCCGCCCGCGAGCGCCTTGCCGCGCTCGCTGCCCAGGCGCTCGAGCCGGGCGCGTTTGCCGGCGAGCTCGCGCTGGATCTCCGGAGCGCCGTCGGCGTGCTCGCTCGCTTCACGTTGCTCGCCGCCGAGCGTGCGCAGCACCTGCTCGTCGATGCCCGCTCGCGCCCGTTCGCCGCCGACACGAGCGAGCTTCTTGCGTTGCTGCACATCGGGCGCCGACCGCGAGAACCTGCTTTTCACCGCCCGGGCCGCGGCGATGCCCATGCGCGGCGTCTCGAGTGCCCCGCCGACCTTGCGTGCGAGCGACCGCGCTCGTGCGCGCTCGCCTGCCGCTGCGCGATCGCTGAGAGCGCCGGCCGCCATGCCGAACGCCTGATTGCGATGGATGAACGCGCCCCACCAGAACGCCGACATCAGCAGCCATTGCGTCCACCAGCCGAGCGCCTGCAGGTCGGACAGGATCGCCAGCACCGCGAGCACCGCGCCGAGCAGAAAGGAGAACACGAGCTTCGAGATGACCGCCGACAGCAGCTGCCCCGCCCACCTGCGAAACAGCGCTCGGCCGCCGTCTCCGAACGCCGGCGCCAGCACCATCGCGGGCGCCAGCAGCAGGTAGAGCAGGCTCGCGATCGCCGCGGCGAGCAACCGCAGGACGATGAAACCCAGCAGCAGCATCATTCCCAGCAGGCCCGCGGCGATCAGCACCAGGCCACCCAGCCGGGGCAGGGTGCCGCCGTCGGTGCGGAACTCGGCCTGCGCGGCGGTCGGACCGCTGCAGTCCGTCGCTTCGCTGCTGTGGCAGAGGACCCGCAGCAGCGAGCCCGGTTCGTTGATCGAGTTGCGCGCCGCCCCGTTGGCGGGCAGCGCGAGGAAGATCGCGCCGTTGCTGCGGGCGTAGCGCAGCAGCTCGGCGCTGTGCTCGAGCACCTTCGCCTGCGCGCTGCCGGCGGCGACGCACGACGCGAACACAGACAGCGCCGGCTGGCATTCCAGCTCTGCGTGCTCCTCGTCCGCGATCCTCAACCCGGCCGCGCGCAGACTGGGGTCGAGTTGCGACGGTTCGCGACACCAGCCGACGTCGCCGAACTCCAGATAGCACCACGGCACTTCGATGCCAGCCGCAAAGACGCTGTCAAGGCCGCTGCCGAGCGCGCGGCCCGAGCCGGCCGGCGTGCCGCGCGCCACGACCGCGAGCGTGCCCAGACTTGCCTGGTTCGCCCATCGGCCGAGCGCGCCGACCGTCCCGGCGGGGTCGACGATGACCCAGATCCCGCCGACCATCATCGCGACCATCAGCAGCGCCTCGCCGAGCGTCTCGGCCACGCGACGGCGGATCAGCCCGTGGTAGAGCGCGAGCACCGCCGCGCAGGCGAGCGCGAGCGGCAGCCACGGTTCGGTGAAGGCCGCCTGCATCTGGCGCAGGCCGGTGCCGACGCCGGTCGCGGCGGGACCGTCGAGCAGATCGATCGTGAACGACCATTCGAGCATCACCACGAGCGCGTGCACCGCCCACACCAGCGCCATCCACACGGGCGTCACGAGCAGGTCCTGCACGAAACTGAGCCCGGCCCCGGTGCCGAGGCCGAGCGCGCCCGTGTCGATGTGCACGTCGATGCCGTAGTCGCCTGTGGGAGCCGGCGCCGCCATGAAGCCCGAGGTTTCGCAATTGCGCCTGCTCGTGGCGGACAGTTCGCCCGCGAGCGCTCCCTTGCACGTGGGACTGCCGAGGCCGTTGCTCACCAGCGGGTCGCTCTCGGCCTGCGGTACTTCACCGGCGCCTTCCGCGTCGCTACCGGCCGTCGTGCCCGCTGCGCCCTCGCCGGAGCCGGAGGTGAGCGGTGGGCCGCTCGGCGCCGCGCTGACCGCAGCTGGGACGTGTGCGTGCGGGCCGGCCATCCTGCTCGCGCGGGCAAGCCCAGCTCCACCGCTGGGGACGGCGGCTGCCGCCGAAGACGCCCTCGATCCGCCACCCGCGACCGCAGCGACCACGGCGAGGCTCATGAGCGCGCACGGCCGGACCCTCACTCAGCTCGTCGGGGTCGTCGAGAACGCACGCAACAGCGACGGCACCACCACGTCCACCTGAATCGCCTCGACCCGCCCGTGATGGTCGCGGAACAGGCAGCGGCCGGCTTCGAGCTCGAGCAGCGTCTGGCTCATGCGCCTGTCTTGCGGATCCAGTCCGAGCAGCATCAGCGCCCGCGCGGCCTCCGCCTGCGAGCGCATCCCGAAGACGAACGTCGCTCCGATCAGGTTCTCCAGCGACTCACGCTCGCCGATCAAGGCATCGGTGACCAGCTGCGTGCTGATGATCGGCACCGCCAGCTCCGAGCGGCCCATCCGCTGCAGGGACCCCAGCAGCGTGCGGCCGACCGGATCGCTCAACAGCCGCCACCCCTCGTCGAAGGAGAACAGCTTCAGCCGCTCCCGCTCGGAACCCATCAGATGCATCGCGAACATCGCGATCAAGCGGACTATCTGCTCGCCGACCCGCTCGGCCTGGGAATACTCCGAGCGCGGCATGCCCGGTGGCGGCGCAGGCAGATCGCGGATCGGCAGGTAGGTGACCTGGCGCTCTCCCACCGGCGGCAGCTTCACGGCGGGGTCTGCGAAGCCGAGCTGCGTCAGGCCGGAGCGAGCGTAGACGTCAAGCGCCTTGCCCACCTGAACATCGACGTCGTCGCCCTGCTCGAGGGCTCGGACCACCTCGCGGCAGGTCGGATCGGAGGAGCGTGTCAGGACACGGTCGACAGCGCCGACGACCGCCGTCTCCCACGCGGGCTCCGCCCGCCCGGGCAACAGGTCGCGCAGGAACGAGGTCGCGGCATCCTGGCGCAGATGGGCGGGTGCGACCCTCAGCGGATCCAGCATGCCGCGCAGCGCCGGGTCCGGCCGCAGCGTCACGCACTCGACGTGCGGCGTCACGTCCGGCAGCAGATGGAAGCGGTGGTCTCCCTTGGGATCGCAGTCGATCACCCTCGCGCCCAGCAGGAACCCCTCGTACTTGAGCTTCTGCGCCAGCGTCGTCTTGCCGGATCCGAGCGCGCCGACACTGAGGATCGTCGCGTTGCGATTGCTGTCGGAGCCCTCACGCAGGTTGAAGGTGACCGGCTGCCTGGAGCCCGTCAGCGTGTGTCCGAGGTAGAAGCCCTTGCGCGATCCCGCCGCGTGCGTGGCGGTCGGCATCATCGCCGCGACCTGCTCCGGGGTCAGCGTGTCGTCGTAGCCCGCCAGCCTGGTTCGCTGCCCTGGTAGATGCTGGAGGAAGAGCTGCAGCTGATCGCCCAGCGGGCGGTGCAGGCGGATCTCCCCGTAGGCCCGCCTGCACATCTCCACGCGCTCCTCCAGCTCATCCTCGCTCGCGCCCGCAACCGCGATCGCGAGCGTGGCGCGGAGCAGCGGTGGCTTGCTCGACGCCTGCAGATAGCCGAGCAGGTCCCTGGCCTCCTGGGTGCGCTCGTAGCCCAGATCGGAGACGCCCTGCTCGCCCCCGGACTCCGCGCGCACGATCTGGTCGGCGTCCTGGATCCGCCGCCGGGCGATCCGCAGCGCCAGCTCGTTGGGCAGAAAGCGCGCGTTCAGCGACAGGTCGATGCCGAACGGCAGGCTCTCCGGCGGCGCGAACATCAGCTCCACGCGAGGTCCGGGAAACTGCATGCGCTCCGGAAGCGCGCCCATTACCAGTTGCGCCTGCCAGCTGGTGCCGAGCTCGGACTCGATCTTGAGAGCTCTGCCGCGGTTCTCGATGTAGCCGTCGGCCCACCGCATCACGTCGCCCTCGAGCGGGGCCAGCACGGCCTCCCCGTTGCGCTCGAACACGAGCGCGCGCGGCTCGTGCAGACCGTCGACCATCGGTTCCCCCAGCCCCCTGCAGAATGCTCTGCGCACCAGCCATTGCAGCTCGACCCCGCGAGCCTGGCGCACCGGCAGGAAGTCCGCCAGCCGCGCGTGCGCGTGATCGGCGCGGACCCGCGTGCGCTCCAGCTCCGAGGCGCTCAACACCCGCCGGTCGCGCAACGCGAGCGCCCGGCGCAGGCCCCTCCACCACTCCTGCGGATGCTGTCCTGCAGCGCGCGATACGTAGGAGGCGACGTCACGCTCGGGCTCGCGCAGGCTCACGAGGATGAACACCGCCGTCTGCGCCGTGCCGACCTCGTCCAGGCGCCGCACGTGCTCCTCGATGTAGCGCTCGCGGGCGCGAGCGTGGTCGCGAGCGAAGCCCAGCCCCGAGGCGCATTCCTCGCGCAGTGCGCGGGCGTAGCGCTCGAGCTCCCAGCGCCGGCAGACGCGCAGGATCTGCACGTCGGCTTCGATCGCTTCGAGCGCCGCGATCAGCGCGAAGAAGCGAGCGCGCTTGCCTTCCTCGCTCAGCCACGCATAGGAGGACGCCGGCACCGCGAATGCCGCCCACCCATCGTCGAGCCCCTGGGCGAACACGCAGTTCCCGTAGACGAACGCGATCGGCGCGGGCACCACTCAGCCGCCTCTCGACCGGTTCGATCTCACGCGCAGTCGCGCTCCAGACCCCAGCGAGATCACCTGACCGCGCTCCAGCGAGCGCGCTCCCGTGCGCTGCGTCAACGTCAGCGCCGACCGCGGTCCGGGCCGGGCCGAACCGCTGGAGCCGTGCTCGATCGCACGTCCTCGTCGCTCGTGCTCGATCGACACGAGCACAGCGCCCGGCCCCGTGTAGCGAAGATGTCGCAGGCGGCTGTCGGATCCATCCGGGAGCATCAGGATCTCCTGCGGATGCCAGCGCGCCCCCACGGCCGTGCAGCGCAGCACGCCCGCCAGCCGCCGCGGCCCGATCCGGTAGCGCACGAGTGCCTGTGCGGCCAGATGGAAGGTTCGACCCTCGAGCCTGATCGCGCTCAGCACCGTGGCTGCCGCGCCGGGAAGCGCGATGTCACGCAGATACCAGGGGAGCTCTCGTGCGAGCGCGCCGGCGAACGGCAGGCCGGCGGCGAGCAGGCCGGCCGCGAGCAGCGCGAGGAAATAGACGACTCCGCGCACGGGCACTCCGCCCGGGTTCAACCGCAGGCGATCGACGCTGTAGATCCGCCGCTCGAGATCGAACACGCGCCGGTAGGAGCGGATCTCGATCATGACGCGCCGAACAGCGACGCGACCGTGTCGCGCAGCAGATTCACACCGGCGGGAGTCGCCAGCAGCACGGAGACGATCCCCACCGCGAACACGCCCGCCGCCTCCTTGAAGTCCCGGCGGAACGCGAGCACCGTCGCAGCCACCGCGAACGCAAGGCCGATCAGGCTCATCGCGACCGCGCGCCCCGTGTTGCCGGCCTTTGCGGCAGCCGATTCCAGCGAGCTGCCGCCGGCTTCGCCCGCCGCCGCAGTCGGCGCGCTCGTGGAACTGGTGCCCGCGACGGCGGCGCAAGCCGCCGCGGGCGAAATGGCGACGCAGCACACGCATACGAGCAGCGCGGGGAGCGTCCAACGGGAACGTCGCGTCTTCATCGTCTCTCCTCGGTTTGGGATCTATGCATCGGGGTCCATCTGCACAGCCGAGACCTCCCAGCGCCCCTGCTCGCGCAGGACGTCCAGTTCATAGGCGAGCGTGTAGCGAACGCCGCGCGCGTCCTGTGCCGCGACCGTCGCCAGCACGGAGTCCGCGCCCGGCGCCCAGTCCAGGCGCTGCATCGACTCGAGGCGCAGAGGCAGGCCCGGCAGCGACACGCGAGCACCACCGGCCAGGTCGGCCGCGAGCTCGCCGGAGGACGCCGCCAGGTAGTTGCGCAGCGCGCGCTGCACGACCGTTGCCAGCGACGGGTCGGTCACTTCGCGCAAGCGTCCAGCCGGCCGCGCGGGGCCCGCGGCGGGGGCGCCCACGAACGCGGGGTATCCGGCCAGCGCGAGGCCGCCGCCGGCCGTGCGCGTCACCGCCACCGTGAGGTACAGAAGCCCGGCGGTGTCCGTCTGCGCCGCGACCGTGTAGACGTGCTCGCCAGGTGACGGCGCGCGTGCTTGAACCACTTCCGCCCATTCGACGCGCTGCTCGCCGCCGGCGGGAAGCTCGAGCCCGGCGTCCGGTTCCATACCGGGTCCGAGAAACGGTTCGAGCCCGCGCGCGCTGACCTGGGGTTCGGCGGCGTTCCACGTCAGGTAGCGACGCGCGAACAGCGCCGCGAACGCTTCGGCCGCCGCATCCCGTGGCGCCGGCGCGCGCACGGCGGCGTCGGACACGCGAGGCGTTGGCGGTGCGATCGCGAACCGGGCGCTCGCCACCAGTCCAGCGACCGACGTCGCGCACAGCAGATACCGGGGAAACTCGCGCGCCAGGCGGATCCGCCAAAGGGCATGACTGGCGATCGCAACGGTCGGTCGGGGCTGGTCGCGGACCACGCTGCGCTCCTCAGCGCTCGAATCCGAACTCTGACTGTCCCGTGCGGGGCGGTCCTGGCGACGCGCTGGGTGCTGGCGACGCGCTGGGTGCTGGCGAGGCGCTGGGTACCGGCGAGGCGCTCGGCACCGGCGGGACGGTGGGTCCCGGCGAGACGCTGGCGGTGATCCGTGGCGAGCCGCCCTGCGTGGTGGCTTGCACCGGGACGCTCCGGTCGCGCACGGCGACGGCGTTCGATCGTCGAACAGCGGCCGCACGCGGCGGGACTCCCACGCGGCGCCCGGTAGGAGCCGAGGCCTTGCGCCTGGTTGGCGCACCCCGGCGCAGAGAGCTGCCGGCGCCTGCCTGCTCTCGCCACACATGCGCACTCATGGGGCGTGACGAGCCGAGCGAGCCGGTGGCCGCGAGCAGGCCCGCACCGACCCGGCGCCGAGCGCGCGTCGCCGATGACACGCTCGTGATCGCGATCAGCCCGCCAATCGCCCCGACGACCGCCAGCAGCATCGTCGCACCGGCGACCCTGTGCAGCCGCCGCTCGACCCCCGACGCGGTCGCGTGGAAGCGCTCGTCGAGCACTCCATCGGCAAAGAACTCATCCTCGGCGTACACGCGGTAGACCTCGCGCGGCGCTCGTCGCAGGAGCGTCATCGCGCGTCTCTCGAGCCGTGCACGCGGGCGGCCGAGATCCGGAGCGGGGAGCTCTCCGGACCCCGGCCGCTTGCGCGCGGATGGGGAGCGCCGTGCCGTCGTCCGTTCAATCGACCGCCGGCGTCCCAGGGAGCGCGCCTATGAGTGGGGGGAGATATGTTCATAGGTGGGTCCCTGTCTCCCCTTCCGACGCCCGTGCCACAGGTGGGACACCCGGCTCGTCGAGCGCCATCAGCCGTTTCAGGCGCGCACGCGCGCGCTGCGCCACCTTGCGGTACTTCTCGGGAGTCCAGTGATGCAGCCGGCAAAACTCGCTCACGCCCATCTGAAAGCCGACCTGCGAAGCGAGCACCAGTCGCTGGTCGGGGGTGAGCGCCTGCGCGAGCGAGCGCACGCGACGCAGGTCCTCGCGCAGGATCACGAGCGTCTCGAGCTCCGCGCGCATGTCGACGACGTCGATCTGCTCCTCCTCGACGCAGTCGAGCGACATGGCCGTCTCGAGCGCCGCCTGCATCGGGCTGCGCCCCGAGAGCGCTCGGCGGCGATCATGAATTCGCGACATGAAGCGCTGCTCGAGCGTGTTCGCGAGATGGAGGCTGCTGGAGAAGCGTCCGCCGCGCTGCGCGTGCGCGACCAGCTCGAGGGTGGCCTGGCTGTAGCAGTCCTCGAGATCCTCCCTTCGCAGCCGGTGACGGTGCACCCGCAGAAGCAGCTCGCGCTTTGCGCGCGCCACCAGCGCGACCTCCTCGGCCGGGTCAAAGCCGCGCGGCGTCCGCGCGCCCGCGGGCCAGATGGCGCCCGGCGCTCGTCTTTGCGGCTGCGATCGGGTAGACACACAGGGATGTCGCACGCGACGCCTCGCAGACCCCCCTCCCAATTCTTCAGAGCGGGTTCGCCGAGCACCGGCGAGCACCACGCGACGGGAGCGCCGCGATGAGCCTCAGCGACCGCCTGCACGCGATCGTCCGCCGCCAGCAGCAGAGCCCCCGGCTGTCCTTCATCGCCGCCGTGCTAAAGAAGTTCGGCGACGACCAGGCGGGCCAGCTGGCGGCGCTGATCGCCTACTACGGCTTCGTGTCGCTGTTCCCGCTGCTGCTCGTGCTCGTGACCGTGCTCGGCTTCGTGCTCCAGGGCGACCCCGCCGAGCGCCACCGGATCCTCGCGGGCGCGCTCGGGCAGTTCCCGCTGATCCGCGATCAGCTCGACCTGGAATCACTGACCGGCAGCAGCGCCGGCCTGACGATTGGCGCCTTCGGCTCGGTGCTCGCCGGCATGGGCATCACCGGCGCCACCCAGAGCGCATTCAACCGCATTTGGAGCGTGCCGTTCAAGGATCGCCCCAACTTCCTGCACTCGCGTCTGCGCGGCCTGGGCATGCTGGCGATCCTCGGCACGCTGTTCATCGTCTCGACCACAGCCGCCGGCTTCGTCGGCTCCGCAAGCCACGCCGCGCCCGCCGTTGCCGCCGGAGTCATCGTCGCGTTCGTCTTCAACCTCGCGCTGTTCATGGCAGCCTTCAAACTGCTCACCGCCGTCGATGTGTCCTGGCGTGAGCTGCTACCCGGCGTGATCGTCGCGGCCGTCTTCTGGCAGCTGCTCCAGCACCTCGGCGGCTTCTACGTCGATCACGAGCTCAAGCGCACGGGACCGCTCTACGGCGTCTTCGCGCTAGTGCTCGGCCTGCTCGCATGGCTGTATCTCGGCGCCCAGCTGACGATCTTCGCCGCCGAGATCAACGTCGTGCGCGTGCACCGGCTGTGGCCGCGCAGCTTCTTCTCCGACCCGCTGCTCGAGGCCGACATGCGCGCGCTCACCTCGTCCGCCGAGGTCGAGGAGCGCGTGGACGAGCAGAACGTCGACGTCAGCTTTGACGGGCCTGATTAGCTCGTTCTTGGCTCTGCAACGCCATTTCCGGCACGACCCACAAACTACTTGTGCATGCAACCATCCCGCGCTATACTAACTACACTTTCGTAAGCTCATATGGAGCGACTACCTATGCCCTCTTCCTCATCCCCCTCAGAGAAGCCCACGATCCAGCCCTCGGTCCCCAAGCAGCGCCTGCGGCTGATACCGCTCGACGACACTGTCGTGTTCCCCAACATGGGCATCACGCTGACGATCGACGTCGGCGACGACGAGCGCGTGGTGCTCGTGCCGCGCCACGAGAACGAGTTCCTCGAGGTCGGCACCATCGCCGAGGTCTCCGAGCAGATCCGCCTGCCCGGCGGCGGGCGCGCCGTGTCCATCTCCGGAGAGCACCGCGCGCTGATCGGCGCCGCCCAGACCGGCCCCGGCGGCGAGCTGCGCGTCGAGGTCGACGAGCGCCCCGATGCGGTGCCGACCGACAAACGCACGCGCGAGCTCGAGCGCGAGTACCGCGCGACCGTCGAGGAGATCCTCGAGCTGCGCGGCGACGACGGACGCATCTCCGCGTTCCTGCGCGCGATCGCCGAGCCCGGCGCGCTCGCGGACTCCGCCGGCTACTCCCCCAACATCTCCTACGAGCAGAAGGTCGAGCTGCTGCGCACGCTCGACGTCGCCGACCGCCTCGAGCTGGCCGTCAAGCTGCAGCGCGAGAGCCTCGCCGAGCTGCAGGTGCGCAGGCGCATCCGCGAGGACGTGCAGGAGGGCGCCGAGAAGCAGCAGCGCGAGTACTTCCTGCGCAAGCAGATGGAGTCCATCCGCAAGGAGCTCGGCGACGACGAGGCCTCCGTCGCGGACGAGTACCGCACGAAGATCGACGATGCCGACATGCCGGAGCCCGTCAAGGAGCAGGCGCTCAAGGAGCTCGCGCGCCTGGAGCGCATGGGCGAGCAGACCGGCGAGTCCAGCATGATCCGCACCTACCTCGACTGGCTGATCGCCGTGCCGTGGGGCAAGCGCTCCGACGAGCGCCTCGACCCGGTTGCCGCGCGCGCCGTGCTCGACGCCGACCACGCCGGCCTGGAGGACGTCAAGGACCGCGTCACCGAGTACCTGGCAGTGCGCAAGCTGCGCCAGGACCGCGGCATCGAGGCCGACCCCAAGTCGGGCGCCATCCTCACCCTGATCGGCCCCCCGGGCACCGGCAAGACCTCGATCGGCGAGTCGATCGCCCGCGCCACCGGACGCGAGTTCGTGCGCATGTCGCTCGGCGGCGTGCGCGACGAGGCCGAGATCCGCGGTCACCGGCGTACCTACATCGGCGCACTGCCAGGCCGGCTGGTCAGGGCGCTCAGGGACGCCGGCACGATGAACCCGGTGATCCTGCTCGACGAGGTCGACAAGGTCGGCGCCGACTGGCGCGGAGACCCCTCCGCGGCGCTGCTCGAGGTCCTCGACCCCGCGCAGAACCACTCGTTCCGCGACCACTACCTCGACGTCGAGCTGGACCTCAGCCAGGTGATGTTCCTGGCCACGGCCAACGTCGCCGACACGATCCCCGGGCCGCTGCTCGACCGCATGGAGGTCATCCGCTTCGACGGCTACACCTCCGAGGAGAAGCTCGCCATCGCCAAGGGCTACCTGTGGCCGCGCCAGCGCGACCGCAACGGCCTGCGCGAGAACGAGGTCGAGATCTCCGACGAGGTGCTGCGCACGATCATCTCCGAGTACACGCGCGAGGCCGGCGTACGCAGCCTCGAGCGCAACCTCGGAACCGTGCTGCGCAAGACCGCAACGCGGATCGCATCCAGCCAGACCGACACAGCCGGCGAGGCCGAGACCGTCGTCGAGGCCACGGCCAAGGCCCTCACCAGCGAGAACGGCGCAAAGCCGGCCCGGAAGGGCAAGGCCCCCAAGGCCAAGTCGAAGATCAAGGTTCCCGTGAAGATCGACCTGGAGATCGTGCGCGACGCGCTCGGACGCCAGAAGTTCTTCCAGGAGTCCGCCGCCAGAACCGCCACGCCGGGTGTCGCAACCGGGCTCGCGGTGACGGGCGCCGGCGGCGATGTGCTGTTCGTCGAGGCCACCGCCATGAAGGGCGGCAGCTCCGGCGGCAACAGCCTCGTGCTGACGGGCCAGCTCGGCGACGTGATGAAGGAGTCCGCGAAGATCGCCCTCTCCTACGTCCGCGGCCACGCCGAGGAGCTCGGCATCGACGAGAGCGCATTCGAGAACCGTGAGTTCCACGTGCACGTGCCAGCCGGCGCGATCCCCAAGGACGGGCCGAGCGCAGGTGTGACGATGGTCACGGCGCTCGCGTCGCTGCTATCCGGGCGCCCGGTCAAGCACACGGTCGGCATGACCGGCGAGGTCACGCTGCAGGGCCGCGTGCTGCCGATCGGAGGGCTCAAGCAGAAGGCGCTCGCCGCCCACGCCGCCGGCCTGACCGACGTGATCCTGCCCGAGCGCAACCGTGGCGATCTCGACGACATCCCCGAGGAGGTCCGCGAGCAGATGACCTTCCATCCGGTGATGACCGTCCAGGAGGTCCTCGACCGCGCGCTGGAGCCCGCACGCGATGTCGCGCATCTCTCGTAGGTGTGAGCCCGTCCCCGTGGAGGTCCGCGAGACCGCGGACCTCCTCGAGCGGCGCTGGCAGCTGTCGATCCTCTACGCCGCCCTCACCGGCGCACTGCGCTTCAGCGAGTTCGCCGACGCCGTCGCCGGCATCTCCCCGCGCATGCTCTCCGAGCGCCTGCGCGACCTCGAGGCCGCGGGGCTCGTGCAACGCAACGTGATCCCCTCCAGCCCCCCCACCGTCGAGTACCGGCTGACCGTCAGGGGACGCCGGCTCGCGCCGATCATCGAGGCTATGCGCGACTACGCCAGCGAGCCGTTCTAGCGCGCCTCGGCCGGCTCCGGGTTGATCCCGACCAGCTGGCCGGCCGCGCAGTCGACCGCACGCACGTCCACCTGTGGGTTGCGAATCGCGGCCGCCCCGACGACGCCGCCGATCGCCACGAGCGCCGCCGCGATCGCCATGCCCAGGTGAAAGCTGTGCAGCGACGCCTGTTCAGCCGCCGCGCGCAGCGCGTGCGCCTGTCCCGCCGGCAGTCCGCTCACGTCGGGGCGGCCGAGGGGAAGGCGCCTAGCGGCGCGCACGGCAGCGCGCGCCGCGGAGCCAAGCGCCGTACCGGCCAGACGGCTGTTCAAGGACGCTGAGAACGCGGATGAGATCGCGGCGCCAACCGCCGCCGTGCCGAGCAGCCCCGCGACGCGCGCGACCGCGTTGTTGACTCCCGAGGCGATCCCAGCCTGGCGCTCGGCACCGGCGAGCACCGCCGCCGTCAGCGGCGCGACGGTCATCGACAGACCCAGCGCGAACAGGATCAGCGGCGGCAGCACTTCGCTGAGATAGTCCACCTTGACACCGGCGCGCTGGAACAGCAGCAGCCCGGCCGCAGCGACCAGCGGGCCGGCGCCCATGAACAGGCGCGGGCCGTAGCGATCCGCCAGCGCGCCGAAGCGGCGGGAGAGCGCGAACATGATCACCGTCACCGGCAGCGTCGCCAGGCCGCTCTTCAGCGGCGTGTAGCCGCCGATCTGCTGCAGGAACAGGATCAGGAAGAAGAACAGGATCGCCAGGCCCGCGTACATCGAGAGCGTCTCCACGTTGCCCGCCGCGAAGTTGCGCCTGCGAAACAGCCCCAGTGGCAGCATCGCGTCGCGCGCACGGGACTCGAACAGCGTGAACAGCGCCAGCAGGCCCACACCTGCGATCAACGGAGCGAGCACAGCCGGGCTCGACCAGCCCAGGCGCGGCTGCTCGATCAGCGCGAACACCGGGCCCCCGAGCCCGGCCGCGCACAGGGCCGCCCCGGTGAAGTCGATCCGGCGCGCGTGCGCGGCGCGCGTGGCCCCAGGCGGGATCGCCAGCATGATCAGCGACACGCACGCGATCACCAGCGGCAGGTTCATCAGGAAGATCCAGCGCCAGGAGGCGAGCGCCAGCAGCTCGCCGCCCGCCAGCGGGCCGAGCACGCCCGCGATCGCGCCCCACGCCGTCCAGCTGCCGATCGCCTTGCCTCGCTCGGACTCGGGAAACGTGTTGACGATCACCGCCAGCGAGCTCGGCACCAGCAGCGCGCCCGCCACCCCCTGAAGCGCGCGCGCGGCGACCAGCGCGCCGATCGACGGCGACAGCGCGCACGCCAGCGACGCCGCCCCGAACCCCAACACGCCAATCGCGAACACGCGCCGCTCGCCGAACAGGTCGCCGAGCGACCCTCCGATCAGGATCAGCGAGCCGAGCGTCAGCAGATAGCCGTTGACGACCCACTGCTGCGCCGCCAGACCACCGCCGAGCGCTCGCTGGATCGTCGGCAGCGCCACGTTCACCACCGTGCCGTCCAGCAGCACGATCCCCGAGCCGAGGATGCACGCGATCAGCGTGAGGCGCTTGGTCCTTGCGAGGTCACCAGACGAGACGGTTGGCTCCCCGGGGCGAGCTGGCTCCCCGGAGCGCGATCGGTCGTTCGTTACTCCCTCCACGGCGACCGTATTACTATCGTTCTACGACGCTCGTCGTGGCACTAAGTCCCTGCACGGCGACCGTATAACTATCGCTATACGGCGCTCGTCGTGGCACGAAGACTGCCGCCCGCCTCTGAGCGCCTCAGCGTCGAGCGGTCCACCTGCCCGATCTCCGTGTACCCGCTGAGCGCGAGCGTCAGGTCGAGCTCGGCGAGCAGACAGCGCAGCACGAACTCGACCCCGGCCTGGCCGTCGAGTCCCAGGCCCCACACGTACGGGCGCCCGAGGCAGACCGCGTCGGCGCCGAGCGCGAGCGCCTTGAAGATGTCAGCGCCGGTGCGGATGCCGCTGTCGAACAGAACCGGAAACGAATCGCCGACCGTCTCGCGCACCGCCGGCAGCGCGTCGAGCGCGCCGATCGAGCCGTCGACCTGGCGACCGCCGTGGTTGGACACGATCAGCCCATCGACGCCTGCGTCGAGCGCGAGCCGCGCGTCCTCGGCGTGGACGATCCCCTTGAGCACGATCGGCAGCTCGGTCTGCTCGCGCAGCCACGCAAGGTCGGCCCAGGTGACGCGCGGGTTGGCGAACTGGTAGGCCCAGTGGCCGATCGCGGGGCCGGGGTCCTCCTCGGGGGGCTTCGCGAGCGCCGCGCGGAACACGGGATCGCTGAAGTAGTTGGCCACGCCCTCGCCTTTCAGGAACGGCAGGTAGGCGTTGGCCAGATCGCGCGGGCGCCAGCCGAGCAGCCACGTGTCGAGCGTGACCACGATCGCCTCGTAGCCGGCGTCGCCGGCGCGCGCGACGAAGCTCGCCGCCAGATCGCGGTCCCTGGGCCAGTAGAGCTGATACCAGCGGCTGGAGGAGCCCATCGCCTCGGCGACGTCCTCGAGCGAGTGCGAGGCGGCCGTGCTCAGGATCGGCGCGAGGCCGTGCGCGGCCGCCGCGCGGCCAACCGCCAGCTCGCCTTCGGGGTGGACGATCGACTGCACGCCCACCGGCGCGAGCAGCACCGGCGCAGCCATCGCGGTGCCGAGCACGGTCGTGCTGAGATCCCGGACGGAGACGTCGCGCAGCATCCGCGGCACGATCTGCCAGCGTTCGAACGCGCGCAGGTTGGCGGCCATCGTCAGCTCGGAGCCGGCGCCGCCCGCGACGTAGCCGAAGGCCTCGGGGGTCAGGCGCTCGCGCGCTCGCGCTTCGAGCTCGCCCGCCGACACGGGCAGCTCCGGCTGCTGGCCGCCGAGGCCGTATGCGTAGATCTCGTACTGGAAGTTGGCGAACGCCTGCTCCAGCTGCGGCGGCTCGATGTCGGCCATGCGCGGAACCCTACCCACGTCAGCCGAGCGCGAGCTTCGTCAGCCCAGAACGAGCTCGGCGGCGCTGCGCAGCGTGGCGGCATCGCCGGAGATGAGCAGCGTGGTGACGACCGACTCGCGCCACTTGTGGAGGTCGTCGCGGATCTTCTCGCGCGGCCCGATCAGCGAGAGCTGTTCGATCAGCGCGGTCGGGACCTTGGCGCCCGCCTCGTGCTTCTTGCCGTCCAGGTACAGGTCCTGGATTTCGGCGACCTCGCGCTCGTAGCCCATGCGGATGGGAACGTTGGCGTGGAAGTTGGCGCCCTTGGCGCCCATGCCGCCGAAGTACAGCGCGTAGAACGGTCGCAGCGCGTCGGCGGTGGCCTCGACGTCGTCGGTGACGATCAGCGGCACGGTGGCGCAGACCTCGAAGTCGTCGGCGCTGCGGCGCGCGCCCTCGCGCGCCCAGCCCTCCTCGAGCGAGGGCCGATAGAGCTCGTCGTAGACGGCTGGCGAGAACAGCATCGCCAGCCAGCCGTCGCACAGCTCGGCGCACAGCGCGATGTTCTTGGGCCCCTCGGCGCCGAGGTAGATGGGGATGTCCTCGCGCAACGGGTGGATGGAGGACTTGAGCGCCTTCGCGAGGCCGGTGCCGTCGGGCAGCGGCAGCGGGTAGTGCGGCCCGGGCGCGGTGAGCGGCCCGTTGCGCGCCCAGATGTCGCGCAGGATCGCGACGTACTCGCGGGTGCGCGCGAGCGGCCTGGCGAACGGCATGCCGTACCAGCCCTCGACGACCTGCGGCCCGGACACGCCGAGGCCGAGGATGAAGCGGCCGCCTGACAGATGGTCCATGGTCATGGCGGCCATCGCGGTGGCGGCAGGCTGGCGCGCGGACATCTGCACGATCGCGGTGCCGAGCTTGATGCGCTCGGTCGCAGCTCCCCACCAGGCGAGCGGCGTGAGGCAGTCCGAGCCGTAGGCCTCTGCGGTCCAGATCGAGTCGAACCCCAGCCGCTCGGCTTCGGCCACCGCCTCGACGGCGCCGGGCGGCGGCCCGCCGGCCCAGTAGCCCGTGTTCAACCCCAGCTTCAACTCCCCGCCCACGGATGCGAGCCTACCGCTTGACGTCCTCCGACGCGGAGCGTGTAACCATCGCTATACAGCCTTCGTCGTGCGCGTGCAGGCGCGTCTATCGCTCCACGAGCGCGAGCGTGAAGCCGTCGTAGCCCTTGCTGCCGACCGTCTGCACGGTGGTGGCGCTGACTCGATGCTCACCCACCCCGGCGGCGAGCAGCTCGTGGAAGCGGCGCATGCCCTGCGCCCTCGCGTCGTCCGTCTCGGGATCGGCCAGCGCGCCGCCGAGCACGACGTTGTCGGTCACGATCACGCTGCCCGGCCGCGTGAGCTCGAGCGCCAGCTCGAAGTACTCGGGCGTGCTCTGCTTGTCCGCGTCGATGAACACCAGGTCGAAGGGACCGGCCTGCTGATCGATTAGGGCGCGCAGCGAGTCGCGCGCTGGGCCGACTCTTATATCTATAAGGCCGGCAAGGCCGGCCTGCTCGGCGTTCGCGGTGGCAACCTCGGCGTAGCTCGGGTTCAGCTCCAGCGTCACGAGCTGACCGTCATCGGGGAGCGCACGGGCGAGCCAGATCGTGCTGTAGGCGCCGAGCGTGCCCACCTCGAGGATCCGGCCAGCGCCGTGGATGCGCGCGATCAGGTGCAGCAGCTTGCCCAGCGCGGGCGTGAGCGCGATCGGCGGCAGACCGGCGTCGGCGCTCGCCTGCCGCGCGGCCGCGAGCGCCGCGTCCTCCCCCACGAGCTGCTGCTCGATGTAGCCGTCGACCGCGGCCCATTGCTGCTCGCTCATCGATCCGCCTCGGCTCGCTCGTCGCGGCTCATCAGCGCGAGCGGCACGGTGAGGCCGGCGGAGCGGCGCACGGTGGCGATCCGACGGCCCGGCTGCACGGCCGGGCGCACCTCGCCGACGTGCGGAGCGAGCTGCTCAGCGGCGCGATCGAGATCGCCGACGAGCAGCGCAAGGCCCCAGAACTGCACCGGCCGATCGGAGCCGCCCTGGCGCGCGAGCACCTCGGCAGGCTCTTGGATCAGCTCGAGGATCTCATGGCCGAGGCGGAAGAACGCCTGGCGCGGGGCGCCCGCGGGCGTCGGCTGCTCGCGCACGCGCCGCAGGTCCAGGCCGGCCGCCTGCATCGCGGCGATGCTGCGCTCGAGGTCGGGCGAGACCGCCACCACGTGGTCGATCGCGAGCACCCCGTTGGGATGGGCGGCCGCGGGCGCCGGGACCGGGCGCTCGGAGATCGTCGTGGGCAGCCCGTCGAGCTCGGTGCCCGCGAGCTCGCGCAGCGACCAGCCCACGATGCCGGACGACTGAGACTTCGCCGAAGCACCGGCGAAGCGCAGGCGCACGCTGGCGATCTGGCTGATGTCGTCGAGCACGTCGAAGCCGAGCGCCGCCCAGTGGTCGGGCTCGTCGGCCAGCGTGAGCTCGTCGATCGTGGCTGCGGGCAATGCGTTCCTCTCAGGAGCGAGCGGGCGTCCGATCCGGATAGCGATCGCTCATGACGCTAAAACGGTCAGGCGTGAACGGTACACCCGACCCCAGCGAGCACCGACCCACGACGCACGGGCCCACCGCTGCGGCGAACGGCTCCGAACCCGCGCCGAGCGACCGCGCACCCGCGTTGAGCGACCGCCGGCGACTGACGATCCTGGCGATCTGCTGCATGAGCCTGCTGATCGTGGCGATGGACAACACGATCGTGAACGTCGCGCTGCCGTCGATCCGCCGCGACCTGCACGCGTCGCTGTCGGGGCTGCAGTGGACGATCGACGCGTATGTGATCGTGCTCGCGAGCCTGCTGCTGCTGTCCGGCTCGACCGCCGACCGCCTCGGGCGCCGGCGCACCTTCCAGGTGGGCCTGCTGGTGTTCGTCGCCGGCTCGCTGCTGTGCAGCCTCGCCCCCACGCTCGGCTGGCTGATCGCGGCGCGGGCGCTGCAGGGCGTGGGCGGCTCGATGCTCAACCCGGTGGCGATGTCGATCATCACCAACGTGTTCACCGAGCCGCGCGAGCGCGCCCGCGCGATCGGCGCGTGGGGCGCGGTGGTTGGCATCAGCCTGGGACTCGGCCCGATCGTCGGCGGAGCGCTGACCGAGAGCCTCGGCTGGCGCTCGATCTTCTGGATCAACGTGCCGATCGGGCTGGCCGCGGTGGTGCTGACGGCGCTGTTCGTGCCCGAGTCGCGCGCGGCGCGCCCGCGCCAGATCGATCCAGTCGGCCAGCTGCTGGTGATCGTCGCGCTGGCGTCGCTCACCTACGCGATCATCGAGGGGCCAAGCGCCGGCTGGGCCTCGGCGCAGACGATCGGCCTGTTCGCACTGGCGATCCTCGCGCTGGCGGCCCTGATCGTGTACGAGCCGCGCCGCACGGACCCGCTGATCGAGCTGCGCTTCTTCCGCAGCGCGCCGTTCTCAGGCGCGACGCTGATCGCGATCAGCGCCTTCGCCGGCTTCATGGGGTTCCTGTTCGTGAACACGCTGTACCTTCAAGACGTGCGCGGCTACTCGGCGCTGCAGGCGGGGCTGTGCACGCTGCCGATGGCCGCGGCGGCGCTGGTGTGCAGCCCGCTGTCCGGGCGGGTGCTCAGCAGCCGCGGGCCGCGCATACCATTGTTCATCGCCGGCAGCTGCATGGCGGCGGGCGCGCTCGTGCTGACGCAGCTCACGCCGTCGACGCCGCTGGCGCTGCTGCTGGTCGCCTACGCGGTCTTCGGTGTGGGCTTCGGCACCGTCAACCCGCCGATCACGTACACGGCCGTATCTGGCATGCCCGACAGCCAGGCCGGCGTGGCGGCCGCGGTGGCGTCCACCAGCCGGCAGGTCGGGCAGGCGCTGGGGGTGGCGGTGACGGGCTCGATCCTGGGCGCGGCGGCTGGCAGCGGCATCGGCGCGCACCTGACCTCGGCCAGCCACCCCGCGTGGTGGCTGATCGCCGGCTGCGGCGCGAGCGTGCTCGCGCTGGGGGCCGCCTCCACCGGACGGTGGGCGCGCGGCACGGCGCAGCGGTGCGCCGAGCAGCTCGAGCTGGAGGCGGCGGCGCGGCCGCTGCAGCCGGCGTGACGCGCAAGCGCACGACCCGCATGACGCGCTCCCGCGGAGCTGGCGCCAGGCGCCCCCTTGGCGCCGGCGGCGTGACGCGCCCCCCTGCAGCCGGCGTGACGCAACCCCCTGCAGCCGGCGTGACGCGCCGGCGAGTCGCAACCTGGCTGCTCGTGGGCATGCGCTACGTGCTGCCCGCTGTGGTGACGATCGCCGGACTGGTGATCATGGCGCTCGGCGGCGAAAACAATCTCGAGGGAGGCGCGAGCATCGTCAGCGCCGGGCTTGCGATCTACTTCCTGAACTGGCTGTTCCGCATCGGCGCGGCCGGCGATCGCGAGCGCGACGCGGAGCAGGCCGCGCGCGAGTACTTCAACCGCCACGGCCGCTGGCCGTCCTGAGCTGTGACAGATGCGCACCGCAGAGGTCCCCGGTTTCTCCATCCGTCGAAGGTCGGGACGCGGTTTCCGCGGGAGACTCCCGTGGTGAGCTCGGGGGTGCAAGCACCGCAGGTCGATGGGTATCGCCCGCAGGCGCCGTTCCTGGACGAGCTGTTCGAGCCCGACGGGACGCCGCGGCCGACGGCGCGCGCGCTCGTGGAAGAGCTCAGGCGGCTGGGGCCGCAGGGGCTGATCGAGGCGGGGCGGCGGCGCGACGCGATCTTCATGCAGCAGGGGATCACGTTCGAGACGAGCGGCGGCGGCGGGGCTACGCACGAACGGCCGTTCCCGCTGGATCTGGTGCCGCGCGTGCTCAGCGGGCAGGAATGGCGGGACATCAAGCGCGGTCTGGCGCAGCGCATCCGGGCGCTCAACCACTTCGTCGATGACGTGTACCACGCGCGCGAGATCGTGCGCGAGGGGCTCGTGCCGTGGCGGCTGGTGGCCTCCTGCCCGCAGTTCGCGCGCGCGGTCCACGGCATCCGCCCTCCGGGCGGCGTCTACACGCATGTCGCCGGCTGCGACCTGGTGCGCCACAGCGACGGCAGGTGGAAGGTGATCGAGGACAACGTGCGCATCCCGTCGGGCATCTCCTATGTGCTCGAGAACCGCGCGGCGATGGCGCGCCTGGTTCCCGAGCTGTTCGCCTCCTACCGGGTGCGCCCGGTGGATCACTACCCGCAGCTGCTGCTGCGCGCGCTGCGCTCGGTGGCGCCGTCGGCGGAGAGCGAGGCGACGGTGGTCGTGTGGACGCCCGGGCCGGCGAACGCCGCGTACTTCGAGCACGCCTTCCTGGCTCGCCAGATGGGGGTCGAGCTGGTGGAGGCCTCCGACCTGGTGGTCCGCGACGACGTCCTGTACATGCGCACCACGCGCGGCCTGGAGCGCGCGCACGCGGTCTACAGACGACTGGACGACGACTTTGTGGACCCGCTCGAGTTCCGCTCGGACTCGCTGCTCGGCGTGCCCGGCCTGGTGCGCGCCTACCGGGCTGGCAGCGTGGCGATCGCCAACGCGTTCGGCACCGGCGTGGCCGACGACAAGGCGATCTACTGCTTCGTGCCGGACATGATCCGCTTCTACCTGGGCGAGGAGCCGATCCTCGAAAACGTCAAGACCTACCTGCTGTCGGACCCGGAAGTGCTCGAGCACGTGCTCGAGCACCTGGACCAGCTGGTGGTCAAGCCGACCGGCGAGTCGGGCGGGCGCGGCGTGATGATCGGCCCGCACGCCGACGAGGTCGAACTGCAGAAGATGCGCCGGGTGATCAGCACCGACCCCGACCGCTGGATCGCGCAGGACCTGGTGCGCCTCTCGACGGTGCCGACGGTTGGCCCGGACGCGGTGCTGCAGCCGCGCCACGTGGACCTGCGGCCGTTCGCGGTGTTCGGCGAGCGCATCGACATCGTTCCCGGAGGGCTGACGCGAGTGGCGCTGGAGGACGGCTCGCTGATCGTCAACTCCTCGCGCGGCGGCGGCTCCAAGGACACGTGGGTGCTCGAGGACGGCGACGACGCCGATCGCGCGGGCCCGCCGATCGCGGACACGCAGCCGCCGGCGCTGCCCGATCTGCGCTACGGGGAGTGGACGGGCCAGCAGCAGCAACAGCAACAGCAGGAACTCTGATGCTGGCTCGCATCGCGCACGAGCTCTACTGGCTGGGGCGCAACCTTGCGCGGGCGGAGTTCACCGCGCGCGCGGTCGAGGCGGTCTTCCAGGCGGAGCTGCAGGGGACCTCCGAGACCACGCCGGGAGTCAGCTTCGGCTCGGGCGGGCTGCTGGCGATGTTCGGCGACGTCCACGAAGGCCCGCGCAGCGGCCAGGCGCTCGGCGGGCATGCGCTCGGCCAGCTCACGCTTGACCCAGAGCGCCCAGGCTCCATGCTGGCCAGCATCGAGCGCGCGCGCGAGGGGGCGCGCACGGTGCGCGACGTGATCAGCGCGGAGATGTGGGAGGCAATCAACACGACCGCGCTGGGCCTGCGCGGCGGCGGCCAGCCGGGCTGGGCGGCGCCGGCGGGGCCGTCGCTGGCCTCCCAGTACGTCAAGGAACGCACCGCGCTGATCTGGGGAGTGGCCAACCGCTCGATGCTGCGCGACGAGGCAAAGTGCTTCCTGGACGCGGGCGGCCTGATCGAGATCTCAGACATGGTGCTGCGCATGCTGCGCGTGGCGCTGCCGGCCGGCGACTCGACACCAGCCGACGGCCACGCGCTGATCCTGCTGCAGGCGGTGGGCGGCTTTCACGCCTACCTGCGCGCCGTCACGGCGCCCCCCAACGCGCGCCCGGTAGCGCGCTTCCTGCTGTTCGAGCGCGCCTACCCCGACAGCGTGGCGGCGTGCGTGGACTCCCTGCACGAGGTCTTCACGACCGCCGACGCGGGCCCGCGCAACTCCAAGCCGGTGCTGCGCGTGAGCCGGCTGGCGGCCGATCTAGACTTCCAGCGCAGGGCGCTGCCCGACGGGGCGGAGCTGACCGGGATATGCGAACAGACCCAACAGGAGCTCGCGCGCATCGATCAGGACGTGACCGAGCGCTACTTCGCGGGCGCCACCACGGCTGGCCTGAGGAGGTGACTCGGAGATGCACTTCGCGATCCGCTTCTTGACGGAGTACCACTACGACGTGCCGGTCACCGACAACCTCAACGCGCTGCGCGTGCGGCCGGCGACGACCTCGACGCAACGCTGCGACGAGTTCCACACGCGCATCGAGCCCGAGGCCCGTGTCAGCCGCCACCTGGACTACTTCGGCACGGAGGTGATCGAGTTCGGCGTACCCACCAGCCACGAGCAGCTGACGATCGACATGCGCGCGCGCGTGGTCACCTCGCCTCCCCCAGAGCCCCCGGACGGGTCCTGGGAGAGCCTGCTCAGCCCGTCCTACGTCGACGCGGCGGGCGAGTTCGCGCTGCCGTGGCAGGACCAGCCGGCGCTCGCGGGCCTGGAGAGCCTGTACGACGCGCTCGAGTCCGACAGCCCGCTTGAGACGCTCGAGCTGCTGTGCGATCTGATCCCCGACCGCTTCGAATACCGGCCGGGAGCCACATACGTGGGATCGAGCGTGCGCGACCTGCTCGAGCTGGGCGCGGGCGTGTGCCAGGACTTCGTGCACCTGTCGCTGCTGCTGCTGCGCCGCCGCGGGATCGCCGCGCGCTACGTCTCCGGCTACCTGTGGGCGGCGCCCGAGGGCGACGGCACGGACTCGGTCGAGGTCGACACGCACGCGTGGCTGGAGGCGCTGCTGCCCGGCACGGACGGACACGGCGAGCCGGTGTGGGTCAGCGCCGACCCCACCAACCGCCGCCTGGCGGGCGAGACGCACGTGAAGATCGGCCACGGACGCTTCTACTCGGACATACCGCCGGTCAAGGGCCTGTACATGGGCGGCGCGAACTCGGAGCTGAGCGCCTCGGTGACGATGTCGCGCCTGGACCCGCAGACGAGCGCGCGGGCCTGAGCGGGCGCGTGCGCGAAGGCGCGGACGGCGAGCGGGGTCGTGCGCGACGGAGCTCGGTTGAGCGGGTGTTCGGCCGGCCCCTCAGCCGTGGTAGCGCGCGATCACGTCGGTGAACGCGTAGGGCGTCTGCGCGATCCCGCTGCAGTCTTCGCCGGCGTTCTCGCCGCCCTGGCATGAGCGGTCGCGATTGACCGCCCAGTAGGTGAAGCGCGCGAGGTGGTTCTGCTGAGCGAAGGCGAGCATCGTTTCGAAGTCTTCGACGCTGACCGTCTCGTCCTTTTCGTCGGTGTCGCCGTTCATGGACGAGATGCCGGCGTGCTGGTAGGCCACGGCGGACGAGACTCCGTAGGCCGCAACCAGGTCCCGCTCGAGCCCTTCGACGGCCTTGATGGAGGCGTGGCCCATGTCCGTCAGCGGCGCGCCGAAGTCAAACGGCATGATCGTCCAGGCGGTCGGCTGGAAGCCGATCGCGGCCGCGTCGGCGATCAGGCTCCTGCCGTCTGGTTCGGGACCGGCTTCTTCGGTCCCGAACGTGACCGAGATCTCGAGGTCTGGGTCCTCTGCGTGCACGATCGCCAGCGCTTCGATTACGCGTTTGCGCACGGTCTTGCTGCTGAACTCGCCGTGCTCGATGTCGATGTCGATCGCGTTCAGCGAGTACGCGTCGATCACCTTCTGGTAGGCGCCGGCGAGCGCTGTGGGAGTCTTGCACGCGTTGCCGAGCTTCTTGCCGCTCCAGCCGCCGAAGGACACGTCCACTTCGCCGCCGGCCGCGCGGAGGCTTTCGATGGCGGCCTGGTCGGAGCCGCCGAGCAGCGGGCGTTGGCCGTCCCACTCGGGGTTGCACTTGCCGTGGGAGAGGATGAACGCGAGCGTCAGGTCCTGGATACCGGTGGCGGCGATCACGCTCGCCGGCGGCTGCGGATCGCCCCACCCGAGGTACTCGTAGGGGGCGGCCATGTCGATCGGCTGCGAGGACGCGCCGGCGAGCGACGGCGAGATCAGCGCGAGCGCAAACGAGACCGCGACGACCCACCCCGCGAGCACGGCGGACGCGCCGCGGCTGCTCATCTCCCCACCATTGAGATCAGGATACATGCGCTGCCTGCACTGCCCTTGGTGTGCTGCCGGCGCTGCCTACGGAGCTTTGCGGCTCACCCACCTTCGCGCGAGGGCGTCTCCTGTGCAAGCGCGAACGGCGTCGCCTCCGAGTCCTTGCAGATCGCCCAGCGCTCGCCTGGGTGAACCACCGTGCCTCCGAGCGCCTGCACCCGCTCGAGCGCCTCGGCCATGTCGCTGACGGCAAAGTAGGGCAGCGAGAACGAATCGCCGAGGCCGCGTCCGCGCTCATGCACGCCGACCGCGGGTGCTCCCGAGCGAGTCTGCCAGCCCTCTCCTTCGGAGTCGTGGCTGCGCGCCTCGAGCTCAACGTCGAGCAGCCCCGCCCAGAAGCGCCGAGCGCGCTCGGGATCGTCGGCGGGAAACTCGATCAGTGACAGCGAGCCACGTGGCACTGCTCGCACGATAGCGGCGTCAGTCAGACGACCTGCGCGCGTCGCGCCCTACAGAGCGCGCTGCGAGCGCCCAGTGCTCTCGGCGTCGCCGATCGCCCAGGCCAGACGCTCCATGAGCTGAGCTGCAGCGTGGTCGCTGGCGAGATGCACGGGATAGACGCGCTCTTCGAGCAGCACGGGGGTGTCGTGTCGTTCGCTCTGATCGGTCGTGACGATGATTCTGGCCATGGAATCTCTCCTCGTTGAGCCTGCACGGATGTCGAGCCTCCATCGGAACGGTTGCGCGCCTTCTTGAGCGCCGGGTAAGGCGCGCATGAAAAGGCTCTAACGATCAGGCTGCTGCGCCGCCGCTTGGGCACAGCAGCCTGCTGCGCCGCTGCTCAGGCGCCGGCGACCGCCAGCTGCTCGTCGCTGTAGCTCTCGCCGCGCTCGGCCTTCTCGACCAGCGATGCGGGCGGCTCGAAGCGCTCGCCGTACTTCTCCGCCAGCCCGCGCGCGCGGGCGACGAAGCCGGCGACGCCGCCGTCGTAACCGTTGATGTACTGCAGCACGCCGCCTGTCCAGCCGGGGAAGCCGATCCCGAAGATCGAGCCGATGTTGGCATCTGCGACGGTCTCGATGACTCCCTCGTCGAGACAGCGGACGGTCTCGATCGACTCGATGAACAGCATCCGCTCCTCGAGGTCCTTGAGCGAGATCGAGGCCGGGTCGGCGGTCTCGGGGAAGAGCTCTTTCAGGCCCTTCCACAGACCCGTGCGCTTACCGTCCTCGTAGTCGTAGTAGCCGGCGCCGGCGAGCTTGCCGCCGCGCCCCTCCGCCAGCAGGCGGTCGACCACCTGGAAGGACGGCCTTTCCACGAACGTCCCGCCTTCGGCCTCCACCGCCGCCTTGGTGGCGTCGCGGATCTTGCGCGCGAGGTTGAGGTTCAGCTCGTCGCTGAGCTGGAGCACCGGCGCCGGGTATCCGGCCTGGCTCGATGCCTGCTCGATCGACGGCGCGGGGATGCCCTCGAGCAGCATGCCGACGCCCTCGTTGATAAACGTTCCGATCACGCGGCTGGTGAAGAAGCCGCGGCTGTCGTTGACGACGATCGGCGTCTTGCGGATCTGTTTGGCGAGGTCGAGCGCGCGGTAGAGCGTCTCTTCGCTGGTCTTCTCGCCCTTGATGATCTCCAGCAGCGGCATCTTGTCGACCGGACTGAAGAAGTGCAGCCCGATGAATTCATCGGGACGGCTGACGCCCTCGGCGAGGTCGGTGATCGGCAGCGTCGAGGTGTTCGAGCCCAGCAGCGCGTCGGGTGCCAGGTGCGGCTCGATCTCGGCGAACACCTGCGCCTTCACGGCCGGGTCCTCGAACACGGCCTCGATCACCAGATCGGCTTCCGCGGCGGCGGCGGGGTCGTCGGTCGGCGTGATCCGCGCGAGCAGCTCATCGGCCTGCTCCTGCGTCGAGCGCCCGCGCGAGACGGCCTTCTCGACGAGCGTCTGCGAGTAGCCCTTGCCGCGCTCGGCGGCGTCGAGCGAGACGTCCTTGAGCACCACCTCGATCCCGGCTTTGGCGCACACGTAGGCGATCGCGGCGCCCATCATGCCGGCGCCCAGCACGACCGCCTTCTTGGCGCGATATGGCTCGATGACCTGATCCCCGCCCGCCCGGCCGCGGTCGCCGTTGACCTGCTGCAGGTCGAAGAAGAACGCCTGGATCATGTTCTTGGAGACCTGTCCGGTCGCGAGGTCGGTGAAGTAGCGCCCCTCGATCTCGATCGCCGTGTCGAAGTCCACCTGCGCGCCCTCGACCGCGGCGGCCATGATGTGGTGCGGCGCGGGATAGTTGGCGCCCTTGAGCTGCTTGCGCAGGTTCGCCGGGAAGGCAGGCAGGTTCTGCGCGAGCTTCGGGTTGGAGGGGGTGCCGCCGGGGATCTTGTAGCCCTTGACGTCCCACGGCTGCTTGACCTCCTCATCCGCGGGCTGGGCCAGAATCCACGCCTTGGCGGCGGGGACGAGCTCCTCTCGCGTGGCCACGACCTCATCGACGAGCCCCATCTCCTTGGCCTTGGCGGGCCGCAGTTCCTGGCCCTGCATCAGCAGCCCCATCATCGCTTCGACGATGCCGAACATGCGCACCGTGCGCACGACGCCGCCGGCGCCGGGCAGCAGGCCGAGCTTGACCTCGGGGAAGCCGAGCTTGGCCTTTGGGTCGTCCACGATGATGCGGTGGTGGGTGGCCAGCGTGATCTCCAGGCCGCCGCCGAGGGCCGCGCCGTTGATCGCCGCCACGACGGGCACGCCGAGCGTCTCGAGCCTGCGCAGCTGGCCCTTGACCATGCGGATGCCCGCCGCGAACTCTGGCGCCTGCTCGCGCGTGACGCTCTTGAGGTCGTTGAGGTCTCCGCCCGCGAAGAACGTCTTCTTGGCGGAGGTGATCACGACGCCCTTGATCGACTCCTTCTCGGTCTCCAGCCGCTCGACGGTCGCCCCCATCGAGGCGATGTACGCGGCGTTCATCGTGTTGGCCGATTGGTTGGGATCGTCAAGGGTGAGGATGACAATGCCGTCCTCGCCCTTCTCCCAGCGGATGGTCGTGCTCTCTCCCATGTTCAGATCGCCTCCACGACTGTCGCGATTCCCATGCCCCCGCCGACGCAGAGCGTGGCGAGTCCGTAGCGGCCGCCCGTGCGGTGCAGCTCGTCGATGAGCGTGCCCAGGATCATGCCGCCGGTTGCCCCGAGCGGGTGACCCATCGCGATCGCGCCGCCGTTGACGTTGACCTTCTCCAGGTCGAGACCCATGTCCCTGACGAAGCGCAGCACGACCGCGGCGAAGGCCTCGTTGATCTCCACGAGGTCGAGCTGATCGACCGTGATGCCGGCCTTCTCCAGCGCCTTGCGGCTCGCCGGCGCCGGGCCGGTGAGCATAATCGTCGGGTCCGCGCCCGAGAGCGCCGTGGCGAGGATCCGCGCCTTCGGCTGAAGGCCGAGGTCGCTTCCGGTCTTCTCGTTGCCGATCGTCAGCAGCGAGGCGCCGTCGACGATTCCCGATGAGTTGCCGGGGGTGTGGACGTGCTCGATCTTCTCGATCCAGTGGTACTTCTGCAGCGCGACCGAGTCAAAGCCTCCCATCTCGCCCATCGCCGCGAACGACGGCTTCAGGCCGCCCAGCGTCTCGACGGTGGTGCCCGGCCGGATGAACTCCTCGTGGTCGAGCACGACGTTCTCGTTGAGGTCCTTGACGGGGATCACCGAGCCCGCGAAGCGGCCGTCGGCCTGCGCCTTGGATGCGCGCTCCTGCGAGCGGGCGGCGTAGGCGTCGACGTCCTCGCGGCTGAACTCCTCGATCGTCGCGATCAGGTCGGCGCTGATGCCCTGCGGGACGAACGACGTGTCGTAGTTCGTCTCCGGGTCCATCGCCCAGGCGCCGCCGTCGGAGCCCATCGGCACCCGCGACATCGACTCCACGCCGCCGGCGAACACGAGGTCCTCCCAGCCGGACGCGACCTTCTGCGCGGCGATGTTCACGGCCTCGAGGCCCGAGGCGCAGAAGCGGTTGACCTGCAGGCCGGCGACCGTGTCGGGCAGCCCGCCCTTGATGGCGGCCGTCTTGGCGATGTCGGCGCCCTGGTCGCCGACCGGCGAGACACAGCCGAGCACCACGTCGTCGATCCGCGAAGGGTCGAGTTTCTCGTTGCGCACGAGCGTCTCGTGCATCAGGCCGACGACGAGATCGACGGGCTTGGTGCCGTGCAGCGAGCCGTTGAACTTGCCCTTGCCACGCGGCGTGCGGATCGCATCAAAGACCAGTGCTTCGGTCGCTGCCATCAGACAGACCTCCTGTGTCGTGTCGAAGCGCCGCGGGTAGGCGCGAGTCCGGGATCAAAAGTCGGCGGAACGAAAGCCGGCGGAACGCTACCACACAAACGTTCGTGCGTGAACGCAAATATGTCTAAGATGACCTCGCGATGGCCGTCACCGCCGAGCCCTCCCAGCGCCGCAGTCAAGCGCAACGCAGCGCAGCGACGTGCGACGCGCTGCTCGACGCCACGATCGCGTGCCTGGTCGAGGATGGCTACGCCAAGACGACCACGAGCCGCGTGGCCGAACGCGCGGGCGTCTCTCGCGGCGCACACCTCCACCACTTTCAGACACGCCAGGCGCTCCTGGCGGCAGCGATGGAGCGGTTGGCCGAACGCCGCGGCGCAGAGCTGCTCGCCGCCGCCGAGAACCTCCCCGAGGGCCGTGAGCGCCTCGTGCAGGGCCTGGACCTGCTGTGGGCGAGCTACGCCAACCCGTTGTTCCAGGCGGCGCTCGACCTGTGGTCGCACGCGCGCACAGACCCCGACCTGCGCGAGCGGCTGGTACCCGTCGAGCGACGACTCGACCGTCAGACGTTGGAGATCACGAGACGCTTGTTTCCCGCTATCGCAGGGCAGCCTGACTTCGATCGGCTCGTCGAGATGGCGATCTCGACCATCCGCGGGCTCGCGCTGCTGGACACCCTGCACCCGGGCGACGGACGCAATCGCAAGCAGTGGCGCTACAGCCGCGCACGGCTCGTGGAGCTGTTCGAGGGCGCTGTGACGCCTGCGCTGTAGTACGTCTCGGCCTCGCCCCGCATGGGACCGAACGTGAGCTTGGTCTACCTGTTCTCGCGCCCAGCGCTCGGCGCGCGACGTCGCCACCGGAGCGTTACCGCGAGCGTTGCGCTCGACGACAGGACTCCCACGATGTTCGCGACGATGATCGCAGCGTTCCCGAGCGCGAGCCCGTAGAGCAGCCACAACGTGGCACCGCAGATCAGCACGACGAGGAAGGCCAGGCTCACGTCGGAGGAGCTCTCGCGGCGGTGAGAATGCAGCGCCTGCAGAAGCGGGCTCGCTCCCATCACCACACCGAATCCACCCGCCGTCACTGCTAGCGCTTCGGTCAGCGAGCTCACCGCGTAGACCCGATGCTCTGGGACATATGCCGCTGTGTGGGTCCAGTCGCTCGCATCTGCGCCGCAGTGTAGGACGCGCTCGGCGAGTTCGGCCAGGCCATTCGCCGCGGCGCCTGCTTCCGCGGTAGGGCCGATCCAGGAGCATCGACGCGTGCTGTCGAGCTGCTGATAATCGTCTGTGCTCAGTCGGGGAGACAGGATCGAATCGGCGGACATGCCGGCGTTGACGGGCGTTTTCGCCAGGTCGCTCCCCCTGGAATCCCCTTATTGCGCTTCTCGCCGGCGGCCTCGATCCCCCTAACTGGCGTGATGTTCGGGACCCATCTGCCGTCCGTTGCCCGCGCGCCGGCGGGCTCATGGGCGAGTGGAGACCGGCTCAAACCGGCGCAGCTCTGCTCGCCACACCGATCGTCAAGGTGCCGTCGGCCGCGACCAGTGGTCGAGAACGAGCTGCCGTGCGTGCTCGACATCCAGCTTGGCGATCTCCTCCGCGGTCATGTGCAGATCTCCCGCGAGCGCCGCGACCACCCACGCCTCGTGCTCAACCTGCTCCGCCTCCACGGGCACTGGCCGAGCGGCAGGCTCGCCGGAACGAAGCGCCTGCCAGAACTCTGTCCGCGAGACCTTGATCTGGTGCCGCAAGATCGAGGCGAAACGTCCGGTCGAGGGGCGGCCGCCACGCGAGTGGGAGATGTGTGTCTGGAGCAGCTCGCCGCTGTCGATGAGCTTCTCGAAGAAGATGTGATCCTGGCTCGATCCGCCGCGACTGGACGCGGGGAGTCGAGTCCAGCCGTCGATCTTGAGAAACTTCTCGATCTCGCCCCAGGTTGGGGCGTCTGGCGTCATGCCTCGGAGAGGTGCTCGGGCGCGCCGAGGAGCAACGCGCGACGATCAGCCGCGGGCGTGAGGATCAGCCGCAGCAGCCACGGCATCTGCTCGGCCCGGTCGGTCTGCGCGTAGAAGCCCAGACGCTCGAAGTACCGCTCGGCGTAGGCGAGGGCCAGCTGCTCGAGCTCAGACGCGGCCTGCTCGAACGTCTCACCCCCGACGACGAGGTTCAGCTCGGGCTGGCGCAACACGAACTCCCCCTCGGACACGCTCGACCGTGTATGGAAGGAGAAGTGGCCCAGCAGCGGCTCCATGTCGGAGAGCCCCAGCAGCAGCATCGCTTCCTTACCGCCGTGACGCTCAATGACTGTCGGTTGATGGTCATGCACCACTCCGGACATGACGTCCGAGAGCGCGGCCTTGGCCTCGGAGAGACCGCGGGTGGGGAGCGAAGCGGCAGTGGCCACGAGCACATACTAGCCAAGTTGGTCAATCTAGTCAAGAACCACGTGCACGACGCGCGCTGGCCGCTCGCGCGACCGGCGTGAACCCCATGACTGCCGTCACTCATCCCCCCTCAGCGATTCGATCCGCCCGCCAGGCGATCATGTTGAGGATGGGCAAGCGCACCCGCCGAGGCCACCAACCACAACTCCCAGCCGGGCAGAAGAAGCCCCCGCCCTCGCCACCTGCGTCGATCGCTCCCGCGCGCTCCCTGCTTGACGCGATCGCAAACGGCGAGCTTGACGAGCACCTCACCGCTCTCGCCGACGCCATCCACGCCCGCCACCACCTCCTGCACACGGTCCACTCCGCGACCGCTCTCGCCGAGCTGTGCGTCGGCGACGACGTGCGCATCAACCACACCATCAGTCCTCGCTACCTCCACGGCCTCCACGGCACCGTCATCGAGCTCGACGACGAGCGGGCCACCGTTTGCCTGCACCGCCCCGTCGGACGGTTCCACACCGGCGAGATTCGCTGCCCACCGCTCACCCTCGACAAGCTCGCCAGAGCAAGCTAAACGCCCATCCGCTCAATGCGCGTCGCCGCCGGTGCGCCTCACAGCTTTGATGGTTGTGCGTTCGACCTTCTTGTTCTCGATGTCTCGCGCCCGTTGCTCGATCGAGACAACGATCTTCGGTCGCGCGCGACCGAAGCGCTTGAGATACCGGACATTGCGGACCCGCGCACCCCCCAACCGCCCGTGCAGCGTCTGACCCAGGGAATATCCTGGCGCCGTGGCTTCGATGAGCAAGGCGCGGCTCGACACGATGGTCGAGGAGGCCACGGTCGACTGCTACAACGAGAGCGAGCAGATCACCGGCCTATTCACCGTGATCGAAGACGAGCTGACAGTTCCTTTCAAGACACAGGTGCTGGGTGTGGACATCACCGTCGAGCGCCTGGACCTGAACGACGAGGACCAGATCGTGGCGATCTGCTCGCGCGAGAAGCTGCGACAGTCCATCCCGCTCCTCGATCTGCCTCTACCCACCCCGCCGCCCAAGGGCGCGCAGTGGATCGAGGCGTACCGTCACTGGCTGGGCTGAGCGCAGGTCAGGCCATGGCTGCCGGACGGAGGCCAGGCCCGCACGTACTCGCACGCCGGAGGGGTCTACGCCAGCCCAGTCCGCGGCTGTCGGCGGATATCCGCGCTCGGTGATCCACTCGCGCAGCGGACAAGGATCGCTTCGCGGTCCCGGTTGCGCTCGGCGATCGGAAGATCGGCCGCGAGTAGACCCGCGGGCCAGGAGCCGAACAGCTTGCCAACCGTCGACGGGATGCATCTTGTGGCGCTCGCGTGTATCTCGAACGCACAGGCGATCGTCACCGGAGATCAGACCTGCTGGATCACGGCGAACGGCCCCCTACTGCGGCTACGAGACGGCGACGAGCTGCAGCTCGGAGGCATTCTCAGGCCGATCCTCGAATCCGACGACCAGATGGGTCCCAAACGCCTCCGCCAGTCGTCGGAGAGTCGTCACGCTCGTGGGGTGCTGACCGCTCTCAATGCGGGAGATCACCGAGTGGCTTGTGCCGACGCGCTCGGCAAGCTCCCGCTGGGTCAGACCGAGAGCCTGGCGACGCGCGGTCACGATCCGGGCGATCCCCTCGTAGGGAGCGATCCGTGCGAGCTCCTTACGGTACGCGGCGCTTCGCTGCGCGCGGCGCCGGCTCGCGGCCCGGTGAGTCGAGCCGACCGGCGAGACGCTCGCGATGGGGGCAGCAGTCTTCTCGGATACTGGCTTGGTCTTCGGCACGATGTCCTCCCCATCGATCGCTATCGAGCGGGCCAGAATGACTTTAGCATTATTGCGAAACGGATCACGCTCTGGAGCGTCGTGCCCCGCAGCGCGTGGCGGTCGCCGCCGAGCGCGTTCATTCTCCGCTTGAAGTCCTCCCAGCGCGAGGCGACGCGCATGGCGTGCCTGGGGAGGTTCTTGAGGAGGTCGTGAACGAGCCGGCCTGCATCGTGGTGATGATGCGCAGGCCAATCGTGTCTGAGGAGCATCTGATGGGCGCGTTCTGGACGGCGGTACGGCTGCTGCTGCGCCACTACCGCGAGGGCCGACACAGTCTGCGGGTCGGCAGCCGTGCTCGTGTGGGGTTCGAGGCGGTTGCGGCCCGTGCGGCCCGCTACAGCCAGCCCGTCTATGCCCCGGTTCGAGCAGACCAAAGAGCGTCAGGCCTGCGGCGACCGTCTTGATGAGCCACTTCAACTGCGGGTCCATGAATCACCTCCTCTCTGCCCTGCCCGGCGCGGACGCAGCGTCGCGACTGCAAGCCGGGGGTCGAAAGCCGGCATCTGCTCTCAAGCTGTGTTTGAGCCATGCCGACAAGGATAACATAGTCTACAAGCTCTATAAGCTCTACATGCCCCATATAGCAGCCAGAGTCGCTATAGTCTTCATAGGCAACCTATCGGACGGGAGATGCGCGATGCCGACGAAAGAATTCATCAACGTGCGCGATGCCGCGAAGGAGCTGGGCGTGCACGAGAACACGGTTCGCAACCTTGAGAAGCGAGGCAAGCTGAAGGCGATTCGGCTGCCCGGGTCGGGATTCCGGCGCTTTCGCAAGGAGGACATCGAGCGGATGCGCCAGGAGATGTGGAGCCAGTTCGCTTCGGACACCACGATGCCCACAGAACGCCGCCGACCGACCAAGCGCCACACGCTCGACGACGACGACTACGCCGCGTAGGCTCCGTCTCCCCACGCGTCTAGATTTGAGCGCGTGGCACTGTCCGACTGGGAGCGTAGGCCTGATGATGAGTCCTACTATGCGGAGCGCACCTCCTACGTGCGCCAGGGCGACCTCTTCCAGGACGTCCCCCTCGGCTACCCGTGGCCACCCAACGCCACCAGCCACTCAGCCGGCAAGCGCAAGTTCCTCTCCGGTCCGTTCGAGCCTGGGTTCGCGATGCTGCTCACACCCACCTGCAGCATGATCGCCCAGGGTGCCGGGGCGTGTTCAGCGAGGGGCAGACCGGCCCGCACGTGATCCAGTCTCTGGATGGGGTGCTGCGGCGGTTGGGCGGCACCACACGGCGCTGGCGGACCGACCGGATGGCCGGCGTGGTCTACCCGGGCACGGACCGGTTGTTGCCGGAGTTCGCGGCGTGCGCGAAGCACTACGGTGTCGGTGTCGATGTCTGTCCCGCGCGGCGTGCCAGGCGCAAAGGCGTCGCTGAGGCCGCCGTTAAATACCTGACGCGCTCGTGGTGGTGCTCGGCGACGGTCAGAACCCCCGGTGAGGCGCAGGCGAGCCTTGACCGTTTCTGCGTCGAGGTCACCGATCAGCGCCGGCGTGGCCCGAGCACGATCGCAAAGCTCGCCGCCATCGAGGGGTTGCTGGGGCTACCCAGCGCGCCGTTCCCGGCGGAGATCTGCGTGGAGCGCCCTGTGTCGCGCTCGGCGCTGGTGGCGTTCGAGGGCAACCACTACAGCGTCCCCGCCGCGCTGGCGAGCGCCCCACAGGTCACGGTTCGTGCCCGGCTCGGTGATCAGACACTCCAGGTCGTCAGTGCCGCGGGCACACTGATCGCCAAGCATCGCCGCGCACCCGCGGGCGCCGGGCAGACGATCCGATCGAGCGAGCACGCGGCATGCCTTGAAGAGGCGGTGCTCGCCGCGTTCACGACACGCCAGCCGTGCCGGCGAAAGCAGAACCGTCCACCCGGGCCAGCGGCCCTTGCGGCCGCGGCGGTCCTGCGCGGCGAGCAGCCCGCCGATGGTGATGGTGTCGTGATCGATCTGGAGCGCTACGCCCAGTTCGCGGGGGTCGCACGATGACCGACTATCTCTCAGGCTGGAACGTCGGTGTCGATCCCGAGCAGTCAGACGTCCTACCCGACGGCAGCGTCCTGCAGGAAGTCACGCTCGTGCTCGTCGACGAGGAACCCCACGCCAAGGACGACGAGCCGCGGTGGTTGCGAGCCCCCGTCGCCGTCACGCTCACGCCGGTCAAGGCGCGCACGCTCGCGACACGGCTGATGGCCGCGGCCGCCGAGGCAGAACACGAACCGCCCACCCCGCGAATGGAGGCGTCCCGATGAGCGATCACGTCTATCAACAGCTGCGAAGCCACCTGGCGGCACTGAAGCTCACCGCGATCGCTGAGGCTCTCGCCACAGCGCTCGAGCAGGCCGAGCAGACCAAGCCCGGCTACACACGCTTCCTCGTCGACCTGCTCCAGGTCGAGGTCCAAGCGACCGAGCAGCGCGCTCTGGGAAGCCGTCTGCGCCTCGCTGGGTTCCCCCAGACCAAGACGCTGGAGGAGTTCGACTTCGACGCCCAGCCAACCCTGGACAGGCGTCTGATCGAAGAGCTCGCCACGCTGCGGTTCGTGCAGGAGAAAGCCAACGTCCTGTTCATCGGTCCGCCCGGCGTCGGCAAGACGACGCTCGCGATCGCCTTGGCCCTGAAGGCCGTGCAGGCCGGCTACCGCGTCTACTACACCACAGCCGCGGACCTCGTCGCCCGCACCGCGAAGGCCGCAGTCGAGGGACGCTGGCAAACCACGATGCGTTTCTGGGGCGGACCAGCGGTCCTGGTCGTTGACGAGCTCGGCTACCTGCCGATGGCAGGCGAGGCCGCGGCGCACCTCTTCCAGGTCATCAGCCGCCGCTACCAAGGCGGATCCATCGTCCTGACGACCAACCGAGACATCACCGGCTGGGGACAAATCTTCGAGGACACGACCGTCGCCGCGGCGATGCTCGACCGTCTCCTTCACCACGCCACCGTCGTCCAAATCAACGGTCCGTCCTACCGGATGCGCCACCACCAAGCACGCCTCGACCAGCTCCGCGGCGGGCTGAACAGTCCCCCAGAGGCCGGGCTATGAACGCCTACCGCTTCGAGATCGACACCCAGGCCGGCCCGGCACGCGAGGGGATCCTCGGTGGCCGCGCGCAGCTGCTTGTTCGTGTCCGGCTCTTCGACGGGCCCGGCGCTATCCAGACAGACAGCGGACAGCCCCGCGACGCACCCGACGTCTACACCGACCTGCGGCCCGAGGATGCACGCTCCTTCGCGTTCACACTGCTCAGCGTCGCCGAGCACGCCGAGCGCCAGACCCTCGAGGCCGACTGGTTTACGCAGCACTGAACACGATCACCCCAGATCACGCGATCTCAGGCGCTCCCAACCCCCTGGCGCTCACACCGCGACCGATCCCTCCGCCAAAACCGCCCATGTTGCACGCTCAACCAAGTGGGGAATTTCCATGAGCAACTCTGAGGAATTTCGATGATCCTTGACATCACCGACCTGCTCGCCGCCCACGCCCGCGGCGACCCACTCCCATCCCTCGCCTGAAGACCAGGGCACTGAACGGTTACGAAAAAATGCTGATTTGCAGGCATTTCGTAAATCGGGGAGACAGGATTTGAACCTGCGACCGCCCGGCCCCCAGCCCGAGAGGTCTGGTAGCTACGGATGCTCAACCCCGATGATTACTGGAGCGGAGTGTAGCTGAGTGCCCATGAGTTGCGCTCACTTTGGACCCCAAATTGGACCCCAGCGATCCCGGCTCGATGCTCTTGGATCTCAGCTTCGACCGGCCCGGCGAGCAGGTCATCACTCGCGGCGCTGCGGGGGGGTCTATCGCGACTCACAGCCCGCGTCGCTCACAGTCGACCTGTCATTGAAACAGTCCTTCACCGATAAAGCCACCGGGCGCTACGCCTGGTGGACACACGAAGATCGCGCTTGAAGTGTGGACCGTAGCGTGATTGAGCGCGTCTTCGGCAGCGAGCCGGCGCTGGATCGGGATGAACTGCCGGCTGGGGCTGCGCTGGAAGGCGATGAAGAACAGGCCGGCGTCGATGTCGCCGGTGCCCGCTTCGGTACCTTCCGAGTAGGAGTAGCCGCGCCTCAGGATACGCTGTCCGGCGTTGTATTGGGGGCTCGCAAGGCGGATGTGCGCGTTGGCAGGGATGACCGGTTCGCCGTTGCGAGTCGCGTGCAGATCGATTGGGTCGTACTCGCTGGCCTCCCCGAGCGGGGCGCCGGAGGCCTTGTAGCGCCCGAACACCCGCTCCTGGCCTTCAAGCGTAGTCGTGTCCCAGACGTCGAAGAGCATCCTGATGCGCCGCACGATCAGGTAGGTCCCGCCGGCTATCCAGGCTGGGCCGTCGCCGCGCTTGACCCACACGAAGCGATTCATTGCGTCCGATTCCTCCGTGCGGATGTTCGCCGTTCCGTCCTTGAAACCCATCAGGTTGCGGGGCGTCTTCTGCGAGGTGCTGGTCGAGGAGGTGCGGCCGAAGCCGATCTGGGACCAGCGCGGCACGGCGGCGCCCGAGGCGACGCGGGCGAGGAGGTGGACTGCGTGGAAGGCCACTTGTGGGTCGTCGGCGCATGCTTGGACGCAGAGATCGCCGCCGGAGCGGGCGGATTCCAGATCATCCCCCGGGAACGGCGGCAGAGAGCGTAGCTCAGCGGGCTTGCGTGAGGCCAGGCCCGTGCGTTCGAAGGCGCCGGGCCCGATGCCGAACGTGACGGTTAGGCGCGCGGGGCCCAGTTCTAGCGCCTCCCCCGGGTCCTCCGGCACCTGGTCTTCCTGTTGAGGCATCGGCGTGTAGAGCTTCCCGGTGGTGATGGCCTCCGCAGCGGCGGTCCACTGCTGGAGCAGGAGGCGCAGTTCGCCCACAGCGTCCGTGGTGAGGTCGAACGCGGCGAGGCAGAGGTGGTCCTGCGTCGGGGTGGCGATGCCTGCCTGGTGGGCGCCGTAGAAGGGAACGGCGCCCTGCGCCGCCGTGGGCGCTGGCCTGTGGCGGCTCGAAGCGCCAAGGCCGAGCAGGCCGAAGACGGCGTGGTCGAGGCCGGCGCCAAGGCCCAGTGCCACGGCGCCCTCAAGCGCATCGCGGCGAGTGATGCCAGATCGAGACTCGCTCAACTTCCTCTGAGGAGAATTTTCGCAGAAAAGCCTTCGCCTTGTCGGCTCAAGTCGATCGGCGGCCGTGCTGTGAGGGGTGACCGTCGCACCTCACCCGCATCAGCCTGAGGCCAGATTGCGGGCGCTTTCCTCGGCTGCGTGTAGTGCAGCTTGTGTCAGCGTGGACACTGCCTCGCTTGTCTTCGAGGTGGCGAAGACGAGAGAGAGGATGTTGCCTCGTACTTGGTATATCCAGACGCTCCTGTACGGATAGGCTTTGTGATGGTCTGCCCCAGCAATATCCACGCGTAGCGCAACATATCCTGCCAGCAGATGCGGATCACTAACGAGCGTCAGTCGATATGCAGGGGGGCAGCGGGTTACCGCGTTGCGTAGTTCACCAAACGCTTTCTGAGCGTCACCCACACGGTAAGAGACCAGTTCATTTGTCACTCCAACCCGTTCGCTACTGGGAACACCAGGGTTGATGAAAATGACCGCAAGCCGACCTGTACGCATCGATTCGCTCCTCAAACGACCGCTACACAGTCCGCCAACGCCCTGTGCGGGGAGATTCCGATGCTGCGGTCCGGCGCGATAGCCGCGCCCCACTTGGGCTGGTCGTAGGACCAGCTTCCCGAGGTTCGCGGCGCGGCTCTCACCGATGCCACCCCCGCAGCCGCCCAGAAAGAGCGCGCTCGCAGCCAGCAAAGCCACTACCGATCCAGCCTGGAGATTGCGATCCACTGCGTGGTCAGTCATCATCCCGCCCTGTCGCGTCAGGCTGCTGCAGCCTGCCAGGACAGCCAACCTCACATTGTTGCCATGTCCAGGCATGTCTCGTCCGCTGGCTCGCACTCCTAACAATCCTACGGTACCACGCTCTTAGCCTCCAGCTGCTAGTCCCAACCCCTCGGTTATGTCTCCCATATCAGCGACGCAGTGAGCGAATTCTAGCTGTGCCTTTATGCTATCTCCAGGTCCACTTTCTCCGGATCCTGCTCCCGATCCGCCCGCCCCGCCGGCACCTGAACCGCCGCCCGCGCCGCCACCTGAGCCTCCAGTTCCACCAACCCCTCCGCCGCCCGGGCCACCACCGCCGGGGGGCCTACCGCCGACTGAACAATCCCCAACGTGGGTCGGGTGGTTGGGTTCACATGGGTTCTCAGAGCTGCCTGTCTGCATTTCCCGCCTGAGTTCTTCCTCTTCTCCTTCTTCAGAGCCGCAGTTCAATCCGGTGCGATCGAATGCGTTCATCGGATCGTCTGCCGTGTAGACATACCGGTCGCGTCCGGCCGCGGAAAGGCCAAGCGTCATCTCCCCGCTGCGGAGCGTCGCCGGCAGCGCGGGGACCGGTGGGAGTACCAGCTCGTCGAGGGGGTCTTGGCTGATGAACCTGTCGGTAGCGGAGCTGTAATACCGCGCCCGGTTGTACTGCAGCCCGTTTTCGTCGTTTGCGCGTCCGGTGTACTGGTAGGGGTTGTTGCTCGAGCCGCCGCTGGCCGTCGATTCTCCGAACGGTCCGTATGTGTATTCGGTGCTCGGGGCGCCGCTGGCTCCGGCCAGGGCAACGCTGCTCCCGAGCTGGTCCGTGAGGTAGGAGCTCGTGCCATGGCCGGATGTGCGCGCGAAGCGCTGGTCGCGGCCCAGCCCGTTGAGGAGCGTGGTGGTTTCGCCTCCGCTCGATTCGTGCAGCACGTTCTGCCCGTCGTAGAGGTAGGTGGTGGCGGTCGAGTTCTTGGTCACGCCGGTCCTGCGTCCGAACGGGTCGTAGGAGTAGGTCCAGGAGTTCGACCCTTGGGTGAGCGATTCGAGCTGTCCGCGGTCGTTCCACGCGAACGTGGACGTTCCGTTGCTCAGCAGGTTGCCGTCCGCGTCATAGGTGAGTTTCTGGCCGGCGAGTTCGGTGAGCTCGTCGTCCGCGTTGTAGGTGGCTTCGGCGAGTTCGGCCGGCAGGTTGGTGCGCGCGAGCGATCCGGAGACGGTGGTCACCCGCCCAAGCGCGTCGCGGCTGTACTCGAGGTTGCCGAGCGCTTCGCCAGCCGGGTTCTTGTAGAGGATTCCGGTCAGCTGTGAAGCCGGGTTGTAGGTGTAGCTCTCGCTGTCGCCATCGGGCAGTGTGACCCGCGTGCGCCGCTGCGCTTGGTCGTAGGCGAGCGAGACATTCCCGCTCGGCGTGGAGATGCCGGTCAGCAGGCCATCGGGGTCGTACGCATAGCTGGCGGCTTCTTCTCCGTTCACGCTCATGCTCTGGCGCTCGCCGTCGGCGTTGAAGGCGTATTCGACGGTGCCATTTGGCCCTTTTTCGCTTGTCAGCCGGTCGTAGGGGTCGTAGGCCAGCGTCCAGGTGCCCGCGCGAGAATCGGTAGCCGAGGTGAGGTTGCCTTCGGGGCCGTAGCTGTAAGTTGTCGTGCTGGTCGGCAGTCCGGAGCCGACTTTGCCGAAGGAGGCCGAGGTCAGGCGATTGAGGCCGTCGTATGTGTAGGTCGTCGTTTCGCTCTTCAGGTTCGTCAGGCTCGTGAGGTTGCCGGCGCCGTCGTAGACGTAGCTCGTCATGTGTCCGAGCGCGTCGGTCCAGGAGGTCAGCTCGTCGTAGGCGTTGTAGGAGCCGGTCTGCGTGTGGCCATCCGGGTCGGTCACCGAGATCAGGTCGGCGTCCGGGTCGTACCCGTAGCTGGTTTTGTCGCCAGCGGGATTGGTTTCGCTTACCACCTCGTCGTCCTCGTTGTAGGCGATGTGGCTCGTGTGGCCTTCGGGGGCGGTTACGCTCACGGGCAGCCCGAGCGCGTCATAGCCAAAGCGCCATTGGTGGCCGAGCGGGTCGGTGACGCTCACACGCTCGCCGTCTTCGTAGCCGTACGTGCTGGTGTCGCCCTCGGCGTTGGTCAGCGCGGTCGGCTCGCCTTCCGAGTCATACCCGAGCGTCGTCCGTTCGCCCATCGGGGTGAGGATCGTCGTGAGGTTGCCGTTGGCTTCATAGCCGTAGCTGGTCGTTTCGCCGAGCGGTCCGGTGACGCTGGTGGGCTCCGCGAATTCGTTGTAGGTATACCGCGTCGTGAGCGGCGCGAGCGTGGAGGATTCCTGCGTACTCGAGGTCAGATCGCCGACCGAGTCGTATGTGAAGGACGAATCGCCTCGGTTGCTCGTGATCTTCGTGATGTTGCCGTTTGAGTTGTACTGGTAGTTGCCCCATTCCTCCGCCGGGCCTGGATTGATGACTTCGCTCGTCGGGCGCCAGTGATCGAAGTACACGTAGCGCTTGCGCCCATCGGGGTTGGTCACGACCGCTCCGCCCTTGCCTTCTTCGCAGCCCGTGCAGGGAAGCTGGGCGAACGTGTAGGTCCCGCTGCCGCCGAGCGTCTGGGTGAGCACGCGTCCATTTGCCCCGTAGCCGTTTTCGATGAGGACGTTGCCGCGCGCATCGGTGACTCGTGTCATGTCGTTTTCAGCGTTGTAGGCATAGTGAGTGACGTTGCCCATCGGGTCGACAACGGTCGCCAGGCGTCCGGCCGAGTCGTATTCGTAGCGGACGTGCTGGCCGGCGTTGTCCGAGGCTTCGGTGATGCGTCCGTAGGCGTCGTGGGAGAAGCGGATCCACTGCCCGTGTGGGCCGCTGACTTCGATCGGTGGCCCTTCGCCTTCGCGCACGATCGTGATGCGGTTGCCGTTGGGGTCTTCGATCGCCGACACCGGATCGTACTCCGGGAAGTAGAACTTCATGCCGTCGCGCCGGCGCAGCAGCCAGTCGTGGCCTGGCACGTTCCACTGCAGGACCGCTCCCTCCCATTCGCCTCCGGTTTCAACCGCTTCGTAGACCGCTTCGGTGTAGCCGCCGCCGGGCGAGGTGCGCACGAACTTGATCGCATTGCCTTCGGGCAGGACGAGGTGGGAGGTCCTGTAGTTTTCGTTTGACCACAGGTGCAGTTCGTAGGAGCTCTCTGTTCCGATCCCGAAGCCGTAGGAGTTGTTGTCGGCGGGCCGGTAGGTTCGCGAGAGCGTGAGCGGCATCAGCGAGTCTTCCAGCTTGAGGTCGGTGTGCGTGTACTGGAAGAGGCCGCTGGCGGGGTCGACCGGGTCGCCGCTTGGCGCACATCCCGGACAGCCAGGGTGGCCGGGTTCGTGGTTGCCCGTTTGCATCGCGCCGCTGAATTCCCAGATTCGGACGTCGGGATCGGGGATCACCTGCTGGCCGTTTGCGGAGACCGTGCCGTGCCCGTAGATGTACCAGCCCTGATTGGTGGCATCGTAGTTCCAGAACTCCACGCGCTGGCCCGGCGGCTCGTGCTCCCAGTTGGGATAGATGATCTGCGCGCCCTTGTTCAGATACGCGCCGCCGGGCTGGATTGTGAAGTAGGTCGGCACGTCCCCGCCGAAGAGCGGCAGCGGGAACGGTGATCGGTCGGTCGGGATGGCCGTCAGGTTCAGGTGGTCGACGACGGCGCCAGAAGCGGAGTGGATCACGGTGCCGGCGGGCAGCCGCACTTCGAGGCCGGGGATGTTCGGGTTGGTGATCGTCGTTTCCCGCTTGAGAGGCGATTCGATCGTGGTGTTGCCGGCGGGGTCGAGCGGGGTCATCCAGATCGTGTAGCCCAGGGGGGTGATCTTGCCCTGGCGAACTTCGACCGCGACTGTGAAGCGCCCGTAGCGCAGGCCGGTGCTGTCGGCGCTCTTGCCTTCGATCACGAGCACCTGATGGCCCGCAGGGATACCGTCGAGCAAGAAGCGACCCGTGCTGTCCGTCCTCGTCCGCTGCCCGGTGCCTTGGATCGAGAGCGTCACGCCTGCGAGCGGTGTCCCGTCTACCTCGAGCGCTTGTCCACTGATTCCCGTCGCCTTGCGTGGGCCTGCGAGCGCCGGCAGGCTCGCCCACGGCGAGGGCACGCGGCCCGTGCTCCAGTTTCCGTGGTGGTTGCGCGCCGTGGGTATCCACCTGGCCGGATATGGCGAGCGGTAGCTCGCCAGCGACGCGGGAAGGCCGTGCGTTGAGCCGTGCGGCGGCGGCGCGACTGCAGGCGTCGGGTGCTCGTCGGCTTTGGCGCGACCCAGCGCCGACGCGTGCACGACGCTCCGGCTGGCTTTTTTGCGCGTCGTGCCGGCTCCTCCCAGGGGCAGCCGCAGTGAGCTGCTCGCGAGCGGCACCAGGGGCGGGTCGTCGAAGGATTCGGAGCTGGTTGCGCTGTGGCCTTCGACCTTGACCGTGATCGGGCTGACACCCGCGCCTTCGGGCACCGTCGCGATGATGTCCGTGGTGCTCGCCTTGGCGACGGTCGCGGCTTTGCCGTTGAAGCTCACTTCGTCCTTGGACGGTTCGCGGCTGAAGCCCGTTCCGGTGATATCGACCACGGTTCCCGGAGGGCCTTCCTTGGGTGCGAAGGCGAGCACCGAGACCGTGCTGTCGCTGTAGCGCTTGATTTGCGTGATGTTGCCGTCCGCGTCGTAGCTGTAGACGGCTGCGCCCTGGCTTGGGTCATCGACGACCGACAGTTGCCCGGATTCGTCGTAGAGGTAGCGTATGCCGGTTGCCGAACTCGCTGCGACTTTGGCGGTGACCGCCGAGGGCTCGCTCTGGGTGCCTTCGCTGTTTGTGGCCGTGACGGTCACACGGAGCGTGCTGGACACGTCGGCTTCGCCGAGCGTGTAGCTCTGCGCGGTCGCGCCCGTGATGGCGGCGCAGCTTTCGCCGGCGGCGTTGCAACGTTCCCACTGATAGGTGTATGCGATCGGCTGTGCGCCATGCCAGGTGCCGGGGTTGGCGTCCAGCGTCGCGCCCTCGGTGCTCGTGCCGCTGATCGTCGGCAGCGACACGTTCGTGAGCGCGTTGCCGGACACCGTCGAGGTGACCGCCGATGACGCCGAGGCAGACCCCGCGCTGTTGGTCGCCGTCACCACCACCCGCAGCGTGTCGCCCGTGTCGGCGGAGCCCAACGTGTAGAGCGCGCTGGTGGCGCCTTCCACATTGGCGCACGCTTCGCCCGAGCTGTTGCAGCGCTGCCATTGGTATGCGTAGCTGATGGGGCCGCCACCGGACCAGGTGCCGCTGCTCGCGCTCAGAGTGCGCCCTGTGACGGTTTCACCTGTGATCGTCGGCACTTTGACCGACGCGGGACCGACGTTGTCGACAGTGCTCGCCACAATCGGCGTGGTGAACGTGAGGCCGAGGTTGTTGGTGATGCGGGCACGGAACTGGTAGCGCCCGTTGGCGAGCGCGGTCGTGGTGACCGTGCAGCCATAGTTGTTCCCGATCCCCGACAGCGGCAGCGTCTGCGTGGGGCACGCTTCACTGAAGCTTTCGCTGCCCGCCGGCGCCACTTCGAGCTCCCAGCTCGCCACGCCCGAGCCAGAGTCGAAGGCCAGGCCCTGCACTTCGTAGTCGCCGCTGATGGCTTCAGGGAGCGCGTCGAGCGAGCCGGCCGGCGGCGTCCTGTCGAGCGCGGTGGCCTGCGCGGCGGTCGCGTAGGTGTCGCCTTCCGTGTCGGTCACGAGCGCGCGCAATTCGTATTCGCCGCTCGCCAGCGCGCTCACTTCAAACTCGCAGCGGTATTCCGATCCATGTACCGGCGTCGTCTGGACGGGACAGGCATCGCTCCAGGAGTCGCTGCCGGCCAGCGTGATCTGCACGACCCAGCTTTCCACCGCGGGCCCGCTGGAGGTGGCCGTGCCCGACAGTTCCTCGTTGGTGGCGATGTAGGGCGCCACGCTGGCGAGCGTTCCCGTCAGCGCCACCTTGTTGAAGCCCACATCGACGCTGGGGGTGGCGTAGGTGTTGCCCGCGCGGTCGGTGACGAGCACGCGCAGCTGGTAGAAGGCGACGCCGTATTTCGCGGTTTCGAGCGTGCACCCGTAGGTTTCGCCGCTCATGGGCGTGGTCTGTTCCGGACAGGCGCTCTTCCATTCGCCGGTGCCCTGGCGGGCGATCTGCAGCTGCCAGGACCCCACACCCGCGCCGGAGTCGCTGGCCGTGCCGGTGATGGTCGGCTCACCGGAGAGGTAGGTGTAGTGGCCCTGCGGTAGCGCCAGCGAGCCCGTGGGGGGCGTGTTATCGACGAGCGCCGTCACCGGCGCCGTGAACGCCGGTTCTGAGAAGCCGCCGACGAGCTTGGCGCGAAGTTCGTAGCTGCCGTCGGGGTAGGAGCCGGACGCCGTGTTCCACGAGCAGCTGAATGCGCCGGACAGTTCTGGCGGGAGCGACGCGCAAAGCGTTTTCCATTCGGTGGCGCCCGTCGGCCTGACTTCTATGTTGACCCCTTCGAGCGCGCCCGCGCTGCCGCCTTCGGCCCAGCCGGAGACGATGGCGGTGCCCGAGACGTATCGTCCTGCCTCGATCCACCCGCGTGGGTGGGGCGAGGCCCACAAGATGGTCGCGCCTTCGGATCGCCCGACCACGCCTACGCCTTCCTCAAACAGGAACGTGCCGCCGGCGAGCCAGGTGCCAGCACCGGGCTGCGTCTCCCACGATCCACCGGCCGCTTCTCCGGGCACGCCTCCGTCGATCAGCTTGAGCGTGCCGCTCTTGACGTTCACTATGCCCTGGTTCGAGAAGGGCACCCCGATCTGCGTGGTGTTGGCGTTGCCGACTTCGACGTCGAAGGCGCCGTCGTTGACGATGCCGTATGCCCCACCCGCATTGGCGAACGAGCTCGGCGGGTAGTTGCACGGGCCGACGTCGTTGGACCAGGAGTCGTCGTTCAAGGTTCCGCTGTTCTGCACGCGGGCGCCGTTGGACATCAGGAGATCACCATCGGGCCCTCCGCCGGATGCGCCCAGCGTGAGCGTGCCTTCGTTCGCGAGGGTCGCGCCGCTCAGGTTGAAGTCGCCGCTGCCGCTGCCGCACGCGTGACTATCGATCGTGGCAGTCGCGCCCTGCTTGATCACGAGGCTGCCCGACCCGGAGATCGTCGGGTGGTTGGCTCCGGTTCCGGTGAACGTGCCGCCCACTTCGAGCCTGCCGTTCACATTCACGCCGCCGGAGGTGAGCGTGAGGGTGGATATTTCCGTGTCCGTCCCTTCGGGAACGCTGAGGGAGCCGCTGGTGACGTTTACGTCGGTGGCGCCCGAGTGCAGGTCGCTGGCGACCACGGTGCCTCCGGTCACTTCCAGCGCGTTCGTCCCCGAGAAGGTGTCGCCGTCGAGCGTGAAGGTACCGGCAGCGAACGACAGCCAGGTCCCCGCCGCCGAGGACCACGTGCCGTCGGTGTCGGAGCCGCCGCCGGTCAGCTGGAACGAGCCGCTGCCCACGCTCACGGTGCCCTGGTTGGAGAGCTCCACATTGCTCACCGCGGTGTTCCCGCTGCCGACTTCCACGTGCATCGTGCCCGTGTTCATGAGGACGGGCGTCGCGCCACCGGCGTTGGCGAAGGAGTCGGAGTTGTAGTTGCAAGGACCCGCGTCGTTGCTCCACGTGTCCACGTCCAGCGTGCCCGCGTTCTGCAGCTGCGCACCATTGGACATCGCCAGGTCACCGTCAGCTCCACCACCCGAGTTCCCGAGCGTGAACGTGCCGCGGTTCACGAGGTGGGCGCCGCTCAGGAAGAAGTCTCCGCCGCCGCTGTTACACGCCTGGCTGTCAACTGTGCCGGTGGCCCCCGATTTGATCACGAAGCTGCCCGACCCCGAGATCGT
>Ga0187890_10000120_pt1 | contig 53179 bp, 41 predicted proteins | sample June2016WEW_21_1_FD_133005 | JGI IMG/M metagenome (GOLD analysis project Ga0187890, IMG submission 133005) | Peatland microbial communities from SPRUCE experiment site at the Marcell Experimental Forest, Minnesota, USA - June2016WEW_21_10 | ecosystem: Environmental > Terrestrial > Soil >... | reverse complement strand
TGGAGATCCTCCCTGACGGCTACGGCTTCCTGCGCTCGCCCGACTACAACTACCTGCCCGGGCCCGACGACATTTACGTGTCGCCATCGCAAATCCGCAAGTTCGACTTGAAAACCGGCGACACCATCAGCGGCCAGGTGCGCCCGCCCCACGAGGGCGAAAAATATTTTGCGCTGGTCAAGATCGAGGCGGTCAATTTCGAGTCGCCCGACGAGGCCCGCAACAAGATCCTGTTCGACAACCTGACGCCGCTATATCCGCAGGAGCGGCTGAAGCTCGAAACCACGCGCGAGAATATCAGCGCCCGCGTCATGGACCTGCTCACCCCGCTAGGCAAAGGCCAGCGCGGCCTGATCGTCTCGCCGCCGCGCGCCGGCAAAACCATGCTGCTGCAAAACGTGGCGAATTCGATTACTACGAATCATCCTGAAGTCGTGCTGATGGTGCTGCTGATCGACGAGCGCCCGGAAGAAGTCACCGACATGCAGCGCTCGGTCAAGGGTGAAGTCATCTCTTCAACCTTCGACGAGCCCGCTGCCCGCCACGTGCAGGTCGCGGAAATGGTGATCGAAAAGGCCAAGAGATTAGTCGAGCACAAACGCGATGTCGTCATCCTGCTCGATTCCATCACGCGCCTGGCGCGCGCTTACAACACCATCGTTCCGCCCTCAGGCAAGGTCCTCTCGGGCGGCGTCGATTCGAATGCGTTGCAGCGTCCGAAGCGCTTTTTTGGATCGGCGCGCAACATCGAAGAAGGCGGCTCGCTGACCATCATCGCCACCGCCCTCATCGACACCGGTTCGCGCATGGACGATGTGATCTTCGAAGAATTCAAGGGCACGGGCAACTCGGAAATCATCCTGGATCGCAAGCTGGTCGATAAGCGGACGTTCCCGGCCATCGACATTCAGCGCTCCGGCACGCGCAAGGAAGAGCTGCTGATTCCGAAAGAAGATTTGCAGCGCATCTGGGTGCTGCGCAAGGTGCTGAACCCGCTGTCTCCGGTCGAAGCCATGGAGTTGTTGATCGAGCGGCTGGCGAAGGCGGGGTCGAACAGCGAGTTCCTGGCCAAGATGAGCCAGTTGTAGGTTGCGCGGGACGAATTCATTGTACGTACAATGTTCCACGTGGAACACTTTGTAGTCCCGTAATTATACATACAAATATATCAGTACGTCCGGTGTTACAAGTGCGCGGACGATCGCGCCGCACAGAGAAATAGAAGAGCCGCGACCAGTATAGAAGCGCCGATTTGCCGTGCCAGGACGGACGCCTGCTTTGCCATACCGCCGCGAAGATAAACAGCACACCAAACACTCAGAAAATCCAGAAAGACCGGACCCCAAGCGTTAATAAACGACGGCGAAGCCGTTACGAAAATAAAGCTCTAGCCACTGTCCGCTGCGTGTTGCATGGCGAGAGCCCGCTGATTCTTGCCGTCTCCAACTCTGATCCGATTTAAGAGATAGCTTCCAAGGAGTACGAGCCGCGGGGACAGCCGCGGGCGGCTGTCCCTGCAAGCTCAATTCGCGCAGTTAGTTCGAGCTGATTCGCATCCCGTAGAACGACCGGTACACGAAGAAGACCGAGACTGCGAAGAAGCAGAGCGCCAGGATATGGGTCAGCCCGGTGCCCTGGTCGTGGGCCAGCGAGACGGCCAGTTCGACCGCGAGCAGTCCGAACAGCGTGGTGAACTTGATGACCGGGTTCATGGCCACCGAAGACGTGTCCTTGAAAGGATCGCCCACCGTATCGCCGATCACCGTAGCGTCATGCAGCGGCGTGCCTTTCTGCTTCAGTTTGGTTTCGACGATCTTCTTGGCGTTGTCCCACGCCGCGCCGGCGTTGGCCATGAAGATTGCCTGGTAGAGACCGAAGATCGCAATCGAGATCAGGTACCCGATAAAGAAGAACGGTTCCACGAAGGCAAACGTCAGGGTCCCGAAGAAGACCGCGACAAAGATGTTGAACATGCCCTTCTGCGCGTACTTGGTGCAGATTTCAACTACCTTCTTGCTGTCGGCAACCGAAGCCTTTTCCGCGCCCTCGAGATGGATGTTGGCCTTGATGAACTCCACGGCGCGATAGGCGCCGGTGGTCACGGCCTGCATGGATGCGCCGGTGAACCAATAGATCATCGCGCCGCCCGTTATCAGGCCCAGGAAGAAGGGAGCGTGCAGCAACGAGAGCTTCTCCACATTCGCGGTCAGCCCATTGGTCAGCGCCATAATGATGGAGAAGATCATGGTGGTTGCGCCCACGACCGCCGTTCCAATCAGCACCGGTTTGGCGGTCGCCTTGAAGGTATTGCCGGCGCCGTCGTTCTCTTCCAGTAAGTCCTTGGAGCGGTCAAAATTCACGTCGATGTTGAAGTCCTTCTTGATTTCCGCCTTGACGTTGGGCACCTGCTCGATCAGCGAAAGTTCATAGACGGACTGCGCGTTGTCGGTCACCGGCCCATACGAATCGACGGCGATCGTCACCGGGCCCATGCCGAGGAACCCGAAAGCAACCAGACCGAAAGCAAACACTGGCGCGGCAATCATGGTGGCCGCCGCGCCCAGGCCCATCTGGCTGAAGAAGTAAGCAATCGACATCAAACTGACCATTGCCAGCCCCAACCAATAAGCCGAAAAGTTTCCGGCGACAAAACCGGAGAGGATGCCGAGCGACGCGCCGCCTTCTTTGGCCGAGGTCACCACCTCGTTCACGTGGCGCGATTCCACCGAGGTAAAGACTTTGACCAGCTCAGGAATCAGCGCTCCCGCCAGCGTTCCGCAGGAGATGATCGAAGCCAGCTTCCACCACTGCGACGGGTCGGGAATCATGTTCGCTACACCCTCACCGAGTCTGGGGATGATGAAATACGAAACAAAGTAGGTGGCAATGATTGAAACAATCGACGTGATCCAGACCAGCGAAGTAAGCGGCGTTTCAAAGTTCATTTTGTCGGCGTTGCCATACCGGGCTTTGGCGATGCCGCCATTGATGAAATAGGCAAGCGCGCTGGACACCAGCATCATGATGCGCATCACGAAAATCCACACCAGCAACTGCACTTGGATCGTCGGTTCCTTCACGCCCAGCAAGATAAAGGTAATCAACGCGACGCCGGTCACGCCGTAAGTCTCGAAACCATCGGCCGACGGTCCCACCGAGTCGCCGGCATTGTCGCCGGTACAATCGGCAATCACGCCGGGGTTGCGGGCATCGTCTTCCTTAATCTTGAAGACGATCTTCATCAAGTCGGAGCCGATATCGGCGATCTTGGTGAAGATGCCGCCGGCGATACGCAGCGCCGCCGCGCCCAGCGATTCGCCGATCGCGAATCCGATGAAGCAGGGGCCGGCATAGTCACCCGGCACGAACAGCAGGATAAAGAGCATGATCAGCAGTTCGACCGAGATCAACATCATGCCGATCGACATTCCGGCCTCGAGCGGGATCTGATAAATCGGATACGGCTTGCCGGGCAGAGAAGCAAAGGCCGTCCGCGAATTCGCAAAGGTGTTCACACGAATCCCAAACCACGCCACCCCATAGCTGCCCGCGATTCCCACCAGGCTGAACACCAGGATGATCACAACCCGGGGAATTTCGAAATGCCGCAGCACGCCAAAGTAGAGCACGATGACCACGGCAATGAAGGCCCACAACAGCATCAAAAATTTGCCCTGCGTGATGAGGTAGGTCTTGCAGGTTTCGTAAATCAGTTCCGAGATTTCGCGCATGGAGCGGTGCACCGGCAGGTTTTTCAACCGCATGAAGATAACCATGCCGAAGCCGAGGCCGAAAACGCAGAACAGCAGCCCGACCATCAGCAGGCGATGGCCATCAATACCAAGAAACGAAACCGAAGAAAGATCAGGCAGTTTCAGTGCTGCCTCGCCACCTTCTTCGGCCGGTTGCGCCAGCGCGGAGCCGGCAGTCAGAAGCAGCAAAGAAGCAAGCGTTGCCGAAGTTTTCGCCAAGCGTCTTTTCGCAAACCAGCGTCCCACAGACGCAATGCTAGCGTTCCAAGTGCACATCGAAATCCTCCTAAGAAATCCTATCCAGGGGTCAGGACATGTGATTTTGCTGCGGCGCGTTACCGTACGCTGCAGGGTTCGATCCGCCACGGGTACGTCCGCCACCGGGGTTCCGAACACGCTCCGAACACGCTTCCACCGCCAGGCATAACAATAAAGAGGAGTGCCGATTTGGCCGCGTCGGAACACTTGTGCCCTCGGAATACAGCCCACGATCGGACTGCACACCTCCGCACAAAGCACTCGTTTATAGCATCTTGCCGGAAGTCGGGTCAATGATGGGCGTCACATGGTGTCTGGTCGGTTTCTTCAAATCAACTCACGACCTGTCACATGCTGGCCAGTTGCGGGTGGCTCCGAGCCGCGAGTATACGATCCGAGTTCGGTCGTAACCCGCAGCCCGAAGCTCGCAGCTCGAAGCAGAGATTCTGCCTGAATCGGGCCGCTTCCGTATAATTGAACCTCTGTCATGCCAGCCTCCCTCGACTCGATTGTCGCCGCCACGCGCCAGCGCCTATTTCTGAGCCGGCGAAACTCCGGCCTGCGCGCGCTGGAACACGCGGCCGCCGCGCACACTCCGCGCGGATTTCGGAATCAGCTGCGCCGGGTCGCGAAAGGCGGAATCGCGGTCGCCGTTATTGCCGAACTGAAAAAAGCTTCGCCCTCAAAAGGCTTGATTCGAGCGGATTTCAGACCCTCCGAACTGGCGCGGGAACTCGAGCGGGCCGGCGCCGCCGCGCTGTCGGTTTTGACCGACGAACAGTTTTTCCAGGGCTCGCTGGACTATCTGCGCCAGGCCTCGTCCAGCAGTTCACTTCCCTGCTTGCGCAAAGATTTCATGGTCGATGAATTCCAGATCGTCGAAGCCAGAGCCAATTGCGCCGACGCCATCCTGCTGATTGTCGCCGCCCTCGACCAGAAAGAACTGGTGTCGCTGGCCGGGATTGCGCGATCGCAGGGACTGGATGTTTTGTGCGAAGCGCATGACGAAGAGGAACTGCAACGCGCGCTCGATGCCGGCTGTGACCTGATCGGCATCAACAGCCGCAATCTGCGCACCTTCGAAGTCAATCTCGAAACCGCATTGCGGCTCGCGGACAAAGTGCCCGCGACATGTGTCCGCGTCGCCGAGAGCGGAATCCAATCGGGCGCTGACATAGCTCGTCTGCGATCGGCCGGCTACGAAGCATTCCTGATCGGCGAATCATTGATGAGAGCGGAGCACCCCGGTGAAGCGCTGGCAAAGTTGATGGAACACAGTGGTCAGTGGCCAGTGGTCAGTGGTCAGTGAATCGTTGGCTTTGTGGTTTTGCTGGCCACTGGCCACTGACCACTGCATTTTATGACTTGGATCAAAATCTGCGGGATCACGAACCTCGACGACGCGCTCGCGGCCATCGATGCGGGCGCGAACGCGCTCGGCTTCGTCTTCTATCCGAAGAGCCCGCGCCACGTAACTCTGGAAACCGCGAACTCGATCATGGCCAAACTGCCGCAGTCGATGGAAATGGAAAAAGTCGGCGTTTTCGTCAACGAAACCGTGGACCGCGTGCGTGACGTCGTCAAACAGGTCGGTCTCACAGCGGTGCAATTGCACGGCGACGAGAGCACGGAATTCAGCCGCGCGCTCTTCCTGGAATTGATCAACCAGGAACTCGCCAACGGATCCGCCCGCCCTATGATTTTCCGCACCTGGCCGGCGAAGATCTTCGACGCTCCGGCTGAACAAACGGTCGGATGGGACCCGGTCGCGGCCGGACTGGTAGAACCCGACGAGGCTTACAAGGGGAAACGCGTGCATAAAATCCACGTCGCCAAAAACGGCGACCTTTTTCTCGAAACTCACGGCTTCCGTCCCGGCGTGATCTCGGGCGTGCTGCTCGATTCCTCGAACCTCGATTCCTCGAACGACGAGAGACGCGGCGGCACCGGACAGGCTTTCGACTGGGAACGCGTCCAGCCCTGGGCCGGAATCATCAACAGCATCAGCAAGTTGATCGTCGCCGGCGGCTTGCGTCCCGGCAATGTGCAGGAGGCGATTCACCTGCTCCATCCCTGGGGCGTGGACGTTTCCTCCGGCGTCGAACGCGAGCCCGGCAAAAAAGATCCCCGAAAAATCCGCGCCTTTGTGCAAGCCGTGCGGGCCATGGAAGAGGCAAGTTGACAATGGCAACCGCGACCGCAACCAAGAAAGCTAGCAACCAGGCAGCGGGAAAACTTCCGCCAAAAGCCGCGGCTGCCGGTCGTTTCGGCGCTTATGGCGGACGCTATGTTCCGGAAACGCTGATGGCCGCGCTCGAAGAACTGGAGCGCGCATACGAAAAAGCGAAGCGCGACCGCAAATTCCAGCAACGCCTCGATCAACTGCTGAAGACATACGCTGGACGCCCGACGCCGCTGTTTTTCGCCCGCCGGCTGACCGCAAAACTTGGCGGCGCGAAAATTTATCTCAAGCGAGAGGATCTGCTCCACACCGGCGCGCATAAAATCAACAACTGCCTCGGCCAGGCCTTGCTTGTCGAACGCATGGGCAAGCACCGCGTCATCGCGGAAACCGGTGCTGGTCAGCACGGCGTCGCCACGGCTACCGTCTGCGCTCTGTTCGGGTTCGAATGCGTGGTGTACATGGGCACCGAAGACATGCGCCGGCAGGAACTCAACGTCTTCCGCATGAGGCTGCTCGGCGCCGAAGTTCGCGGCGTCGATTCCGGTTCGCGCACGCTCAAAGACGCCATCAACGAAGCCATGCGCGACTGGGTCACCAACGTGCGCACCACGCATTACCTGCTCGGCAGCGTGCTCGGAGCGCATCCTTATCCGACCATGGTGCGCGACTTCCATCGCGTTATCGGACGAGAAGCCCGCGCGCAGATTCGTAAGGCTGAAGGCAAACTTCCGAATACCATCATCGCTTGCGTCGGCGGAGGATCGAATTCCATCGGCATTTTTTACGACTTTCTCAAAGACAAGAAAGTGCGGCTCATCGGGGTGGAGGCTGGAGGCCGCGGTGAGGCTCTCGGCCAGCACGCAGCCCGTTTTCGCGGCGGCTCACCGGGCGTTCTGCAGGGAACTTACTCTTACGTGCTGCAGGATGCGGCGGGCCAGATTGCGCTTACGCATTCGGTATCCGCTGGCTTGGACTACCCGTCGATTGGCCCTGAGCACGCCATGCTCAAAGATACTGGCCGCGCCGAGTACGTTCCCGCGTCCGATGCAGAAGCACTCGACGCAACCATGTTGCTGGCTCGCACCGAAGGCATCATCCCGGCGCTCGAATCCGCGCACGCCGTCGCCGAAGTCATCAAGCGCGCTCCGAAAATGAAGAAGTCGGAGATTGTGATCGTGAATATCTCGGGGCGCGGGGATAAGGATGTTGGGATATTGCGGGAGAACTTGAAGTTGGATTGAACATTTGTGATTTGTAATTTGCAATTGTCGACACAATCACAAATTACAGATCACCAATTACCAAGTTTCTATGCCTTTTCACTTCGACAATAAGCCGGCACTCATCGCCTACGTAACCTGCGGCGACCCCGACCTCGCGACCACGCGCGAGGTCATCCTTGCGGCTATCGATGCTGGTGCGAGTGTGATTGAGCTCGGTGTCCCCTTCAGCGATCCGCTTGCCGATGGCCCGGTCATCCAGCGCGCCAGCGAGCGGGCGCTTAAACATGCTACGTCGCTGCAGCACGTGCTGACGCTGGCCGCCAAAATCCGCGAACATTCGCAATCCGTCGGGCTGGTGATTTTTTCCTACCTCAATCCCATCTTGCGCATGGGCCTCGCTAAGTTCTGCCAGGTGGCGCGGCTTGCCGGGATTGACGGAACGCTGATCACCGATCTGCCCGTCGAAGAATCCGCCGAGTACCTGCGCGAGGCTGGCAAGAACGAGCTCGCAACTATTTTTCTGGCTGCGCCCACGTCGACCGACCAGCGCCTGAAGTCGATCGCCGAGGTTTCCACCGGATTCATTTACGCCATCTCGCGCACTGGTGTCACCGGCGCCCGCCAGCAAATAACCGGAGACGCCCAGGCCCTGGTCAAGCGCATCCGGCGCTTCACCAAACTTCCGATTGCCGTCGGCTTCGGAATTTCAACCCCGGCGCAATTCGCGGCCGTCGGCAAATTCTCCGAAGCCGCCGTCGTCGGCAGTGCCATCGTGCAGTTGATCGAACAAAATCCGGGACGGGAAGCCGCGACTGTGGCAGAATTCATAAGGCAGCTGTCAGTTCTCAGCTCTCAAGCCGGAAATGACGGCGTCCTCTGAGAATATCTTCGGCGCAAAGTTCACAGCGAGTCCCTCGATGGACCAAACTGAGAGCTGAGAGATACCCATGGACATTTCCGATTGGCGCAAGAAAATCGACGAACTGGACCGCAAACTGGCGGCGCTGCTCAACGAGCGCGCTGCCGCTGTAGTCGAAATTGGACGGCTGAAACGCAACACCAGCCTGCCCATTTACGAGCCCGACCGCGAGCGAGAAGTGATCGCCAATGTGCAGCGCAGCAGCAGCGGTCCTTTAGCCGAACGCGATCTGGCGCAGATTTACGAACGAATTATCGATGTGATGCGCAGCATCCAAAAGCACGAAATCGTTCCCGATGACGGACCGGCCTCCCGCGAGACCGAGATGGATTCGCAATTCGAGGACTAGAACTTTCAGCCACGCCGCGATGCAGTTTGCAGCGCGCCACGGCCGGGCAAAACGAGCGCACTCATGATCGTCGCAATGCAAGATTCGGCCAGTGAAGATCAGATCCAGCAGGTGATCGATCAACTGGTCCACTTCGGCTTTGCAGTCCACCGCTCCACCGGAGCACGTCAGACCGTGCTCGGCGGCGTCGGAGTACCGCATGATTTCGATACCCGCGAAGTCGAAATGCTGCCGGGAGTGCAGGAAGTTCACCGCATCACATCACCCTACAAGCTGGCCGGGCGCAACTTCCGTCCCGAAGGCACCGTGATCAAATTCGCGAACGGGATTGAAATTGGCGGCAAGAAAATCGTCGTCATGGCCGGGCCCTGCTCGGTCGAATCCCACGAGCAACTATTCACGGTCGCCGAACTGATCGCCAAGGCGGGAGCGCGCATTCTTCGCGGCGGTGCTTTTAAACCCCGCTCTTCTCCTTATTCATTTCAAGGACTCGGCGTTGACGGCTTGAAATTGCTGCGTGAAGCGGGCGACCATTTCAAATTGCTGGTGATCAGCGAAGTGATGGAAATTTCGCAGATCGAGCCCATGTTGCCTTATGTCGACATCTTCCAGGTGGGCGCGCGCAACATGCAGAACTTCAATCTGCTGCGCGAACTGGGCAAAGTCCGCAAGCCGGTGCTGCTCAAACGCGGGATCGCGGCCACCATCGAAGAACTTCTGTGCTCCGCGGAATACCTGCTCGCCGGCGGCAACTACGAAATCATTCTCTGCGAGCGCGGCATCCGCACTTTCGAAACTTACACGCGTAACACGATGGATATCTCCGCGATCCCGATCATTCATAAACTTTCGCACCTGCCCATGACCGCCGACCCATCGCACGGCACCGGACGCCGCGACAAAGTGGCGCCCATGGCGCTGGCATCGGTCGCAGCCGGCGCCGATGCCATGCTCATCGAGGTGCATCACCAGCCGGATAAAGCGCTCTCCGATGGCGCGCAGTCGCTTTACCCGGAACAGTTTGCGGAATTGATGGGCCAGGTCCGCATGGTAGCGACCGCGGTTGGCCGCGAGATCGCGTAGAGCTCCATTTGTAATTTGCGCTTTGTAATTTGTAATTGAAAAACAAAATCGCAAATTACAAATTACCAATTGCAAATTACCCATGGCCTTCAAGCAAGTCACCATCATCGGAACCGGCCTGATCGGAGGCTCGCTGGGCCTCGCCCTGAAGAAACGCCGGCTCGCCGGACGAATCATCGGGTGCGATCGCGCTCCAGTTTTGGAGAGGGCCGAGGATTGCGGCGCCATCGAAGCGGGGACGACCAATCCCGCGGATGCCGTGCGCGGCAGCGATCTGGTGGTGCTGGCCACGCCCGTGATCTCGATCCTCGATCTGATCGGGCGGCTTGGTCCGGCGCTGCTGGCGAAGACTCTCGTAACCGACGTCGGCAGCACGAAGGCGGAGATTGTCCAGCGTGCCGCGAAATCGTTCGGGCGAAACGCCGGCCACAGATTCCTCGCCGGTCATCCCATGGCGGGTAAAGAACACGCCGGCGTGGAGTTTGCCGATGCCGATCTTTTCGAAGGCGCGGTCTGGCTCTTCACGCCGCTCCCCGGCCAGAACGTTCACGCCGGACAATGCGGAGAATTTATTCACTGCGCGGAAAAGATGGGCGCCAGGATCGCGGTCGTCGATCCCGCCGATCATGATCGTTTCTGCGCCTGGATCAGCCATCTGCCGCAGATGATCTCAACCGCCCTGGCCGCCGCGCTGGTCGACGAATTCGGCCTCGATGCGCCGGTGCTCGACATCGGCGGACGGGCCCTGCGCGAGATGACCCGCATCTCGGGCAGCCCTTATTCGATGTGGCGCGACATCGCCATCACTAACAAAAAGAATCTCGGCGACGCGCTGCAGAAGCTGGAGCAACGCCTCGCGCACATCCGCGAAAATCTGGACTCGCGAGAACTGGCCGCGGAATTCGAGAGCGCCCACCAGTTGAGAAAGAAACTTCCACGGGAACGCTGAGCAACGACAATTTTGTAATTTTGCAATGGGGTAATTTTGTAATTTTGAAACTTTAAACCCCGCAGCGAGGATTGGGTTTCAAATTACACAATTTTAGAGATTACAAAATTACCAATTCTCGCTATAGAATTGTCCTGCCATGCACAAAGTAGTCGCGAGCGCCGAACAGGCGATCCAGGACGTGTTCGACGGGGCCAGTATTATGGTGGGCGGATTCGGTTTGTGCGGAAATCCGGAGAATTTGATCCGCGCTCTTGCCCACAAGGGCGTTAAGAACCTCACCACCATCAGCAACAACGCCGGCGTCGACGGCTTCGGTGTCGGACTGCTTCTGGCCAACGGCCAGATCCGCAAGCACATTGGAACCTACGTCGGCGAAAATAAACTGCTCGAAAAGATGGTGCTGAACGGCACACTGGAACTCGATCTGGTTCCGCAAGGAACGTTTTCCGAGCGAATTCGCGCCGCGGGCGCTGGCATTCCCGCTTTCTTTACGCCCACTGGCGTCGGGACCGTGGTCGCCGAGGGCAAAGAAGCGCGCGAGTTCGACGGCCGCACCTACATCATGGAGCGCGCGCTGAAAGCCGACTTCGCCTTCATCAAGGCCTGGAAGGGCGACCGCTGGGGCAACCTCGTCTATCGCAAAACCGCGCGCAATTTCAATCCCATGATGGCAACCGCGGCCAGGATCACCATCGCCGAAGTCGAACATCTGGTCGAACCGGGCGAGCTTGATCCTGACATGGTGCATACGCCGAGCGTGTACGTGAAACGAATCTTCCAGGGCGAGCTCTACGAAAAGCGAATCGAGAAGAGGACTGTGACGAAGGCCGCGGCAAGTAGCTAACAGCAAGTCGTTGGTCGTTCGTCGTTGGTCGTTCGGGAATTGTGGCCGATCGACTTCACGTTCGCCAACGACTAACGACCATCGACCGACGACCAACGACCGAGACATTATGCCGACAGACGTGAAACCCTCCAAAGACCTCGACAAACGCGAACGCATCGTGAAGCGCATTGCCCGTGAATTGCGCGACGGATTCTACGTCAACCTCGGCATCGGATTACCTACGCTGATTGCCAATTATGTTCCGCCGGGCATGGACGTTATTCTTCAATCCGAGAACGGGATGCTTGGCATCGGGCCCTACCCGCTCGAAGGCACGGAAGACGCAGACCTGATCAACGCGGGAAAAGAAACGGTCAGTGAAATGGCGGGCACCGCGTACTTTTCAAGCGCCGATTCTTTCGCCATGATTCGCGGCGGGCATGTTGACCTTAGTGTGCTGGGCGCGATGGAAGTCGACGAACAGGGCAATCTTGCGAACTGGATGATTCCGGGCAAAACGGTCAAAGGCATGGGCGGCGCCATGGACCTGGTTGCGGGAGCGCGGCGCACGATCATCGCCATGGAACATGCGACCAAAGATGGCCAGCCGAAGATCCTGAAGAAATGCACCCTGCCTCTGACCGGCGTGAAGGTAGTGGACACAATCGTCACCGAGATGGCCTACATTCGAGTAACGCCAGAAGGGTTGCTGCTTGAAGAGATTGCTCCCGGCCTGACGGTCGACGACGTACAGAAAGTGACCGAAGCAAAGTTGCGGGTGAGCCCTGAATTGAAGACGATGTGAGTGGAGCAGCTTTCAGCTCACTGTTTTCAGCTCTCAGCTTTGAGTTCTCAGTTCTGTTTGGCGGCTTTGAACTTTTTTCCCTGTACTGCGTATCATATTCAGGAGGAGGTGTCTCAATTCCTATGATCGCCTTCCTGCTCTGGTGCTTGCTCTTCATCCTGTGCTGGCCGGTCGCACTGCTGGCGCTGGTCCTCTATCCGATCGTGTGGCTGCTGTTGCTGCCCTTCCGCCTGGTCGGGATCGCCGTCCACGGAGTGCTCGCGCTTGTCTGGGCAGTCGTGATGCTCCCCGCGCGCTTGCTCAGTGCTCCGTTTCGGCTCTCGCGAATTTAAGGCGCTGCCCAGCTGCGCTCGGCTGGACGGCCGACGGCGGCCGTCGCTACGTGAGCTTCTTAGCTTCGGGCGCGGCCAGGTACTTCTGCAGAAATTGCAAGCTTCTTAGTCCGGCGTCGCGCCATATGGTTTGGTCCTCGAAACCGTGGCCGGCTCCGGGGTAGATCTTCATTTCGTAGGGCATTCCTTTCTTCTCCAGCAGCTTCTGCAGCTTGTAGGCTTCCTCGACGGGGACGGTCGCATCGGCCTCGCCGTGCAGGATGAGCACAGGGCACAGGCGTCTCATGAAGAGGTTCATTTCTTTGGGCATGCCTCCGAAGAACTCGACAACGGCTTGCACGCGATGGTCGAGGGCGGAGTTGGCGAGCGAGAGGTAGGCTCCCAGCGAGAAGCCCAACAGCGCGATGCGTTTGCCATCGACTTGCGGCTGCGTTTCGACGAAGCTGATGGCGTCCCAGAGGGTTTTCATCCACAACGGAAAATTGCGCATGATCGTCGGCTTGTCGGCCGACTCAATGCCGGTGCGGTCAAAGTAGTGCAGCAGGTAAACAGCGAATCCCTGGGCGGCGAGCATGCTGGCGTACTTCTCCATACCGGAGACGTTGCCTCCAGCGCCGTAGAGCGCGATCACGGCGGGGAGTGGATCGGCGGGCGTGTCGGCCAGGTAGGCGCCGAGGCGGATGGGCTTGCCGCCGCTCTGGAAAACAACCGGCGATTGTGCAATTGGCTGCATCAGAAAGTTCGATACGCGTTCGACGATTTGGTTGTGCCATCGGAGACGCGGCAAGCCGCGTCTCTACGGCTGGTTTGCCAACTGGCTCAGAGACTGCTCATAGGGTGCACGAGCTATGCCGCGTTCGGTGATGATGGCGGCTACGTATTTTGCGGGCGTCACGTCGAAGGCTGGGTTCTCGATCTGGACTCCGTCGGGCACCATCTGCTTGCCGGCGATGTGCGTGACTTCTCTCGGGTTGCGTTGCTCGATGGGAATTTTGCTGCCGTCGGGGCATTCTAGATCGACGGTTGAAATCGGCGCGGCTACGTAGAACGGTATGCCGTGCTCTTTGGCGAGGACGGCTACGGTGTAGGTGCCGATTTTGTTGGCCACGTCTCCGTTGGCGGCGATGCGATCTGCGCCGACTACGACGGCTCCGATTTTACCTTGCTGCATCATGGCTCCGGCCATGTTGTCGGAGATGACAGTGGTTGGAATGCCGTCCTTCATCAACTCCCAGGCGGTGAGGCGCGAGCCTTGTAGAAACGGGCGCGTCTCGTCGGCGTAGACGTGAATCTTCTTGCCTGCTTCTACCGCCGCGCGGATTACGCCTAGCGCGGTGCCGTAGCCGGCGGTGGCGAGCGCTCCGGCATTGCAGTGGGTTAGCACGCCGCCGCTTGAGGGCATAAGCGTGGCCCCGTGGCGTCCCATAGCCTGGTTGGCAGCGATATCTTCGGCGTGCATGCGCTGGGCTTCTTCGACCAATGCGTGTTGGATTTGCGCGATGGGGCGAATGCGGAGAGCTTCAAATTTCTCCTGCATGCGGCGAATCGCCCAAAACAGGTTGACGGCGGTGGGGCGCGTCTGGCGAATGGCTTCGCAGATCTGGTCAAAATCTTTTTTGAGGTCGGCGCCATTCTCGGCTTTGGAATTTTTCACGCCCAGTGCGATGCCCATGGCCGCGGCCACGCCAATGGCAGGTGCTCCGCGGACAACCATTCTGCGGATCGCATCGGCAACCTGCTGGTGCGTGGTGCAGGTTACGTACACTTCTTCGGTGGGCAGCTTCGTCTGATCGATGAAGACTACGCCGCGGGAGGTCCATTCTAGAGTTTGGATCATGAGTCAGTCGTTGGTCGTTGGTCGTTCGCGGTTCGCGGTTCGCGGTTCGCGGTTCGCGGTTCGCGGTTCGCGGCTAAAGGCTAAGTGCTAAATGCTCCTTTCGCACCTCATTCGCCGTAAAGACCGAAATGAACGGCGCGGGGGCGGCGGCTTTTTCTACGCTGGGACGGCCGTGCGCATCCTCGCGTTCCACCAGGCACATGACGCCTACCACTTGGAATCCGAAATCGCGAGCCGCTTCGATGGCTTGCACGGTGGAGGATCCGGTGGTGCAAACGTCGTCCACTATCACTACTCGCGCGCCTTTTTCGCGGAAGCCTTCGATGCGCTGGCCGGTGCCGTGCTGCTTCTCCGCCTTACGCACAAGGAAGCCATGCAGAGTCCCGGTAGTGACGGCGAGGGCGACGACGATGGGATCGGCGCCCATGGTGAGTCCGCCGATGGCGTCGGCGTGCCAACCTTGGCAGCGCATTTCATCGAGGAAGACCTGGCCGACCAGTTGCGCGCCACGAGCGTCGAGCGTAGTGGTGCGGCAGTCGATGTAATAGTCGCTGGTGTTGCCGGAGGACAACTTGAATTCGCCTAGGCGAAATGATTTGTGCGCCAGCAGTTTCAGGAGCTCTTGTCGCGCCATGGGCATGAATTTCTAATTTAACAGCAGTTGCCAGTTGCCGGTAGCCAGTTGCCAGTTTGAAATCATTGGCTGGCTGCTGGCAACTGACTACTGGCTGTTGAGTTTCTCCAGATGGCGAAAGCCGTCGGTGGCTGCGAACATGAATACGGTGATGGTTCCGTTGTAGGCCATGTGGATGAGGACACAAGCGGCGACGGAATTTCGCCTGGCTCTTACCATAGTCAGGACTACGCCTACGAGGAAGATCACGAGCACCGGCCCCCACGTAAACATCAATTGCGCGCCGTGTAGCAAGGCGAAAGCGAGCGCGGTCAGGAAGACGGCAACGTGCAATCCTAGACGGCGCGCCAGCACGGGATAGAGAAAGCCTCGAAAAAAAAGCTCTTCCATGAGTGGCGCGAGGGTAACGCTGAGGATGCTGAGCGCCCAGGCTTCGGCAGACGTTTGAAAAAAGCTGTCGATGGGCAGCTGTTTCGGGATCGGCAAGAAATGGGCCAGCGCCTGCAAGGCAATGGAGAGTGCGAAGCCCACCAGCACGTAAATGGCAAGGTTCGAAGGCCAGTTCCAGTGAATGGCGGCGAGAAAATCGGGGCGACGGCGCTCACGCGTCACCAGAACATACATGTAGGCAAGAATGAGAAGGTACGCCAGGGACTGTCCTGCGACGACGACTAGCGGGACGCGAGCGATTTCACCGAGGGCGGTGTGCGGGTAGAACCGCCAGCGGGCGATGAGCAGCACGGTAAACACACCGACGAAGAGCGCCACGATGGTGAGGAATATGAGGCGCAGGACGTCCCAGCCATTCCAGGCTGGATCAGGCGGCGCAGCGGGGACGAGTTCGGCGGGTTGGGCGTCACCGGCGGGTAAAGCGAATCCCGAATCACTGTGGCCGCCGGCCTCTGCCGAGCTTTGCTCGGCCTGGATGGGCGAGGACGCCCGTCCCCACACAGGCACCGCATCGGCGGGCTTCGGACTCGGCGTTGGACTCTCGGGGAGATCGTCTGCAGAAAAGCTCACGCTAGTTCCCCTGTGCCGGTGGGCGCGAGCTCGTTTTTTGCCGAGCCATTTTTTGCCGACCCATTGAAATACGCGGTAAGCGCCTGGCCGGTGTAAGACTTCTTCACGCGCGCGACTTGTTCGGGCGTGCCCTGGGCCACGATGCGGCCGCCTTCTTCTCCGCCTTCGGGGCCCAGATCGAGGATCCAGTCGGCGTTGCGGATTACGTCGAGGTTGTGTTCGATGATGATGACCGTGTTTCCGAGATCGGTGAGACGGTGCAAAACGTCGAGCAACTTGCGCACATCGTCGAAGTGCAACCCAGTGGTCGGCTCATCCAGCAGATAAAGAGTTTTTCCGGTCTGGCGCTTACCGAGTTCGCGGGCGAGCTTGATGCGCTGGGCTTCCCCCCCGGAGAGGGTGACGGCAGATTGACCAAGATGAATGTATCCGAGGCCGACGTCGACCAGCGTTTGCAGCTTTTGCTTGACCTGCGGAATGTTTTCGAGAATCTGGAGCACGTCGGATACGGGCGTTTCGAGCAGGTCGGCGATGGAGGAGCCGTTGTAGCGCACCGACAAGGTTTCGTGGTTGTAGCGGCGTCCGCCGCAGACTTCGCACTGCACGTAAACGTCGGGCAGGAAGTTCATTTCGATGCGGCGCTGGCCTTCGCCCTGGCAGGCTTCGCAGCGTCCGCCAGAAACGTTAAAGGAGAAGCGTCCGGGCTTATATCCGCGCTCGCGGGATTCGGGCAGCATGGCGTAGAGGTCGCGAACCTGCGCGAAAATGCCGGTATAGGTTGCGGGATTCGAGCGCGGGGTGCGACCGATGGGCGACTGGTCGATGCGAATGACCTTGTCGATCAACTCCGCCCCGGCGATGGCTTTGTGCGTGCCGGGCTCCTCGCGCGAACGATAAAGCTGCTTGGCCAGTGCGCGGTACAGGATGTCATTGACCAGGGTTGATTTTCCGGAGCCGGAGACACCGGTCACAACCGTCATCACGCCGAGCGGAAACACGACGTCGAGATTCTTGAGGTTGTTCTCGCGCGCGCCGAGAATGGTGATGGCTTTGCCATTCGGGCTGCGGCGCTCGGGAAGCACGGCGATGTGCTGGCGTCCAGAGATGTAGGCGCCGGTGAGGGACGCGGGCGCGTTCATGATCTCGGCGGGGGTACCGCTCGCAACCAACTCGCCGCCATGACGGCCGGCGCCGGGGCCGAGGTCGATGACATAGTCGGCGCGCCGGATAGTTTCTTCATCGTGCTCGACGACGAGGACGGTATTGCCTAGGTCGCGCAAGTTTTCGAGCGCGACGAGAAGACGCCCGTTGTCGCGATGGTGCAGGCCGATCGAAGGTTCGTCGAGCACGTAGAGAACGCCGCGCAGCTTCGATCCGATTTGAGTGGCGAGACGGATGCGCTGGCCTTCTCCACCGGAGAGCGTGGCGGCGGAGCGGCCGAGCGACAGGTAGCCGAGCCCAACGTTGTCGAGGAATTCGAGGCGCTCGGTGATCTCGTGCGCGATGCGTCCAGCGATGGCCAGTTCCCTGCCGGTCAATTTGATCGTGTGCGCGGCAGCGAGTGCGCGCGCCATCGGGAGGCTGGTGAAATCGGCAATGGACATGCCGTTCACCTTGACTGCCAGGCTTTCCGGCCGCAGACGCTTGCCGTGGCATACCGAACATTCGGTAGCCGACATGAAGTCGAGCAGATATTCGCGATAGGTATCGGAAGTGGAGGCTTCGAGATTCTGCTTGAGGTGGCCGAGAATCCCGAGAAAACCTGTTTTGCCGCCGCGCTGCGGCTCGCCGTAGAGCAGGAGGTTCTGAATCTTGTCGGGAAATTTCTCGAAGGGCGTCGTCAAGTCGAAACCATAGGCCAGGACAACCAGCTGCAGGCTGCGAATCAGGTTCTGCGATGACGACCCGGGCCCGAGGCCGCCGTCGAGCAGCGGCTTCGACCAATCGACAATTACCTTGGCCGGATCCAAGTCGTAACGGCTTCCGAGGCCATGGCACTCGGGACAAGCTCCATAGGAACTGTTGAAGGAGAACGATCGCGGCTCCAATTGAGGAACGCTGATGCCGCAGTCGGGGCAGGCGAGACGCGAGGAATAAAGTGTTTCATCTCCGTTGACGACGGCCACCAGGACGAGACCGCCGCCGAGCTTCATGGCCAGCCCGACCGAGAGTTCGAGGCGGTGTTCGATTCCGGGCTTCACCAGCAGGCGATCTACGACCACCTCGATGGTGTGGTTCTTGCGCTTGTCGAGCGCGAGGTCGTCTTCCAGGTTCACCAGTTCGCCATCGACGCGGGCGCGGGAGAAGCCGTGCTGCACAAGCTTCTCCATCTCTTTCTTGAATTCGCCTTTGCGGCCGCGGACGATGGGCGCCATGATCATGACGCGGTCATCGGGCGTGAGCGACATGACGCGCTGGACGATCTGCTCGGCAGACTGGCGAGTAATCGGCTTGCCGCAATTCGGGCAATGGGGCACCCCGATCGAGGAGTAGAGCAGGCGCAGGTAATCGTAGATCTCGGTGATGGTGCCGACGGTGGAGCGCGGACTGCGGCTGGTGGTTTTCTGCTCGATGGAAATCGCTGGGCTGAGGCCGTCGATGGAGTCGACGTCGGGGCGCTCCATCTGGTCGAGAAACTGGCGGGCGTAAGCCGAAAGCGTTTCGACGTAGCGGCGCTGGCCTTCGGCGTAAATCGTGTCGAAAGCGAGCGAGGATTTGCCGGAGCCGCTCAGGCCCGTTATGACCGTCAAAGTATTGCGCGGAATCTCGACGTCAATATTCTTCAGGTTGTGCTGGCGCGCGCCGCGCACCGAGATTCTGGTGATGGCCATTTAGCGCAACACGTTATGAACTTCCGTAACGTGGACGGGTCCCAAGAAATGTTGGAGAGTGGAGATACGCAGTTCGATTCCCGTATCTTAGTTGTTAACAACGGCAGGGGTCAAATGCGGATAGAGTAAAACTTTTGCAGCCGCGTGTTTCACCGGGTGGCTGCCAGCAAGGGCCCGTAACGTGAGCGCACTTTTCGTAGCTTTCTTAATTACCAGTACCGCAATCCTAAGTGTGATTCTGGGTATTCTCGGGGCGTATTGCGCGATTTGCGGCGTATTGGCCGCTGTCAACCCCGCTCGGCCGTCTAACCTCCTTTCGGCATTGGTGGCCCACCAAAGCCCCGCCGGCGGCGACTAAGCGCGCCCCACAATCTTTCCGTTGAATATCATCGAGGAGTTGAATATCGAGGAATAGTGTTCCCTTGGACGTCCCTAGATTGGACGCGCAGAGGCGCGCAGCTACTGATCAGGCGGTTGCGTGGGAGGAGTCATGCCGGGCGCCCCGGGCACCGTTGGTTTGCGGAGCATTTCCAGAATCTGCTCGGGGGTCTTCGGCCCCGCGTTGGGCTGGTTCGGGTCCGGTTGTTGCGGCTGGCCCGGGGTATTTGCGGCGGGCTGCGCAGGTTGTCCGGCTGGGGGCTGGGCTTGATCGTCAGCGCTGTCCTCGGGGTCATCCTCATCATCTGCACTTTTTTCATCTTTGCCATCGTCGGCTTCGGCATTCGCCGGTTGTGCAACCCCAGGTCGTCCCGCTTGCTGGAAGGGCGGCCTGAACGGCAGAGGCGGGGGAGGGCCGTTTTGAGGCATCGGTGCCGTATTGCTCTGAAACACGTTCGCGGCGGTCTGGACATCTCCCGGCGACGAGGGCTTTGCCATAAGGATTACGCTCGCAACCGCCGTGGGATCCGAGCTTGAACCCAGCATCACGTAGTTGAACCCGGAGCCATTGAGCAATGCAGCCAGAACATCCCGTGGCGCTCCCGGGCCGAGGTGTGTGACCACTCGCTCGTTTGCGTTCTGAGGAATGTCAATCGAAGCCCCTGTGAGCTTGCGCACATCGCGCAGGATTTCACCCAAAGTCGAATTCTGAGCCGAGATCGTCAGCAACCCGCCTTGATAACTGACCTTCGCCGGCGTTGGCGGAAGCTGATCCATCGGCAATTGACTGAGCGGACCGCTCGGTAGCGGCGGGAGCACGACTGGCTTCTGGGTCTTATGGGACTTGTGGTGCGGGGTGGCCGGTGGGGCGGTCGTTGCAGCGGATTGGGGGGCAGTCTGAGTAAGAGCAGTCTGAGCGAGGGCAGTCTGAGCGAGAAGGACCGAAGCTGCCAGTAAGAGCCCCGAAGCCATTCGTCCGCGTGCATACAACATCAGAAAACCCCATTTCCCGCGAGTGGCTGTCGCTTCCACAGCCACCACGCCCAGACTGATTTTACCACCGCTTATAGAACGCCCGACGGCCTTATTCTTGCGTATAAGATGACCTAAGACCCATTGCAGGTATAGGCCTTGCAGGCATTTAGACTACCTTCGCCCTTAACAGCGCGTAAAATGCCAGCGGAGGCCTTCCCTTTGGGTACTTCCGAACCCACGCCCAGGAATCGACGGCGCTGGCAACCATGGCTATGGCTGCTGCTGCTGGGAGTCGCCGCCCACGCCCAGACCTGCCAGAGCGCTCCGGACATGGATGCCTCCATTCGAGCCGCGCTCGAAAAGGCGGCGAAGCGCTACTTCGAAATGTCGGCGCGCGGCGATGTGGCTGCCCTCAAGCAGAACTCCATCGCCTCCGTGGCCGCTGGTTTTGGCGGTATCGAAGGCGCTGTCAAAGAGAACCAGGCCGCGTTCGCCGGAGCAAACGCAACGGTTCGGTCGCCTTTCCTGCTGACGGCCGATGGCCCGGAACCGCTGGCGCGCGCGGAATTTCTCTGCGGAGTATTTGGGCCGTCGGGTCAGACGAAGGACAGCGCGGTATTTGTCCTGAATAATCTGCCGCCCGGCAAGTACGGCGTGACCATCCTCGACGTGAACGGGGACCAAGCTGCCTTGACGCTGACTTTGGTGCTGCAGCAGGTGGGCGCCGACTGGAAACTGGCGGACTTTTACGCCAAATCCTCGCAAGCGTGCGGACACGATGCCGCATGGTTCGCCGAGCGCGCCCGCGATTTCAAGACAAAAGGACAGAATCACAACGCCTGGTTGTATTACCGCGAGGCGATCGCCCTGTCTGCGCCCGTGGACTTCATGAGCACGCTCGCCACCGACAAACTCTATGACGAAACTCAGGCAATGCAGCCCTCTGATATGCCCGCCAACGGAAACACCGTGGATATAAGCGCCGGCGGCAAGATCTATCATTTAATCGCAATCTTCCCGCTGGCCGTGGGTAACGATTTTGATCTGGTAGCAAAGTACGAGTCTGCCGATGTATCGAATACCGCGCGCGCGTTTCAGGAAAATACGGCCGTGATCAAGGCGCTGGTGGCAAAGTTTCCCGAATTTCGCCAAGCTTTTGCCGGCGTGGTAGCGCGGGCCGTCGAGCCCTCCGGCCGCGACTACGGTTCACTCATGGCCATGAAGGACATCAAGTAGATCGTTCGCAGTTGCATAGCAGCCCGGTGGCCCCAAAAGTCTGTCGAGCGGTTTGCGCGAAGCGTCGGCTCCAATCGCCCATGCCTTGCCCAGAGCCCGGTACCTCCGTAATTTGAGGATGGATTTGCTCGGCGACTACAGTGGGAACATGCGGATTCTCTTTGGCTTGCGCAGCCCCGATTATTGGGGCCGCGCGTTCTTGCTGAAAGCAGTAGTTCTCGGCGTGCTGCTCGCCTCTGGTCCGAAGTGTGCGCCCGGACAGACTTCCCCTTCAGCGCCGAGCCCGGCGGCCAATCCCGCTCGGCTTCCACTTACTACAAGGTCGCCCGAAGCCGCCAGGTTGTTCGATGAAGGATTGCACCTTAGATACGACTATCACACTGAACAGGCTTTGGTGAAATGGCGGGAAGCCACCATCAAGGACCCGGATTTTGCTCAGGCGTGGGCTTACATCGTGTGGTTGGGACTTGATCCCGGGGAAGTTAAGCAGGCGGCGGAGAAGGCGCAGCTTGCCTCCCGGAGCGTGACGCCCGGGGAAAAGCTTCTGGTGAAGTGGATGGTATCGACGAACGAGGGACGTTTCCTCGACGCCATTGCAGCAATGAATGACTTGCTGGCGATGTATCCCCACGATTCCCAACTGCACTATGAAGCTGGGCTTTGGCTGCAATCTCAGGGTGACTACGAAGGAGGCGCCAGGCTCACGAGGCGCGCGCTGGAGATTGACCCCAATTTCGCCGGCGCTTTGAATACGCTGGCGTATGACCTCGCCTTAATGCACGAGTACGACCAGGCGATCCTTTACTTGAAGCGATACGTCGAGGCAGAACCCAACGATCCCAACCCCCGCGATTCCCTGGCCGAAATTCTGCAGCAGGCCGGGCGGCTGGAAGAGTCGCTGGCGGAGTATCGGGAAGCCCTGAAGCTGGATCCCAAGTTTTACACTTCGCAGCTGGGTCTGGGCAACGACTACGCCTTGCTCGGAAAGCAGGACCGCGCCCGCGAGGAATACGCCAAAGCGCTTCCGATGGCGTTGACGCCGCAGGACAGGCTCGACTGTCAGATTCAATCCGCGATCACATACGCCCGTGAAGACAATGTGCAGCAAGCCCGCGTGGAGCTGAGGGCCGTGCTGGCGGAAGCGACCAAGCTGCATCTGAGCGCCTACCGCAGCTCCATCCATCAGTACCTGGCTCTGCTGGCAGAATCCCGCGCGGCTGCCTTCCAACATCTGGATGAAGCGGAAGCGGTTTTGCAGGGGCCCGGAATGTCGGGGAAAGGCCGCAGTGGGCTACTGGCGCACACCTTGCGCATGCGAGCCCGGTTGGCGGCGGAAGACGGAAAACTTGAAATGGCCCGTGCCGCCGTCTTGCGCTTGCAGAAAATGGTCTTGACCAACCGCAGCAACGCGGTCGAGCGTACCTACCACGGGGCCAATGGGGCGCTGCTGGCTGCGGAGTCGAAAACGGGCGCGGCCATCGAAGAACTGCGGGAGGATCCCGCATGGCCCTTTTCCATGGCGAAGCTGGCGGAATTGCAGGCGGCGTCGGGGAATGCTGAGGATGCGGCGGCAACCCGAGCGGGCTTGAAGGCTGATTACGGCACCACCCTGGAGGACTGGCTCGTCGTCCGCCGGTTCCGGCAATGATGAGATCGAAGAACAGAACGCTCCTGGAGCTAACAACACCTATCCTGGCGTTCGTCTGTATTTTCGTGTGTTCCGAGGTGGCGGCGGCGCGCGATGTTGCCCTCGTGACCGGCAAAAACAGCCGGGTCCAAGTGATGAAAGCCGTCGACCTGACAAAAATGATCAAGACAACGCACAAATGGCTCGATGGATATGACCTGACGGTAGTACTCACCGACCCATCTTCGCCAGAGATGCGCGTCGTTGCCGAGAAGCTCTTGTCCCTGACCACCGATGAGTTCAAGAAATTGATCGACGCGGCAAACAAGACCAGAGTGACGTTCTTGGTGGTTTCGTCCGATGACGAGGCGCTAAAGACGCTGCAATCTCATCCATCTGCAATCGGCTTGGTGAATGTTTACTCCATCAACAGTAGCGTCGATGTGTTGAAGATCGACGGCAAGCTTCCCCTGGAGCCCGGATACATTCTGCACAGCCAGTAGTCGCGCGAAAATTACTCACAGACCCGATAGCAGGACCCGCAGTTGCCTTCCGCATCCCGCGGGATTAGTATTTTTCCAATTCATTTCACCCCGACGGACTTCTCTCACTCGATCTCGCTTTAAGGAGGATGTATGGGAATTGCAGTTTCACCGATCCAGATTGATTCGCGCGTCAGCGACTTCATCTCGAAGCCGCGCAAAATGCTGATCGACGGCAAGTGGGTGAATGCCGCGTCGGGCAAAACGTTTCCTACCTACAACCCAGCGACCGGAGAAGTGCTGGCCCAAGTGGCAGAAGGCGATGGTGCGGATATCGACGCTGCGGTCAAGGCCGCGCGCAAGGCGTTTGACAGCGGTCCGTGGTCGCGCCTGACCGCTTCCGAGCGCGGCAAGCTGGTGTGGAAACTGGCCGACTTGCTGGAAGAGCACCTCGAGGAATTCGCGACACTAGAGACACTTGATAACGGCAAGCCGCTCACCGTGGCGCGGGCCGCCGATGTTCCGCTCGCCGTCGATATGTTCCGCTATATGGCGGGATGGGCGACCAAGCTCGAAGGCACAACCATTCCTCTCTCCGTTCCCTACACGCCCGGCGTGAACTACCACGCCTACACGCTGCGCGAGCCCGTCGGCGTCGTGGGCCAGATCATCCCGTGGAATTTCCCTCTGCTGATGGCGGTGTGGAAACTGGCGCCGGCGCTGGCCTCGGGATGCACGGTGGTGTTGAAGCCAGCCGAGCAGACGCCGCTCTCCGCGCTGCGTCTGGGCGAACTGATTATGGAGGCCGGATTTCCCGATGGTGTGGTCAACATCGTCCCGGGATATGGCGAGACGGCGGGCGCGGCTCTCGCGGCGCACGATCTGGTCGACAAAATTGCGTTCACCGGATCGACGGAAGTGGGCAAGCTGATTGTGCACGCGGCCACTGGAAATCTGAAAAAAGTTTCGCTCGAACTCGGTGGCAAGTCGCCGAACGTCGTATTCAAAGACGCAGATCTGGATGTGGCAATCGGCGGCGCCGCGAGCGCGATCTTCTTCAATCACGGCCAGTGTTGCTGCGCCGGGTCACGCCTGTACGTGGAGCGCCCGATCTTCGATCAAGTGGTCGAAGGCGTGGCGGCAAAAGCGAAAAAAATCCAGGTAGGCTCGGGACTGGATCCGAAAACCCACATGGGCCCGCTCGTCTCCGAAGAACAGTTGCAACGCGTCTGCAACTACCTCGAGATTGGAATGGCCGAAGGCGCCAAGGCCGCATCGGGCGGGCGCAAGATCGGCGGCCCGGGATACTTCGTCGAACCCACCGTCCTGGTCGAAACCAAAGACTATATGAAGGTCGTGCAAGAGGAGATCTTCGGGCCCGTAGTAGCGGCGATTCCGTTCGACAATCCGGAAGAGCTGCTGTCCCGGGCCAACGATTCGATCTACGGACTGGCGGCGGGAATCTGGACCCACGACATATCGAAAGCGCACCGGACTGCAGCGTTGCTGCGCGCCGGAACGGTCTGGATCAACTGCTACAACATCTTCGATGCGGCGCTGCCCTTCGGCGGCTACAAGCAGTCGGGCTGGGGACGCGAGATGGGCAAAGATGTTCTCCAACTCTACACCCAGACCAAGGCGGTGTGCGCACGGCTGTAGTCGGCTCGTGCGGGGACGGGCGCTCCCCGCCCGTCCAAGCCGAGCGCAGCTCGGCAGTTGTCCGCGATCACAGTAACTCTAGAGTTGTTGGTAGGTAATTCAAGGGGCGGCCGGTCGGGCCGCCGTTTTTCTTTGGGTTGTGCAGGATGAAATTGGAGGCGCGGGTGAGAATCGAACAAGACCGCGTATTGCAAACACTGTAGCTGTTCTTTGCTGGCGAGGCTCGCAGGTTCTTCGCAGTTGTACCACATGAGCACGCGAGAGACACCGTAAGGCTCTCTGCCAAGCGAGGTTCGTCATTCATCCTATTTGCCGGCCCGAGCCGGTTTTAGGACCGCCGTATTCCGCTCGTCCGCAGCGATCATGCGGTAGAACTTTTTCAGGTCGTTCATTTTGCTGACCGGGAAACGCTTGAGTATAGTCAGAGGCGACCAGCCGTCAATGATCGAAATCACACATGCGAGGGAAAGGCCTGGCGGGCGCCCCAGCCTTCCGCTGGCACAAACCACGTGCCGCATCCTTCGCGGCTTCTTGCGAAGGGTGGCTGGAGGTCTGATCGCGTTCCCAATCCCGAGCCCCGCGCTCCCCATTTCACAAGGAAGGGCGCTTTCACAGAAGATCCCGATAACATTCCAACGCGACCCGAACCAGTTGACTCCGAGTGCGTACTTCGGTCTTTGCAAAAAGTTGTTGGATCGTGTTCTTAACTACGCTCTCAGAGACGTTTAGACGTGATGCTATTTCCTTATTGGCTAAACCTTGAACAAGCAGCCGGAGCACGTCAGACTCACGATTGTTCAAAGGCGTTCTTTCCAGGTGACCGGACCCGGTCGAGGGTGAATCTTCGGCGGCGTTTCGTTCCTCAGTAACATCGGCTATGATCGCAGCCAGCTTGGGGGTCGGTCCTTCTTTATAGCTGGAGAACCAGACATCCGCCAAAAACGACTCTCCGTTGCCACGATGTCCGCGGCATTGCATCGAGGTCCTGAACTGTGGTCCCTCTTCCCAGCGCAAAGCGTGATGTAATTCGGGGAGGTATGCCGCGATCGGTTGCCCGATCAGATTCCCGTCCCGTGGGCCCATCAGTTCAGTTGCCGACTGGTTGGCGAGTTCGATGAAGCCATGATCGTCAACCGTGACTATTGCCGCGGGACTGGTCTCCACGAGAATGCGCAATCGCTCCTGCGACGCCAATCTCGACCGACGGTTGCGCAGCACTTCGGAGATAAACAGTCCGGAACCGACAAGCGCCAAAGCTTCAAAACTGGTACGGATGGGAGCGTCTGCGGGGTCCAAGTTACTGAAACGCTCGCTAAGCAGCGCGCAGGCGATACCCATTAGACCGATTGCCCACCTGGGCAAGAACCCAGCCGCGAGCATGATAGGAAACAAATAGAGAAATCCTAACGAGACGTAGGGCTTCGTCCACCAGTCCACGACCGCGATCACCAGGACGATGCCCACGCTGGCGAGCATAACGAAGGTTCGGTTTCGTGGTTCCCAGATCCATTCCAAGTTCAACATAGATTTCGATTGACCGGTGATTATCCCATTACTTGGCAGTCCTCCCAAGCCAATCAAACGATTGCCAGAAAGATTAGCGCCCTGCAATCGAGGGATTTCGTGTTGCCGCTGGAAATCGCGCATGGTTCTGACCCTTCACCCGCCCAATCAAGCGATTGGGCAAGTGGACCCGCTTTCGGAATCGAAATACTCGCCAGCCTACCGTTTGAGTGTCTCCCGAGAACCGGAAATTAAGGATACACAGGGTGCAGAACCAAAGTGCGACGGGAGCGAGGCAGGAGTGTCGTTCCACGAAAATTGCGCGGTGCTCGGAGTCCCGCGTAGGCAGCAATGAATGATTCGTCGAGTCGTTGATTTTGCTCTCAATAACCGCCTGCTCGTTCTGGCCTTCGCACTGCTGCTCTTTGCGGGGGGAATTGTCGCTTTCCGTGACCTGCCGATTGAGGCTTATCCCGACGTAGCCGACAACTACGTCGAGATCGTTACGCAATGGCCGGGAATTTCGGCGGAACAAATCGAACAGCAGGTCACGATTCCGCTCGAAATCGTCATGAACGGCATCCCGCATGTTGTGCACCTGCGTTCGTTTTCCCTCTTCGGACTCTCCGATTTGAAGCTAGTCTTCGACGACGAGTCGGACAACGACTGGAATCGCGAGCGGGTTCTGGAGCGGCTGAGCCAGGTCACCCTGCCGCCCAACGTATCGCCACAAATGCAAACAGATTGGAGCCCCGTCGGTCAAATCTATTTCTTCACCCTGCACAGCACCAATCCGGCCTATGACCCGATGGAGTTGAAGTCGATTGAAGACTGGGTCATCGAAAAGAATTTCAAATCCGTACCGAACATTGTCGACGTTGCCAGCTTCGGCGGTCCCACTCGCGAATACCAGGTGCGCCTTGACCCGGACAAACTAGTCGCCTACAGCCTGAGTCTGGCGCAGGTGGAACAGCAACTCACCAGCAACAACGTGAACGCGGGCGGAAGCTTCATACAAGAAGGCCTGCAGCAGATCAACGTGCGCTCCATCGGATTGGTTGACCGTGCCCAGGATATTGAAGAGACGGTCATCCTGACCAGGAATGGCACGCCGCTCCGCGTGAAGGACATTGCGGTCGTTTCGCAGGGTCCTAAAATTCGACTTGGCCAGTTTGCCAGAGCGATTCACCACGAAGACGGGAAGATCGTCGATAACGACGATGTCGTGTCGGGCATCGTGCTGTTGCGCAAGGGTGCGCCGGCAGACGCTGCCCTGCAAGGCATCAACAAGAAAGTGAAGGAACTGAACGATCATATTCTGCCTCCGGGCGTGAAGGTTGTCCCCTTCATTGATCGCAGCGATCTGGTTCACTTCACCACCCACACCGTTCTGCACAACCTTCTGGAAGGAATGATTCTGGTATCGATCATCCTCCTTATATTCCTCGGCAATGTCCGGGGCGCGATCATTGTGGCTTTAACCATTCCATTTTCATTATTGTTTGCCTCCATCTGTCTGGATTTACGTCATATCCCAGCCAATCTTCTTTCGCTCGGAGCGCTGGATTTTGGCATGGTGGTCGATGGGGCAGTCGTGATGGTCGAAAATATCGTGCGGCATCTGGGCCAAAAGAATGGGGGTTCCAAAACAGCGCGCGAACGAATCAGCGAGGCCTCGCACGAAGTCCAACGCCCCGTGTTCTACGCCATTGCCATCATCATTACCGCGTATTTGCCCATATTTACGCTGCAACGCGTCGAGGGCCGCCTTTTTCATCCCATGGCCTGGACGGTAGCGTTTGCGCTGCTCGGGGCATTAATCTTCTCGATCCTGATCGCACCTGTGCTGGCGAGTTTCGCCTTTCAGAAGGGAACGAAGGAATGGCGCAATGCAGCTATGGAGTTCTCGATCAAGCACTACCGTACCGCAGTTCGGTGGGCCATTCGGCGGCGTGCACTCACGGTCGGCGCGGGCGTGCTTGGGCTTTCCGTCGCGCTTTACCTCGCCTTCAGCGGCGTCATCGGTTCCGAATTTCTACCCCACCTGGATGAAGGCGCACTTTGGGTTCGGGGCACACTCGCGCCCAGCGTTGGGCCGGACGAGGGTATCCGAGTCTCCAATCAAGCGCGGATCATTCTGTGCTCTTTCCCCGAGGTCCCGCAATGCACCAGTCAAACCGGGCGTCCGGATGATGGCACGGATACAACCAGCTTTTTCAATACCGAATACTTCGTTGATCTAAAGCCAAAAGAACAATGGCGGCTTGTCTTCCACGAAAACAAGGACGAATTGATCGCCGCCATGAATCGCGAACTCAACAAGATCCCCGGCGTCGTTTGGGGTTTTTCCCAGCCCATTGAAGACAACATGGAAGAAGCGGTCAGCGGAGTAAAGGGAGAGCTTGCCACCAAAGTCTACGGCGATGACTTGAAGGTATTGGAAGAGAAAAGCGACCAGATCGTCAACATCATGCGAGGTGTCAAGGGAATCGAGGACCTGGGAGTTCTTCATGTGCTCGGCCAGCCCAACCTCAACGTGACGGTGGACCGAGCCGCGGCCGCTCGTTACCAGATCAACGTCGCGGATGTGCAGGATGCGATTCAGACAGCGGTCGGGGGAAACGCACTCACCCAAGTACTCCAGGGCGAGGCGCGATACGACCTCGTGTTGCGCTATCTGCCAAAATACCGCGACACGAAAGAAGCGATCGAGAATATTCGCCTGCTATCGCCTTCCGGGGAACGGGTGTCGCTGGCACAGCTCTGCAAGATCGAAGAGAGGGATGGGGGGTCCGAAATTTATCGCGAAGGCAATCAGCGCTATGTCGCCATCAAGTACAGCGTCCGCGGCCGCGACCTCGGCGGCGCGGTAGAAGAGTCAATCAACAAGGTCAACCACCAGGTCAAACTGCCGACTGGATATCACATCGATTGGGAGGGGGAATATGAGAGCCAGAAGAGGGCGGATGAGCGACTGCTTGTCGTTCTACCAATTACCATCTTGCTTATCTTCATCATCCTCTACACGATGTTCAAATCCTTCAAATGGGCATTACTGATCCTGGCGAATGTCGCCATGGCTCGAATCGGCGGTCTGCTTGCCCTTCTGATTACCGGCACCAATTTCAGTGTTTCCTCCGGCGTAGGCTTCCTGGCGCTGTTCGGCGTATCCGTGCAGACCGGAGTCATCATGCTGGAGTACATCAATCAGCTTCGAGCACGACGATATTCGATAGAGGATGCCGCAGTTGAGGGAGCTGTGTTGCGGTTGCGGCCCATCATGATGACCATGCTGGTGGCGACTCTCGGGCTGCTGCCCGCTGCTCTCTCGCACGCGATTGGCTCCGATTCACAGCGCCCCTTTGCAATCGTCATCGTAGGAGGCTTGATTGCCGACTTGGTGATGAGCATCTTTCTGCTGCCCACGTTATATGTGTGGATTGCCGGCGAACGAGATGTGCTTCCCGCGGCCGAAGAAGGGTTTGATGTGGGCGAGCATGTGGATTAAAGCCGGTGGTGTAATGAACCTGCTAGTCCCCTTGACCGCATCCGTGACACCTTGGTTTTCCTTATCGGCCCGAAACAACCAGATGGCCTCTTCAAGAGGAAACCCGGATTCATCCTTGGGCACGGGTCAGCCGCTCAATTGGGCCTCGAGCCTGTCTTTGGCTCTCTCGACTTCCGCTCATGACCGCGTACCGGCCTGCTTGCGGAACTGCTTCCCACCTTGGCTCCAACGGAGGCTCTTGCGGCAGTTGCACATCTCCGGCCTACCGGCATTTTTTGGAGTGGCGAACCATGATGGTGATTACGGGTGTGCTCATGGGCCTACGCTAAGCCAAGATCAAGCCAAAATTAATGGCTCGAAAGTAACGATGTGACCTTGTGCAGCGTTTATGCTGTCTTGGATGGGGCAAAAGGTTGGAGGCGCGGGTGAGAATCGAACTCACGATAGAGGTTTTGCAGACCTCGGCCTTACCACTTGGCTACCGCGCCGGATCGTTCGCTGAAACGATACTTTAGAAACGTCACTCTAAAACGAAAAGCCCTCGCCAGGGCAGGGCTTTCAAAGACTGGAGCGGGAGACGGGATTTGAACCCGCGACTTCGACCTTGGCAAGGTCGCACTCTACCACTGAGTTACTCCCGCCCAACTGTATGAGTATAAACGACCCCGTCCTAGCGGAGCAAACCTGGCCATCAGGACGGCAAATGTTCGGCCGGATGATGCGGTGACCACTGCGGATCTTCATCCGGCGCTACCATCTGGCCGTCGCGCATGTGGACGATGCGGTCACCATAGTCGGCGGCTTCGGGATTGTGCGTAATCATAAGCACGGTCTGGCTTAAATCCTTGTTCGACTGGCGCAGCATATTGAGGACAACGCTCGAACTTTTCGAATCCAGGTTGCCGGTCGGTTCGTCGGCGAGCACGATGGCGGGGCGGTTGATAAGAGCCCGAGCGAGTGCGACTCTCTGCTGCTCGCCGCCGGAAAGCTCGTTGGGCCGGTGCTCCAGACGTTGCGCGATGCCGAGCATCTCCGTGATCTTCTTCATAAACGCGGTATCGGGCCTGCCCAACCCGGCGATGTCGGCGGCGATCTCGATATTCGAGCGCGCGCTGAGCGTGGGCAGAAGATTGAATTTCTGGAAGACGAATCCGATCTTGCTTTTGCGCAACCGCGTGCGCTCGCCGTCGGAAAGAGTGGCGAAATCCACGCCGTCGATGGTGACGCTTCCCGAGTCGGCCTGGGTCAGTCCGCCAAGCAGATAAAAAAGCGTGGACTTGCCGCTGCCCGAAGGGCCCACGACCGTGACGAACTCGCCCTTCTGCACGCTGAACGAGACACCGCGCAAGGCAGGCACGTCCACTTTGCCAACCCGGTAGGTTTTGCGCAACTCCCTGGCTTCAATGAAGGCCGACATCCAGTGAAAACGATATCACACGGGGGAGAGGCATTGAGATATTGAATCATTGAGCCCTTGAGTTATCGACCCATTGCTTCAGGGTTTCAATGACTCAATGATTCAATAACCAAATGCCTCAATGATTCTGCGAGTCTGCTCACGCCACGGTCGCATGTTCTACGTCCACCGCACGGACGCGGAGCTCAACCTGGCGCTTGGGACCGCGCTTGCGCACCAGCAACAGGCGAATGCGTTCCAGCAGATCCGCGGGTTCGTACATTCCCTTGGAGAGAAAAACATCGGCGACGGTTTCGCGCTCGTAGATTTTGGTTCTGCCCGAGATCAGCACGGCCGGAGTCTGCGGCGAAAGATTTTTGATTTCCTCTATCAGCCGCGAACCATCCACACCGGGCATGATCAGGTCGGTAAGCACCAGGTCAACGCCGCCGCGTCGGAACGCTTCGAGGGCCATTTCGCCGCTGTTGCATGCCAGTACGCGGTAGCCCCTCGTTTCCAGCAGGATTTTGCGAATGGAGAGAGACTGTTCGTTATCGTCTACACAAAGAATCGTTTTCTTGGGCTTCATTGGCCTGACCGCGAGACTGTCGTCACAAATGTTTTCTGAATTTGATACCTGATTTCTTTTTTTGAGAACCGGGAGCGAGGTGAATGCTAAACAGAATTGGAGTACAGGTAAAGTAGCGCGTTCGCCAATGGCACTCCAGTGTTTGGCAAGATCGTGCCATCGGGCTGAAAGCCGCGACAGTCGCAGCGTTTCGATGCACTAGATGGCGAGCGTGACTTCACCGCGGAGAACTTCTACACAATTTCCACCGACACGCACATTGGCGACATGGTTATCCTGCCCATTCTTCTGCTTGGTGGCGCGAACAAATATGCTGCTGGGACGGTGCATTTCGAGGCCTTGCTCGATCAGGACCCGCTCATCGCTCGGAGCGACGGCGTGCGCCACCATCCAGGCCGCGCAGCATCCGGCGGCGGACCCGGTGGCCGGATCTTCTCCGTTGTAAAAAATCATGCGGGCGTGGAGGCGGGCTTTGGGATCGACAGTTTCGCGGCAAACAAAGTAAAAGAACTTTCCGCCGCTGCGCGCGAGATATTCGGCGGCGCCGGCGAGATCAAGGCGGAGGTTCTGCAGCGTCTTCAGCGACCGCAACGCGGCGATGGTGAAAGGAACGCCGGTGGAGACGGTTTGGATGGGCACGGAGTCGTCGAAGTCAGCCGCGCTCAGGCCGGTGAGACGCGCAACGTCCTCCGGGTTGTGGATCGCGCCGAACTCGGGATCCTTCTGCGTCATTTCTCCGAAGGCGAGCTGCGCTGGTTCCTGGGTGAAGCGCACTGGCACGGTGCCGACGTTCAGCTCGAGGCGAACTTCGGATGCGCCGGTCTGGCCACGCAGAACGAAAGCGGTGCCGAGCGTAGGATGTCCAGCGAAAGGCAGTTCTTCCTGCACGGTGAAAATGCGCACGCGGACTCCGCGACTCTTTTCCGCCGCCGCGTCCCCGGGAAGAATGTAAGTGGTTTCGGAGAGATTCATCTCGCGCGCCAAGGCCTGCATTTGCTCGGTGCTGAGGCCGCGGCCGTCGAGAAAAACGGCCAGAGAGTTACCGCTCAGGGCGCGGTCGGTAAACACATCGACCTGTACCATTGATAACTGGATCATGGAGAGCTTCCGTGCCGCAGCAGCCATGCCTGAGATTTTATCGGGCCGCAGGCATCCCGCCAAGGCGTAATCGCGGCCTGATGCGATACCATAATTCGCACCGCAGACGGCCTGCCGCCGGTTGACGGGCTGCTGGCAGCTGCATATTCTATCTCTACTAATGTAGTGGGGTTTAAACGCACTGGCCAGCTACCGATTTCAAGAAACTACGCGAGGAACCAACATGTCTCTACGCATCAATTCCGAAGCTCCCAACTTCACCGCCGAAACCACGCAAGGCACCATCAACTTCCACGAATGGATCGGCAACGGCTGGGCCATTCTGTTTTCGCACCCCAAGGATTTCACGCCGGTGTGCACAACCGAACTGGGCTACATGGCGGGTCTCGAACCGGAGTTTGCCAGGCGCAATACGAAAATTATCGGGCTGAGCGTGGATCCGGTAACCAGTCACGGCAAGTGGGCCGCCGATATTGAAGAAACGCAGGGTCACAAGGTGACCTATCCGATGATTGGCGATCCCGAACTCAAGGTGGCGAAGCTCTATGACATGCTGCCCGCCGAGGCTGGAACCATCAGCGAGGGGCGTACGGCGGCCGACAATGCCACGGTGCGCACCGTGTTCGTGATTGGTCCGGACAAGAAGATTAAGCTGATGCTGATCTACCCCATGAGCAGCGGACGCAATTTCGATGAAGTGCTGCGCGTTCTGGATTCGATCCAGCTCTCCGCGAAGCACAATGTTGCCACGCCCGTGAACTGGAAGCCGGGGCAGGACGTGATCATTCCCACATCGGTTTCAGAAGATCAGGCCAAGCAGAAGTATCCCGGCGGCTGGAAGACTCTGAAGCCCTATCTGCGAGTGGTGGCGCAGCCGAAGTAGTTCGTGTAACGTTCCAGACGAACCTCCTCACGAACCTGCTTGAGAGACTAGGGAAGCGCATGCGGTCCGGTGATCGTCCCGGTCTTCAAAACCGGCGGGCGGCATCTTCGATGTCGCCGGTGTGTTCGACTCACACTCGCTTCCGCCAGTTTTCAGCGCGTGCGTCACCTCACTTTTTGTAAATCATTCCGCCCTTCATCACGAACGATACATTCTGCACTGCACTGATGTCCTGCAAGGGATCGCCGGAAACCGCGATGATATCGGCTAGATAGCCCGGCTCCAACGAGCCAATCTGTCCATCCCAACCCAGCAGCTTCGACCCATTGAGCAGATCCGCCTGCAGCACCGCCAGCGGCGACATCCCGTGCTTCACCATCAGCACAAGCTCCCGTGCCTGCGTCCCGTGAGGAAACGGTCCCACGTCAGAGCCCACCGCCATTGGAACTCCCGCCGCCACCTGCTTGCGAAATTCCTGCCGGTGTAAATCCAGCATGGTGCGCTCCCGCGCTGCGAGCGCAGGCGTGTCCGCATGATCGGCAAAATACTCAAAGATGGTGAAGGTTGGCACGGCGAAAATCTGCTTTTCGCGCATCAGTCGCATGGTTTCATCGCTCAGTTGGTTGGCGTGGTCAATCGATGCGACTCCCGCCTGCGCCGCAAACAGCGTGCCCGGTTCGCCGGTGGCATGCACCGCCACGCGCCTGCCCGATCGCGCGGCTTCCTGCACCGCGGCACTCAGTTCCGCTTCGCTATATTGATAGATCGTGGAAAACTGGCCACTGCGCACGGTGTCTGGGCCGGTCTCATAAATCTTGATGAAGTCCGCGCCTTCCTTGAACTGCTGGCGCATGACCGCGACCAACTCGGCAGCATTGTTCGCGTAATCAGCGTTGGGCAGGACATGTTGCGCCGGGTTGTAGCCGATCGCGTCTTCGTGTCCGCCGAGGATATTGATGGCATTGCCGCTGATTCGCAAACGCGGCCCCGGAACCAGTCCATCATTAATCGCGTTGCGAACCGCTGTATCGGCGGAGCCCGCACCTTCGGTTCCCATGTCTCGTTCCGCTGTGAAGCCCGCCATCAAATCGTCCCGAGCCGCCAGCAACGCCATGATCGTGCGCTGCGGCACGGATTCCTGCACCGTCTGCAGATCCTCTGCCCCTGGATGCAGAAACAGGTGCACGTGCGCGTCGATCAGGCCCGGCAATAGAGTGCGGTCTCCCAGATCAATCACCTCCGCGCCCGCCGGACGCTTCACCGACGAGCCCACTTCCACAATGCGTTCTCCTTCGACCAGCACTTCGCCCGGCTTCACCACGCGTCCGCTCTTCACCTCCAGCAGACGGGCGGCGTGTAGCACGATCGCGTGCGGCACGATAGGCTGCGGCGGCGCCGCCGCGCTCTGGCCCGCAGCGCTTGCCAGGAACCCGAGCAGCAGAAGTGAAGCTGACACAGAAACACATCGCAGTTTGGTCATGATTGTCCTCGGTCCTCGATGCGGTCTTAGCTCTTTCATAAACATCTTCGTGTTTTCGAACAAACGAGTATAGTCCGGCTTGCCGATGGTTGACGCTATCAGGCAAGCTCACGAATTGAAATGGCATAGTCCGGGTTCTGGTCGAGTTAACCGGCTAACCGAATCTAATGGGAGGCGTTTGCCCATGCCTCATTGAGGCCGCGGAAAACGGAATCATAGTGGCCGCCCTCGGCCGCGAAGCGCAGAGGCTTCACGTTTTCGACGCAGATCTCAACCGCTGTAGGCTGGGTCTTCAGGATATCCATCGCCCCGGTAATGAACTTGTTTAGCGGCATCGCGCGAGGGTCGGAGGCCCCGTTCAGAAGGTCGGTGGCGACATAGGGAGGGATGAGTTCCAGAACCTCTGTCGTAGACGCCCGAAGCTGATAGCGGAGCGATTGCGTATACGAGTGAATGGCGGCCTTGGTCGCGCAATAAGTGGGAGTTGGGGCCATCGGAACAAAAGCCAGCCCCGACGAGACGTTCATGATGGCGGAGCGGGGCTGCTTTCGCAGCAGAGGCAGAAGTGCCGCGGTCAGGCGGATGGGGCCGAGCAGATTAGTGGCGATGGTGGATTCCGCGTCAGCGAGATTGTACGGTTCGGCCTGCAGGTTTTCGAGCAGCATGATACCCGCATTGTTGATGAGGGCGTTTAGCGCCGGGTAGCGTGTTGCCATCTGAACCGCAAACGAACGGATGTTGGCGGGGTCTTCGATGTCGAGCGTAACGGAGGTCATACCGGGGTTCGCGGCGGTGGTCTCGTCGAGTGCCTGCTGGCGCCGGCCGGCGATGATGACGTGGTTTCCGAGGGCGTGAAAAGCTTCTGCCAGGCCACGGCCAATGCCGGAACCGCCGCCCGTAATCAGGATGGTGTTGCCAGTAGTCTTCATCGTGATTGTCGACTCCTTATTCCCCGAAACTTGAGTCGCCGGTCTCCTCCGCTTGCGCTATTTTGCCGGGGTTGCCTCGAGGCCGCGGTACTTCAACATCGCCTTCGTGTTGGGCGGCGCCCCGCGCCAAGCCTCATACATTTTGGCGAGGTCCTCGGTGTTGCCGCGAGACAGAACCATTTGGCGGAAGCGGTCGCCGTTGGCGCGGGTGAGCCCATCGTGTTCGACGAACCATTGGTAGCCGTCGTCAGCGAGCATCTGGGTCCAGAGATAGGCGTAGTAACCGGCGCTGTAGCCGGCGCTTCCCCAGATATGGCTGAAGTAGGTGGAGCGATAGCGGGGCGGGACGTAGCTGACGTTAAGGTGAGTCTTTTCGAGCGCCTGCTTCTCGAACTCATCGGGGTTCTGGAGCGGAGCGGTGGCAGGCAGCGAGTGCCACTGCATGTCGAGTTCGGCCGCGGCCAGCAGTTCGGTCATGTCGTAGCCCTTGTTGAAGGTGTCGGCCTTCCTTAGCCGCGCCGCGAGCTCTTCTGGCATGGGAGCGCCGGTTTTGTAGTGCGTCGCGTAATGAGCAAAGATCGCGGGATAGATGGCCCAGTGCTCGTTGAATTGCGAGGGGAACTCGACGAAATCGCGGGCGGTTGAGGTACCAGCAAGAGTGGGGTACTCAGCATCGGAGAACATGCCGTGCAGGGCATGTCCAAACTCGTGGAACATCGTGATGACGTCGGTGAAGCTGATCAGGGCAGGTTCACCCTCGGCTGGCTTGGGCAGGTTGGCGACGTTGTAAACGACCGGTAGCGTCCCCCTCAGGCGGGATTGGCCGACGAATTCCGACATCCAGGCTCCGCCGTTCTTGTTGTCACGCTTGAAATAGTCGCAGTAGAACACGGCGAGGTGTTTACCGTTGGCGTCGAAGACCTCGAACACCCGCACATCCGGATGGTAGACAGGGATGTCGTGCCGCTCTTTAAAAGTGAGGCCGTAGAGCTGATTAGCGGCGTAGAAGACGCCATTCTGCAGCACGTTGTTGAGCTCGAAGTAGGGCTTTACCTGTGCATCATCGATGTCGTAGCGAGCATTGCGGACTTGCTCAGCATAATAGTTCCAGTCGTAGGCCTGCACCTGGAATCCACCGTGCTGGGCGTCAATAACCGCCTGGATGTCTGTTGCTTCGCGCCCGGCCTGTGCGGTTGCAGCGGGCACGATGGCATCCATGAACTGCAATGCGGCTGCGGGTGTTTTGGCCATCTGGTCTTCGAGCTTCCAGGCGGCGAAGTTCGAATGGCCGAGGAGTTTCGCCTTCTGCGCGCGGAGCTGAGCGAGGCGGGCGATGGTGCCGCGAGTGTCGTTAGCGTCGCCGCGTTCGGTGCGGTTCCAGGAGTGTTCGAAGATCGACTGGCGCGTGGCCCGATCGCTGAGTGAGACGAGATCGGGCTGCCGGGTTGTGTTCTGGAGCGGAATGACGAAGCCTTCCAGCTGGCGGCCTTTGGCGGCTTGCGCAGCGGCCGCGATACGAGCATCCGAGAGCCCGGCGAGCGCGCCTTTGTCCGTCGTGACGTAAGCGCCTTCCTTGGTGGCGGCCAGGAGTTTGTTGATGAAGGTATTCGAGAGCGAAGACGCCTCTTCGTTGAGCTTCCTGAGTTCAGCCTTGTCGGCCTCGGAGAGGTTCGCGCCGGCGTGTACAAACTGGTCGTAGTCGTATTCCAACAGCCGGAGAGACTCGGGATCGAGCTTGAGCGTGGCGCGCTGCTTGTAGATCGCGGCTACGCGCGCGAAGAGCTTCGTGTTGAGGAAGATGAAGTCCCGGTGGGCAGCGAGTTTGGGGGCCTCAATGGTTTTGACGTTTTGGAGGGTGGGGTTGGTGTTTGCTTCGGTGACTCCATCGAAGGCTGCCATAACGCGTTCTAGCAACCGGCCGCTCTTCTCCATGGCGACGATGGTGTTGTCAAAACTGGGGGCATCGGGATTGTTGGCAATCACCTGGATTTCGGCTTGCTGCTGCGCCATGCCCGCCTCGATCGCGGGCTGGAAATCTTCGTCCTTGATCTTGTCGAAAGGCGGAGCCTCGAAAGGCAGTGCACTGGGCGCGAAGAAGGGATTCGCGGGGCCAAAGTCCGCGGCTGCGGCAAATGCGGGTTTGATGGAATCGAACGTGATGGCTCCAATGGCGATCAAGGTACCTAAGAATAACAGCATAGTTTTCGTGGTGCTGAGTCGAACGGAGATTTTCATGGCTGCGGGGATTCCTCGTCTTCCCAATTGTAACGGCGAGTTGGCTTCGCGGAGTACCGCAGGGATGCCGAGACCTCAGACTCGTCCCCTCATCAGCAGCCCCATTATCGGTACTCCTTAAGAGAATCCAACGCCTGGGCAAATGCCATGCCCAAGGTTTCTTGGGCAAGTACTCAGGGATTAAGCACGTAGTTCGACGCAACCTCGCGAAACGCAGCCAACTGCTTCGTCCGGGTGACCTCGTCCCAACCCAGTTCTGAAGCCATCAAGTTCGCGACAGCGGGCGCCATCGCGACGGCCGCGCGCGCATTCAAGAAGAGAGCACGCGTGCGTCTGGCCAGCGTGTCCTCCACGGTGCGGGCCATTTCTTGTCGCGCGGTCCAAATCACCTCCGCCATCACGTAGGGCAACGCCGCGTGCAGCGGTTCGCCGAGCCTCGCGTCAGTCTCGATGAGCTTGTGAATCTCGCACGCATCCGAGCCATAGACCGCCAGCGAGCCCAACTGTTTCGCTGCCTCTTCTTTGTTAGCACCGTGGAATCCGTGAATGCGCAGATGATGCGTCACGCATGGCTTTTCCGGCAACTGCGCGAGCGTTGCCGCCTGATCGACGCAATCCTCGGCCATGTGGCGATACGTCGTCCATTTTCCACCGCAGACCGTGACCAGGCCGGAGCGATCGATGTGGATGACGTGATCGCGCGACAAAGCAGCCGTGCTGGTTACTCCCGTCGCTCGTACCAGCGGCCGAACACCCGCGAATACGCTCAGCACATCGCCGCGGGTGGGTGCTTTCGTCAGATATTGCCCGGCGGTAGCGAGGATAAATTCGATCTCCTGCTCCATGGCGACTGGCTCGAGCGTGGCTGCTGGGATGGGCGTGTCGGTGGTTCCAACCAGCGTGTGACCGTGCCACGGAATCGCGAATAACACCCGGCCATCGCCGGTGTGCGGAACCATGACCGCGCTTTCACCTTGCAGAAAACTCGAATCGAAGACCAGGTGAATGCCCTGGCTGGGAACGATCAGCCGCGTAGCGGCCGGCTCCGCCTTGAGCCGAAGCAGATCGCTGAAAGCGCCGGTCGCGTTGACCACAACCATGGCGGCGGCCCGAAACTCGTTGCCAGTTTCGACATCGCGTGCGCAAACACCATCCACAAATCCCTGCGCGTCCTTCGTCAGTCCCGTAACTTCTACGTAGTTCAACAGCGTGGCGCCCTGCTCGAAAGCCGTGGCCACCATGTGGATAAGCAGCCGGGCGTCGTCGAATTGCCCATCGTAATAAACGGCGCCGCCGCGCAGGCCTTCGGTCTTCAATGTAGGCAGATGCTCGAGCGTCTCTTCTCTGGAGAGCATGCGCGACGTGCCAAACCCGTATTTGCCAGCCAACAACTGGTACAGCTTGAGGCCGAGACCATAGAATGGAGCGTCCCACCAGTCGTAGTTCGGCACGACGAAGCGAAGATCGTGCACCAGGTGTGGTGCGTTCTGCAGAAGCAACCCGCGCTCCTTGAGCGCTTCCATGACCAATCCGATATTGCCCTGCTCCAGGTAGCGCACACCGCCGTGTGCCAGCTTGGTGCTGCGGCTGGAGGTGCCTTTGCCGAAATCGCTCTGCTCGAGCAGCAGCACATCATAGCCGCGCGACGCCGCATCGATGGCAACGCCAACGCCGGTGGCTCCGCCGCCCACGATAATCATGTCCCAGGCTTTGGGATGCGCTTCGATGCGCCGCCACATGTCGGCTCGATTCATAGCTGCACTCTCGGCAGGATAGCGTGGGCCACACGCGAGCCAAAGTCACGAGCGGGGTTCATCGCATATCCTGTCGGTCCGGCGAGCTACGGCGATTCCACCCACTCGAACGAACGCTTCACCGCCTTTTTCCAAAAGTGATAAAGCCGCTCGCGAGATTCTCCATCCATCTCGGGCTGCCACTGCCGATCGACCGACCAGTTGGCGACGAGTTCGTCGGTATCCTGGAAGAAACCGACTGCCAGTCCGGCAGCATAGGCAGCGCCCAAAGCAGTGGTCTCCTTCACCATGGGGCGAACCACCGGCTTCGCCAGAATATCGGACTGGAATTGCATCAGCAGATCGTTCACCACCATGCCACCATCAGCACGGAGGACATCAAGCGTGATGCCTGAGTTCATCGCCATGGCATCGACCACCTCGCGGACCTGGAACGCGGTGGCCTCGAGCACAGCGCGGGCGATGTGTCCTTTATTCGCGAAGCGCGTCAAGCCGGCAATCACGCCGCGCGCGTCATCCTTCCAATAGGGCGCGTACAAACCGGAGAACGCGGGCACGAAGTAAACCCCACCGTTGTCACTTACGGTTCGGGCGAGCGCCTCAATGTCTGAACTCTTTTCAATAAGTCCAAGATTGTCGCGGATCCATTGCACCAGAGCGCCGGTAATTGCAATGCTTCCTTCCAGGGCGTAGCTGGCCGGCTTCGCGCCGAACTTATATGCCAGCGTGGTCAGCAGACCGAAGTTCGAGAACACTGCTTTTTCGCCAGTGTTCATCAGCATGAAGCAGCCGGTGCCGTAGGTGTTCTTCGCTTCTCCTGGCTTGAAGCAGGCCTGGCCGACCAGAGCTGCCTGCTGATCGCCGAGATCGCCGCTGATCACAACTCCCGCAATGGCCGGCAGTTTCGCGGTGCCGTACACTTCGCTGCTCGAAACAATCTGCGGCAGCATCTGAATGGGAATGCCGAAATCGTTCAAGATTTCCCGATCCCACTGCAGCGTGTTGAGGTTCATCAGTTGGGTGCGGCTGGCGTTGGTCACGTCGGTCACGTGGACTCCGCCATGCGTCCCCCCGGTAAGATGCCAGATCAGAAACGTATCAATATTCCCAAACAGCAGATCGCCGGCTTCAGCTTGTGCGCGTGCGCCCGCGACACTGTCGAGAATCCAGCGAATCTTCAGGCCACTGAAATAGGTGGCGAGCGGAAGGCCGGTCCTGGCGCGGTAGCGATCCTGTCCGCCAAGTGCAGCGAACTCGGCTACCGCTGGAACCACGCGCGTATCCTGCCAGACAATCGCGTTGTAAACGGGCTTTCCACTTTTCTTGTGCCAGACCACCGTGGTTTCGCGCTGGTTGGTGATCCCGATCGCAGCCAGATCTTCTGGCAGCAGCCCGCGAGCTTCCATTGCTTCCCGGATGACACCATCCGTGCGGCGCCAAATTTCCTCTGGATCGTGCTCGACCCATCCCGGTTTCGGATAGATCTGCTCGTGCTCTCTTTGAGCTGTGCCCACGATGCGTCCAAATCGATCGAACACTATGAAGCGCGAGCTTGTCGTTCCCTGATCAATGGCGCCAATGTAGCTTGCCATCGTGGGGCTTCCTCCTTGATATAGGCAGCGGTTCGCCCGGACCTCGTGTCAGGGTATCGCTTTTTTCTGTAGAGACGGGGCTTGCCCCGTCTTTCGTTCGTCGCAGTGGGAGACGCGGCAAGCCGCGTCTCTACCGGGAAAACCGTCTTTCCTCTTTCCTCGGTAGCGCCGCAAATGGGCCGTTGGCCCGAAACCCGGCGCCCCCGCCGCCTGGTCACAGTCGGCAAGCTAGCAGGATTACACGGGTTAGTCACCATGGCGGGCCGGAAAGTAACTCCCGGGTAATACCGGGCGGATTCTCGTGTAACTGCCAAATAGCACAAAGGTGGCCTGTAACCAAAAGTCGATTTGTGACATCTTACACATATTGCTGTGAGGTTTGCTGCCCCGGCAAACCAGGGATGTGGGGCTCCGTTGAAGCGTCTGGGCAAGGTTATCCGTTCTGTGCAAGCTTTCGGCCGTGAGCTGTCCCGCAGGCCGAGTGCGACCGAAGCGAAGCGCATACCCGCGATTGGTGTCGCCCTGGGCGGAGGCTTTGCCCGCGGCATCGCGCACATTGGTATTCTCAAAGTCCTCGAAGAAGAAGGCATCCCGATTCGCATGGTTGCGGGCACCAGTGTAGGCGCGATCATGGGCGCCGCGTATTGCAGCGGACTTACCATCGCGGAGCTGGAAGAAATCGCCCACAAAGTTCGCTTCACCACCTTCGCGCGCTGGACGCTCTCGCGCTACGGCTTTGCCTCGAATGACCGCATGGTCTCGTTTCTGAGGCGCATTTTAAAGGTGCAGACATTCGAAGAGTTGCGTATCCCTCTGGGCGTGACCGCAACCGATTTCAACACCGGGAGAGGAACGGTTTTCACCTCTGGTTCGATGATCGATCCGGTGCGCGCGAGTTGCGCTTATCCCGGGATGTTCCTGCCGGTCGAGATTCAAGGGAGCTGGCTGGTGGATGGCATGCTCTCCTATCCCGTGCCGACGCGTCCCCTGCGCGAAATGGGCGCGGAGCGCGTGCTGGCCGTGCAACTGAAAGGACAGTGGTCGAAGACGAGCGCGCCCCGGCATTTCTTTGACGTGATTGGGCAGTCGTTTGCCATCGCGCAGGACATGATGAGCGAGGTGTGGAGAAGCTCGGCTGACGTCGTAATCGAACCGGATGTCGCTGGTTTTGACTTTGACGACTTCAAGCGCGCTGACGAATTGATCCGCGTAGGCGAACTGGCCATGCGCTCGGCGCTACCGGAAGTGCGTAAATGGCTGGAAGCTCCGGTGGAAGCATCCGCCCCTCTGAAAGCGCCTGCGCTGATCGCAAGACCAGTACCTATGCCAGCGGACTGAAACCGCGAGCAGTCACGGTTCGATTACGCCAGCGCTCGTTGCACATGCCGCGTAGGTCAGCCCTGAAGCACTGCTTCGGGGATCGTTCGGCCTCTCTGGGCGAGGAGAGCGTTCAATTTCTCCAGCACTGCAAACGCATCGGCTACGTAAAGCACATCTGCTTTCCCTCGCGCCCATCCGCAGTTCGGGTCGAGATTCACCGCGCGGCGTTCGTTGATGAAGCGCCAGCCCACCACATGGGGCTCCTCGCCATGGCAGCATGTAGACAAACCCTTGGGATGACGCGGTGTCGATCCGGTCTGGCCGACCTGGTTCAGATGCGTCATGAAGCCCAGCACCGTCTGACTCTCTCCGGTTTGATCGACCAGCGATTTGCTGCCGCCGAGCGATGCGCCCGAGGCGCGAAGGAAGCCCAGAATCAGCGTTTCCGCTTGATCGGCATGGGTCTTTCCATCGGCCTGCTTCTTGGTCCAGCCCGCGCCCGCGACCAACAGCAAGTTCGCGTCGGGCTTGATGGTTTGTGCGTCGCTCTTCGGAGCGCGGACGCCGACGACGAGCGTTCTGGTGGCGGCTTTAGGGAGGGTCACCGGAATCTGTTCGACCTTGGCCGCGGCGGGCGCCCCAGCCCAGGCGGGGGCACATCCGGACTCGAGCAACACCATCCAGGGCCGCGCGTCGCGGCGAATAACTCCCTCGATACGCTGGCGATAGTGCCACCGCGTTGCACACAGTTCGCCGTTGACGGTTTCGAGCGCCGTGACATGCGTGTCCACACATCCGTTCAGACGATACGCAACTCCCGGCAGAACGCGCATGAAACGCGAAGTTGCGGGCGCAAGAATCAGTTCGGCCCGCGCTGACCGGCAGATTGCTTCCGCCGCCGCCGCATCGCTTGCGTAGCGCGCGGCAGCAAAGTCAGGTCCAGTGACCGCAAGAATTCGATCGGCTCCAGCGGCTGCCACCGTCTCCGCCGCGGCCGCCACGTCCGCACCGATCAAACCGATGGTCAAGTGGCCGCCGAGCTGCTTCGCCAATTTCAATGCAGCGCCCAAAACTTCATACGATATTTTGGGGAGCGTGTTGCCTGCTTCCGAAACGTGCGCCAGGAATAAAATGCTTTTTGACATCAGAGTCTTGATCTCCTCATTAGCAATAATTCATACGGTGGAGCGACGGGCGGGGACGCCCGGCTCTCCACCAGCAAACGGTCGCAGCGCTACTTGCCAATCCATTCCGCAATCTCTTGTGCGACCTCCTCGGCCGACAGGTCTTTGACCACCCGAGTCTGGCGCTGTTGTTTTGGAGGGGTCGCACTCACAAAGTGCAACCCACCAGCCGGCAGCGGCATGGACTTCGCCCGCTGCAGCGCCGGCATCACCGTGCGCATATTTGCCATTCCAACCTGAGGATTGTTGCGCGGCTCCGGCAGATTGCCGGTCGCCCAGCCGAACAACGCCGGCGGACCCGGACAGACCGAAACCTGATGACGCCCACCTTCGATCCGCTCCAGCACTTCGAACGAACCGTCGGCTAGAACACTAAGCTGGTCGACGCCTTGAAACTGGTCGAGAATCTCAAGCCGCTCTCCCACCAACTGCATGGTGGCGCCTGCGCCTCGCGAAGCCGATTCCCAACCGCCGAACAGGAGCAAACGCGAGCAATCGAGACCGGGAATGCTCTTGATGGTTTCCGCGAGAAGCGCGGCCGTCGAGTGCGCATCGGCAAAACCGCTGGCGCTCGCATCGACCGGAACCAGTTCAAAACTCACTCTCTGCGCAATCGTCATCATCACTTGCTGGAGTTTTGCTTTTGGCCCCACGCTCACCAGCCACACCTTGCTTCCCGCGACCTTGGATGCCAGGTTAGCGGCCTCATACAAGGCATGAGCCGCCCAGGGATCCAGCACGGCGGGAAGCATCATTTCGTTTTTCAGCGCGGGACCGGTTGGAGTCTGAACCGGCTCCAGAGTTTGCAGCGGGTCGGGTACAACGCTGCCGCACACCACAATGTGATATCCGTTTGTCATTCGAGTCCTGTCGAGTTAGTAACTCATCTTATGCCAGTCGTTGGTCGTTAGTCGTTGGTCGTTAGCAAACTCGCGAACAACGAGCGACCAAAGACCAAAGACTAACGACCAACGCCTAACGACTAACGACTGCTGGCGTCTATACCGATGCACGACTCCCCACTATCCATCAATTCAGCGCCGAGTGCAGTCCTCCCGCGCCGGCGTTAAATTCTATGTTTCCTTGCGTACCGTCGCCATTGGCCTCGCAATTCCACAGGCACGCGCCACAGTAAACACACTTCTCGCGATCGAAGGCAGGCACTGCATCTTCGCCGCGGGTGATCGCCTGCCCCGAGCACATCTCCACGCACAATTTGGTCTCACAAGCGCGGCAGAGTTCGGGACGGCGGAAGCTCACGTGATTGGCATAGCCCGGCGGCGCCTGCACGCTTCCGCCCATGAGCAGAGCGTCCTGGTGCGAGATGAGCAGCTTGCCATCCATCGAAATCTGCGGCCAACCACAGCGGTCCATGATCCGGTCATGCAGCGAAGTGCCCTTGGCGGCGCATTCCTCCTGCATCTGCTTAAGCTCGGCCGGCGAGATCCGCGATCCGTAAGCTTCCTCAAGCGACGTCAACTTGCGGGATGATGCACGCGCGGCAGGCGTGACCCACCCGCCCGTCAAGCCCGCGACCGCCATGCCGATCATTCCCGTGACGACGCCATTCTGGAATCCATTGCGCGAGTCGGCCGCAATCTTCGACTCCTCATCTACCCAGCTCTCCCGACGGCGGCGCACGTATGTTGCTTCAAGATTTTCGCGAGTGAACGCGCGCTTTTGCTCGGCGAGTTCGATAACCGCTTCCGCCAGTTGCACCCCGGTGGTCCAGGCTTCATCCACTCCCGATCCCGCCAGCACGTTCGTGCTTCCCGACCCTTCGCCGATGCGGGCATAGCCGTTGCCCACAAGATATGGCTCGCCGTGGCGGCCCGATTCCTGCAGCGATTTCGCTCCCCACGACTTCAGCGTTCCGCCTTCGAGATAACGCCACAGATAAGGATGAAGCATGAAGTGTTGCAGGTAGCGATAGGCCGTGCGCACCGGACTGCGGAACCACGATGGAACAAAGATGCCAACAGAAGCCAGTCTTTCAGGGTGAACGTACAGGAACCCGAAAATTTCCGGCTCCGGAAATCCGATGGTGTGCAATACTGTGCCGGGTTCCAGCCCACTATCTTCGCGGAGTTCGACGACCATCTTCATGCCGAGTGCCCATTCGCGGGACTCGTGGCCTCGCGGCATTCCAATCTGCGCGTCAATCTTACGTCCCACGGCTCCAACTGGGCCGTCGCCCACCACCGTCAGCGCAGCGCGCAGGTCCATGCCCGGCGTGAAACCGAGATCGGGATGGCCTTGAAGATCGGTCCCCTGATCGGCGAGCCGCACTCCCGTAACCGTGTCTCCTTCAATCGCGTTTTTTTCAATCGTGTTTCTTTCAATCAATGGTTCAGCGACCGGCATGCCCGGCCAGATCTGCACCACGCCGGACGCTGCAACTTGATCGCTGACCCACTGATTGAATTGACCAAGCGACAACACAAGGCCATCGTGTTTCCGCATGAACGGAGGAGTATAGGGTAGCTCGAACGCTTCATGCTTCAGCCCGAAGATGAAGCCCAGTGAGCGCAGCACGCGGTCGGCAGCCTTGAACGCGAGAGGTCGGAGACTCGAGCGCCGGCTTGCGTGCAAAGGATCGAGCAGGTAAACGAGCTTCTCCTTCTTCACCGCCGCCGCCATCGGAATCTCGGTGAGATCGACGCCGGGAAAACTGCCGCGTATCCCGCGCGCCCGCGTGACCGCGCCTGAGACTCCAAAGCCCAGCCCGTCGGCGCGTTCGTAGCAGATCACCTGCAGCGGCAAGCCGGGAGACGTTGCACTCTCCAGTCGCACCGAGCCATCGGGATTCAGCAAGCTACGGCTAAGCGTCGTCAGGAATCCGCCCATCGCAGGACCAAAGCCCACGCAGGCAATGTCGACGGCCATCTGCTGCCGCTCGATCGTTTGCTGCTCGATCTTTTGTGGCTCGACCGCGGCGACCGGTTCTTGAGAATCGGCGCTCATGCAGGGTAGTCCAGCGCCTCGGGAATCATGAGCTTCGAAATCGCTTCGGCGGCCCGGTCTTTCGATAGCCGGCAGCCCGTGAGGCAGGTAGCGAGCTTCGTTTGCAACGACAGAAACTGGTCCGCTCCATTGCACTTCGCACAGGGCCCAGCCTTTTTAGGATGCGAGCCATCGTTTCCGATGACATCCAAGCCGTAGGAACCTATGCCCGGAATGACGCCCTCAAGCGAATCCAACTCGTCCTGTTGATAGCAGCCACGGTATCCCGCCTCGTCCCACGCGGGGTGACGGTTGTATCCGAACACCAACTCCGCGCAGATGCGCGCCACTTCCCCACTGGCCCGCGCCGATTGCACGTGGCACAGGTCCGTCATAAAATTCACCAGGCCAGCCAGCCCTTCCGCAACGGCCGGGTCGCTCGGTCCGCGCTGTTCCAGTTCGATGGCGTCGAGAATCTGGCAGCGCGCCGCCAGCAACCAGCAGAGCGCGTCGGCCAGCGGGAACGTCACACCCTGACGCGCACTCTGGTAGAGACGGCCGCCGTCAGCATCGGTCGAGTGCTGCAAACGCTCCAGCGTCCACAGCCACATTCCCATGGCCGTTGCCAGCGCACATGCGCCGGTGCCCGGACGCTCGGACGCGATCCCGCGCATCTCCCTGATCCACGCCTGAAACTGCGCCCGAAACAGCGGGTTGGTCATGGTGATGGAGAGTTGGCGCCGCTGCACGGCTTCCGGTCCCTCGTAGGTCGCTTCCAGTTGCGCATCCATCCACTTGTTGCCGAGGAAGCCCGGGCAGTCTTCGGTGATGCCGTAGCCGCCCATCAGGCTGACCGCTTCGCGCATCATCTGCGCGCCCCATCCCGTGTTCCACAGCTTGGTGGCAGGACACAGGACGTCGGCCAGCGAGTCCAACAAAACGAAACGCAGAAGCGGATCGGATTCCAGTTGCGCTCGCTTGGCGTCGTTGGCAGGCAAGCCGGCAGGCAAGCGGACGAGATCCGCCGCCCGTTCCGACGCTTCGCGTTGCAACTTCGCGCGCGCTCTGGCGCTGGTGACTCCCTGCTCCGCCAGCAGTTTGTCCGCCTCGCGCTCCAGCGGATCGAGTTCATCAAAGGCCCGCGCCGCCGCAAATCCCAGCGACGCGCCAGCCTCGCCCGTCGCCCACACGTCCACCAACCGATGCAGCGCGTCTTCGCGAGCCTGTAGCCCGAGTTCGTAACGCACCGATCCAGGCGCCGCCGTCTCCGCGCCACGGAACCGCCCGCGCTGATAACGTATGACTGGCTCGACCGCAGAAAGCAATTTCGCCGCGGTCATGATGCCCACGGTCACGCGCGTCCGGCGGAACACGGCTTCGATCACCTCGCTGTGGTTGTAGCGCGGTACGATGACGCCATCTTTAACATCGTAGCCGCCAACAATGCGGTTGGCCGGAATGCGCAGGCTGAAAATCGGATCGCCGGTCGAAGAAAGCTGATGCACCAGCTTTCGCGTGGGCGTGCCGCGATCGAATGTGCCGGGATCGCCTTCTTCCAGGATGACCATGCAGCTTCCCTTGATGCGCTCGTCGCCCGAATCCACCGCCGCCGTCACAAAATTGGCAAACCCAATATTGGTAATGAAGCGGCCGCGCTTTTCCACCTGCAGCGTCGGTTCTTCTCCTTCTTTCCACTCGGCGATGCGGATTTTCCCGTTGAGCATGCCGGTATCCACGCCGACATAAGGAATGGGCTCGGTCAGGCAGAATGCTCCCCGCCAGGGTTTGCGATCCTCTCCCGGCTGAGGCGGCGCGGCCAACTGCATGTACTTTGTCTGCTGCTCGGGCGTGCCGCGCTCGTGAATCGGCGCCAAGGCCAGACAGCCGGCCAGACTGGCAGTTGCGGCCCCGCCATCCACCCATGCCAGTTCAAACGCTACCAGCGCCAGCGCCAGGTTCTTCGGGCCCGCGATGAACCCACCCTGCTCGGGATCCATGAAGACGCCCGTGATTCCGGACGAATCGAATGCCTCCAGCAATTCCGCCTTGGCCGGCGTCCACTCATGCGAATTGCGCCCGCCATTGGCCACCAGTCGCGCCACTGGTCCGCGGGCCACGGATCGTGCCGACTGCACCAGCATCTGCAGGTCGTAGCGGTCGGCGAATCGCCATTGAATCTGGCGAGCGGCATCGGAAGGAAGCGTCCGCAACAGTTCCGGCTTGATAGGGGTGGCAGTGGAGGCCATGGCATTGCTCCTTTGCGAGTGGTCTTGCGAAGTGACTGCTCCGAGTCTGCCGTGGCATGACCGTCCAGTCTGTGATGTACGTCATAAGGGGCTGTGACCACGGCACACGCACGCAAGCGGCGCGGTTGCCGTCAGGCGGCAAAATGGCGAGTAGCCATCGGGAGAACGAAGATTTGCATCAGTGTATGCCCTCAGGCATAACGCAAGCGCCGAGTTACGAGAACGCCTTTGGGCGCTGGAGTTTTACCGCACGCCGCTAACCGTCGGCAATGTCCCGGCACAGCGGGCAACGCTATTGGCAAGATGGTTGGCCTCGAGGTTGCGCTCCCGGGGAATGCGGGTAATCGCGAACTCCAGGCTCCGAGCCAGTTTGCGGCAGATCCAGTGCAAAGAATACAACCTCGAACTGCGGCAGGCATATTCGCCGCACATCTGACGCACCACCACTTCGGAATCCGAGTAAACATGAAGCGAAAGCGCTCTCCGAGCCAGGGCACACTGCAGAGCTTCCAGCAGCGCTACGTACTCGGCCACGTTGTTGTCCTGCCAGCCGATCCACTTGGCAATTCGGATGCAGTCTCCATCAGAATCTTCGACGATGACCCCGATACCAGACGGTCCAGGACTCCCGTGGGAACTGCCGTCCACGTAGGCTACCAGGTGGCACATGTCATTTCTCAACACCCTGACAACACCATGCGGGAAAGCGGTGTGCCGAGTCAAGAGCCTTTCATGGTTCTTTTGTGCTCATCTCATGAAAAGATTTTCACAGGCTGGCAAGATCACTTGTTCCATGCGTGCATCCGCGGCACCCATCGGCGGACGTTCCTGCAGTATTCTTCATAGTCCGCGCCGAACTTCTTTCGCAGGTGCGGCTCCTCGTACAACAACACAAACAAAACCACACCGAGCACAATCGCACACGCCACCGTGATCGCGACCAGGTTCGCAGTTCCAAAGATCACCCACAGCCCGACCCATCCCGCGATGAACCCCAGGTACATGGGATTCCGCACGTATCGATAGAACCCCACCACAACCAGCCTCGTCGGCGGAGCAACAGGCACCGGCGTCCCGTGTCCCGTCCATCCGAAGTCCCACACGCAGCGTATTGCCACCGCGAAACCAAGCACCGAGGGAACAACCGCAATCCAGCGCCATCGCGCCGCACCTGTTGTGTCAACGTGAAAGCTCAGCCACGAAGGCAGCAACCAGAACCACAGCGCAAAGAATGCAGTGCCCACGGCCAGGGAAGCGACGGTCGCCGGCCAATGCGCGCCGCGATCTCCACTTCCCCCGGTTCCAATCTGTCCGTTCGTCATGAACGCCTCCACCAATACGAAGTATGGGCCCATACTTCAACGCCCGCAACACAGGTCGCTTCACAAGAGCAACTGAATATTGCTCTTCTCTGGGCGGGCTCACACTGATGAGTGATTCAAATCACTGACCCAATATGCTGATCCGGGAGATAACCGTTACCGTCACATCCCGGGTTGCCACCGGCCGGAAGAAACGTTGGGACCACGAAGGATACAGGCGGAGAGGAGACAAACCGGCTATCGCGCATTCATGCACTAATTTCTTAGTCTTACCATTTGGCAGCGCGCAACCGTCGGCTTCGTTCTCAGCTCTTCCCGTTCCCCTGCGGCTCCACGGGTAAAACAAAACTCAAGTTCACGAGAATATTTCCGGCCTCGGGTAATGCCTACGCTCAGGAAGGCGCTAATGTCCAAGCATCCAACCATTGCCGAACACCTGGAGGCTAGCGGGGTCTCCCGGAGAAGCTTCCTCCAGTTATGCAGCATGCTGATGGTCACCGCGCCGGCAGGATTGGCGCTTACCAGCAAGAGCTCGGTCTTGCAGGTGGCGGAGGCGATCGGCAAGACCAAGCGGCCGTCGGTGATCTGGCTGCACTTCCAGGACTGCACGGGATGCACCGAAACCTTGCTGCGCACCTCGGCTCCCGATGTTGCGCACCTGATCCTCGACGTTATTTCCCTCGATTACCACGAGACCCTGATGGCTGCCTCGGGCGCACAGGCCGAAGCGGCGTTGCGCTCCGCCATCGCCGACAACGCCGGCAAATACGTGCTGGTGGTGGAAGGCGCGATTCCGACCAGGGACGACGGCGTCTACATGGAACTGGGCGGCCGGCCGGGAGTTCAGGTGGTGAGAGAAGTTGCCGCCCAGGCGGCCGCGGTCATCGCTATCGGTTCCTGCGCCTCGTGGGGCGGAGTGCCCTCGGCCGACCCAAACCCCACCGGCGCGGTAGGAGTTGATTCCGTCATCTCGGGCAAACCGATCATCAACCTCCCCGGGTGCCCGCCCAATCCCTACAACCTGGTAGCCGTTGTCCTGGAATATGTCACCATGGGCAGGCTGCCGGAACTGGACGAGATCCGGCGTCCGAAGTTCGCCTACGAGCGTGTGATCCACGAAAATTGCCCGCGGCGCGCGCACTTTGACGCCGGCCGGTTTGCGGCTGCGTTCGGCGACGAGGGGCACCGCATGGGCTGGTGTCTCTACAAGCTCGGCTGCAAGGGGCCGATTACTCATGCCGCCTGTTCCACCCGCCATTTCAATGAGATTCCTAATGTGTGGCCCATCGGAGTCGGAGCACCCTGCGTGGGCTGCACAGAAAAAAGTGTGGTTTGGCGAATGGGTACGTTCGAAACCGTCCCCATTCATCTGGCGACTCCACCCGATACCTACCCGCCCATTTACAGTGCCGCCGGAGGAATCAAGGTAGGCGCGGCGGCATTGGTGGGCGCGGTGGCGGTGAGGCTGCCGGAGAGATTGCCGCCCGCGAGGTTGGCGCGGGTGAGCGCCAGCGTGGCGGTGTTGGGGGCCAAAGTGAGGTTGCCCAGGAGGCCGCTCAGGATTTCCGCGCCGTTATAGAGGACATGGCCGGCCGTGAGTGTGATTTTGCCCTGCGCGGCGGCAAGGTCGGCCCAGGGGAGTGCAAGGTTGGCTTGGATCGGCGGCAGTGCCAGGGTGCCGGAATCGATCTGGCCGGAGAGCATGCCGTTATCGCGGATGAGCCGCCCATTGGCCGTGAGGTCACCGAGCGAGAGGATGAAATCCGGCAGGCCGAGCTGTGTTGGAGAGGCGGTGAAATCCGCGCGGAGCGAGAGCGAGCCGGCACCCGGCCAG
>Ga0187890_10000118_pt1 | contig 53693 bp, 42 predicted proteins | sample June2016WEW_21_1_FD_133005 | JGI IMG/M metagenome (GOLD analysis project Ga0187890, IMG submission 133005) | Peatland microbial communities from SPRUCE experiment site at the Marcell Experimental Forest, Minnesota, USA - June2016WEW_21_10 | ecosystem: Environmental > Terrestrial > Soil >... | reverse complement strand
GCTGTCGAAGGTCTGCGTGATCGGGCCGCCCACCCGCCTCGATGCGGACGTGGACTATACCTTCGCCCAGGTGGGCGTGGACCGGGCTACCGTCGATTACGGCGCCAACTGCGGCAACATGTCAGCGGCCATCGGCCCGTTCGCTCTCGATGAGGGGCTCGTACAGGTCGCGCGCGACGGCGAAGTCACGGTGCGCATTCACAACACCAACACCGGCAAGTTGATCCATTCGAGTTTCGAGGTGCAGGACGGGCGCGCGCGCGTGGATGGGCCGCTCTGCATCGACGGCGTGGCCGGATCGGGAGCCCCGATTCGTTTGGAGTTTCGCGACCTGGCCGGGGCGCGTACAGGCCGGCTGTTGCCGGCCGGAGGACCGCTCCATGAGCTGCGGCATCCTCGCGGCGACAGGATTCGGGCGAGCATGCTGGATGCGGGCAATCCCTGCGTCTTCGTGGACGCGGAGGCACTGGGCCTCGACGGCACCGAGTCCGCGGAACGGATCGAGTCGCAGACCGATCTCATGCAGGCGCTCGAGGGTCTGCGCCGTCAGGCGTCGGTGGCGATGGGGCTCGCGTCCGATGAGCTCAAGGCCGCAGAGAGCCGTGCGGTGCCATTCATCGGCATGGTCGCGCGCGTCCGCCCCTGGGTGTCCCGGTCGGGGCATCGATTCGGTGCCGACGATGCGGACCTTTCCGTCCGCATGCTCTCGAGCGGGAATGCCCATCGGGCCATTCCGATCACCTCCGCGCTGTGCGCCGCCGTCGCGTGTCGAACGACGGGCACGCTGCCCGCGGAGCTCTGCCGCTCCTCGGTCGGCTCGTTGCGCGTGGGTCATCCCTCGGGCGTGATCGTCGTCGAGGCGGAGTCTGAGCCTGGATCGCGGGAAGTGCGGCACGCGAGCGTCTATCGGACGGCGCGTCGCTTGTTTCAGGGCGAGGTCCTGTTCTTCTAGGTGCGCATCGCGAACGGGTCGCGCTGGACGTCCGAGAAATCGATCATGACGTTCTTGCTGGCAAGGTATTCGTCCAGCGCCTGCTCACCTTTTTCGCGTCCGAATCCGCTCTCCTTAAATCCGCCGAAGGGCGTTTGCACGGCGAGTGATCGATAGGTGTTCACCCACACCTGTCCCGCGCGCAGCGCGCGCGTCACGCGCAGCGCGCGCGATAGATTCTCCGTCCACACGCCGGCAGCCAGACCGTAGCGCGTGTCATTTGCCAGGCGGATGGCCTCCTCCTCATCTTCGAACGGGATCACCGCGAGTACCGGTCCGAACACTTCTTCCTGCGCAATCTCCATCTCATTGCGAACATCGGCGAACACGGTCGGCTCGACGAAGAACCCGTGTTCCAGCCCGGGTCCGCGAGCCGCGCTGCCGCCGGTCATCAGGCGTGCGCCCTGCGAGCGGGCGCGCTCGATGAATGTGAGGATGCGCCGGAACTGCGGCTCGTTCGCCACCGTCCCCATGTCGGTCGCCGGGTCCAGCGGATCGCCGAGTCGGACCCTGCGACTGCGCTCGACCAGGGTTTCGATGATGCGATCTTGAACGCTTCGCTGTACCAGGAGGCGCGATCCGGCGACGCAGGTCTGGCCCGTCGCACCGAAGATGCCGGCGAGTGCACCAACCGCGGCGCGCTCTAGGTTTGCGTCCTCGAAAATGATATTGGGCGACTTGCCGCCAAGTTCCAGCGTGACCGGCACGAGGCGGCGGCCGGCCGCCGCTGCGATCTCGCGGCCGACGGCAGCGCTTCCCGTGAAGCTGACCTTGGCCACGCCGCCCTCGACCAGGGCACGGCCAACCTCGGCTGCGCCGCAGACCACGTTGACAACGCCGGGGGGAAACCCGGCTGCCTCGACGAATCGGCAAAACTCGAGCGTGGTTACCGAGGCATGCTCGGACGGTTTGATCACGACGCAGTTGCCGGCCGCGAGTGCCGGGGCGAGCTTATTCGCAAGCAGACCCATCGGGGAATTCCAAGCGGTAATGAGCGCGACGACTCCGAGCGGCTCGCGTGTCACATAATCAAACACGTCGCGCTGGTCGAGTGGAATCTGCCGTCCCCACAGTTTGTCCGCATAGCCTGCGAAGAATCGATATTGCCGCGCCGCCAAGACCATCTGCGTCCGAGTCTCGCGAATGATCTTGCCGTTGTCGGTGCTTTCCATGCGTCCCATGCGCTCGGCATCGCCTTCCAGGAGATCGGCGAGCTTCGCCATCAGGCGGCTGCGTTCATAGCCGGAGACTCGGCTCCAGCGTTCGAAGGTATTGCGGGCCGCGGCGATCGCCGCCTCGACGTCCGCGGTCTCGGCCTGCGCCACGGTGGCCCATGCGCGTCCGGTATAGGGATTGACGGCATCGAATCGTCGGCTCGCGCAACCCTCGCGCCACTGGCTGGCGATGTACAAAGGGTGATGCGGCAGCGGGCCGGCGGCGCTATCCGCGTTGCTCACAGATGCCTCCTCGTGTATACATTGGCATACTAGAGAATACGAAACGGCTGGTCAAACGAGGTCGCATGTCCGCACACGGGAGAGCGAAGCAAGCGGGCGGCCCCGGTCTCCCGGCCGCACAGCTGGCGGCCTTTTGTCGCAACGTGAGCTGGGAATCGCTGCCCGTCGAGGTTCGCGACAAGTTGCGTTTGCACGCACTCGACACCCTCGGGCTCGCTCTCGCTTCCCACTCGCAGGATTTTGCGGCGCCTGCACTCGCTGGTATCGCGGCTGCGGCTGGAGCGGGTGAGTGCACCGTGATCGGCGACGAGCGCCGCCTCGCACCCCGCGACGCGGCCTTCGCCAATGGTCTGCTCATGCATGGTCTGGATTTCGACGACACTCATCCGGTGAGCATAGTGCATCCCAGTGTCGTGGGACTCCCTGCCGCGCTGGCCGTCGGCGAGCAGATCCAGGCCTCTTGGACCGATATCCTTACCGCCTACGCGATTGGCGTCGAGACCGCCATCCGGATCGGTGCTGCCGCACAAGGCGGGTTCCATCACGCCGGTTTTCATGCGACAGGTATCGTGTCCCATTTCGGCGCCGCGCTTGCAGCGGGGAAGCTGCTTGGCCTGACCGAGTCGCAGCTGGTCGCAGTCCAGGGCATTGCCGCCAGCACGGCTTCGGGTGTGCAGGTCTTTCTCGAGGAGGGCGCTTGGTCCAAGCGGTTGCACCCGGGATGGGGTGCCCTGGCGGGGATTACCGCCGCGCACCTTGCACGCTCGGGTTTCGTCGCACCGACGAGACCCTACGAGGGCAGGTTCGGTCTCTTCGATTCGCACTTGCACAGCGGTGTCGCCCTGCTCGACAGGATCACCGAGGGCTTAGGGGAGACCTGGCGCCTGCTCGAAACGGCCATCAAACCCTACCCCGTGTGTCACTTCATCCACGGTTGCCTGGAGGCAGCGCTCGAGCTGCATGGCACCTTCGCGATCGGCGACGTCGAGAAGGTGGTTGTCCTGCTGGCGACGGATACGCTTCCCATCGTTGCCGAGCCCGCGGAGGTCAAACAGCACGCCGCCACGGAGTATGAGGCGAAGTTCAGCGCCCAGTTCGTCGTCGCGAAGACACTCCTGCTCGGCAGGTTCGGCCTCGCGGAACTCACACCCGCGGCGCTGTCCGATCCTGCGACCTCGAGCCTCGCCGCCAAGGTGGTCTGCCGTGCCGACCCGCAAACGCAGTTCCCCCGCTACTATTCCGGAGCGGTCAGCATCGTGCTGAAGGATGGCCGCGAACTGCACCGACGAATACCCGTCAACAAGGGCGCGGGCCCGCGCGCCCTCTCCGCGCAGGACATCGAGTCGAAGTTTCTTGCCAACGCGATGCTACGGTTCGACGCGGGCCGCGCGCAGAGCGCTCTCGATGCCATCATGAGCCCGGCGCCGAGTTTGCGCGCCGTGATGCACGCACTGCGGCCATAGTCACAGGCTGCCTGCGCGAGCTAACATCGAGCGAGAGGAGGGTGCATGAGATTTGCCGAACGTTACGGTCCCTGGGCCGTCGTGATGGGGGCATCCGAGGGTACGGGACGGGAATTCGCGCGCCAGATCGCGGCGCAAGGCGTGCCCTCGTTTCTCATCGCCCGCCGCGAAGCGCCGCTCAAGGCGCTCGCGCACGAAATCCAGGAAGAGAGCGGTATCGAGTGCCTTACCGCGACCATCGACCTCGCCGCGCCCGAGGCCTGCGGCAGGATAGTCGAGGCGGTCGGTGATCGCGAGATCGGTCTGTTCGTAAGCAACGCGGGGTCCGATCCCAATGGATCCTTCTTCCTCGATCGCGAGCTATCCGCGTGGACCGAGCTCGTCCAGCGCAACGTCATGACCATGATGCAATGTTCCTATCAATTCGCAGCGCCGATGCGATCGCGCGGGAGAGGAGGACTACTGCTGATCAACTCGGGTGCTTGCTATGGCGGGGCCAGCACTATGGGGCCCTACTGCGGAAGCAAGGCCTTCACGCTTTGCTTTGCGGAGGCTCTGTGGGCCGAGCTGCGCCCGCACGGTGTCGAGGTTCTGACACTCGTGCTCAGCCGCACCGACACGCCCGCGTTCCGGGCGCTGCTCGCGGAAAAGGGCATGCCACTTCCGCAGGACATCGCCTCCGCCGCCGACGTGGCCCGGATCGGGTTGGAGCGGTTGCCCTACGGGCCCATTCACAACTGGGGGCAGGCGGACGACGAAGTCGGCATGGCGAGCAGCTCGGCGTCGGCACGGCGCGAGCGGGTGCTGGCGATCGACAGGATTACCGGCCAGCTTTTCGGCAGGCGCTGAGCGGAGGTGCGCGAATGGACGGCAAACTCGAGACACTGGTGGCTCGCCAGGCTATCACCGATCTCATCTATCGCTACTGCCGCTCGGTGGACCGTCTCGACATTCCACTCGGTCATTCAATCTGGCACGAAAATGGAACCGCCGATTACGGCGCGGACTTCTACCAGGGCGATGGCCGCGGAGTAATCGATCACATCTGCGCGCAGCACCTGCATACGCTGCATCATTCGCATCAAGTATCGAATATCCTCGTCGATCTCGACGGCGATCGCGCCGGGAGCGAGGCTTATACGACCGCCTCGCTTCGTGCACGTCGCGGCGAGCAGCTCATTCAAATGACGATTTGGGGACGTTATGTCGACCGCTGGTCGCGCCGCAGCGGACGCTGGGGTCTGGACCACCGCCTCGCCATTCGCGATTTCGATGAGATTCGCGACGTGAAAGCCGTGCAAGATCACCTCGTCGGGCGCCGAGATCGCTCGGATCCGTCCTATGCCGCCCTCACTCGCACAGGGGACACTTGAGATTCATGAAGGCAGCATACATTCAAAACGGCAAGGTGCTCGTCGGCGACGTTCCCGATCCGGTTCCCTGCCAGGGCCAGGCGCTGGTACGCACGCACAGTTGCGGGATATGCGCGTCGGAGCAGCATTTCCTTCACTCGGGCCAGAACGTCATCGATCTGTCGCGCCAATATGGCGGCCCCTACGCGCGACTCGACTTCGCGCGCCCTTTCGTGCCGGGCCACGAGTATGTGGGTGAGGTCATCGACTATGGTCCCGGCAGTAAACGTACCGTGAAGACCGGTCGCAAGGTCACCTCGGTTCCCGTGATGCGTCATGCCGGCGGGCATTCCGTGATCGGCTTCAGCCATGAGTGCCCCGGGGGCTGGGGTGAGCTCATGCTGCTCGACGAGAATGTCTTGATTGAGATCCCGTCGGGCCTCGACGACGACATGGCGGCAATGACCGAGCCGCTCGCGGTCGGCCTCGAGCACGCGCGACGTGGCCGTCCAACACGGGACGATGTGTCCCTGGTCATCGGTTGCGGTGCGATTGGCCTCGGTGTGATTGCCGGGCTCAAGCTCATGGGTATGGCCCCGATCATCGCAGCCGATTTCCATGGTGCGCGTCGCGACGCGGCGATCGGCATGGGTGCGGACATCGCCGTCGATCCGCGCGAGCTTTCTCCGTATGCACCCATTTCCGATCTCGGCAATCGTCGCGCCAACCTGGTCTATGAGTGTGTCGGCTTGCCTGGGCTGCTCGCGCAGATCATCGCAGCCGTCGCGTTCGAGGCGAGAATCGTGATGGGCGGCTACTGCATGGAGGCCGAGCAATTCTACGTCTTCGCCGCGCAGAACAAGCGGTTGACTGTCCACTTCGCCGCCGGCGAGGAGCAGCAGGACATGGAGCTAGCGCTTGGCGCGATCGCAGACGGCCGGATCGATATTCGACCCTGGCTCAGCGAGCGCATCGGCCTTGGAGCCGTTGCGGAGGCCGTCGCCCAAATGTCCGGTCCGCTCGCACCGATCCGCAACGTGATTGATCCACGCCGGATGTGATGCGATGAAGCGCGCAGACACCGTCCGGCTCGGCATCGAGCAATTGAGCGTCTTCGCGCTTCCGCCCGTCGATTTTGTAAACTTGGCCGCCACTCTCGGATGCAGCTGTATCTCGGTCGGCCTCACGGGCATGGGCTATAACCCGCACGGCTACCCGGCATTCTCGTTGCGTGATGATGTAGTTATGCGGCGGGAAGTGAGAGCGGCGATGCGCGATCGCGGCGTCGCGATCGCGCTCGGCGAAGGATGCATCATCCGTCCCGATAAAGACATTCGCGATGCAGCCGCGGACATGGACATCATGCGGGAGCTCGGCGTAGAACGGCTCAATACCGTCAGCATGGATCCCGACCTCGACCGTAGCCTCGATCAGCTCGCCTTTTTCGCCGAGATGGCTGCCGCGCGCGGTATGCAGTCGACGATCGAGTTGTGTCCCGCGCTCACCATCAACAATCTCGATGCCGCGCTCGCCGCCGTTCGCCATGTCGGCAGGCACGAATTCAATCTGCTACTCGACACCATGCATCTGGGTCGCTCGGGCGCGACGGCGGCCGAGGTCGCAGCGCTCGATCCCGCGCTGATCGGCTACGTGCAACTCTGCGATGCGCCGCGCGTGCCGAGCGAATCCAATTATTTGAAGGAAGCCACCTTCGAGCGCATGGTCCCGGGAGAGGGAGAGATGCCGCTGAGCGCGTATCTCGCCGCGCTGCCACCCGGCCTTACCATCAGCCTCGAAGTACCGCTGAGCTCTCAGGCCGAGGCCGGCATCGGCCCGGAGATCCGCTTGCGGCGCTGCGTGGAGGCAGCCCGTCGCCTGCTCGCCGAGGCCGAGTCATGACTTTCAAGGACAGATACGGTCCGGTCGCGCTCGTCACCGGCGCATCATCGGGAATCGGCAAGTCGTTCGCCGAGCGGCTGGCAGCGATCGGTATGGATCTCGTGCTGGTCGCCCGCCGGGTGCAGCGTCTCGAATCTCTCGCCACGCACCTGCGAGCGATGCATGGCGTCGAGGTGAAGGTGTGCCCGGTCGATCTTGCCGAAACGAGCGCGGCAGAGCGGATTGATGCGGCCACCGCATCGCTCGATATCGGGCTTCTGGTGAGCAACGCCGGCTTCGGGCTCAAGGGGGAGCACAGCGCCAATGATCCCGCTGCAATGACCGATATGTTGATGGTGAATTGCAATGCGCCGATGCAACTCGCGCATGCCTTCATTCCGCGGTTGCGAAGGCGCGGCAAAGGCGGCGTCATTTTCGTAAGCTCAGTGGAAGCCTTGATCGGTTGCCCTTATTCCGCGGCCTATTCAGCGAGCAAGGCATTCGTGCGGAACCTCGGAGAGGCGCTCTGGGGCGAGGTCATGCCCGAAGGTATCGATGTCCTTACGATTTGCCCGGGCGCGACCGACACGGAAGCGCTCGGCCGCCACGGCATCGATCCCGCGACACTGCCGAATGTCATGCCGCCCGATGCGGTTGCAAGGCTGGCCATGGAAAATCTCACCCGCGGCCCCGTGCTGATCACCAGCGAGCATTACAAGGCGACGTTCGACCAGTTGCTGTCGATGCCTCGCCGCGATGCTCTCACCGCGATGGCCGCGCGCATGAAAAAGTAACTACCGTGGGAGAGCATGCATGTCGCTGAAGATCAGCCGTGTCGACACCAGCCGGTGCCTGATCGGCGAGGGCCCCGTTTGGGATGCCAGCGCGCAAGCGCTGTATTTCCTGGATATCGCGCAAAAGCGCGTCCATCGGTTCGATCCCCGTGAGGGAGTCACGCGCAGCTGGTACACCCCGGCACCGGTGGGTGCGATGGCGCTGCGAGAGGCAGGTGGTGCGGTGCTGGCGATGGGTGATTCCATCTGCTCGATCGACTTCGACAGCGGCTCGGTGGGACCCATCGCGAAAGGGCATGCGCAGCACCCGCAGGCGACCTTCAACGACGGCAAGGTCGACAAGCGCGGGCGCTTCATCATCGGCTCATGCTGCACCGACCTCCTCAGCCCACAGCCGGTGGGCGGTGTGTTCAGCCTCGGGCCCGGACACGAAATTGCGTGCCTGCAGCGGGAGATCTGCTTTTCCAACAGCCCGTGTTTCTCGCCGGACGGCAGGATCTTCTACTTCTCGGACAGCGCCCTCTATGCGTGCTACGCCTATGACTACGACAACGACAGCGGCACGCTTTCCAACAAGCGGCTCTTCGCCGATACACGGGCGCTCGGCGGAATGCCGGATGGTGCTACCGTCGACAGCGACGGCCTCGTCTGGATGGCCATTTTCAGGGGCGGCAAAGTCGTGGCCTTCCGGCCGGACGGGCGGATCGAGCGAGTCGTCGAGATGCCGGTGAGGTTGCCCGGCAGCACGATGTTCGGCGGAGCCCGACTGGACCAGCTCTTCGTCCCTACGATCGATCCCGCTTTCTTCAACGAGCCGGCCGAGGAAGGTGCCGGTTATCTGTATGTGATCGAGGGACTCGGGGCGCGGGGTTTGCCCGAGCCTCGCTATGCCGGCTAGGTGCGGCCGGCTAGGTAGTGAACTCAAGGTGCAGGGCGGTTACGCCGTTCAAGAGGTAAGTGGGAACTTTGGTATAGCGGCGAGCACCCGGCGGTCCGTGCTCCGTCTCCGAAATGCGGATGTTCGTCGTGCGCTCGAGGAAGCGCTCGAGCGTGACGCGCGTCTCCAGGCGCGCGAGCACGGCGCCGGGACACGCGTGAGCCCCGCGTCCGAATGCCAGGTGATCGCGCAAGTGCGGCCGATCGAGCTGAAACTCGTCGGGCTGCTCGAAGCGCCGAGGATCGCGATTTGCCGCCCCGAGCGCGACCATGGTGAGAGAGCCGGCTGGGACCTCCACGGTCCCGATCGAGGTCGTATGCCGAGCCACCCGAAAACTGACCTTGGATGGACTCTCGAATCGTAGAGTCTCTTCCACGAAGTCCGGGATTCGATCGCGCTCGGCGCGCAGACGCTGTTGCAGGTGTGGACAGTCGCCCAATATCTTGAATGCCGAAGCAATGAGCTTCGCCGAGGTATCTTGCCCCGCGACGAAAAGGAAAGTAGCGATGCGCACGAGAGCGCCAAGATCGGGCACCGATCCGTCGCGAAACCGCGAGTTGGCGAGCTCCGACATCATGTCGTCGCTCGGTTCCTTGCGGCGCTCCTGGAGATACGCGGTGAAGCGTCTGTCGAGATAGTCCAAAGGATCTGGTGCGCTCTTGTGCTCGGGCTTTCCGACCATGCCCGGGGGCGGTCCGATGATTGCCACGAGCTCGTCCCGATCTTCTTCGGGAACACCCAACAGGTCGGCAATGACGAGGGTGGCCAGCGGCTGGGAGTACTCGGATACGATCTCGCACTTGCCGTGGTCGATGAATCGGTCGATCAGTCTGTCGGCCAACTTTTCCACGTACTCCGCATTTTTTCGCAAGCGGTCGAACGTCAGTAGCCGTGTGAGCAAGCCGCGGTGAGCGCTGTGTTGTTGTCCATCGAAGGTGATGAAGTGAGTGGCCCACGGGAGCTCAGGGCGATGCCGTTCGATTTCCTCGCCGATATCGTCTCCTGCCGGTTTGAATGGCAGCCCGGGAATCGGGCCCGTTACGGCGAGACATGAGGAGAAATTATCCCCCTGTTTGTAGAGCTCCAGGGCCTCCTCGTACCCCGTCACCATGAGGGTGCCATAATGTGGCTCGCGCAGAACCGGGCACTTGGATCTCAGGGAGCTCAGATAGGGGAGGGAATCGTTGATGAGCGACTCGTCGGTAAAAAAGTTGGCGGCCTCAAAATCTTGCATCGCGGACCCCCGTTGCCTCATTTGCTGAGCAGTCGCACAGCGAGTGTACCAGAGGCGAAATTGCCGTCAAAGGAAGTACATGTAATGGCTCCCCGAAGGATTGGTGCGCTTACCTCCAAAACCAGATCCATCCTGCTGAATGCTGCCGAGAGCCTCATGCGCGAGAGTGGCTACGCCGCGGTGACCTCCCGGCGTCTCGCCGCCAAAGCCGGGCTCAAGCCGCAATTGGTGCACTATTATTTTCGAACCATGGACGATCTCTTCCTCGCATTGTTCCGTCGAGTCGCGGCCGACTTCGCGCAACGACAGACGGCAATCCTCAAGGCCAGGGAGCCGCTGAGAGCCCTTTGGGATCTCACCAGCGATCCGAAAGGCGTGGTTCTCACCTATGAGTTTGTCGCGCTGGCGAACCATCGCAAGGCCATCCGTGCCGAGATCGCCGAGGTCGGTGACCGGCTTCGGCAGGGGCAAGCCAAGATTCTCGCTCATTGCCTCGGGGACGCCGCCATCGGCGCAACACGCTGGTCGTCGGTGTTCTCGGCTGTTCTGCTGGACAGCCTCGCGCGCAACCTCGCGCTCGAGAGCGCTCTCGGCGTGTCGGTAGGCCACGAGGCGGCTCGAGTGGCGATCGGCCGATTCATCAGAGAGGTGGATCGTTCCTTGCGCAAGAAAAGCAAGCGGCGGCGGTCCGTCCGCCAAACCCGGCGGCGGGGGCAGTAGAATGTCCTCATGCCGAGGTCGCCGGACGAGGAGCGAAATATGGCCACGAAATGTTCCCATCTCGACACCATCAAAAAGGTGCATCCCAGCGCGCGGGGGTGCGAGGAGTGCCTGAAGACCGGGAGCCCATGGGTGCATCTACGCATCTGCCGTACCTGTGGGCACGTGGGATGTTGCGACGACTCGCCGAACAAGCACGCCACCAAGCATTTTCATTCGACGCACCATCCGATCATTGAAGGCTACGACCCACCCGAGGGTTGGGGATGGTGTTACGTCGATGAGGTATTCATCGATCTGGGGAAGAATGTCACGCCGCAGCTGGGTCCCATCCCGCGTTACGTCTGAAGGTCGCGCGCTGCCCGGGATGTGCACCGCGTCGCAGACGCCGAGGGCTTTACTACCTCGGAATCCGCGCGCTCTCAGCCGGCGCCGCTCTCCGACGGAATGTGTGACGCAGGTCCGAACAAAAACCGCCGTATTTTAGTACCAAGCTGGAATGAATAAACCCGCTAGCTTGACGGCCCGCCGGTCGGTCAACGGTCCCGACAGCTTGACATTGCGCGGCCTCCTGAACGAGCTGGCGAAGTCGGGGCTCATCAATTCGGCGTCCGCACGCGCAGTCGTCGAGCCGCCGAAGCGCAAGGACGGCGTGCCGCATCATCCCCTGGCCGTCGCTGCCGCCCAGGAGTGGCCCGATCGGCGCAATGAAGGCCGCAAGCTGACCATGGAGGTCTTGACCCAGTGGCTGGCCCGCCGGGTCCATTTGCCGTACATGCGCATCGACCCCCTGAAGCTCGATGTGGCGGGGCTGACCGAGCTCATTCCGTACGCTTACGCATTGCGTAGCGGGATTCTGCCCGTCAAGAGCACTCCCGCGGGCATCGTGTTCGCCGTCAAGGACCCCTTCGCCATTCAATGGATGGAAGAACTGGAGCCGGTGCTCAAGGTACCGCTCAAGCGGGTTCTCGCCAATCCGCTCGACATCGACAAGTATCTGGTGGAGTTTTACGCCGTCGCGCGTTCGGTCAAGCTCACCGGTGAGGAACGCTCCAAAGCCGCCCCCACGGAATTGCGCAACCTCGAGCAGCTGACCGAGCTCAGCCGCGCGGGGAAGCTCTCCGCGGAAGATCAGCACATCGTGGCGATCGTCGACTGGCTGCTGCAGTACGCTTTCGATTCACGTGCCAGCGACATTCATCTAGAGCCGCGCCGCGATTCGTGCAACGTGCGATTCCGGATCGACGGTGTTCTGCACGATGTCTACAAGTTGCCCGCGCTCGTCGTGCCCTCGGTAACGAGCCGCGTGAAGATCATCAGCCGGATGGACATCGCGGAACGCCGGCGCCCGCAGGACGGCCGGATCCGCACGCGAAATCCGGAAGGCAAAGAAATCGAGTTGCGCGTCTCGGCGCTGCCCACGGCCTTCGGCGAAAAACTCGTGATGCGCATTTTCAACCCCGACGTGCTGGCGCACGACTTCAGCCGGCTCGGCTTCATTGACGAGGAGGCGGTGATTTGGCGCCGCATGATCACGCAGCCGCACGGGATCGTCCTGGTCACAGGGCCCACCGGCTCGGGCAAGACCACTACTCTTTACGCATCGCTCAAGGAACTCGCCACTGCCGAAGTGAACGTCTGCACGATCGAGGATCCCATCGAATTGATCGACGGCAGCTTCAACCAGATGCAGGTGCAATCCAACATCGATCTGACCTTCGCGGAAGGCGTGCGTGCTCTGTTGCGTCAGGATCCGGACATCATCATGATCGGCGAGATTCGGGATCGTGAAACCGCCGAGGTGGCCGTGCAGGCCGCCCTCACCGGCCATCTCGTGCTGTCGACATTGCACACCAATGATTCCCCCTCGGCCATCACGCGTATGCTGGAGCTCGGAGTACCCGCGTATTTGATACGCGCGACGCTGATCGGCGTGCTCGCACAGCGATTGGTACGCAGGCTTTGCCCCGAGTGCAAAGCGCCGGTCCCCGTGTCGGCCGAGCAATGGGGTGAGCTTGGCGTGGGCTCTCTGATTGCCATGCCCGCCACCATTTATAAATCGGTTGGATGTCTGGAATGTCGCCAGACCGGCTTCCGCGGCCGAAGCGGCGTTTACGAGCTGATGCAGGTCAATTCCTCGATACAGTCCGCCATCGCCGACGATCCCCAGCTGCCGTCACTGCGCGAGATGGCCATGAAAGCCGGCATGAAGCCGCTGCGTCTGGCCGGAGCCGAGAAAGTCGCCGCCGGTGTGACCACGATCGACGAAGTGCTCTCGCTCACGCCCGAGTTGCGGGAGCGCTAACCCCATCGAGGCGCCGGGGTATTATCATCCCCGAATGTCATCCGTGCCCCCCACCATGAACGCCGTACTGCTGACGGGGCACGGCGGATTCGAGTGCCTCGCCTATCGCAGCGATGTGCCGACCCCGATACCCGGGGCTGACGAAGTGCTGGTGCGGGTCGGCGCAGCCGGTGTGAACAACACGGACATCAACATGCGCGTGGGCTGGTACTCGAAGAGCGTCGCGCAAAGTGCGCCCGAGACGGTGCCGCGGGACTCCGGATGGAGCGGCGCCAGCGTCGCCTTTCCTCTCATTCAGGGCGCCGACGCCTGTGGGCGCATCGTCAGCACGGGCTCAGGCGTCGCCGCGGCGCGCTGCGGGCAGCGAGTGTTGGTCGATCCCGTGCTGCGCTCGCGGCCGACCGCTCACGGCACGCAAACGTTGTACCTCGGCTCGGACTGTGACGGTGCGTTTGCGGATTACGTCTGCGTTCCCGCGGTCAACGCGCATCCGATCGATAGTCCGCTGAGCGATGCCGAGCTAGCCACGTTCCCCTGCTCCTATATCGCCGCGGAGAACATGCTCACCCGCGCGGGTGTACGCGACGGCGAAACCGTCCTGGTCACCGGCGCATCGGGTGGAGTGGGATCGGCGGCCGTGCAGCTTGCGAAGCGCCGGGGTGCCCGAATCATCGCGATCGCCGCTGCGTCGAAGGCCGCGCAAGTCTCTCAGCTGGGCGCCTCGCAAGTGCTGCCGCGCGACGCCGATCTCGTTGCGGCGCTCGGCAAGGAGTCGGTCGATGCCGTCATCGATGTGGTGGGCGGCGAGCAGTTTCCGAGTCTTTTGGAGATTCTGCGCCGGGGGTGCCGGTATGCAGTGGCGGGGGCGATCGCGGGCCCGCTGGTGACCATGGATCTGCGCACCTTATATCTCAAGGATTTGCGATTGCTCGGTTGCACCATTGCGGAGCCCGAAATATTCGACGCTCTCGTGCGTTATGTCGAGCGGCAGGAAATCAGCCCGGTTCTCGCAACAACCTACAAGCTTCGGGACATCGCCGACGCGCAGCGCGATTTTTTGGCAAAACGCCATCTGGGCAAGATCGTTTTGACTCCCTGAGGGCCTCGCGGTCCTCTTTCGCGAGCTCACTTGCAGTCAGCACATGAGAATGATTATCATTTACCTTCGTGTTCGCACTACGCAGTGCCTTGCGGGATGGAGTTCATCATTTTTCGTTCAACGCTGTGCATCTTCGGGCTCGCAACGGCAGCTTGGCTGCGCGCCGGCGCGGCGCAGCTTGTCTCCCCGACGGCGGCGCCTGACTTATCCGAAGCAATCGCCGGAGTGTCTGCCGACTTCGGGGCTGTCAGCGGCGGATCGACGTCGGAACTGCAGCCCATCGTGGTCACCGCGAATCGGCTCAAGCTCTCGCAAGAGAACAAGGAGCTGGACGAGGCGCGCGACCGGAATCTCTTGCCCAAGCTCGGCGCGACGAGCTTCGACATCGATCAAGAGGCCATCGACACGCTTCCCCAGGGAAAGAACACGCCGCTCGACAAGGTGCTGCTGCAAGCCCCGGGCGTTTCTTACGATTCGGCGATCAGCAATCCGGATTTTCACGTTCGCAACGAATATGCAAACGTCCAGTACCGCATCAATGGCATCCAGCTCCCCGACGGCGTGTCGGCATTGGGCCCCGTACTGGGGGGCGGCTTCGTCGGCAATCTCAAGTTGCTCGACGGCACACTGCCCGCGGAGTACGGGCTGCGGACGGCCGGGGTCGTCGACATCACGGCGAAGGAGCAGTTCGATCCGGGCGGCAGCCTGGACCTCTACGGCGGCAGCTGGGGGACGATCAGTCCGAGCGTCGATTACGGGAGCAGCGCGGGCAGCACGCAGTATTTCTTGACGGCGCGCTATCTCGAGAGTGGGCAGGGCTTGGAAAATGCCAGGCCGACGGCCAATCCGAGCCATGACAGAACCGAGCAGGAGAGGTTGTTCGGCTACGGATCGACCTTGTTCGGCGAATTTAGTCGGCTGACCTACCTCGGGGGCGTGTGGGTCGGCCGCTTTCAGATTCCGGACGTCGCGGGGCAGGAGCCGCTCGGGGATTTCGGCCCCGACACACTCTCCTCGACCCGCCTCAACGAGAACGAGAAAGACCAGTTTTACTTCGGCGTCGTCGCGCTGCAGACCCAGCGCGACACCATCGATACTCAGCTCTCGCTCTTCACACGCTTTGCCGCCGTTCATTTCGTGCCCGACGTTTATGACGATCTGGTTTTCAACGATGTGGCCTCCGAGGTGCAGCGTAAAAGCCTGCTCAACGGCATTCAGCTCGATGCGGCCGATCGGCTCGGTGAAGCGCATACGCTGCGCAGCGGTCTCGCGGTGAGCATCGAGCGGACGCAAGTGGATGATCTGTCGACCGTACTACCGCTGGGTCCCGATGGGACACCCGAGTCGACGCCGGTGACTTTGAATGACTACCAATCAAAAATCGGCTGGAACGCCGGAGCCTATGTTCAGGACGAGTGGAGAGTGCGTCAGGATCTCATCCTCAATACGGGGATGCGCTTCGATCAGCTGAATCAATTCGTCTCGGCCCATCAGGTAAGTCCGCGCCTCGTTCTCGTGTACAAGCCGCTCGAGGACACGAGCCTGCACGCCGGGGTGTCGCGCTATTTCACCCCGCCGATGCAGGCGCAGGCCACGCCGAACAATCTGGCGCTGTTCCAGAACACCACCCAGCAGCCCGCAATCGCGCTCGATGATCCGGTGCGTCCGGAGCGGGCCACCTATTTCGATGTGGGTATCGACCAACGGTTTTCGTCGGCACTGACCGTGGGCGCCGATGTCTATTACAAGCGCGCGACCGATCAGCTCGATGACGGGCAGTTCGGCCAGGCCGTGATTCTGGATCAGTACAACTACGCACGTGGCTTCAGCCGCGGAGCGGAGTTAAAAGTCAATTACACCCAGGGCGGCCTGCGCGCGTACGCGAACGTGTCTCATGAAGTGACGATGGTCAAGGAAGTGGTCTCGAACCAATATGTCATCGGCGACCCGGTGGAGCTCGCCTATCTTGCGACCCACTACACGCCGACATCGGATGCTCAGACGATCACGGCGTCCGCCGGAGCTTCTTACCGCTGGCGCGACATGCTCGCCAGCGTGGACGGCATTTACGGCAGCGGGCTGCGTGCCGGCTTTGCGAACTTGGAGCACACACCCCAATACACGCAGTGGAACGCGGCACTCGCCAGGAACTTCGACCCCTGGCGCGACGATCGCAAGCCGCTCTCTCTGCGGTTGAGCGTCGTCAACCTATTCGATCGCATCTATCTTCTGCGCAGCGGCAGCGGCATCGGCGAGTTCGCACCCCAGTACGGGCCGCGCCGCGGGGTGTTCGCCGAACTCACCCAGCAGTTCTGACGTCCTTCGAGTCGGCCTGCGCTCAGAAGTGGAAAATCACGTCCATCGCGAGCATCGCCTGCGAGCGCTTTCCGCCGTTTTGATCGAACGAGTACGTGCGCCCGCCGCTGCTGTACGTGCACGCGGCCACGTCCGTCACCGCCGGCGCATAGCAGGGATTGTCGTATGCATAGCCGGTAGCTTGGGCATTCGGCGCGGTCAACTGACGATCATAGCGCGCTTCCGGGCGAGCTGCGCCTCGATGTCGGGTATCGAGATATAACGCCCGACGCGGAGGTTCTCTCCGTCGAAGAAATGCGGAAAATAAAAATCCAAGTAGTACATCACGGGATCGAAGCCGTAGAGCCGCTCCTCCTCGGTGTACTGATAGCTGAGGATGCCGTTGGAGAAGGTGTACTTGTAGTCGGTACCGTAAAGAAGCGCGACGCGAAAACCCCAGTCGAAGTGGTCGCGCTGAATCTCGTCAGCGGTGCGCTCGAAGTACAGCGCCGCCTGATCCAGCTGCACGGTATCGGGCTGGTACGAGTAGGCGGCGGGAAAGTTGCCTCCGGTTCCAGTCAGCTTATTGAAACCCAAGTTGGACGTGCTGATGTTGCCGCCCGGCTCGACCCACCCGTAGATCACGAAGCGGCTGTCTTTCCAGGCATTGCCGTTCGAGCCGCAATAGATCGCATCCATGAGGGCGCTGTAGTACATGTTTTCATAGCCGATCACCTCGGTTCCCCCTTCATTCCAGACCGAATACGGCCAAGGAGGATTCGACACGGGCGGCGGCGGCAGGTCCTGCCGATAGCCGGCGGCTTGCTCATCGAAGGGCGCATTCGGATCGACGGCGGGTGCCGGCTGTTCGCCCGGAAACAGATGCTTCTCGTAACTCTGGGCGCTTCCAGAAGCTCTCGCTGCCCGATCCCTTGACACATCCGTCCACGGGGCCGCTGGATTGCGCCGCAGAGGTGGCCGTCGTCGTATCGTCGGCGAGCGCTGGGATGGCGCTCAAGGTAACCAGGGTCAGCGCAACCGCCGACAGATTGCGAAATCGTGTGCTCATCTTGCGTTCAGCCAATGCGTGCGAGCGGCCGCTTGCCGCCCAGAAAGAGCAGCACGCAGCCTACGCGCAACGGAAGGTCCGGCGAAATACCAAAAGGTGTAAGTATTTGTGCCGTGATCGTTTAGGATGTCGAAATGACCGATGCGATGCATGTCGTCCTTTTGGTCGAGGACGACGAGGCTCTTCGTAACGTTCTTCGCGTGTTGTTTGAAGCTAACGGCTTTCGGGTCGTCGCCGCGGGCACGGCTGCCCAAGGCGAGCACGATGCGCGATTGCACCGCCCGGATATCCTCATCGTCGATCTCGGCTTGCCGGATCGCGACGGGCTCAACGTCATCACTGCGGTTCGATCTTGGTCCCCGGTGCCCATCATCGTGCTCTCGGCACGGGTGGAGGAAGCGCAACGGATCTTGGCGTTCGACAAGGGGGCGGACGACTACGTCATCAAGCCTTTCAGCGCCCCAGAGCTCTTGGCCCGCGTACGCGCGCTTCTGCGCCGCCACGTCCGGGGCGATCTACCCATGGCCGTGCTGCGACTGGGCGATGTGACGGTCGACCTGGGTCGGCGCATCGTGAGCAGCGCCGATGGGCGCGAGGTGCGGCTGACGCCGCTCGAGCACAAGATCCTGGAAACCCTCGCGCGACACGGCGGTGGAATCGTGACGCATTCGGTTCTGCTCAAGGAAGTGTGGGGACCCAGCCGAGACGACTCGCGTGCCCTGCGGGTCTACATTGGGACGTTGCGACGCAAACTCGAACCCGAGCCGAGCCGCCCGAGATTCATCGTCACCGAGCCGAATATCGGCTATCGCCTCGTGGTGGATCCCGACGATGGCAAGCCCGCCGCGCATGATCGGTGAACGGCAGCGCGCCGCGCACGAGGAGGTTGCCGAGCTCGATCGGCGCGATGGCCGCGACCGCCGAGGTCGCCTGAAGATTTTTTTTGGGGCCGCGCCGGGCGTCGGCAAGACCTACTCGATGCTCGAGGCTGCGCGGCACGCCCGGGAAGGAGGCCTCGACGTGGTGATCGGCCATGTCGAGCCGCACGGGCGTGCCGATATCGAGAGCCTGTTGCACGGGCTTCCGCAGCTTGCCGGTGGCATGCAAGGCGATCTCGATCTCGAAGCCGCGCGCCGACGTCGCCCGGGCTTGTTGCTCGTCGATGAATTGGCGCATTCGAATCGGCTCGAGGGCGAACCCGGGCCGCGCCATGCAAAGCGCTGGCAAGATATCCAAGAGCTGCTTGCGGCCGGAATCGACGTCTGGACCACGCTCAATGTCCAGCACCTGGAGAGCTTGAACGACGTCGTCGCGGGCATCACCGGAATGCGGCTGGGAGAAACCATCCCGGATCGCGTCTTCGACGAAGCCGACGAGGTGGAGCTGATCGACCTGCCGCCTACGGAATTGCTCGCACGGTTGCAGACGGGGAAGGTCTATCCGGCCGGCGAAGCGCCCGGCGGAATCGAGCAAATCTTCCGGGAGCCGAATCTAGTTGCGTTGCGCGAGCTGGCGTTGCGTCGTACCGCAGATCGGGTGGACGCCGCCGCGCGCGCGTTCGGTAGCCGGGAACGGGCGTCCAATCCCTGGCTCGCGCGCGATCGGTTCCTGGTCGCGGTCGCTCCGGACGAGCAGGCCGAGCAGCTGGTGCGCCTCGGCAAGCGCTTCGCGGACGCGATGGATGCCGAGTGGATGGTGGTCTCGGTGGAAACTCCGGCCATGCTCCGGCTCGGAGAGCGGGATCGCAACCGTCGCGTCGACGTTCTGCGGCTGGCGGAGTCACTGGGCGCGGAGACGGTCACCCTCGACGGTCCGTCGGTCGCCGCCACCCTCAGCGAATATGCGAGGTTGCGCAACGTCACTCGCATCGTGGTGGGCGAGCCGCAGCGCCCTCGATGGTGGTTTCCGTTCCGGCCGTCGACGGCAACGCAATTGATGAGGACGCACCGCGCGTTCGATGTGTCTTCAATCGCGCGCCGCGAACCCACCACAGCCTCGAGTCCATACGCCGTCGTCGACCTGCAGGGAATTTCCTGGTCCGGCTACGCGGCCGGGCTGCCGATCTCCATCGCGTGCACGCTGCTCGCCGCGATCATGTTTCCTTATTTCTCTTTGACCGATCTCGTCATGGTGTATTTGCTCGGTGCCGCGGTGGCCGCTTTGCGCCTGGGGCGAGGTCCTGCGGCGATGGTGGCCGTCATCAATACTTTGGCCTTCGACTTCATGTTCGTGCCGCCCCGTTACAGCTTGGCGGTGACCAATTTCAAATACGTGGTGACGTTCGGTGTGATGCTGACGGTCGCGCTGATCATCGCGGATCTCGTGGCAAGTGTGCGTGCTCAGACTCGCGTAGCCGGCGCCCGGGAGCGTCGGACGGCGCTGCTGTATGGAATGAGCCGCGAGCTCGTGGCGACTCGCGGCTTCGAGCATCTCACGCGTGTCGCGATCAAGCATGTGGTCGAGACGTTTTCCGGTTGCGCGGTGGTCCTGCTTCCCGACAAGGAGGGCCAGCTCACTCATCCGCACGGCCCGCCGGTATCGGGATCTCTGCGCGACGCCGATCTGTCGATCGCTCAATGGGTATTCGACCAGGATACACCCGCGGGACTCGGCACCGACACACTGCCCGGCGCGCCGGCACAGTATCTGCCGCTGAGAGGGAGCGGCAAGGTACTCGGCGTCCTCGCCGTCGAGCCCTCCCATCGGCGCCGTCTGCTGCTGCCCGAGCAACGCCATCTTCTCGAGACTTTCGCGGCACAGATCGCACTCGCGCTGGAACGCGCGGTGCTGGCCGACGAGGCGGAGCGTGCGCGGGTGAGCGCGGAAACCGAAAGCTTGCGCAATACCTTGCTCGCCTCGATCTCTCACGACTTGCGCACGCCGCTGGCGGTCATCGCCGGAGCGAGCAGCGCTCTCAGCGACACGTCCACGGCATTCGACGAGCGGTCGCGCCGCTTGCTTGCCGCATCGATCGAGAGCAAAGCCAACGAGATGACCCAAATCATTTCGAACGTGCTCGATCTGATGCGTCTGGAAGGCGGCAACGTGGTCCTGCATCGCGACTGGCAGACCGTCGATGATCTCGTCAGCTCTGCCTTGGATCGGCTGAAGACTCGGCTCGTCGATCATCCCGTCCAGCTGGACCTGCCGCCGGAGCTGCCGCCCGTGTACGTGGACGGCGCACTGATGCTGCAGGTGTTCACGAATCTGCTCGAGAATGCCGCCAAGCACACGCCACCGCAGACACGGATCACGATCAGAGCGAGCGCTACCGCAGCATCCGTGCGCGTCGTCGTGGACGACACCGGACCGGGGCTGTCCGGAGAGGCGGAGCGTCTCTTCGAGAAGTTTCAACGTGGCCGGGACGAGGACAATACCGGCGGAGCGGGGCTCGGGCTTGCGATATGTCGGGCGATAGTCAATTTGCACGGCGGCCGCATCGAGGCCGCTCAGCGCCCGGGCGGCGGCGCGCGCTTCACGTTCACCTTGCCGGTGGCGTAAGCGCAGGACGCGACGACCGACCGCGATTTCCGGGAATCGCGGTCGGTCGGTAGGCGCGGTGTCTTTAGGGTGACAAACCCAGCAGACCGTTGGCGGTGTTCGGCGATCCGGGAATCGGCGTATTCAAGTAAGGAAAGACCGCGAGATAAGTATCCGTCGATTTGATTGCGCCGGTGATTCGCAGGTGCTCCGCATCCGGTCCGGCCGAGCGTGCCTCGTCGGTATAAGGAGTGCCGTGGTTGGGGTCCGTTTTGTCGCTGCCGCAATCGCCCACCGCTCCGCACAGCGCACCCTCCGCGACGCGCAACGTGATGTCCACCACGTCGTCGTACGGCCGGCGACCGTTGGGAAATCCGGCCGCGTCCCCATCGAGAACACCGAGGTCGTTTTGCGAAGCGGGAGGGGTCGCAGGCGTGGACGTATTGAGGCGCAGCATCTCGCTCGGAGTGACATTCGCGGGCTGGTTGAGCCCCTTCACCCCGGTCAGGAATACCGCAACCAGGTCGTCGCGCGGAGTGGCCGGCACGAGAGCTGCACTGCCGAAGAGCGTGTGCAGGATCACGGGCAGGGTCGGATTCGTCACGTACGTGAGAAACTGCGCGTCGCCTTCCGGTCGGCTCGAGTTGAATTTGTCCTTGTCGCTGAGCCCGATGACCAGCTCATTGACCAGCGGCATCCCCAGCCGGGAAACCTGTCGATGGGAGCCATCGCCTTCGATCACCTCAGAGGTGGTATAGGCTCCGATGACGGGCTCGGCAGAACTCGCGACGCACTTGATCGGTACCTCGACGGCGAGCGAGGTGACGTTCTTGTCGAACAAGGCATTCGGTTGCGCATCCCGCGGTCCGGCGGGATTCAAGTTGATGAGGTCGAATATCTCGCCGAGGTTCGCCACGAAGCCCTCCTTGCGCTGGCCGACGAAGACGCGCCCCGGCGTCGCGCACCCGGGAATGGCGATGGGGTACACGTAATGCCCGGCATAGGTCGCATAATCCGGAATACTCTTGTTGCCGATGTTGTCGAGCGGCTTCCAGAATACCGTTCCGCCGGTAGCCAGGTTTTCGGCCAGGCCGCTCGCGCCGCCGTTCTGCACACCAACGGTATAGCTTTGCATCACGTTGACGTCGGTACCCGCCGGCGTGACTTCGCCGATGTTGATCAAGGGCACGGCAACCTTCTTTCCGCCCGCATCCACCGCCAAACGCTTGTCTGCGGTCGCGAAGGTGAAGGTGAACTTCAGATCCGTGCCGGCGTGCCCGCTCTTGGCGATGCGGATCTCGTAACTCCCATGGGTGTCGAGATCGTAGAAATTGGGTCCGCCGCCCGGGTCCTGTAACGGTATGTAGTTGGCGATGAAGGTGATGTAGTCGCTACGACCCCTCTCGTAGCTGCGGAACATGTAAAAGTCCGTGCCGTCCAGCCGCGGCAGTCCTGCGATCGCCGGCGCTTCGCGATGACTCGAAGCCGATGCGTACAAAGGTAATAGTGCAACTCCCAACGCCAAAGCTCGACATGTCGAACGAGTGTCCATCGAAGTCCCCTCCGTTTTGTGTGCCCTTTCTTCTGTTCGAGCACGCGGATGCGCTGGATGCAGCCGATGGCAGATAAAGTGCGAGGATCAGCTGAAGCTGCGCAGGGCAGCGACGCACAGAGCGAGGCCGACGAGCGTGATGATTGCGGCGCTTGCGAGCGGAAGTAGTTGCGCCCAGCGCACGGCAGCGGTGCGCTTACTGAAGCGGTTGCGCGCGTAAAGAAAGGCGAGGCCGACGGCCGTCAACGTCAGCGCCAGACCGACGCTGAATACCAACACCAGCAGCATGCCGTATGCCGTCTTGTTGAGCGCAACGGCGGCGAGCAACAGCACCATGGCGGAAGGGCACGGCACGAGGCCGCCGGAAACGCCCAAAGCAGCCAGGCTTTTCCAGGTGACCCGCTCGCCGGAGGTGCCCGGCGGCAAGTGCGAATGCATCGGGCCGCCGCCATGAGAATGCAGCGTAGCGTCGTGCACATGGAAGTGGCCGTGCGCGGATTCGCGCGCGAGCAATAATCCGGCAGGAGAGGGCGCCCCCGCCCCTGCGGGGGACGTCTCTACCGGATAGAACGTCGGAGCGCGTCGTCCCGTAGTGACTTTGAGCGTGTGGCCCGCCGTGCGCCTGCGCCGCAGCAGGAGTACCACTCCCATACTCAGCACCAGAAGCGCAGATACCAAGCTCATGATCGGAAACAATCGCTCCGGTACGATGAATCGCGAGGCATACAAGGTGGCGAAGCCGAGCGCAAACACGCCGCTGGTGTGAGTGAGGGTGACCGTGAGGCCCAGGAATAATGCGTGGCGCGGCGTGCCGCGAGAGCCGATCAGATATGCGCCGACGATGGTCTTGCCGTGTCCCGGCGACAGCGCGTGCACGGCGCCCAAGAGCAGGGCGAGGAGAAGTGCCCACAAGGCCACGCGTGGATTCAGGTTTGGAGCGGAAATGGCATCGATGAGCGAGCGAGTCCTGCGAGTAATCCACCCGTTCTCCGCGCTCACGAGCGTATGCGCAGGCGGATTCGCAGAGGCCTTCACGGCCGGCAACTGCGATTGTGGCCGCGGTCCGAGCGCTGCACTGCCGGGCGGCGGCGCGCCATCCGCGTCAAAGCGCATGTGCACCGTCCGCTCATCCAGTGGCCCCGCATCGGGTAGCGCCTGCAGCGCTTCGCTCAACGCACCGGTCGCGGATGTGTCGTACGCATCGGTATCGAATATGGCGACTCCGGCCGCCGGATTCACCGCGATCTCGTGCCAGCCCAACCGATCCGGGTAATTGCGGTTGGTGAAGAGGAGCGTGCGCGCGCCCGTGATGGAGGCGGGCAGCTGCGCAGTCAAGTCCATATCGACCCGCAGCGAGAATCCTCCCTGCTCCGTGGGCAGGCTGCTGCTCCAGCCCGTCACGTGCAGCGGTACTCGCGTGCCGTCCAGGCGCAGCTCGAGACCATCCGCGAAACCTGGCGCGAGCGTTCCTACATGGGCGTCGCGCTCCGCCTGCGAAGTGACGCCGTCGCCATTCGCATCCGCATCGTGCAGCTCACGCAGCGCGGGGAGCTGCCCATAGACGACCACGTAGTGCACGAGGACCGAGTGGCGCTCGACGCGCAGCCCGCAGAATTGATTGATGGTGAAGTTGCCGAGGAGGCTGGCTACCGTGTCGGCCCGGCTCGGGCCGATGCAAGCGAGCGTCGCAACCGCCGCGACCGCAAGCGCCGCCGGAAACACGAACCGGCCTAGAGGCGTCTTTCTCAAAGTCGTCAGCTCTTCCGAAGGTGCAAGTGATCGTGTGAATGCTCGAGCCCGCCTTCATGCACATGCGGGTGAACGTGCAATTCTCTTCCGCGAGGAGCATAGCGTTGCTCCAGTTTGCCGAATTTCCACCATGCGACCGATGCCGTCCACGCCGCGAGGAATAGCCCGACGATCAAGTAGCCGAGGATGCCGAAATCGAGTTTCGCGATAGAATCGAAGAGAGGACCTCGCAGGCCGAGCATGCCGATCACCACCTGCAACAGCTCGATGGTCCCTACCAGCAGCGCGACGGCGACCGACAGCCCGGTCGTCGTGAGGTTGTAGAAGATCTTGCGCAACGGGTTGAGGAAAGCCCAGTCGTACGCTTTGCACATCAAAACGCCGTCCGTCGTATCCATGACGGTCATGCCCGCGGCGAACAGCACGGGCAGGCACAGGATCGCGGGAACCGGCAGGTTGCCGGCGGCGGCCCCGGCGGTCATGGCGAGGAGCCCTACTTCGGAGGCCGTGTCGAACCCGAGACCGAACAGCAGCCCCAGGGGATACATCTGCCAGCTGTGATTCATCATTTGCTGCAAGCGGCCGCCGAATAGGCGATTCAAGAGCCCGCGCTTTGTCAGCAGGAGATCCAAGTGCGCGTGGTTGTGGGCACCGGACCGTGCCTTGCGCCACACCTTGAGGATATCGAGCAACACCAGCAGGTTCAAAACGCCGATGATCCAGAGGAACGTGCCCGATACGCCGGCACCGAGCACGGCGCCCATGCTTTTCAGCTGCGGAAGCTCGGTTTTCAGCGCGGTCGTCGCGAACGCGATGACGACGGCGAGGGCGAGTACCACCGTCGAGTGCCCTAGTGAGAAGAAGAAGCCGACCCCGAGGGGTCTCTTGCCTTTCTGCAGCATGAACCGCACGGTGTCATCGACCGCGGCGATGTGGTCGGCATCGAAGGCGTGACGCAGGCCGAACATGTAGGCTACGAAACCGAGGCCGACGAGCTGCGGGTAACCGCGCGCGTAGAAGAGGTAGGCGCCCCAGCCCAATAGATGGAGCGCTCCGATGAATCCGTATAACGCGCCGAGCCGAATCCACTCGCCTCTAGAAAACGAGACCCGGACGCGCGCGCGAGCCGCCGAGGGTGCAACAAATACGAAATCCGACACGCGGCCTCGCCTCGTCTTGATTACCAGTTAGTCATTCGTCCGATCGAGCCAGTTGGATCCATTCCAATCGCCATTTGATCGAGAATAGACCCGGCCCCACATCCGCGCAGCCTCAACCAACGAAGAGCATCCCATGATCAGGGTGAATCTGCTCCGGACGGCGGCGATGGGACTACTGCTTTGGGCCGGCGCGGCGCCGGCCCGTGGTGCCGCGCTGCCGGCGCCTTATCGCGCCCCCTATATACCAGCGAGCGACGACGAGAGATTGCAGGAAGTAGCTTCCGCGTCAGACCCCAAAGTCGTGGAGATGCGCTCACTGCGAGCCAAACTCGATGTTGCACCGCGGGATCTCGATGCGGCGATTCGGCTCGCGAATAGCTATATCGATTACGGCCGCCAGATCGGGGATGCCCACTACGCCGGCTACGCGGAGGCGGTGATCGCTCCGTGGACTGCGCTCCCGGCTCCCCCTGCGATTGCCACACTCACGCAGGCGACCATCCTTGGCTACCGCCACCAGTTCGACGCAGCCCGTGGCCTGCTCCAAGCGACGTTGCTACTCGAACCTCGCAGTGCCCAAGCGTGGCTCACCTTGGCTACCCTCGACATGGTTCAGGGGCGGTATGAGGCAGCCCGCAAGGACTGCGCCCATGTGATGAACACCGCGGGGCTGGAGTTCGGCGGTGCGTGCCTGGGCAACCTGCTCTCCTACACCGGTCAGGCGCGGCAGAGTCTCGAGTTATTGAGCCAAAACGAATTCTCCGGCCGCCGCGCGTCGGCCGCATATCAGGCTTGGATCGAGGGATTGATCGCAGAGGCGGCGGAGCGCCTGGCAGACTGGCCGCTCGCCGAAGAGCATTACCGTTGCGCCCTGCAACTATTGCCCCACGACAACTTCTTGCTGGTGGCCTATGCAGATTTCTTGCTCGATCGCGGGCGTCCGGGGGAAGTGCCGCCCCTGCTTGCGGATCACTCCCAATCGGACACCGCCTTCTTGCGCTTGGCATTGGCAAAGGCCGCCTTGCACAGTCCCGACGCGTCCCGTTATGCGTGGATGATGGCCGCCCGCTTCGAGGCATTGAGACAACGGGGCGGCGACTTCTTCGGCCGCGAGGAGGCGCGCTTCGCATTGCAATTGCAGCACGATCCAGAGACTTCGTTGGTGCTGGCGCGGCAAAACTGGGAGTTTCAGCGAGCCCCTTGGGATGCGCGAGTCTTGCTGGAGGCCGCTCTGGCTGCCCATCAACCGCAGGCAGCGGCCGCCGCCGTCGCGTTCGTCGAGCAAACGAGATTGGAAGACCCGGTCGTGCAGTCTCTTGCACGTCAGGTGAAGAACCGGTGAGGCGGTTTCTCCATCGGCTGGCGCCGTTGCTGGGCTCGTTCCCGCTGCTTCTGGCCGCGCCGGTCGCACACGCCCACTCGGCGAGCGACGCCTACCTCACGCTTTCGGTCGACGGCACGGACGAGTTCACGCTGCACGGTCAGTGGGACATTGCTCTCAGGGATCTGGATTTCGCGGTGTCACTGGATGACGACGGTGACGGAGTGCTCACCTGGGGTGAGGTGAAGCGACACCAAGCGGCGATCGACCGCTATGCCTATGAGCAGTTGAGCTTCAAGGACGGGACAGGAGCCTCTTGCGCGGTTCAGCCCACCCGTCACTTGATCGATGCTCACGCCGACGGCGCGTATGCGGCCCTGTTTTTCGATGTGCATTGCGCGCATCGGTCGAACACGCTCGCGATGCACTACACACTTTTTTTCCCGATTGACCCCTCCCACCGCGGAATCTTCGTCATGCACTCCGTCGCAGGCACCTCCAGCGCTGTGCTCTCACCGCAGAATGCGAGCCTCGCCCTGGCTCTCAAATAGCGGACGAAACAGCTGCGGCGCGACTGGTAGCGTTGCACGAGATCGCGGGTAATTACCGTACCAATGTCAAGAGAGTGTGTAGCTCCTTTCTTTCCCAGTACTCCGAAAAGAATTGGTCAACCGAGAGGGGTCGTATCAATGCCTCAAGATCGAAGCTATCGGTCGCCATACATCCGTCCCGCGTAGTCGGAAGCGTAGGGTCAGGGGCCAAAACGTTTGGTGATGGTGAATCTTGCCATGATGGGCTCTAAAGGATGCTCGTGCACATCGGCGATTCCGGCCGCAGGCTCTCCCGGCAGCCGATCGACATACCAAAACATTGCCGCGTAGGCATGGGTATTGAAGAGATTATAGATGCCCAAAGAAGCGCTCCAGCCCGACGTGAACGCGTAGTGAGCATCGAGGTTCCACTCGCCAAACCCCTTGCCGTCGACCTGACCGAGCGCCGCCTTGGTCGGGGAGTCGGCGCACGTCGTGCCGAAATCGTGTTCCGCAGCCGAATTGACGCAAGGCCCGGAGGATAGCGGATAGTTCCCGAGATAGCGGTAATTGAGGCCCCCGCTCCACGGTCCAAGATTCGTAAGGTACAGGGCGAGTGCGCCGGTCGCGAGCGGCGCATCCGTAATGTACTCGCCCAAGTGTCCAGTGCCATCGTCGAAAGGGTGCGTGAAATGCGTATGGTCGCCCGAGTAGCTGCCGTAGAACTCGAGGTAACGATTGATCTGGTAGGTCACGTTGATTTCATAGCCGTACCGGCGGCTCGGAGGTCCCGCCGTGTCTTGACCTACGTCCGGATCGATGATGGTCTCGGATTGCTGCCACAAGTTGTAATACGCGAAGGTTAAAGCCAAGTTGGGCATGGGGGTCGCGCGCACGCCCAGTTCTTGGCCTTCCTGTCTCGCGAGCAGTGGTGTGTGCGGTAACCCCAGGTCCACACTGGTATCCTGATTCACTCCGCGAAGATCCGCGCTGTGAAAACCTCGGCCGGCGCTCAAGTAAAACTCCAGAGTATCGAGCGGCGTATAGATCAGGCTCCCTTTGGGCTGGGGGAGTACTTGCCGAACCGTTCCGCTATTGCTGTATCCGGTATATCCGGGCCCGCTCTGCTCGTGCAACGCGGCCAAGTAGTCGATGTCGGTGCCATGTTGATAGTCCGCTCGAAACCCGAGCACGCTGCGGAAATTCGAGGTCCAGCGAGTAGTCGCCTGTACCCAGGCTGCTCCGGCAAAGAGATACACCTGATCTTCGTTCGAAAAGGACGGAGGGTCATTCGCCGCGGGCAAAGGCACGCGATCCTCGCTCGGCAACCGGCCGACATACAAGATATCGTCACGCGTCAGAGCCCCGACGGAAATCACATTGGGAATCGAGCCCAACGGGACCGGGAGCGTGTAGCTCGCTTGCCCGCCGAATGCGCGACGATTCTCGAACTGATCTTCCTGGTCGCCATGCATGGGATCGACCAGGAACTGCGTGAAATCGTTCCACAAATGCAGCTGGTTGTCGATGAAGAACGCGCTTGCCGTCAATTGTCCCTGGCCGATCGTCGCCTGATCATTGAACGACAGGCTCGAGCGCCAGGCGCGGCCGCCGTCGGTGGGATTGAGGGTCCCGAAGCGCTTGGGCACCAAACCTTCGGTGATGGCCCGGATCGGAATGTCGGTCGTGTTGGTCCAGAGTTGATGATATAGCATGGCGGTGACCGAATAGCCGTTCTTGTCATCGCCCTGACTGTAGCGCAAGACGAGGTTCTCTTTGCGCGCATCGTCGGGCGTCACGAAGGGGCCGTCGTAGTGCTGCAGTTCCACGGCAGCCAGCAGATTTGCGTTGCCTAAGGGCTGCGAGCCTGCACTGAAGATGCGTTCAAACCCAAGTGTGCCGGCGGTTGCGGACACTTGATCCTCGATCGTGTCCCGATAGCTCACGCGCACCGAGCCCACCGCTCCGAAATCCCCTACGTTGGCGTAGTAAGGGCCCTTGGTGTAGGTAAGCTGGTCGGCAAGTTCTGGAATCATGAAATTGAGATCGGTGTACCCCTGGCCGTGCGCATGGGTCGGCTGGTTGATCGGCATACCATCGACGTAGGTCTCAAGATCCGTGCCGTGATCCAGATTGTAGCCGCGCATGAGGTACTGATTCGCCTTCCCCTCCCCGCTGTGCAAGGTGACGATCAGCCCGGGCACGGTCTCGAGGAGTTGCCCCGGACGGTACTGTGGCGCCAACTGCAGCTCCTGATCGTCGACCACACCTTCGCTCGCCGTGTCGGCGGTTCCGAGTAGCTCCAACCGCTGAGCGGTCACCGTGACTTCTGGCAATGACCCCGGTTGCGCGGCCGTCGTATCGGTGGCAGTCGTCGTGAGTGCCTGGTCAGCTTGGGTGGAAGAGCAGGCGACGCCGATCAAAAGGGTACTTGCGATAGCTCCATGTGCTGCAGAACCTTTCATCGCCACGTCCTGTAAGACAAGTAGTGTCGTTCTTCTTACCTTATACGCGGAGGGGGGCGAATTGGATTCACTGATTCGGGATATTTTCTATATCCGCACGGTATGATGTTTATCAAATTCCTCTTACCATTGCGGTTGCGCGAACTTCGCTAATAGTGAAACTTGTAGCGCAGCTCGGCGTAGATCTGGAATGGATTGTTCCAGTGAAGGCCGCCGAAGGTCAGGCTGTTGTCGGTAAGCAGATGCCGGTTGGCGACGTTCAGGGCCGTGATCGACACCGACAGATCATTGCTGATGTTGCGGCCCGCGGTGAGATCGAGCACTGCATAGCCCTTCAGGTGGGTCGGCGGCGCGAACCCGTTGGACAGTCCCGAATTGACCGATAGGTTGGAGCCGACGAAGAACCCTAGCGGCAGTTTCCCGTTGTACCCGAGATTGAGTGTATTGCGCTGATCGTGGTCGAGCCCGATTGGGGGACTGCCGCATTCCGTGCCGGGGACCACGAGACCTCCGGTGATCGACCCGAAGCACTCCGCCGTCTGGTTCGAGTAGGCAAGGTGCACTTGTCCGTACGGCCAGAAGGCGGGTGAGCGCACCGTCAGCTCGCGCCCCTCGATGAGTGCACCCTGGTCGGTGATCGGCAGGTAGATGTCGGATTCTCCGAGCGGGTTGTGGTCGAAGAAGTTGGTCGACTCGGTGACGAAATAGTCAGCCTCGATCGTCCAGCCCTGCACCGGAATCGTCAGGCCGAACAGGCGCTCCGTGTCGCGTTCTCCGTGCAGCGGCAGGAAGGCGGTGTCATTGGCGGACGCGTAGGCAACCAAGGGCCCCGACAGGGTCTCGAGCGGCGGGGCCTGGTAGTACTTGCCCCAGAAGGCGCTCAGCACCCAATCGAGGCGCGGCAGCTGGACGGTTGCACCGAGCCGCGGGTCGGTCGCGTTCTCGGTGAAACTGCTTTGAAAGTGTGACTGGCGCACACCCGCCGACAGATTAAGCCAACGCGTGACCTCGAAGGTGTCCTGCAGCCAGGCGGTGATGAGGCCGCCGGTAGGGGTCTCGAATTCTCTGAGCGTGGGCGAGCTGTCGTCGGCGAACGCCAGGTTGAAGTCGGCCCGATCCTGTTGCGCGAAGCCAAAGAGACCCACATCCAGATGATTGCGGCTGATGTCCCACTTCAGCTGCTCTTTGCCGCCCTCATACTGCGAGCTGTGGTGATAGGTGGTGATGGTCGGATAGTCGCCGGCGCCCCCGTCATAATCCGCCCGGTCGAAGTGATAGAGGAGCGAACTCGTGAGCACCGCGTTGTTCGTGAAAGTGTGTGCCCAGGACAGCACCGCGAAGTTGCCCGCCTCACCCTGCTCATCGCCGAATTGCCCGACACAGCCCGGGTCGTCGGCGAGCACTGCCACGGTGCAGTCCGGTATCTGGTAAACGTCCTGCCGCAACTGGGCGACGAGGCTCACGGTGTCTTGCTCGCTCGGCTTGTACTGGAGGTTGGTGAACGTTCCGTACCCGTGCGTCTCATCATGGATCACCTGGGAGACGGGGGTCTGAAGCCCAAGATCACTGCGATTGCCTTCGACGCTCGCATAGTACGCGAAATCGTCCGTATGACTCCCGACGCTGAAGTAGTCATTGGTCTGGCCGAAGTTGCCCCCCGTGACGTCAAGCTCGGCCTGGTTATCGCGGCTGAAGCCGCTCTTCGGGATCACGTTGAAGATGCCGTAGGTGCGGTCACCCTCGTCGGCCAGGTAGCCGCCCCGCTCGATTCCCAAGGTCTCCACGTCCTGAGGATTCAAGACGGGGCCCAAGTTCTCGGCGATGTTGGTGTTCGGAATCTCGACCCCGCCAATCAGCCAATTTGTCTGATGACCGCCGCGCACGTGCAGCATGTCATGCGCCTGGTAGGCCCCGGGAACGTAATCAGTGATCATGGCGAGACTGTTGACGTTGGTTGCTCCCGGGGTGTTCTCGATGTCGTCTCGGCTCACCATCGTGATCGGGGTGACCGAGGCGACCACCGGCAGCCGAGTCGCCGTTACCGTCACCTCGGCGAGTTCCGAGGGAGGAGTCAACACGATGTTCGCGAACGGAAAATATCCCGCCTGCACCGTGACTGGCTGGCTGAGGGAGGTGAAGTCGCGCTGCGAGATGGTCAGCATGTACTGGCCGATCGCCACGTTCGGGAAGTCGAAGCGGCCCGTCGAGTCCGTCTGCCGCTCTGTCAGCGCGTGGCTGGCGGACTCGAGCACCACCTTCGCTCCCGCCACCGGCCGGTCGCTGTTGTCCCGGACGATGCCACTCACGGTGCCATAGGCCGCGGCCCAGCCGCGTGCCGGAAGAAGGAACATAAGAAGCACGAGGACTGCCGCCCCGGAGGGGATCAGATAGGTTCGGGGCCGGCGGCGCACGCGCGCTGCCGGCGTTTTGATGCGATCTACCACGTGAAAACTCCTCGAGCCCGCCTTCTTGGCGAAAGCCCTGCAAAGCACGGACGAGCGCACGCCGGTCGCGGCGCGCGCAAAATTTAGGCTGACAAGCTCAGCCGATGGAGGTCAGATCAGACGAGCCGGGGGTGCTCGGGCCTGTGGGAGATGAACGACGCGAACGGCGACCGCGATCGAGGCGAAGGCGAACGCGCGAAGCTGCTGGGCGGATGAGAAATCGCTCGGCAGCGGCAGGTGAGGGATTGGTCCGGCACTGCAGGCGGTGCCGAAGACGCAATGTTCGCTCTGCGATGGACTTCCGTGGTGGTGCGGTCCCTGCTGGGGGCCGCCATGGGACGTGGAGTGCCCCGGATGTGCGGCCATCGAGTCCGCAGGCATGTCCATGCCCATGGAATCCGCGTGTGCAGGCCCGAGCTGCGTGAGCATGCCGGCGGGCAGGCCGTCCCAGCAGATCTCGATCCAGAACGGTCGATCGCTTGCCGGCATGAACCCCGGCGGAATGAGCACACGCGACGCCAGCGCAGCCAGCATGATGCTGGCCATCAGCGTTCGTCTACTCCACTTGCCGAGGTTCAAACGCATCTCCCAGGGCGTTTTTTAGCGCGGGAATTTTATCAGCAAAAGCGCAAGAGCGTGAGCGCCGACATAGCGTCGTCCCGTGGGCTAGTGGCGGGGCTTCAAATGGCGGTGTGCGCCGCCGCCATGGCTATGAGGTTTGCCCAACTCGACGCTGATCAGATTCAACTGCCCGTGGCGCACGCCGCGCTCGGCGATGATCTGCTCGGCAAACTGCTGCACCTGCTGCACCGCACCTTTCAGCATCACAGTCTCGATGCATTGATCATGATCGAGGTGGGCGTGCATGCTCGAAATGGTCAAATCATGATGCGCGTGCTGAATGGTCGTTAACCGCTCGGACAAGTCGCGCTCGTGGTGATTGAAGACGTAGGAAAGATTCGCGACGCAAGAGCCCTTGGCATCTCGTTGCTCGCGGCTCTGTTGCAGATGGGTTCGCAAAATATCTCGAACGGCTTCACTGCGTGTGGAGTAGCCGCGAGATTTGACGAGCTCGTCGAAGGCCGTTGCAAGGTCTTCATCGAGCGAGATAGTGAAGCGATCCATGGAGTCTCCGAATTGAGCGACTCGAGTCGACGGCCTATTATGGCGAATTCGCCTCGCTTCGAACAAAACTTGTCTTCACACCGCGCTCGTATGTTTCGGCCTCACTCTCTCGAGCTCTGCGATGATGCGCTGTAGGACGTCGAAGTCGACCGGCTTGATCAAATGAGCGTCGAAACCGGCCTCGGTCGCGCGCCGTATGACGCGCCGCTCACTCGTCCTCGTCATCCTCCTCGTCTTCCGCTTCGCCGAAGTCGATCTCCTCGGTCGAGAAAACGATGGTGCCCGAATCGTCTTGCGGCGCCTGCACGATGACAGTCTGCGAGGCGTCTTGCGGCGTACGCACGATCACGGTCTCCGATGTGCCCTGCTCGGAGGGATCCTGCAAGCGGCGCATGATGAGAGTATTCGAGGAGGCTTTGTCCACCGCCGCCCGGACAGGGGGAGGCTGCGGGCCCTGCAATGGCTCCAGGGGCTGCTGCCCACGCAGCTTCTCGTAGGCGGCCGCGGATTCCAAGGGGGCGCTGAAGTAATAGCCCTGACCATAGCGGCAGCCCATGGCCTTGAGCGCCGCGGCGGCGGCCTCGCTGTCGATGATCTCCGCGACGGTGGTCAGATCGAGACTGGACGCAAGCTGAATCATCGCGGCGACCATGCTCATGTTGGACTGAAATACGCCGCGACGATCGACGAATGGACAGTCGATCTTTACGAGGTCGAATGGAAACAATTGCAGATTGCTCAAAGAGGAGTAACCCGTGCCGAAGTCGTCGAGCACCAGCTGAAGTCCCATCCCGTGCAGACGATCGAGGCATTCACGCGCACCGGTGACGTTGCCGAGCGCCATTTCGGTGAGCTCGAACTTGAGATAAGACGGCGGCAAGGTCCGCTGCTTGAGAGCGGCGGCCACGTGATCGCCGAAACCGGGATCGCGCAGCACGGATGGGGAGAGATTGACGCTCAAGTAGAATTTCTGGTTGGCCGGCAGGTGGCGCCGCCACTCCGCGGCCAGACCGGTTACCGTTTGCACGATCCAGCGCGTGATCGGCACCATGAGTCCCGCCTCTTCCGCACTGCGCAGGAAGCGATTCGGCGAGAGGAGTCCCTCGACGGGGTGTTGCCAGCGAAGCAGGGCTTCCGCGCCCACCATCTTGCGCGTGGACAGATCGACGATTGGTTGATAGAGGAGCCGCAGCTCGTGCTTTTGCAAGGCTACGTGCAAATCCGAATCCAGGCTCACGAGGCCTGAGGACCGGCCGCGCATGTGCGGAGCGTAGAGCACCGCCTTGGTCGTCTCGCGACCCTTGGCGACCGTCAACGCGATGTCCGCCTCCCGGATGACGTCCTCAGCTCGCTCTTGACCCGAATCGATGCAAGTCACCCCGAGGGTCGCAGCCACGTTGAGCTGATAACGGCGTAAATGAAACGGCAGGCGCAGCTGCTCCTGAAACCGATTCGCCACCTCGAGCGCCGCATCCGCGGACTCGACGTCCAGGAGCAGGACAGCGAACTGATCACCGCTCCAGCGGGCGAGCGAGCCCTCCAGCGATGAGGTGATTTCCTCGAGCCGACGCGCAACTTGCACCATCAGGTCATCGCCGGCCGTATGGCCGAGCATGTGATTGATAAGAGTGAGGCGAGAAATGTCGACGATGATGACTGCCAGGCGCTGCAGCCGCAGGCGACGGACTTCACGCAATGAGCGGTCGAGCTCGTCCATGAAGTGGCGTCGGTTGGGGAGCCCCGTGAACATGTCGTGATAGCGTGCGTGCTCGAAGCTCTCTTGCAGATCCAGCCGCTTCTGCATCTCCTCGGCGAGCTGTTCACGGCTTGCGTGCAGGCGGCGGCGCGCGGTGCCGAGAGCCGAGCGCGTGCGCTCGAGCGCATGGGTCAAGTCGTGCGTCCCGAAGGCAAAAAGCCATGCGAGAAAAACCAGTATCGCGATTTCGGACTCCAGTAGAGTCGACGGGAACCAGCCGGCGCGCGGCACAACGGCGAGGCGCAGGTAGCTCCCGGCAACCGCGGCGTTTGCGGGTAGCGCGATGCGCGTCGCCACGGTGTCGGCGACCGGCTCAGGGCTCGTGTTCACGAATGTGCGGGGGGACGCGCTGCGCGGCTCGACCTGCGAGATCTCGAAATCGTATCCCGCGGCGCCGAGCCGCGACAGGCGCGCATCCGCGATCAGGGCGTCGAGATCCGTGTAGGCGACGGCGTATGCTGGACCCGAGCCGTCGGCGGGCGTCACCGCGACGCGGGCGGCGATGAGCCACTGGCTCCCCAAGCGCATCGGGCCCAGGATGGCGGCTGCGGGCGCCTGGCGCTCGGCTTGCGCCGATTTCCATTCGTCGGCGATACCCTTGGCAAAAGGCGCGTCGGCGTCGCGCGCCGCGAGCACCCGATCATCGGCGCTCATCAAGAATGCTTGCGCGTCAAGCCTTGTCGGATCGGTGCCCGCGGCCGCGGAGCGGGCGGTCCGGAGGGCGTGATCGAACACGCCTTGCAACGAAATCTCGAGCCGTTTCGCGGAGGCGGCCAGCACCGTGGCGGCCGTGTCTCGGGCGCGGGCGGTGTGCTCCAGGACGCTGAGATAAATGAGGCGTGCGCCGGCGGTGAGCACGACCAGGAGGACCAGCAGCGTGGGTACGGATCGGAAGCTTCGCGCGGAAATTCTCACGCGGCCTAGCCTCCGATATGGAAGATATAAGAGAGCGTCAGGGAGGCGCGCGCGATACCCGACAGATCCAGGTAATCGGCCGCGACGGTCAAGTCGCTGTGCCAGCGAGAAAAGGGCTTCGTCACTCCCAGATATTCCTCGTGCAACTCGCGGGCCGGCACGACGAGTGCACCCTTGTTGACGGAGCTGGTATAGATATTAAAAATCGCCGGCGATGCGGGGCCGAGCGCGGCGCCCGCGAAAAAGGTCATTTTCGCCGCGTAGACGTCGAATCTCACGGCCCCGATGCGCGTGCCGAGATTGCCGCTCACCGAATGCTGATACGAGGCGGTCGTGAGGAGGTGCGGGCCCCACAAATAGGACAGGGCCGCCTTGGGCAGATTACCGTGCGTGGATTCCACGTCCACCCGCTTGTCCTCGAGTTGGGCAGAGAGCTTGTGATCAAAAGTTCCAATGATGCCCGCAGCCTCGATCTCATACCGGAATGGATGCGAGTCGTCGACGCCACCGCCTTCGTGCAGCTCACCGTACACGTTGTACTTCTGATTGTCCGAGCCGAAGCTCTTCGACCCGTTCAACGATCCGAACGTCCACTGCGAGTCGGCGAGGACCTGATGCTCGACGGCTACGCCGACGAGCGACCCGGGGTCGAAATTGTGCAGCCAGCCCAGCGAGCCGCCGCCGCCGCCATTGGTCCCGGTGAGGGTCGAGCCATCGACGCTCACCGCAATTCGATCGTCCGAAGTCGCTCCGTCCGCGAGCGCGCTGCTTTGAACGAAGAGGGCGAGCAACGTCGTCGCGAGCGATATGAGCCGTTCGGATCTCATGGCAACCGTCTCTCGGGCTTGCGCAAGCGCACGGCCTCCTCGGTTGCGCGATCGAGCGGCGCGGCGAGCGCCACCGGAAGCAAGGATACGCTGTACAGGCGCTGCTCCTCGCCGGGGACGGGAATCTCGGTGCTGGTGACCTCGTGGATTCGCGAGCCGACGTCGATGTGCATCTTGCGCCGGCCATCGAGACCCGACTCCCACCAGGGCAATCCGGCGACCGTGTGCGAGAGCAGCTTTTCCGCGCTCGTTCCCGCCGTGAGGTCGCCGAAAAGTTCCGTGGCCTGCTTGTTGAAGGCGCGGACGTTTCCCTCGGCATCGACCACCAGTGCCGCGAACTCCGAGCTGTCCAGCGCGGCTTTCAAGCAGAAGACCTGCGTCACGTCCTCGAGCGTGAGGAGTGCGAGGCGCCGCCGCTTGTGCACCACTTGCAGTACGCTCACTTGCGTCAGGCGCAATTCATCGTCGATGTGCATGGCGATCAAGGAGGGCTCGCTTTTCGCTCCCGCGACCATGTCTTGCACGAGATCGGCAAAGGAAAACCGCGCCACGCTGAAGAGTTCCCGTCCGTCTATGGAGCTCTCGCCGCTCGCCAGAAATTTGAGCGCCCTGTCGCTGCACGCCAGGATGCGCAGCGAATGAGGCTCGACCAGCAACGCCGGCAGCGGCAGACGCTCGATGAGCGTGGACCACAACTCCTGCGCCTGCTCGCTTTCGGAGTGTGCGAGCAGGCTCCCGGTAATCAGACGCTCGAAAATCGTCCCGATGTATTTCGCGGCCAGGGCACAGGCGAGCAGAACGACGGTATAGACTTCGAGCAAGACCACGAGGTAGCTGGTCGGTGCATAAAATCCTGCAAAAGAGCCCTCGGGCGCCGGTCCTTGCCGGCTGAACAGCGCGGCGATCCAGGGACTGACGCCGGGGAGGCCGCTCGCGTAGGAGCGCAGCTCGGGCGACTGGCTCAGCGTCGCGGCGGCGACGGCGACGATGCCGACGGCGGCCATCAGCAACGGGTGCCAGCGCGAGATGAAAATGGAGCCGAGAACCGGCAGCACGAACACGGTCAGGAACACGGGATTCTGCGACCCGCCCACGTGCGTCCAGATCATCGCAAGGGTCACGACCCCGCCGCCGTCGAGCAACGTCAAGGCCCAGCTGCGCCAGCGTCGCGGCGCGCTCGCCGGATGGCCGAGTCCGGTAAAGGCCAGGTGGATCGCACCGAGCGCCAAGAGCCCCCAGCTCGCGGCGCCGATCTGCACGTTGAGGTTACCCGACAGAGCAGGGATGCCGATCGCGATGAGTACGGCGAGTATGCAAAGCAACCAGACGTCGTCGAGCAGATGAACCCGCGGGTTCTCCCACACCGGTAGAGGCAGGAGCTGAGTGCTGGAAGTGTCGCGTCTCATGGCGCGGTCCGCATCGCGGCGGTCTTGACGGGGCTCGACCCGAAGTTGTTGTCCTCGAGATAGGGGTGCGAGGTCACTCTTTCTCCGCTGGGCGGCTGAAAATCATCGACGTGCAGCGCGTACGCGTGGGCACGCAGCACCTGGTTGTGGCTGAGGGTGGGCGAATCGCCTAGCACGTCGATACCGTTGAACTTGGGCTCGATGATGACGTTGCCGACCGCATGGCTCACATTCTTCAAGTCGCCGAGGACGAAGGCGAGCCCGTAGCCACAATTGTTCAAGCGGTTGTTCCGCACCAGCATGTTCGACGATCGGCGCAGCATGATCCCGTACGCCCCTACGCCCTCGATCTCGTTGTTCTCGATCACGGCGCCGCTCGAGCTCTCGCCGACGATACCCATTGCGGCGCCGCCGTTGATCTGGTTGCCGCGCACCACGGCGCCCGCGCCGACGAGGTCGACCGCCGCCTCGTGTGCATTGACGAACTCGTTGCGCTCGATGAGCACGGGAATGTTGCCGGCGACGATCGCGTTGCCGTCCTCGGTGAATTTGTTGTCGCGGATGGTGATCGCGGCGTCTCGCGCATCGGTCGAGCTGCGCACGGCCCACAAACCGGCGTCCTTGTCATCGACAAACTCGTTGCTCGCCACCACGGAATTGCGGCCGGCGGCCGCGAATCGGACCCCCAGCCGGTCCTTGGCGAAGCGATTTCGCTCGAGCAAGGTGTCGCTGGCGTTCTCCGCCACCTCCACGCCGACGTCGCAGGACTGAATCAGCGAGGAGGCCAGATGAAAGTGCACGGCGCGCACCAAAATCGCGATCGCGGGGCAGTTCTGGATAGAGACGCCTTCCACGGATACGTTGGGCCCGGCGATGTCCAGCACCGGACCCGTGCTCAGTGCGCCCGCATTGATCTCTACCCCGGGCGATGTGCCGATCAGCCGCAGGCCGTGCGCGTTCACGAACGGGGGCAGCGAGCTCTGCAAATCGATGCGCGGGACCTCGATCGAGACCGTCGCCGGAGCGGCGGCTCCGGCCGCGAGGTAAATGGCCTCCCGCAAAGTCCCGGGCCCGCGATCCGCGTTGTTCGTCACGTGCATCAGCAGGTTTTGCCCCGCTGCACTCGCTTGCGGCTTGCTCCGATTCGACTGATACCAATGCGCCAGGGCGACGACGCCTCCGAGGATCACGAACACGCCCGCAGCCACCAGTAATCGATTCTTGACGGGCATGTCAGCGGGTCTCCGGGTGCTGCAGCACGAACACGGCGTGCCAGGAACGCTCCACGGCGCGCCGGCCGAAGAGGGCATTGATGGGCAGTGAGGCAGCGCTCGCGAGTAGCAGCGACCCAAACGACGCCGCTCGCGGCAACTTATGCAAGTGTGGCAAAAGGTCTCTTCGGAAAGGGGCCGGATCGACGCCGGTAATTGCCCGAATCTCGAGACCGCAACTGCGCATGAGCTCCAGATACTGCTCGCGAGGACGCGCGACGAAGACGCTGCTGTTGCATTTCTCGACTCCTCGGACCGGCGCGGCCTCGAGGAGCACCATGCGGCCGCCGGGAGCGAGATGTGCCGCCATGGCGGCGAGCGCCGATTGCAACAGCGTGGTATCGAGAATGTGCTGCAGCACCGTCACTCCCAAAACCAGATCGAACTGCTCGCCGAGCTGCAATCGGCTGGCATCGGCCTCGGCGAAGCGGCACGCGAGATCCTCGGCGGCCGCGCGACGCCGGGCCTCGGCGATCATGGTGGGGCTCAAGTCCACGCCCAGCACCGCCGCGCCGCGGCCGGCCAGCAGTCGGCTCCAGCGTCCGACGCCGCACCCCACATCGAGCACTCGGGTGGATCTGCGCACGCGTAGCCACGGAGCGAGCGCCAGACGTTGCTCCCAGTCGATTACGCGGTTGTAGAACTCCGGCATACCGTAGGAACAAACGGCGGCCAGGCCGTCGCGGTCGCCTGCGAAACGCTGCGCGCGGTCTTCCCAGTAGGCGAGCGGACGGTAGTGAGAAGGAGCGGGTACGCCGCGGCCGGTCATGGCGTTAGCCCGGTTGGCCGCGCAGAGATGCTCGGGTCGGTGGGGCTCTCGTAATGGTCCTGATAGATGCGCCGCCGAAACAGCTTGAGCGAGAAGTAATTCACGTAACCCAGGGTCATCGGTATGAGGTGAACCAGGGCATAACCAAGATAGAGGGGAACGATGGGAGCGGCATAGGCCCGCTCAGACTTCGGGACGCTCGTGAAGAGCGCGATGACTCCAAGGGCAAGATAGCCGCTGGCGGCGGCCGCGAAATACTCGGGATTGAGCCCCGGCAGCATCTGGTCGAACAGCAGCGCATCGACGCCGCACGCGAGGCTCAGAACCAGGAGCACTGCGCTCGCCACCTTGAACAGATGCATCGCGATCGACAGCACGCCGAGATACACCAGATAGTGATAGGCCGCAAAGGGCGAGCGCCGGCTGACGCGCAGTACTTCGGGAAAGCGCTCGAAATACGCTTTGATGAGACCGTGGTACCAGCCCACCCGCTGCGAGAACCAGCGCTGCAGCGTCCCGGGACCTTCCGTCCACACGACCAGTCGTCCGTCGTAGTAAATGCGCTCGCCGTGGCCAAGCAGGATGAGCGCGTTCTCGAGATCTTCGGCGTAAACCGACAATGAATGCTCGTCGAGCGCCCGGGCGAGCGCGTCACGGCGGTATATGGATGTGCCGCCGGAAGTGATGCTGAATCCCTTGAGACTGCGCCGTCCCACGCAGAACGAGAGGGCGTACTCAAAGGACTGGAACCGGGCCAGAAATCCGTCTGGCTCGATCATGATGCGCGGGCACGCGGCGGCGGCTTCGGACTGCTGAAAGTCGCTGATGAAGCGGTTCAGGTCGATGCTGCTTCCCGGCGCAGCCAGGCGAATGTCCGGGTCGATCACCAGCACCGTCTCGATGTGCTTGGGCAGGCGCTCGAGCAAGCGGCGAATGGCCCCCGGCTTTTTGCGATTCACTCCATCATCGAAGCAGCGCCATCCGGCTTGAGTCAGGCGCAACACCGTATTGTCGGTCGAGCCATCGCTGATGAGCCACATGCGATCCCGGTAAGGCTTGAACGACGCGAAGAACTCTTCCAGTCGATCCTCCAGATTGAACACGGAGGCGATGATGGCGTAGGGGGCTAATGGGACCAGCAGCCGCGTTTCCGGCGGAACGATGGCATCCAGGTCGATCGATACGTCGGTCAGCGGAGACGCTGCGGCGAATTGACCCACACCCGGGGCGCTGCGGCGGCTCACCCACAGGCGCAAGGCGAGATCGAGCGCGTCCGTATACACGATCAGATTGGCAAGGGCCAAGAGCAGAAGTGAGAGCCCCATCGCACGGGAGTTCACGACCGAGAGCGCGATCCAGCCCGCCAGCAGCGCGCACACCGCGAGCGGCGCGAGCAATGACCCGTTACGGCGTGCGCTCATGTCGCCGCCGCGGCCGAGAGCGCCGCCTCGGGCTGCAGGGCCGGGAGCCGTGCACAGAGCTCGGCACGCACCTCGCTTTCGTCAGCGATGGAGTAGCCGAACTCCGTGAGAATGGGAATGGCGCTCAAGATCCAGAGCAGCGAGCGGACGCGCGAGGGCAGGTGCGCCGCGTGCTTCTCGAGGGATTCGAGCGCCGTCTCGAAGCCATGCTCCATGCGCAAGATCACCTCTCGCACTACGGGATCGACCGGTAGGATCTTCGCCGGTTGCTCCCATGCGATGGCCGTACCGGCTACTTGCCGGCGCGCGTAACGGGTGTGCGGCAAGAGTTCGGGGTCTCGCGCGAAGGCGGCTCCGGAGAACGGAATGACATACGGATACATGCCGATCTCGCAGCCGCGGCGCAGCCATTCATACGCGCCCCGCAGTGTTTCGACGACGTCGTCGAGCGTGGCGCGCGGCGAGCTCAATATCATGTCGAGGAACGGTGTGATTCCCGCGGCGAGCGCCGCGGACAGCATGGGTTCGATGAATCGATGGATGTGCGCCTTGTTGAATTCCTGCAGCACACGCTGCGAGAAGCTCTCGATGCCGAAGCCCAATACGCGAAAGCCGGCGCGCTTCAGCGCGGCGAGACGCTCCTCCGTCATGGCGTCGATGCGGTTGGTGCTGATGAACTGCAGCCGTGCGGGGATCCTGCCGCGGCGCTTGGCCTCGACGATCGCATCGCAGAGCGGCAGCACGCGGCGGTCGCGCGTGAAGGTGAAGATGTCGTCCTGGAAAATGATGGTACGCGTGTGCGGATGCGCCGCGATGATTCTCTCGATCATCGCCATGCACTCGTCCGCCTCGAGGCGCGCGACCGACGCGACGCCGCCTTGTGCCTCGTGCAGGAAATTGGTCGCAGAACAAAATGTGCAATTCATCGGACAGTAATTGAGCGTGCTCAGGCGCACGGAGCGGATCTCGGCCAGATGCGCTTCGCGTGCCGCTTTGCTGGGTAGAGCGCCCACCCGGTAGGCGGCCTCGAGTCGCTGCCAGTAATCGGCGTAGGGCATCTGTTCGTAAGGTGTGCTGAAGATCGCGTCGCGCAGCTCCTCGCGGTTCAGCGCCGGCTGTGGAATCGTCGCGAGCTCACCGCTCGAGTTGCGCTGCGCCGTACCCCGTATGCCGGAGAGCGGCTGCCCCGACCGCAATCGAGCGGCGAGCTCGAGCAGCGGCTTTTCGCCTTCGCCGAGAACCACCAGATCGAATGGCCCGAGCTCGAACATCAACTGCGGCCGGAAAGTGGCCTCCATACCGCCGGCAAGGATCAATGCCTGCGGTACCGTGCGCCGCGCAAGGTGAGCGAGCTCGAGATCAAACCGCAGGGTCATCCCTGTCGTCGAGCAGCCTACGACGTCCCATGCGCCGTTCGATAGCTCACGTTGAAGTGCCCGCTGTGGGGACTCACGACAGCAGTTCGGATCGAACACCTTCGCGCGTATGCCCGCCGAGAGAAGCACTCCGGCGAGCCGCCACACGCCGAGCGGCGGCGCCAGAAAGGTGTACTCCCCGCAGTGCGGGTCATAGGGTCCGATCAAGAGGATCGCGGGGGCGATTCCGATACTCATTCCTCGCCTCCCAGCGGTTTTAGTTCTCGTGCGTCATGCACAATGGTGTTCGCTACGTTGCAGCAGCCGGCGGGGATCGATTTATCAGTGTAGGGCCGCTTCGACTTGTAGGATACCGCCGACTATGGGGCGCGGCTACAATTGCACGACAAAGCCGGGCGGGGGATTATGTTCAAGCGCGTATTGCTTTGCTACGACGGATCGCAGGCGGGACGCCGGGCGCTTAGGCGGGGCGCGGAGCTCGCCATTCTTCTCGGCGCGCAAGTCCACGTGCTCTCCATCATTCCCACCGGTATAGCCGATGCCGCCGTCATTGCCGGAGCCGCCGGACATGCCTGCATGGTGGAAGAGACCGGCGGCTACCGCAAACTCCTGGACGAGTCGCTCGAGTGGCTGAAGGCGCGCGGGGTCGTCGCCCAAGGCTATTTGGCGACTGGCGACACCCTCGATCAAATCGTCGCGTATGCCAAACGGCTGGCGATCGATCTCATCGTGCTCGGCCACTATCCGCAGCCCGCCGGCGGCTTCTGGTGGACGAGTGCGCGTCAGCGCGCCTCGTTGACCGAGCGGGTCGGTTGCTGCGTCTTTGTGGCCGTGAGTGCCGAGAAGGAGGCATGACCGCCGCTCAGGGCAACACGGCGTCGCCGAGGTGGCGCCAGGGGATGACGCGCTGGCGCTGCTCACCCAGCTTTTCGATGCCGAGGTGCATCACATCGCCCTCCTTCAGGAAAATGGGCTTCGGCTTCTGGCCGAGCCCCACGCCCGCAGGCGTTCCGGTCGCCAGCAGATCGCCGGGATAAAGCGTGATGAACTCGCTCACGTAGGCGATCAACTGCTGCAGCGTGAAGATCATGTTCGACGTGTTGCCGGTCTGCATCCGCCGTCCATTGAGATTCAAGAACATGCCGAGCTGCTGCGGATCGCCCACCTCGTCGGGAGTGACCAGCCACGGCCCGACGGGCCCAAAGGTGTCGCAGCCCTTGCCCTTATCCCATTGAGTGCCTCGCTCCATCTGAAAGGCGCGTTCTGACACGTCGTTGACGAGCACATAGCCCGCCGCCGATGCAAGCGCATCGTCCTCGCCCACGTAGCGCGTAGTTCGGCCGATGATGACGCCGAGTTCCACTTCCCAGTCGCCTTTGCGCGCATCGCGCGGGAGCATGACGTCGTCGTTGGGACCGCTCAGGCAGCTGATCGCCTTGGTGAACAGCGGCGGCTCCTTCGGCACCGGCAGATCGGCCTCCCGGGCGTGGTCTGCGTAGTTGAGACCAATGGCGATGAACTTGCCGATGTTCTTGACCGGGATGCCGAGTCGCGGCGAACCCGCCACCCGGGGCAGTACCCCAGGGTCGAGAGCGGTCAGCTTGGCGAGGCCGGCGGACGTGACCGTTTCGGCGGTGAGGTCGCTGACATACCCGGACAGATCCCGAATCGAGCCATCCGCGTCCAGACACCCCGGTTTTTCCGCCCCGCGAGGGCCGTAGCGCAGCAGTTTCATGGGCGGATTCTATGCATCCCCCGCCCATCCGGCCACCGGGCCCTGATTGAGAAAACCTTGAGCGATCCTTGAGCGGAGCGAAAGGACTTCGCGGGCACGCCTCGCGCACCGTGACCTCACCGCGGCGTTCCGCGGCGCAAGTAGTTCCCCAATTAACTCAAAGGAATCGACCATGAACCTCATATTGCGAAAGAGACTGTACACGGGATTGAGCTGTCTGCTCGGGACCTTGGCCGCGAGCGGAGCGATGTCCTCGTCCGCGCGGGCCTATGACGAGGCGACCCCGATGTCCAAGGTCGTCCGTTTTGGCGATCTCGACATCACCAAGCTTGCCGGAGCCGAGGTGCTATATCGGCGCATCCAGGCCGCCGCCCAGCAGGTCTGCGATCCGCCGCTGTCGCGGACGTTGGCAACGGCTCGGGCGCAGCAAGCCTGCACCCAGGCCGCTATCGACAGCGCCGTGAGGCGGGTGAACTCGGAACAGCTGACCGCACTGCGGTTCGGCAGTCCTCTGCTCATGGCTCGAAAGTGAGGAGGTACATCTCATGAAGACGGTACACAGCTCAACTCGATGGACCGATATGGCGGGCGGCTTGGTGATGGCCGCTACGAGGGTCGGGGCCTTCCTGGTCCTGCTGGCGCTCGGCGCCCACCTGGCTCGAGCGGGGGAGAGCGCGAAGCCGAACGGTCCCACCGCCCAAACCGCCGTGGTGTCGATGGCGGATCTTGACCTCACGACTGAAGCGGGGATGCGAGTCGCCCGCGAGCGCTTACACGCCACGGCCCGGCGCCTATGCCGGCGTGTGGTCGATCCTTGGGCGCTCTCGCATCAGCCGGACTACGTCGCCTGCGTCGATGCCGCGTTGGCGTCCGCGCTCGGTCAGCTGCCCTCACCGGCCGTCGCCGCGAACTCGACGGCGCACTGAGGCGACACCGGCGGGCGATCCCCGCGGCGCTCGACTCGAGGCGGCTTACAGCCTACGCGCTGTAAGCCGCCGCTTTTTTATGGCCTATACTGCCCTCGAGGAGGCCCGTCGAGATGCCCGCCGCCAACCCGGACAGCTGCCTGTGGATCGGCGAGTGGCTCGTAAATCCGGCTCTCGACACCATTTCACGCGGCGCGGAAACTCATAAGCTCGAGCCGCGCACCATGCGGCTGCTCGTGTGTCTTGCGCAGGCGGAAGGACACAGCGTCAGTGTCGACCGCCTGCTCACCGAAGTGTGGACCGGCGTGGTCGTCGGTTCGGCCTCCGTGTACCAGACGGTCTCGCAGCTGCGTAAGCTTCTGGGCGACGTCGATTCGCCGCCGCGCTACATCGCGACTCTGCCTCGCAAGGGATATCGGCTGGTGGCGACTGTGCGGCCTGCTGAGGCTAGGCAACCCGTATCGCCGGCGTCCGCAGGTGCCGCTGCTTCGAAAAGGACGCGGACTTGGGTTTTCTGGGCGGCCGGCTTCGCGGTCTGCTCCACGGTCGCGCTGGTCATCTGGAGCTCCAAGCTGCCCATCGGTGCGCCTGCCGGCTTCACCGCGAATTCGATCGCCGTGCTGCCCTTCGTCGACATGACGGCGGACAAGTCGGATCAGTCCTTCTGCGACGGCCTCACGGAGGAGCTCTCCAACTGGTTGTCGCAGATTCCGACTTTGCGCGTCGTGGCTAGAACTTCTGCGTTTGCCTTCCAAGGGCGCAACGAGGATGTGCGCCAGATCGGCAAGGCGCTCGACACTACTCATCTTCTCGAGGGCTCTGTCCGGCACTACGATGATCATGTGCGTGTCACCGTGCAGCTCATCGATGCGCATGATGGTTTCCATGAGTGGTCGTCGAGCTTCGATCGAACCACCAGCGACACGATCGCCCTGCAGGACGACATCTCGCGTGCGGTCGCCGAGACGCTGAAGATACGGCTCACGGCCGAGGCGCAGCGCGAATTCGCCGCGCGACGGACCGCCGATCCGGACGCGTATCGGCAGTACCTGCTTGCCCGTCATCTCGATCAGCAAGCCACCCCTGAATCCACCGACGAGGCGGCCGAGCTGTATTCCCAGGTTCTGAAGGCCGATCCTCACTTTGTCTCGGCCTACGTGCGGCTGGCGCGCGCGCGTTTGAACCAGAGCTATTACCGCTCGACTCCCGCGTCGGAGCTGACGGCGAGCGTGGAGCCGCTCATTGCCGGCGCGCTGCGCATCGACGATCGGTATGCGGACGCTTATGCAGTGCGCGGAGCATTGCGCGCCGCCCAATCCCGCGACTCCGAAGCGGTAACCGACTTGCGCCGCGCCATCGCGCTCGATCCGAGCAACATGAGCGCGTACGCCGAGCTCGGTCGTATTCAGCTCATCGACGGTCGTCCCCACGAAGCCCTCGAGAGCTACGAGCACGCGGTCTCCCTCGACCCGTTGAACGGCGTCCTGCAGAACCAGCGCTGCATGGCACTCAACGATCTGGCTCGCTATGACGAGTCGCTCGAGGCTTGCGAGCGGGCGCGGAGCCTTTTGCCGCATTCGGCTCTGGCCTTCGATTCGCTCTCCTGGCTGGCCGAGTCTCGCGGCTCGATCGACGAGGCGCTGCGTTGGAACTCGGCCGCAATCAAGGCCGAGCCGCATCCCGAGTTCGATCTGTACTGGACGCGTGCGACCCTATATCTCGTGCTCGGTCTCGCGGCGCCGGCGCGCCAGGCGCTCGAGGCAGGACACAGTTCCACGCAGCAGCTCGACTCGGCAGCGCTCGTGCGGACGGTTTTTTGCGAGGGGGGCACGGAGGCATTGCGGCGTTACGTGAGCTCCGTGTCGCTCGACCAGAGCACCGAGTCAGTTGCACTCATGGAAGCGGCCTATGCGCATCTTCTCCTCGGCGAAGCCACGCAAGTCAAGCAGCTCATAGCGCGGGCCTTGGCGGCGCCCGACCTACTTACCGGAACTGCAGACAGCCCCTGGTATGCCCGAGGGGCTCGGAACACGGGAACCTCCTACCGGGTCGATCTCGCGGCGGCCGAGCTGTCACTTGGCGAGCGGGCCGAGGCAGAGCGGGAGCTCGACATCGTGCTCGCGATGCTCAACCGCATGATCGCCGCGGGGGTGGAGCGCTACTCGCCTTACGAGCTGCGCGCGAAAGTCCATGCCTTGAAAGGTGAAGGCGACGATGCAATGCACGACCTCAACCAGGCGGCCGCACTCGGATGGCGCCGCACCTGGTGGGCGAGGCACGAGCCGTATTTCGCCGTGCTCGAGTCCCGCAGCGATTACCAGACATTGCTCGCGCGCGTCGCGGCCTCCAACGAGAGGCTCATCGAAAAAGTCTCTACGGAGTGAGACCCAGTACGAACGCCGGGAAATCCAGGAAGCGGCCGACGTCGCCCGGATGCGGGCCAGCGCCTTGACCGCCGCCGGTGTCCGGATTGGTGCCACCGCTGTAGCCTCCACCACCGCCGCTCGAGGGGTGTGGACCGGCGCCCTGGCCGCCGCCGGTCGCGGCCCAGCCGGGTTGATGCCAGTTGCGCCCTGCTTGTAGAGGGAACGCCTCCAGGATCTGCAGGCCGAAAGTGAAGATCAGCTGGCGGTACAGCGCTTGATATTCCGCCAGGCTGTAACCGCTGGGGGCGTCTTTCAAGAGAGCGGAGAGTTTTTGCGCGAAAGCATCTTGCTGCGTCATTGACTTTCTCCCGTGACGATTGCTGGTCTTGCGCCGGTGCTTGGCCGCCGACGTTCTCGGCTCTAGTGTATGTCAGTCGCTGTATGTCAGTCGCGCCGCCGAAGGTGCAGCGCACACCTCGTGTACCATGGCAACGCATTCGGGCCCGGATCGGCCCACGGCGGGGAGCCGACATGAGGCAAAAGAGTGTGTCACGCGCGGCGGCTATCGGGTCGGCGCTGCTGCTCTGCGGAATGCTCGCGGGATGCACCGCCCAGCATTATCATCCCGCGCCGATCGTTGCCGATCGCGCTGCCATGGCATTCGAGGCGCGCCGGCTAAGCGATCCAGGGTTGCGCGCTTTCGCGGAACAGATTCTCGGCCCCTCCGCGTGGCCGCCGGCCTTCTGGGACTATCGAACCCTGTCGCTCGCCGCCCTGTACTTCAATCCGACCCTCGATGCAGCGCGAGCGCGAATTGCCGAATCGCAGGCGCAGCTCCTCACCGCCGGCGCGCGCCCCAACCCCAACCTCGCGCTCACTCCGGGAATTCCGAGTCCGTATTTGCTGACGCTCGACCTGTCCTTTCCCATCGAGACCGCGGGCAAGCGCGGCTATCGCCTGCAAGCAGCTCGAAGCTTGGATCTGGCTGCGCGGCTCGAGCTGGCGCAGGCCGCCTGGACGGTGCGCAGCTCCGTGCGAGCCGCGCTGGTGGACCACCTGCTGGCATCGCGAATGCTGGAGCAATTGCGCGCCGAGGCGGATCTGCGCACCGAGGAGGTGCGGCTGCTCGAGGCGGCGGCCTCCGCGGGCGAGATCCCGCGACAGGAAGTCGCAACGGCCGAGCTCGAGCTCTCGCGAGCGCACACGGCCGTGGCCGATGCCGTCGCGCAGTCGGTCGAATCCAAGGCCGCGCTCGCGGCCGCAATCGGCATCCCCGTCGCTGCGCTCGAGGAAGTGCGGATCGCTTGGCCCGAATGGGAATCGCCGCCGGGCGCTGCGACCCTGCCGCGCGATGAAATCGAGCGCGATGCCGTGTTGAATCGCCTCGACGTGCGCGCCGCTCTCGCACAATACGCGGCAGCCGAATCGAGCTTGCAGCTCGAGATCGCCAAGCAATACCCGGACATCGATATTGGCCCGGGCTATACCTACGAGGAGAAGCGCAGCTACTTCACCGTCGGATTGGCCGCGACGATTCCTCTTTTCGATCGTAACCAAGGCCCGATCGCCGAGGCCGAGGCGCGCCGCCGGCAAGCGGAGGTGCAATTCGTGCAGACGCAGACCGCGGTGATATCGAGAAGCGCGCGGGCGCTCGCGCTGTACGACGCCGCGTTGGAAAGATTCGCGGAGGCGGGCCGCTTCGCCGACGTGCAAAGCCGCAGGGGCGAGGCGACGCGCAAATCCGTGCATGCGGGCGAGGAGGGCCGTCTCGATCTCGACGATGCCGAGATCGAGAGTTTCGTCGCCGCGCGCGCTCGACTGGAGGCGCTCGCCCAAGTGCAGCGAGCGCTCGGCGATCTCGAAGAAGCCGTCGAGAGACCTCTTGCCGCGGGGGATGCGCTGCCGCAGTCGGGCAACCCGCTCAGCGCAATGCCTCGTTCACGCCCTTGACCACGCCTGCATCCTTGGCCGCATAGCCGGCCAGCTGCGCGATCGCCGCGCCGAACTCGGGGCTGCGCAGTATCTCGAGGAGCCGCAGCACGGGCGGCTCCTCGACGATGTGCTTGCCGCACACCAGCACATAGTCCTCGGTGATCAGCCGGATGAAATCGAGGTCGAACTGCCGTGCTGCGGCCTCGACTCCGAAGCTCACGTCGGCCATTCCGCTCGCGACGTATGCAGCCACTGCGGCGTGGGTGAATTCGATGCGCTCGAAGCCGTCAATCTTCTTCTCGTCGAGGCGGTGCAGGGCGAGCAACCGATCGAACAGGCTGCGAGTGCCCGACTCGGGGTCGCGATTGACGAAGCGCACGGCGGGGTCGACGAGGCGCTCGATCGAGGTGATACCGAGCGGGTTGCCGCGTCTCACCATGAGCCCCATTTCGCGTGTCACGAAGCCGATGATCCGATGGTCCGCCGGCGTGAGCCATTGCTTGATCGCCGCCGCCGCCTTCTTGCGCAGCTCGCCCTGAGGGAGATGCACGCCGGCGATCTCGCACGCCCCGCGCGCAAGGGAAACCAGCGAATTCTGGTTGCTCACGTAGCGCAGGTCGATACCCAGCTGGGGCTCGCGGTCGAGCAATTCGCGCAGCTTCGAGATCGCAAATCCATGACTTGCATGGAAACGCACCCCCTTGTTCCGTTGCGGCAAGACCTCGTTGATCTCGATCTCGAGCTCCTGCGCGAGATTTTGCAGCTGCGGGCGCAGCCGCGCCCGCAGCCGCTGGCCCGCCCACACGAGCTTCTCACCGAGCGCGGTGAGGCGCGTGCCGCGCCCCTGCTCGCGCTCGACGAGGGGAGCGTCGAAGAACGCCGCCCATTTCTCGATGAGGTTCCAGCAATGCCGATATGACATGTCCGCGCGCTGCGCGGCACGCGTGATCTTGCCCGTGGACCGGATCTCGTTCAGGAAGTCGAGCATCACGAGCATCGACTGGTCGTCACGATGGAAGCGCCACACGGGCTCGATCTCGATGCGGATCTTTCCCGTCTCGCTATTCTCGGTGCGCGGCATGGAGCTCGGGTGCGCTCGTTTGGAGTTGTGTCTGAATAATGCCACATATACGGTAGAGCGCGCGCAGCTGCCCCCTGAAATTTTTTCAAATTTGGCAGGCCGGTTGCCGGTCGATAACATAGGGCCGCTCCCCCGCGACGAGACGAGGTGTGCGATGACGTCAGGCAATGCGGCGCTTCACCCGGCGTGGGGCGCACTCGAGGCGCACCAGGTCGCGATTGCCGACCGGCATCTGCGCGAGCTCTTCGCTCAAGACCCAGGACGCGGCGAGCGCTTCGCCCTGGAAGCCGTGGGCATCTATTTCGACTACTCCAAAAATCGTATCACCGATGAGACGCTGCGGCTGCTGGTGCGCCTCGCGGAGGAGTCGGATCTCTCCGGGCGCATCGCTGCCATGTTCGGCGGGCAGCCGATCAATGTCTCGGAGAACCGGGCGGTTATGCATGTGGCATTGCGTGCGCCGCGCGGCGAGACGCTCATGGTCGGCGGCGTGAACGTGGTGCCCGAAGTGCACGCCGTGCTCGATAAGATGACCGCGTTCGCGGATCGCTTGCGCAGCGGTGCCTGGACGGGCCACACCGGCAAGCGTATTCGCAACGTCGTGAACGTCGGCATCGGCGGCTCCGACCTCGGGCCCGTCATGGCCTACGAGGCGCTCAGAGCCTACAGCGACCGCAGCATGATGTTCCGCTTCGTCTCGAACGTCGATGGCACCGACATCACGGAGGCGCTGCGGGACCTGGACGCCGCCGAGACCCTCTTCATCATCTCGTCGAAAACCTTCAGCACGCTCGAGACGATGACGAACGCACACTCGGCGCGCGCGTGGCTGGTGCAAGGCTTGGGCGGCGACGAGAAGTCCGTGGCGCGCCATTTCGTGGCCGTGTCCACCAACGCGCAGGAAGTTGCGAAGTTCGGTATCGACACACAGAACATGTTCGGATTCTGGGACTGGGTGGGCGGACGCTACTCGATGGACTCGGCCATCGGCCTCTCGACCATGATTGCGATCGGGCCGACGGCTTTTCGCGAGATGCTGAGCGGCTTTCACGAAATGGATGAGCATTTTCGCACCGCCCCCTTCGCTCGCAACTTGCCCGTGCTTCTGGGGCTTCTCGGTGTCTGGTATACGAACTTCTTCGGCGCGCAGACCGTCGCCGTTCTGCCTTACGATCAGTACCTCAAGCGCTTCCCCGCCTATCTCCAGCAACTCACCATGGAGAGCAACGGTAAGCACGTGACGCTCGACGGGCAGCGCGTGCCCTACGACACGGGCCCCATCTACTGGGGCGAGCCGGGCACCAATGGACAGCATTCCTTCTATCAGCTGATTCATCAGGGCACGCGGCTCATCCCTTGCGATTTCATCGCTTTCGCTCGCTCGCTCAATCCGCTCGGCGAGCATCACGATCTGTTGCTCGCGAACGTGCTCGCACAGGGCGAAGCGCTCGCATTCGGCAAGACCGCGCAAGAAGTCAAGGAGGAGGGCTCGCCCGACTGGCTCGTTCCGCACCGAATTTTCGAGGGTAACCGCCCCTCGAATACGCTGCTGCTCGAGCGCCTCACGCCGGCGGCGCTCGGCAAGCTGGTGGCCCTGTACGAGCACAGCGTATTCACTCAGGGCACGATCTGGAACATCGATTCGTTCGATCAATGGGGCGTAGAGCTCGGCAAGATGCTTGCAAAACGCATCGTGCCGGAGCTGCGCGGCGATGCCGCGACATCGAGCGCGCACGACAGCTCGACCCGTACGCTCCTGAAGCGCATCGCGAGCTTGCGCGCACACGCTTGAGCCTCGCCATCCACACACGGAGTCGCACATGCAGCTGGGAATGATTGGGCTGGGAAGAATGGGGTCGAACATGGTGCGGCGATTGCTGCGCGCCGGACATGAATGCGTGGTTTTCGACCATGCCCCGGCCGCGGTGCAGGCCCTTGCGAAGGAGAAAGCGACCGGCGTCGGCTCGGCTGCCGAGCTCGTACGCGGCCTTGCGAAGCCGCGCGCCGTCTGGCTCATGGTTCCCGCGGGCGCGGTCGACGACACGATCGCGGGCCTCGAGCCGTATCTGGAGAAGGGCGACACTTTGATCGACGGCGGCAATTCGTATTACGTCGACGATATCCGCCGCGCGAAAACCCTGGAGGCCCGCGGCATTCACTATGTCGATGTGGGTACCAGCGGCGGAGTGTATGGGCTCGAGCGCGGGTATTGCATGATGATCGGCGGTCGTGACGAGGCGGTCGCGCGGCTCGATCCGATATTCGCGGCGCTGGCGCCGGGCATGGGCTCGATCGAGCCTACCCCCGGGCGCGACAAGGCCAAGAAGAGCACGGCCGAGCAAGGCTACCTGCACTGCGGGCAGAGCGGCGCCGGCCACTTCGTGAAGATGGTTCACAACGGCATCGAGTACGGAATCATGGCCGCCTATGCGGAAGGGCTCGATGTGCTGCGCGCCGCAAACGTCGGCAAGCAAACGCACGAGGTGGACGCG
>Ga0187890_10000117_pt1 | contig 53715 bp, 46 predicted proteins | sample June2016WEW_21_1_FD_133005 | JGI IMG/M metagenome (GOLD analysis project Ga0187890, IMG submission 133005) | Peatland microbial communities from SPRUCE experiment site at the Marcell Experimental Forest, Minnesota, USA - June2016WEW_21_10 | ecosystem: Environmental > Terrestrial > Soil >... | reverse complement strand
GACATGTTGCCGCAGTTGGCGCCGTAATCGACGGTAGCCCGGTCCACGCCCACCTGGGCGAAGGTATAGTCCACGTCCGCATCGAGGCGGGTGGGCGGCCCGATCACGCAGACCTTCGACAGCGATGAGATCCCGCCCCCCATCCCGTCCAGCTGGCGCCCGTGAGGATCGGGGCTTCCGAGGGCGGCCAGGAAAATCGGTGCCCAGTCCTTCGGGTCGACTGGCAGATCCCGGCGATGAAACAGAAGCGCCTTCGAGGTACCGCCACGGGCGAACACCGCAGGGAGCTTGCGCAAAGACACGCTCAGGCGGCCGCGACCTTGGGGCGCGCGAACTCTGAAGCGCTCTTTCCGGCCTGTCGGCCGAAGACCGCGCCCGACATGAGGCCTGCGCCGCCCAGATAATTGCCGTAAAAGATGCCACCGACGAGCTCTCCGGCGGCAAACAGTCCGGGGATACGCTCGCCGCCGGTGTCCAGCACGGCGGCGCTGCGATCGATGCGCAGGCCGCCGAAGGTGAAGGTGATGCCGCAGGTCACCATGAATCCCGTGAACGGCGGCTGGTCGATGGGCAATGCCCAGTTCGATTTGGGCGGATCGATGCCCACCGTCTTCACGCCATCGAGAACCGACGGATTGTACGAACCCGGCCGGCACGCCGCATTGAACGCATGGACCGTGTGCTTGAGTCCCTGCGGGTCGATGTCGAGACCTCCGGCGAGCTCCTCGAGGGAGTCGGCCGTGAACTTGCTGACCTGCTTGATCCGATACTCATCGCGCACCATGCCGATGGTCTTCGCGTCGAAGATCTGGACGGCGGTTCGCCGCGGCTGCTTCATCACTTCGCGGCCGTACTTGGCGTAAGTGTGGTTGCGATAGTCGGCACCCTCGTCTATGAAGCGCTCGCCTTTCAGATTGACGACGATGCCAATGGGATAAGAGTGCTTCTGGAAGTTGTCGAGCACCACGCGATCGCCGAACGGCGGCGCGCTGATGTCCCATTGCACGGCATGGCAGGTTGACCAGCCGCCGAAAGGCTGCGCGCCGATGTCGAGCGCCGCGCGAATGCCGCCGCCGGTATTGTGCCGGGTGCCGCGCACGCGGCACAGCTCCCAGCCTGGGCCGAGATAACGGGTGCGCATCTCCGGATTGGCCTCGAAGCCGCCACAAGCCAGCACCACCGCCTTGGCGGAGATCTCCTCATAACCATGCGGGCCTTTGACGCGCGCACCGGTGACGTTTCCTTTCTGATCTTGTCTGAGCTCGCGCAGCTCGGTGCCATAGCGGATCTCGATGCCGAGCCTCTCGGTCCGCTTGATCAAAGCCTCCACCAGCCCGAAGCCGCCGCCCACCGCCTCGATGTTCACCCCACCGTAAAAGTGGTGCTTGCCTTCCACCTTGTAGGACTGACGGCCGAACATGGGGATGAAGCGCACGCCATAGGAGCGCATCCATACGATCGTCTCGCGCGATCGACCGATCAACATCTCCGCGAGCTGCTCATCACTCTCATCCTCGGTCACGCGCATTAGATCCTCCATGTACTGCTCCTTGGAGAGCTTGGGCATGACGATCTGATTGACTTCGGCCTCCGAGAGGTCCGTGAGTACATCCTTGCGTAGATCATCGACGCCGTCGTGGACGAAGCGAAAGCCGCCGGCCGTGAAGAGTGAGTTGCCTCCGCGCTCATCGAGCGGCGCCTTCTCCAGCACGAGCACCCGTGCGCCGCCCTCGTGCGCCGAGAGCGCCGCGCACAGCGCGGCATTGCCCGCTCCCACTACCATCACGTCGTACTTTTGGGTCTCGGCCATCAACTCACTCCCCTATCATTCATAGATCAGAGCCGGCGAAGAGCTTCTGCATCCTCACCTTCTGTGCATTTCGAATATGGGTGCGCAGCGCCTCCTCGGCCGCATTTGCGTCGCGTGCACGAATGGCGGCCACCACGGCACGATGCTCGCCGAGGGTTTCCGTGGCCCGTTCCGGGCTGTCGAGCGTGGTGCGGCCCAGGAGGAACAATGCGTCGTGCAACACCGTCACCATGTTCAGGAGATAGCGGTTGTGGCTGCATCGATAGAGCGTCTCGTGGAACCGCCGATTGCTCGCGGTAAGAGCCGCTTCGTCGCCGAGCGCCGCCTCGTATTGCTGACAGAGATCTGAAAGGATGGAGATCTCCACGTCGGAGGCATGCTGGGCGGCGAGGCGCGCAGCCGTGCCTTCGAGAACCTCACGCATGTAATAGAGCTCCGTCACCATGCTGTAATCGAGCTCCGCCACGACGACGCCGCGTATCGCGTCATGCGCCACCAGACCCTCGGCCTGCAGTCGGCTCAATGCCTCTCGTATCGGAGTTCTGCTCAAGCCGATCTGCTTGGCAAGATCGATCTCGCGCAGGCGTTCGCCCGATCTGAGTTGACCGCCCTGGATCGCGCTTCTGATGTGCTGGTAGGCTACCTCGCCTCGCGGGAGGCGCTCCGCATCGAGCGATGAGGTTTGCTTGCGCTTCACCGGCGATACACGCGCGCTGCAGTGTCGTGGAAGGGCATGGCTTTAGGTCTGCGTCGTCTGCCACTCGATGAGGCGACGCATACCTTCCTCGATGCTCACGCGCGGTTCCCAGCCGAGCTCGCGGGCCGCCTTCTCACGACTGAACCCGAGGCGCGTCCCTGCCGCCGAACGCACGGCCCGACGGTCTTCACGATAACTTGGTTTCAAGTCCTGCCGCCCGCACAACTCCAGTGCGATCTCGGCGATGCGAGTCGCCGTCGTATCCACGCCGGTGGCCACATTCAATGCTTGACCGTGCGCGGCGCTTTGCATCGCCAACACGCATGCGCGCGCGACGTCGGTCACGTAGACGTAGTCATGCACCTCGCTGCCGTCGCCTTCGATGACGGGCGCCGCGCCGCGCCTCACCTGGTCGCAGACCTGCGCGACGAAGACGGCGTTGACGGCGCGTGCATGCTGGCGCTCGCCATAAACCGACGCAAAGCGCAGCGCGTTGAATTCGAGTCCGAAGTTTCGTGCGTAGCGGGCGCACAAGCCCTCCCCCAGGAGCTTGCTCGCGCCATACAGGAGCGACGGAGGCTGGAGTCCCGCGCTCACGTACCCCGTTTCCTCCCTGATCGGATGATCGGCAGCCGAGCCGTAGACGGCGACCGAGGATGAGAACACCACGCGACGAACGCGATTGAAGCGGCATGCCTCGAGGGTGTTCACCATTCCGACCGTGTTGACCGACACGCCGGCGAACGGATCCTGTGCCATCGGCAGCGTCAAGTAGCCGGCGAGCGCGAATACTCCGTCGGCGCCCGTCGTCGCCTCCAAGAGATCCGGCAAACGTAGGACATCCCCTCGAATGCGCCGAACACGCGGCTCGTGGTCGAGGTGCGCGATCGTAGACGGCGTACCCAACGCGTAATTGTCCAGGAGGCGGACCTCTTCTGCCCCCTGGGCGAGCAATTCATCGGCAATGTGAGAGCCGATGAGGCTCGCACCGCCGGTGATCACATAGACACCTGTGGCCAGATCGATCTCCTTGTGCGCGCCCGCCGTCGCCTAAGCCGGACGACGCCCCCGTCGGTGCGACAGCTACACTGTATACAGTGGCATACGGAAGTTCAAGAAGCTTTGGCGCCGGGTCCCCGGGCCCCACTCACACAAGCGTCAGGCGCTTTCCTGCGAGATCCAGTGGACGAGCCGCTGCAGCGGGAACATGGCATCGTGCGGCGACCCACCCACATGCTTCGCTGCCGACCCCAGCCGAACGACGCGCTGTGCACCGGCATTGGCCAGCCGGTCGCGCAACCTCACTTTGGTCTCCTCGGGATAAATGCCGATGGTCTGCGTCGCAACGTTCACATGGCGGATGGCATCGTCGAGCGCCTTCACGTGCACGACATTGGCGGTCTTCCCGGAGGGATGAAATCCCACCGGCTCCTGGGTCAGGATGACCATGCCGCGTCCGTCGAACCGGCCCCAGACCTTGGCCTCGTCCTCCATCAACTGAAGCATTTCCACCTCCTCGCGCACTTCCGCGGGCGGGAGCGGTGCGACGGCCGAGGCCATGAGGCGGTCGACGCCCAGGCGCTCCTGGAGTTTCGCACAGAATTTCTCGACACCGGCCCGCTCGCCTTCCACGAAGAGAATGCGGCTCGCGAGGCAGGCTTCTTGATTGAAGGGAGTCACATCCTCCGCGGCGGCTTCGGCTACCTGCGCGATCGCCTCGTCGGATTGGAACGCCTCGGGTCCGATCATGGAGATCGAGGTCTTCGGATCGAAGGAGACCAGTTGCAGGCCGGGGCTCAAGTATCGGATCACGTTATCGATCGCGGACCCGCCGCCCCAGGCGACGATGCGGCTGAAATATTGCGGCCGATAAAGTGTGCGCTCGATGCGCTCATCTCCGCCGCGCCAGTAGACCGCCGACATCGATTTCACGACCGGGTGTTCCGGATCGACGTCCGCCATGGTCCGGAGCACCGCGACGCAGGAGAAGGGATCGCTCGAGGGCATTTTGAAGACGTTGATCGCCTTCAACATCGCGCCCTGAGCGATCGACGACACGCAGCCTGCGGGTGAGTTGCCCGCGAGCATGTGGATCATCCGCGGCGGAAAGGCGCGTATCGCTCCGCTTTGCCCGTGCGCGTCGGTTCGCTCCACCCATTCGTCGAGACAGCGCAAATCATGAAAGTTCGCATTCAAGCTCGCCATCAGCACATCGCGAGTCAAGAAATGCCGCGCGCGACGGAAAAGATTCTCAATGATCCGTCGGGGCAACGGGTTTGTGGCCGCCACGAATTCCAGCGATTCCTGAAGATACACGTTGCGGTCAGGGTCCAGCCGCTCGCCCACTTCGACGAGAAAGTCGATGATGTGCGACAGCTTCATGTCGAACAGCGGCGGCATTTCGGAGCGCGGCGTGATGAGCGCGTCGAGATCGATGGCCGGTGTCGTGAAATCGACGCCGAGATCGCGCGAGGTGTGGCGTACGGCATCGCCGCACACGAGCTTGCCGCGGATGAAGTGATTGACTTGGATCGTCTGCGATTTGGCCTTGCGGCCGATCGCCGCTTCGTCGATGACGTTCATGACAAACCTCTCACGTAGGCGTCTACGGTCCCTGCGCAGCCGATCTTGTCGTCACCGCCTCCGAGATCGGCATAGCGGACGATGTTGTCGCGAATCGACGGACCCTTGGCGCCGCACGCGCACGGGTCCAAATCGAGCGAGATCCTGTCGCCCGTGATCACACCATTCCAGCGGCCGTCGAGCGCGAGATCGAAGAAGGCGGCGCGGCCTTCGACCTCGCCCGCGGTATGCGGCAGGAGGGTGTCCCCCTCCTTGTCCAATACGAATGGAACCATCCACGGCGGCACATGGTAGCGGCCGCCTTTCTGACATCGCGGCATACCGGAATTGAGCTCTTGCATGCTGTAGTTCTGAAAATTCCGGTTGGGTGGAATGTTGAACGTCTCGTGGACGAATTGCTGATAGTCGGGCGGAAGCAGCGCTCGCTTGAGCCCGCCGCCGACGTAGATGCAGTTGTCGGGATGGAAATCCTTGCCGCTATAGCCCATTTCCCGGACCAGCTTGGCCACTTGATAGAGCGCATTCCACAATCCGGAAATGTAAAGCTTGTCCGCGCGCGCCGCGACGAGCGTCTCGGCGGCGACGATCATGGCATCGTCGAGCGCTCGTTGCCGGGCTTTGGACGTCGCCTCGAATTCCGCAATGTCGCCGGGCCGCGCGGCCCCTTCGGCGATCGCCTTGCGCAACACGACCATCTTGGTGAGCTGCCCGACCGTGATCGGCGGCACCGGCAACCGGAAGCGTACGAAGCGTGGGTCGCCAAACGCAGCCGCCTGCGCTTCGGCGATGTTGGTGTTCTTGGGCACGTGGGCGATGGGCGCAACACCGAACATGCGGCGATCGCGCGCGGGCGCAACGCCCGAGCCCCAGGAGAAAACCCCCACCGTATCCATGCGCGACCACACCATGTCGGTATCCGAAGCGATGAGCATCGCGGACTTGCCGGTCGTGCCGCTCGAGCAGGATATGTAGTGTCCTTTCGCTTCCAGCCGGCTGATCCATTGATCGATGTCCTCGATGTCGGAGGTGTCGATCGAGGCAATCGGGTGGGAGGACACGGTGCCGAGCCATTTGCCCAGGCGATCCCACCGCTTCTCGGTCAAACAGCTCTCGGGATAGCTCTTGTAGGCGGTGTGTGGAAAAAGCAGCGCCACCATGTCTTCCCGTGACCGGATCTCGCTGATGCCTGCTTCCCTGGCGCGGTGCCCCAGGAGTCTTATCCGATCCTTGCGCTCGACAAAGCGCTCGTTCATCGCCTCGATCTGCGCCTGGCGCAGCTCCGCGTACGGAATCGCGAACCTCTGCGGCGAATCGACCAGACTGGTAAGACGCTCGACGGCCACTCCCATAGCTCTCTCCTTGGATTGACGGCCCATGCTCGCTTGACGGCGAATGAGATAATAGCACCTATTAGGTTTCATTATTGCTCATCTGCCGCTCATAAGCAAATCGCGAGAAGCGAGTCCTCGGAGCGCCACTCGGCACGGTCCGCTGTTGTCTTGATCAACAAGAGCATGGCAGTTTGACAATTAAATCGAGCACGTCGAGACTCGGCAAGCGACCGGCAATCGAGCAAATGAATGGGTTCGCTTACCACCAAAGAAGGTATCGTTACGCGACCGGCTCTCGTTATGACCGTGATCGCGGGGATGGTCCTGAGCGCGATGGTGGGAGCTGCCGAGCGAGGGGGCACCTCCACCGACGATCTAAAATCGTCATCTGCGACGCTCACCGCCATACCCGCAGCGGACCCCGGAGTCGCTCAGCCCACAGCATGGCCGCGTAATATCGAGATACTGGACGGCCTGCTGAGCGGTGCCAGTCCATTCAAAGAATCGGCTCGCCATATAGCTGTCAGCGCCGGTCTCGCTGACTTCAGCAAGAGGACACTCGGACCCTACTCCGAGATCGCAGCTCGCATCGCCGACGTAGTGTACGAAGCGGTGCTGCCGAGCTCACGTTCCGGGACTCTGCACTGGCCCCTGCTTATCTTGACGCTGGTCATCGGGGTCGGGTTGTTTGTCATCCGCGCCGGGCGAGGCGCCCGGGGGGCCGACGGTCGCGAGCGGAAGGTGGGGCTAGCCGAGTACCTGCTGCCCCGCGAGATTTACGCCCACCCATCCGCGCGGGTCGATATCGGTCTCTACCTTCTGGATCGAGCGCTCATGCCGCTGTGGCTTGCGCTCGGAGTCGCCTTGATCGCGCCTTTCGTGGAACGATGGACAATGGTCGCTGCACAGGATTTATTCGGACCGGGTCCTGCCTTGAAGGCAACGCTTGGCTGGAAACTGGCCTACGGATTCGGGACTCTTCTCGTCGCCGACATGATCTTTTATTTCACTCACCTGTTCGGCCATCGCACGCGAATCGGCTGGGCATTTCACAAGGTACACCATTCCGCGGCGGTGCTTACCCCGCTTACACGCTACCGTGAGCACTTCGTGGAGGGCATCCTGTACGCCGCCGGCGCTGCCGCAGGCTTGGGTCTTTGTGGCGGAGCATTTGCCTACATCATCCGGGGGCCGATTGTCGAAATCACCGTGATGAATCTCGGGATATTCGTCTTCTTATTTGCGATCAATGGCAATTTTCGTCACTACCACGTCTCGTTCCGTTATCCGCGCTGGCTCGAACGCTGGTTGCAAAGCCCGGGAATGCATCACGTCCATCACAGCTACCTGCCTCATCACCGAGATAAGAACCTGGGTCTCGTCACCAGCGTGTGGGACCGGCTGGTGGGTACGCTATACATCGGTGACCCGTACGAGGAGACGCCGTGGGGACTCGGGCCCGAGGAGCAGGCGCATTACTCGACTTTTGCTCAGAATGTCTTCGGTCCCTTTCGCGATGTTTATGGTCTCTTTGCCCGAAAGGATGGGGTAAGTGCGAACACGTGAATCTGGTGAGAGCGGCCCAGACGCTCGCTTGCGTGCTGGGCCGCAGTCCTTCAAGGGCGCCCGGTCGCGTGGCGCGCCTGCCGCACTGGACTAGCGAGTCCCCGCTGCGGCCAGCACGACCGTCGGTGACACGCCGAACTTGGACGCGAAGACAGCGGATAGCCCCGGGCGGTTCACCTTGATCACCGCGTCTCCGATGACCTTTTGCAAGCAGGCGTTCTTGTGCCACTTGTAGGCTTGTTCGTCGACGTACATTCGCGAGCACACATCGACCGCGGCGCTGTGGATCCGGCCGTAGAGAGCCGCTGCGCCCTTTGAAGTCGAGACATCGAGATCCGCAAATTTCACAATGACCTGCGGGGGAGCCGTGCCGTCATCGGCCCGGGAGATGGTCGCGAAGCTGAAGGTGAGGGCGCTCAAGATCGCACCGGCAACCAAGGTGCGAAGGCGTGTGGAAGTGATCGTGTTCATGGTGGTCTCCTTGAAAGGGTCGATAATGTCGTTCGGGTTACTGGATCGATCGTCAGAGGCGGTCTTTTAACCCTCTGCCGGGGTTACCCGGCTGGCCTAATTCGCTGCCTCACCCTTACAGACGCTATTCATTGCCAAACCCGACATCCGGCTCGCAAATTGCGTGACACAGGCCTCTGGGGTGGCTAAGTTGATCGAGCATCGAAGCGGTACAGGATGCCAAGGCGCCTGATGACTCAGATCACCGAACTCCTCGGACGTATGCAGGCGGGCGATCCGCAGGCGCGCGACGCGCTGTTTGCATCCGCTTACAGCGAACTGCACCGGCTGGCGCACGCACGGCTGCGCGACGGCGGGCGCAATACGGTTCTGGATACGACCTGCCTGGTGCACGAGTCGTATCTCCGGTTTGTGCGCGCCGGGGAGCTGCGCACCGAGGATCGGCGCGCGTTCTTCGCCTACGCATCCCAGGTGATGCGTTCGGTGATCGTCAGCAGCGTGCGCGAGCGCATTGCGCAGAAGCGCGGCGGCGATCGACTGCCGCTCACGTTATCCAACGGTGTTGAGGCCCAGCTGCCGGGATCGGAGGAGACGGTTCTGGCCGTGCACGAGGCGCTCGAGGCGTTGGAGCAAGCTAATCCCCGTTTGGCGCAGGTCGCGCAGATGCGCTACTTCGGCGGCTACGGCGAGCAGGAAATTGCCGAAACGCTGGGGGTTACCGAACGCACGGTACAACGCGACTGGGAGAAAGCGCGGCTCATTCTCGCGGCCGCGTTGCGCTGATGAGGGCGCACGCACCCCATTCATTCGGGACGTAACGGGATTATATGGCACTATCGATTCCTCAGATGGCGCGGATGAGCCAGCTGCTGGATGAAGCGCTGGCGCTGGACGAGGTGGGGCGCCGCGTCTGGCTTGATAGGGCTACGCAAGAGCATCCGGATCTGGCCGCAGCGTTGCGCGAAGCGCTGCTGCCGGGAGCGGCGCAGGCAGCGGAGCTGAAAATGCTGATGAGCCTGCCGAAGCTCGATACCGCGGGTGAGTCGAGCACTCCGGCCGCGAGCGGCCTGCAGCCCGGTGCGCGCGTGGGGCCGTACGAGCTGATTCGACCGCTGGGCGCCGGGGGTATGGCGGAGGTGTGGCTGGCGCGGCGCGCCGATGGTGCCTTCAAGCGCGAGATCGCGCTGAAGCTGCCGATGCGCAATCGCCTGCAGGGGGGTCTGGAAGTGCGCTTTGCGCGCGAGCGCGACATCCTGGCCAGTCTGGAGCATCCGCATATCGCGCGTCTCTACGATGCCGGGGTGGATCCGCAAGGATTGCCCTACCTCGCCATGGAATACGTGCAGGGCGCGCCGCTGACGGGCTGGTGCGACGCCCATCGGCTCGGGATACCTGAGCGCCTGGCGCTTTTCCTGCAGGTGCTCGAGGCCGTGCAGTACGCCCATGAAAAGCAGGTGATTCACCGGGATCTTAAGCCCTCGAACATTCTGGTGACCGACTCCGGGCAGGTGCGGCTGCTGGATTTTGGCGTCGCCAGACTGTTGGAGGGCGAAGAGACGAATCAGCCGGCGCTGACGGGTGTCTACGGCCGGGCTCTGACACCGGACTATGCCAGTCCCGAGCTGTTGCGCGGCGATCCGACCGATGCGCACAGCGACGTCTACTCCCTGGGCGTATTGCTCTACGAGCTGCTCACCGGCACTCGACCCTATCGACTCAAGAGCGCGGCCTCGATCGGGGCACTCGATCAAGCCATCTCCACGCTCGAGGTCAGGAGGCCCAGCCTGCAGCTCGAGCAGAGCGCGGGCACTACCAGAAACAGCACGGTAGAACGGTTGACGCGGCAACTGCGTGGGGACCTGGATGCAATCGTGCTCATCGCACTGGCGAAGGATCCCGCGCAGCGCTATCCGAGTGGCGCTGCCCTGGCGCGCGATCTGCGAGCCTACCTGGATGGCAGACCCATACGGGCCCGACCTGCGAGAGTCTCTTATCGGCTGCGCAAATTCATATTGCGCAATAGAGCGCTGGTCGGCGTGAGCGCCGTGGCAGTGCTCGCGATTCTTGCCACAGTGGGTTATGCGCGATACCACGCGAGCCTTGCCCAGGTAACAGTCAGCGCTGCTGCTACGAACGTCGTCAGCGATAAGTCGATCGCCGTGCTGCCGTTCGTGGACATGAGCGAGCACAAGGATCAGGAATATTTCTCTGACGGCCTGTCTGAGGAACTCATCGACATGCTCACGAAGATCCCGGATCTACGGGTGCCGGCGCGTACGTCGTCGTTCTACTTCAAAGGCAAGCAAGCAACGATTGCCGATATCGCCAAAGCGCTGGGCGTTTCGCACGTCCTGGAAGGTAGTGTGCGCAAGTCCGGCAACACGCTTCGCGTCACCGCGCAGCTGATTCGCGCCGACAACGGCTATCACGTCTGGTCGGAGACCTACGACCGGAAGCTCGATGATATCTTCCAGATCCAGGACGAGATCGCGAAGTCCGTGGTCAACGAGCTCAAGGTGTCTGTGCTAGGAGGGACGCTCCCGAGAGCGACGCCTACAGCCAACCACGATGCGTACTTGCTGTATCTGCAGGCCAAGGAGCTCCAGTACCGCGGCAATTCATTGGATAGCTCGCGTAAGTCAATCAGCTACCTACACGAAGCACTAAAGCTCGATCCACAGTTTTCGCAGGGATGGGTAACCCTCGCAACCTTCCTGGCCGCAAATTACAATTTGTTTGATGTTGAGCCTCACGACGAGGCCCGCGCGCTGATTTATTCCGCGCTGGACCACGCCAGAAAGCTGGAACCGAACCTGCTGCCAATCCACGTCGTACTGGGGCGCGTCCTATATGAAGTCGATTGGAGTTGGCAGGCAGCCGATGCAGAACTGAGGCAGGCAATTGAACTTGAGCCTGGAAATTCCGAGGCGCACAGACTGGCGGGATACCTGGCAACGACGTATGGTCGATTTGATGAAGCGATCGAGCAATCAGAGAAGGCCATTGAGCTCGATCCTCTCCAGCCATGGAACTACATCGCGAGAGGTTATGCGGCCTACCGCTCCGGGCGGCTCGCGCAGGCGGAGGCCAACTTTCGAACTGCGCTCGACCTGGCCCCGGGATCGGGAAAATTCCACTGTCTTCTTGGGGCTGTGCTAATTACCAAGGGTCAGCGCGAATCAGCGCTCGCGGAGATGAAGAAGGAACCAAACCCGCGCTTCCGCCACGTCGGGATGGCACTAGCCCTGGGCGCACTGGGACAGCTCGACGAGTCGGACAAGGAGCTGCGGACTGCGGAACAGAAGTTCGGCGATGAAATGGGCTATTGGATCGCCATGGTGTATGCCGCGCGCCGCGACCACGATCGGGCCTTCGCCTGGCTTGATCGAGCATTTAACGTGTACGGCGAAGGAATAACGTGGATCAAAGGGGAGCCACTTCTCCAAAGTTTAGTCGAAGATCCCCGATATAAAGCATTGCTGCAGAAAATGAGGTTGCCGGAGTAGGTTCGGCGGGACTCGCGCGTAGCCCGGGGCGCGGCGCAGCCCGGGGCTAATCCCCGGGGCGCCTCTCTTTCAGCGTCTCGCGCTCAGGCGACCGCTTCGACGCCCGCGACCGAGGTCCGGTGCATGGTCCGCCCGGAATCCGCGGAGTAAGGAATCACGCGGTGCAATGCGCCGCAGTTATCCCAAACGACGAGGTCGCCTTCCTGCCAGTAGTGGCGGTAGGTGAAGGCGGGCTGAGCCGTCCACTCGAGGAGCCGCGCGAGGAGAGCCTTGCCATCCGCACGCGGCAGGTTGACGACATAATCGGCGGTATAGCCGATGATCATGGACTTGCGGCCGGACTTGCGCTTCCAGACGAGTGGATGTTCGTGCCTGAGTTCACGACGATAGGGATCGAGCGACTCGGGCGTCGCGACTTCGCGCACCGCTGCAGTCACGCTGTGCATCACCCGCAGCCCCTCGAGCTCGGCCTTGTCCTCGTCCGGGAGCGCCTGATACGCGGCATACGTGCTCGCGAACTCCGTCTGCCCGCCCTTGGGAGCGACTCTGCGGGCGCTCAGCACACTGGCCTTGGGCGGCGGCATGTCGACGGTGATGCCATCCATGTGCCAGAAGTAAGTGCCGAGGACGTACTCGGGCTCGTTGTTTATTTTCGGATCGAGGGTGATGGTGTACACATCCTTCGATGCACTGTCGCCGCCCGGGACTCGGTTGGTGAAATTCACGCGCGCGCCGAGCTTGTCGGTGAACGCGAGCTGCTCCTTGTCGCTCAGGTTGATGCGGGGGAAGACGAGCACCTGGCGCTCCTCCAGCAAATCCAGGCAACGCTGCGCGATGTCATCGTCGAGGAGCGCCGCGCGGTCAAAGCGAACGATGCTGCCGATGGCCGGCTTGATGTTCTCCACTTGTACTTTCATGACTGCTGTCTCCTATGACCCCGTATTAGCACCCTGTGAGTTCCAATATACGCCCTCAGGCAGCGGGCCGCTGCTCGTCGATGGATCGATCGACCGCGGCGTGGCTCGTGGCATATTTTGCGGCGACATAACCCCAGACGAACGATGGACCGACGCTCGACCCGGCGCCGGGATAGCTGGTCCCCATCACCGAAGCCGTGGATACGCCCGTGGCATAAAGCCCTTCGATCGCCGATCCGTCGTCCCGCAGCACGCGGGCGTGCTCATCGGTGACGACGCCGCCGTAAGTGCCCACATCGCCCGGGAGCACGGGCACGGCATAGAACGGCGGCTCGGCGATGGAACCGAGCGACTCCGAGGGCTTGTGCAGGTGGTCCCCGAGCCAGCGGTCATAAGCGCGCTCGCCGCGGTGAAAGTCATCGTCCCGATTCTGAGCCACGAAACCGTTGAAGCGCTCCACGGTGGCCTTGAGCGTTGCCGGATCGATCTTGAGGCTTGCGGCCAATCCCTCGATGGTATCGGCCGTCTTCAAGTAGCCCTCCTCGTACCAGCGCTGCGGCTTCTTGGTGCCCGGCATGGTGCCGGCCAAGATGTACTTGCGCATGTACTGGGCATCGAGTAGCGCCCAACTCGGCACGGCAGGCACAGTCTGGTTGCGCTCGAGCATGGCCTTGCAGTAGGCCATGTATGAGCCGCCCTCATTCATGTAGCGCACACCGGTCTGGTCGACGAGTATGGCGTGCGGCGCGGCCGTGACCGACTGAGCCGCCTGCCTGAACTCACTTTGCTCCCAGCCGGGTTGAGGAGTGAACTGGTTTCCGACTCGCTCTTGCATCTGCGCAGTCGCGGCTCCGTGCCGCATCATCTCCTCGATCATCTCGCCCGTGTCTCCGGGTGAGGCCATGGTCCACTTCACGGACGTTCCCGGCTGATACCGATCCCGCATGCGTTGGTTGTGAGCGAAGCCGCCGGCATTGACCAGGACTCCGAGGCGCGATCCCACGCGCCACGGACGACCCTCCTTGACCGTGGCGACACCCATAACCTTGCCACCCTCGACGATGAGCTCACTGACCGCCGACTCGGTCCGAATCTCGATCCCTGCACGCAGCGCCGCCTGCAGCATCCGTCCCTGCAGCGCGGCGCCCCCTGCGACCCAGCTTTTGCCGGTGATCTTGGCCGCGACTCCTCGAATCACCAGCTTAGCCAGCAGCATCTTCACCGCCCATGAACGCTTCATGGCAGGCAGCTCCAACATTTCCTCGAGCGAGGCTGGAATAGGCAAGTGAACGAAGCTCGGCCGGAGCTTTTCTTTCCAGGCGCCGAGCTCGTTGGCATCGAAGAGCTCGGCGACCACGGTTCGACCCTGCACGGAGCCGCCGGGCTGCTCATCGTAATAATCGGGCCATTCCTTGACACGCGTGAGCTTGACGCCGCGGCTGCGTAGGAACTCCAGCATCCGCGGTGCCTCTGTCAAATAGGCCGCGCGCCGAGCTCGGGATGCGCCGGGCGCATCTTTCGGGTCGGGCAGAACGGCGTCGAGGTAGGCGGCCGCCTTCTCGAAGCTGTCATCGATCCCGTCACGCGCCATGAAAGGATTGTTCGGGATCCACATGACCCCGCCCGAACGCGCCGTGGTGCCCCCAACCAGTCCCGTCTTCTCGAGGATGACCGTGCTTTTCCCGGCCGCTCTCATGACGAGCCCTGCGCACATGGAGCCGCCACCGCTGCCGACGACGACAAAATCGAACATCTCATCGAAATGAGTCATGGCCTTCCCCCTTCGATCCAGCTTGCCGCGCTCCTCCGCTGAGCGCAAGGCGAGCAACGCCGCCGCGCCCGGAGCGGCCGGCAGCGCGGAGACCTGTTTCACTGGTGAAATGGTTCGCCACTCAATGGATCATGTTCTCGAGACGCCCCATGAGCGCAGTTGCCTCACGAATCAACCGATCGATCAATTCCGCCACACTCGGGATATCGTGTATGAGCCCCTGCGATTGCCCTGCCCAGACCAATCCCTTGTCCAGATCGCCCGACTCGAGCAGCTCCCGTCCCCTGCTTCCGCGGACCAGGTGAGCAACATCCTCGAACTTGGCATCCGGGCGAGCAAGGATCTCCACGACTTGGTCGGAGACGCTGTTTTTTCCGACGCGCGCAGTATTGCGCAGCTTGCGGAAAATGACGTTGGTGCATCGCTCGTCGTTCTTGACCAGGAACTCCTTCACCCGATCGTGAATGGGCGCTTCACGGGTGGCGCAAAAGCGCGTTCCCATGTTGATCCCCTGAGCTCCGAGCGCAAGTGCCGCCACCAGCCCTCGCCCATCGGCGAAACCGCCGGAGGCGATGATGGGTATCTTGACCTTGTCGGCCGTGACGGGAATTAGCACGAGGCCTGAAAGATCATCCTCGCCTGGATGACCCGCACACTCGAATCCATCGATCGATATCACATCGGCGCCCATTCGCTCGGCGGAAAGCGCATGCCGCGCGGAGGTGCATTTGTGAATGACCTTGATACCGTGAGCCTTGAAATCGTCGATATGCTCCTTCGGATTGGAGCCGGCCGTCTCGACGATGCGCACGCCGCTCTCGATGATCGCGCGCCGGTACTCGGCATACGGCGGAGGGGTCATGCTCGGGAGAAAGGTGAGGTTTACACCGAACGGCTTATCGGTGAGCGTACGACACCGCTCGATCTCGGCGGCGAGCGCCTCGGGAGTCGGCTGCGTCAAACCGGTCAAAATGCCGAGGGCACCGGCATTCGATACGGCCGACGCCAGCTCCGCGCGGCCCACCCACTGCATTCCTCCCTGGACAACGGGATGTTCGATCCCAATCAATTGCGTGAAGCGAGTAGTAATCGTCATCGCGAAGCGCCTCGACCGGCCCGCAGTTTCATTCGCATCCCAAATCTCCAATTGCCGTAGTTTCGCGTATCGATACTATCCGAGCGCGGGATGGCGTACCATCGCTCGTCGTGGATCTTTCAAGCTATACGACGTTTCGGTTCGAGCGCGAGGGTCGGCTCTTGCGAGCCTCGTTCAATCGGCCCGAGAGCCTCAATGCGATCGATCGGGTGGCGCATGACGAGGTCGCCCGTTTCTTTACCGAGCTGGCCGTCGACCCACTCACCGACGTCGTGATTCTTTCCGGCGTGGGGCGTGCATTCTCCGCCGGGGGAGACCTGGATCACATCCAGAGGATGATCGATGACCCCAGCATATTCATCGACGATATCCCGAACGTCAAACGGATCGTGTTCGGGATGCTCGACTGCCCCAAGCCGATCATCGCGAAGCTCAACGGCGCGGCGGTGGGACTCGGCGCGACGATCGCTTTGTTGTGTGATGTCATTTTCGCTGCGCCGACGGTGAAAATAGGCGACCCTCACGTGAAGGTCGGCTTCGCAGCGGGCGATGGCGGCGCAGTCATCTGGCCACATCTCATCGGACATGCCCGGGCGAAGGAGTACCTCATGACGGGCCGACTCTTGATGGCGGAGGAAGCCGAAAGGATCGGGCTGATCAACCATGTGGTGCCGGCGGAGGATCTCGACCGGGTCGTCGACGCGTTCGCGCAGGAGCTGCTCGGCGGTGCCATGCGCGCAATTCAATGGACGAAGCTCGCGGTCAACCTGGGTCTCAAGCAACTCGCGCATTCGGTGCTGGATGCTTCCGTCGCTTTAGAAGCGTTGTCGAACGTAACCGCAGATCACCGCGAGGCAGTGCTGGCGCTGCGCGAGAAACGCCCTCCTCGATTCACGGGGAAGTGAGCGCCGCTTTAGCTCAGGGCTCCCGCACGACGTAAGCGTTCTATTTCCGACGGCGCGAGCGAGAGCACGTCCGCGAGAACGCTCTCCGTGTCCTGCCCGGGCTCACGCCCGCACTCCGGCTGCTCGAGGGCCGTACGGCTGAAGCGCGGGACCGGCGCGTTCTGCAGAACGCCGTTGATGGTCACGAAATTGCGCCGCTCGATGTTATGCGGGTGCCGAGCCGCCTCCTCGAGAGTCAACACGGGCGCGAAGCAGACATCCGTCCCCTCGAGGAGTCGACACCACTCCTCTTGGCTGCGCGCCTTGAACAGACGCGCAAGCGCGGTGCGTAGAGCCGGCCAGCGCGCGCGCGCAGCGGCATCGTCCACGGTAGCGATACCGAGTCCCTTGAGCTCGGGGTCATCGATACCGAGTTTCTCCTGCAGCAACGCATAAAACTGCGGCTCGAGCGCGGCGATGGACACGTAGCGGCCGTCTCGAGTCTCGTAGGTGTCGTAGAACGGGGCACCGCCCGCCAAAACGTTTTCTCCGGTGGCATCGCGGAAGAAACTGTTGGCGCGAAACGAAAACATCATCCCAAGCAGCGCCACCGTGCCGTCGACGATGGCAGCATCGACCACCTGACCTTTTCCGGACAACTTGGACTCGAGCAGCGCCGCGAGCACCCCTGAGAGCAGCAGCATCGCGCCGCCCCCGAAGTCGCCGACGAGATTCACCGGCGGCACGGGTTTGCCGCCCGGCGGCCCGATGAGATGCAGGGCCCCCGTGAGCGCGACGTAATTGAGGTCGTGGCCCGCGGCGCCCGCGAGCGGCCCGGTTTGACCCCAGCCCGTGATTCGTCCGTATACCAGTCGGGCATTTCTCTGCAGGCACTCGGCAGGGCCGATTCCGAGGCGTTCCATCACACCCGGGCGATAGCCCTCGATGAGCACGTCACAGGCGGCGACCAGGCTCAGCGCCGTCGCGAGGCCTTCCGGGTGCTTGAGATTCAAACTCAGCGAGCGGCGATTGCGCAGCAGCGGATCGCGCGAAGGCTCGTGCCACAACGCGCCGGGGCGTTCGATCCGGATCACCTCGGCGCCCATGTCGCCGAGCATCATTCCGCAGAACGGCGCCGGACCGAGACCCGCCAACTCGAGAACTCTGACGCCCTCGAGCGGGCCGCCTCGGCGCGAGGCCGCCACTCAAAGCGCCTCGATGATGGTCACGTTGGCGAGGCCACCTCCCTCGCACATTGCCTGCAGCCCATATCGCTTCTTGCGCGCGCGCAACGCATTCAACAGGGTGGTCATGAGTTTGGCGCCCGTGGCACCGAGCGGGTGACCCAGCGCGATCGCGCCCCCGTTCACATTCATCCGCTCCGGATCCGCGTCGACTCCCCGGAGCCACGCCAGCGGTACCGATGCGAAAGCTTCGTTGATCTCGTAAAGATCGATGTCCTCGATCTTCATACCGCTGCGTTTGAGCGCGAGTCGCGTGGCGCCTATTGGCTCCTCGAGCATGATCACTGGGTCGCCGCCCGTCACCGTCAAGTTGTGTATGCGTGCCAACGGCTTCAGCCCGTGAGTCTTCAGAGCGCGCTCGTTGACGACCAAGACGCCCGCGGCTCCGTCGCACACCTGACTCGCATTGGCCGCGGTCAGAACGCCGCCCTCCTTCAGGAGCTTCACGGCGCCAATCGACTCGCGCGTGGCGTCGAAACGAATGCCCTCGTCGACGGTGTGCTCCCCGCCGGGGATTCGCAACGGCAGGATCTCGGCTGCGAATGCCTTGGCATGCGTGGCCTGCGCCGCGCGCTGGTGACTCAATAACGCAAACTCATCGAGTCGCTCGCGGCCGAATCCGTACTTCTCGGCGAGCATCTGCGCACCGGTGAATTGACTGAACTCCTTCACCCCATATCGATCCTGGATGCGCTGGCTCCAGGGTCCACCGAGACCGGCATTGACGGCGAGCGCCGTCGGCGAGCCGATGGGCACTCGGCTCATGCTTTCCACGCCCGCCGCAATGACCACGTCCTGGGTGCCCGACATGACCGCCTGCGCGGCGAAATGCACCGCCTGCTGCGAGGAGCCGCATTGGCGATCGATGGTTACCGCGGGTACGCGATCCGGCAGCTTCGATGCCAGCACGGCATTGCGTCCGATGTGGAAACTCTGCTCGCCGACCTGGCTCACACAGCCGAGTATCACATCGTCGATCGCAGCGGGGTCGATGCCGCTGCGATCGACCAATGCATTCAGCACTTCGCCGGCCATATCGGCCGGATGCCAAGTTGCCAGCTTGCCGTTGCGGCGTCCGCCCGCCGTGCGGATCGCTTGAACGATATACGCGTCGCTCATCTCTCTACCTCGTTTTCGGTCAAATGGTGGGTGCTAGGATGCGGCGAGGTCCCGCCCAGGGCAAGAAACAGCTGCACCGTATCGAGATAGCGCTGCGCTACGGTTTGCACGTAACCGAGCCGCGCTTGCTGGTAGGAGCGCTGCGCATCGAGAACTCGCAAGATGCCCACATTACCCTCCCGATAGGCCGCGCGAGTGAGACTTAAGTTTGCCTCGGCCGCCCGCTGCGCCTGATCCTGCGCATCCAATTGCTCCGCATCGTGCCCCAGCGCCTCGAGGAGATCCGCCACCTGGGTAAAGGCCTCGAGCACGGCTTCCTGATAGCTCGCAGCGCTTGCACGCATGGCGTCGACAGCCGCGCGTTTCTCCGCACGCAGCGTTCCCCCGTCGAACACCGGCATCGTCAACCCCGAGATCAGACTCCAGGCGATGCTCGAGCGGTCGAATAGCCCGCCGGGGGTCACGGCCTGCGGTCCGACGGTGCCCGTGATCTGGATCTTCGGGTAAAGGTTGGAGTCGGCGACACCAACGGCGCTGGTCGCGGCGTGCAGGCGCGCTTCCGCCGCCAGTATGTCGGGGCGGCGGTGTGCGAGCTCCGACGGCAGACTCACCGGCATCTCGAGCGGCAGGGTGATCTGTGCGAGCTCCAGATCCGCGGGCAGATCCTGATCTGGCAAACGACCGAGCACGAGCGAGAGCGCGTGATGCGCCTTCGCCAGCTCCTGGCGCAGCGGCGGAAGCAACGCCGAGTCACTGGCAATTTGACTCTCAGCACTCACCACGTCGATGCGAGCGACCGAGCCGTTCTCGAATGCGGTGTGGACGAGGCGCAGGTTGTCCCGATCTTGCTCGAGAATGGTCTCGACCGTGGCAATTTGCGCGCGCAGCGAGGCGATGGTGATGCTTTGCAGGACCGCCTGCCCGCTCACCGAGAGAAATGCCGCGTCGAGTTGCTGATGCGCCGCTTCGGCTTGCGCCTGCTGCTGCTCGATCGACCGAGCGATGCCCCCTGTGTAATCCACCGTATAGCTGACAGTCGGGCCCACAGCGAAGTATGTGAAGGGGGGGAAGGTGAAGTCTCCGCCGAAGAACTCAGCACCGTATTGCTGCCGGCCGACGCCGGCCGTCAATCCCACCTGGGGATAGCGCAAGCCCGCCTGCGCGACGGCGAGCTCATGCGACTGCGCCAGCGTGTGTGCGGCGGCTTCCAGAGTGCGATTGTGCTCTAGGGCTTGCCTGACGACACCGCCGATCGAATCCGAGCCGAACAGCGACCACCAGTCGCCCTCGATCTCCTTGCCCAGCGCGACATGTTGTGTCCCGGCCGCGGTGTTGTCCTCGAGCGGGAGTGTGTTCGACGTGTATCGAGCGGCCGCGGGCGGTGACGGCCGCGTGAAGTTCGGGCCCACGCTGCAGGCCGTGAGCGCAGCGAGCAGGCACAGCAGCGGAGCGCATGCGAGGCGCGCGTATTCCAGGATTATGAATCTGGGCGGCATGACGGGATCACTCGACGACGACCGCTTCGTCGCTGCGCGGTGCGCTGCCGGCCTTGCGCAGGAGCAGGAGCAGCGGGATCGCCGCGAGACTCAGCCACAACATCATTTTGAAATTGTCGTTGTAGGCGATCATGGTCGCTTGTTCCGTGACCTGCGCATTCAGTGCGGACAAAGTGTGCAGGCTCGGTGCTCCGCCCGGAAACTGCGCATGCACGAGCGGACTGAACGGCGTGATGTGCTCACCCAGCGACGCATGCGCCGTCTGTATGTTACGCGTCAGCAGTGTCTCCACGACGGAGATGCCGATACTCGAGCCCAGATTGCGCGACAGGCTGAACATGGCCGCACCCTCGTTGCGCAGAGAGGATTTCAACGTGGCGAACGCCACGCCTGCGAGCGGCACGAACACCATCCCGGTACCGCAGCCTTGCGCGACGCCCGACCACATCACGGTGTACATGTCCATCTGCAGATTGAATCGCGTCATTTGCCAGGCCGAGAAAGCGGACAGCGCAAACCCGGAACCGATGATGAAGCGCACATCCAAGACGTTCGAGAAACGCGCAACGATGATCATCGCGATCAAGGTACCCAGGCCGCGCGGGGCGGTGACCAGACCGGTCGTGACCACCGGGTAATTCATCAGATCTTGCAGGAGCGGGGGCAGCAACGCGAGCGTCGCGTACAGGAGCAAGCCCACGTTGAAAATGAAGAGGCACCCCGCCATGAAATTCCGATCCTTGAAGAGTGCCGGATCCAAGAAGCGAGTCTTGCGCGTCGTAACCATGTGCACGATGAAAAGGTAAAGGGCCGCCACGGAGACCGCCGCCTCGATGCAAATCTCCGGCGAGTTGAACCAATCCCGCAGCTGCCCGCGGTCGAGGGTGATCTGCAGCGCGCCGACCGCGAGGCTCAAGGTCGCAAAGCCGAAGAAATCGAATGGCGACCGCTTGATCGCCGACTCGGGCAGCGTGCTCAGCGTCCCGAGGAAGGCGACGATGCCTAACGGCACGTTGATGTAGAACACCCAGCGCCAGTTGTAGTTGTCGGTGAGCCAGCCGCCGAGCGCAGGCCCCATGATCGGCCCGATGGTGATACCGGTCACCCAGATGCTCATTGCCTTCGCGAGCTGCTCGCGCGGGTAAATATCGAGCATCACCGCTTGCGACATGGGAACCAATGCGGCGCCGCACCCCCCCTGCAGCAACCGCGCGAACACCATCTGCGGCAAGGATTGGGAAATGCCGCAAAGCATCGATGCCACGGTAAAGCCTGCGATCGAGAAAAGAATGATGCGCTTGCGGCCGAAACGACCGGCGAGCCACCCTGTCATCGGCGTCATGATGGCCGCGGCCACGATATAAGAGGTCAGCACCCAGGCCATTTGATCCTGAGTGGCCGAGACCGCTCCCTGGATACGCGGCAGCGCGACGTTAGCGATCGTGTTGTCGAGCACCTGCATGATCGAGGCCGTCATCAGGGACCCGGTGATGAGCATCCTTCGCCGGCCGTCTATCGCGGCGTTCACTGCGCCGATCCGGGTGTCTCCGCAGCCAAGGACCGCTTGGGTTCGGAGGAAAGAGCATCGGGCTCTGACCGCGTATCGACCGTCACACTCGCGCTCAATCCGCTTTGCAACAGCAGGCCCGCATCGACATGGTCGAGCTGCAACCGGACGGGGACCCGCTGAACGACCTTGACCCAATTCCCCGTGGCATTCTCGGGAGGAAGCATCGAGAACTGCGATCCGGTGCCGGGGCTCACGCTCGCCACCCTCGCGGAAAAATGCTTGCCTCGAATGCGGTCGATGTCCACGGTCGCGGCCTGCCCCGGCCGCATGCGGTCGAGCTGCGCTTCCTTGAAGTTAGCCTCGATCCACACGTCGTGCGTCGACACCAGAGCGAACACCGGTGCCGAGGCCGCGATGTAGTCGCCCACTTGCAGCTGCTCCACCTTGGTGACGACCCCGTCGGCCGGTGCTTTGACCACGGTGTACGAGAGATCGAGGCGCGCGCGATCCAGTGCGGCCTGAGCTTGCTCGACCAGCGGATGCTGCTCGGGAGCGATGTTCGGGTCGCCGCCCAGATTGGCGAGCGCGACCGCAACCCCCTGCTCGGCATTCGCCACCTGCTGATGACCGAGATCGAGCGCGTTCGATGCCTGATCGAACTGCGCCTGCGAAGCGATTCCGGACGAGAGAAGCCGGGAGTTTCGGTTGAATTGCTGCTGCGCATAGGCGAGCGAGTCTCGGGCCGACTGCAGCTCCACTTGCCTCTGTCGATAGCTCGACTTGAGCGAGGCGATTTGCAGCCGTGCGCTGGCAAGCTTCGCCTCGGCGTCGCTCACGGCGATCCGAAACGGCGCATCGTCCAGCCGATACAACGAATCGCCCCGCTTCACGATCTCGTTGTCATGCACGTAGATTTCGAGCACGCGTCCGGCAACATTGGCACTGATGGATGCGGTCGCCGCCTGTGTATAAGCATCGTCCGTGCTCTGATAGCGCCCGCCCGTCAAATAAAAATAGACGGCCGCTGCAAGCACCACCGGGACGATCAACATGAGCGGCCAGCGCAGACGCTGAAGCCGCGTCCCACGCGCGGCTAATTCCTCGCCAGGGCCGGTGTCGAGATCGGGAGGTTGGGCGCTCATGATTTCCCACCCGCCCGCGCGGCCGTCCGTCCGGCCACGCTGCGGCGTGCGAGAGACGCTGCGCCTACCGCCGGCAGAGTTTCGAGAGCCATGAGGTTGCTGCGCACCGTATCGAGCAATTCCATCACCAAGTCGCTTTTTTGCTTGGGGATGCCCGCGAATGCGTCCGCCCACGTGACGTCGATCAAGCCCCGGATGTCATCCAGCAACGGCTTGGCCTTGCTCGTGAGATACAGGCATCGCACCCGCCTGTCGCGTGGATCCTTACGCCGCTCGAGCCATCCCTCGGCTTCCATCCGATCCAGAATGCGCACCAGGGTCATGGGGTCGAGGTCCGTCAATTCCGAGAGGTGAACCTGACTCACCCCCTCGCAATCCGCGAGGCGCATGAGCGCCTTGCATTGCGCGAGGGTCAAGCCAAGGGCAGCCGCGTGCTGCTCGAAGCGCTGAGCGTACAGGCGCGTTACATCCCTCAAGAGGAAGCCGAAGCGCCGCGACTCGGTCAGGCGAGTGCCCGTGGATGCTGGTCGGGTGATCATAGACAGAACATATCATAACTATTGTTATGATCACAACTGATGCGGAAATCATGCGAGCGGAGTGCGAAACCGAGCCCCGTCCATGGGGCACGCGCGCGATCTTTCTTTAGAATTTCGCGCCGAACTCGACGCCCCAGACTGCAGGCGCGCTCCACCCCGCACCGATGCCGAAGCCGTTGTACTGCACCTGGTTGCGGTAGCGACTGTTGGCGACGTTATCGCCGAACAGGGCAACGTAGTAGTTCTTGGTCGGATTCCATTGGCCGCGCACGTCCAGCGTGGCATACGCGGGCTGCTGGAACTGTGTGCCCGATGGACTGTAGTAGATCCTCGACGTGTAGTAGAGGTTGCTCGAGAGCGCAAATTCGCCGATGGCTGTCCGGCCGGTCGAGAATCGCGGCCCGAGATTGGCGGTATTGTCAGGCGAGTGCTGCATGTGCACGTTGTGAAGAATGGTGCCGGTATTCACGTAAGCATACGTACCGGGTGAGCAGTCGGTCGCGAACGCCGCGGGTGCCGGGCAGGTCGCGTAGATCGGAGCTCCTACGACTTGTCCTTGGGCGTTGGTTGAGCCGCCGAACTGCAAGTAGCGCGCGTGCGTCCAGGCGAAACCGGCAACCACCTGGAAATGCTCGTTCAGGTTGTAGTGAAAATCGTCGTCCAGCCCATAAATTCGCGACTGTGCAGCGTTGACGATATACGCCTCTGCCTGCGCGAGGAACTCTGAAACCTGCAGGTTTTTGTAGTTGTACAGAAAAGCAGCGAGCGAGTTGGAGATGGTGTGATTGTCGAACTTGTAGCCTACCTCGTAGGCGTGCACATCCTCGGGCTGCACGTTATTGCACTTGTAGTTGTCGAAGAAGTCCTGACAAGAGCCACCGACGTCGAGAATCGCGGCCTTGTAACCCTCCGTATAGGATGCGTAGACGTTCGAGTCATCCGTGAGCTTGTAGCGCAGCACGACACGCGGCGTTGCCTTGGTGCTGTTGATGCTGGGCACCTTGATCTCTTGGTTTGGGTTCGCGCCTACGAAAGGACTGGGATTGTAGTAGGCATCGATCACGGCATCGTGCGCGTAGCGAACGCCGCCGGTTATGAAGAGTTGCGGCGTGATCTCATACGTGGCGTCGACGTAACCGGCAAGATTCTGCGTGGTCGTGCTCGAGCCGCCCAGGCGAAACCGTGGTGGACCTGGAATGCTATCGATGTAGGTAACGTAGGTATCGCGATAGCTCAAGTAGTAGGCGCCCGCCGTCCACTGCAGGCGCGGACCGGGCTTCGAGGTCAGCAAAAATTCCTGGCTGGTGGTGTAGTCGAAGATCGGCAGTCCGAGCTGAAAGATAGGCAGAGCCACCTGTTGGAGCGCTTCCGACTGATTGACGTTCTCTTGCCGATACTGCGAGTAGGAGGTGAAATTCGCGAAGCCCAGATCGGCCTTGATCGTCGCCGTCTCGATGTTGGTGCTGTTCGTATACAACCGCGGCAGATTCGCCGCTATCTGGTTGGGATTGGTCGTGTATGTGCCCGGGACCGTGTATGTCTGAATACCCCACGGCTGGCCCGTCGACGGATTGATGCTCGTGTCGGTATTGGAATTGAGCATCTGGGTGCTCGGGTCGTCTTGATCGGAGTGCGTGTAGCGGAACAGCGCCGATATCCCGTCGGTGAACTGAAGCTTGAGGCCGGTGCGGACCGTCCAGTTCTCATAGGCAGCGACATGGCTATCGTCGTCAAAGATATTCGTGATGAAGCCGCTACCCTTGCTGTACACGCCCTCGACATCCGCTGCCGCGATTCCGTAGCCCCCGGTCGCATAGGCCTGATATTTCTGGGAGTCGAACCGGCCATAGGACACCTTCGCCTCCGCGCGCGGCTCGACGCTCGGATCGTCGGTGGTCACCACGATCGCCCCGCCTGTGGCGTTGTGGCCGAACAAGGTGCCCTGTGGGCCCTTGAGGACTTGGATACTCGAGACCTCGAGCAGCTGGAAGTCGGACGCCAGGGGGTTGGGTGAATAAAAGCCGTCGATGTAAACACCGACGTTTGACCCGCCGCCCGAGGTCGTGATGCCGGTGCCGATGCCGCGAATCGTCGGCTGAGCGAAGCCCGTCTGATAATCGAAGCGCAGCCCGGGGGTAACCTTCATGATGTCGCCGAGATTTTGCACATTGGCGGTATCGAGTTGGTCCTGGCTGAGCGCGGTGATGCTGATGGGCACGTCGACGGCTTTCTCCGAGCGACGCTGCGCAGTCACGACGATCTCCTCTAGACCGCCGACCGGCGATTCTGCCGGGCTGGTCGCTTGTTGCTGCGCATGGGCACCCATGGGCGCAACGAGAAGAATCCCGGCCGCACCCAACGCCGAGCCGATCCGAGCGAGAAGTCTGCTATTCATTTACCCCCCTTTTTCTCTCCGTCCCCCGGCGGATGGGCCGCCCGAGGATTCCCTTAATCTTGTCGTTTTTGTGTCACTGCGCGTATTCCGTAAATACGCAACAATGGTGTTCATTTCATTATGGAACGGAGTCCGACCGAAGTAAACAGGTATGAGGCCGCGATCCAGGCCCAGCCCGGCAATCGTGGCCCCCGCGATACAGCCGGCTGGTTGGCGGGACAAAGGTTGCTCTGTGTAGGCGGGGCCCCGGAGAATGCGTACACGCAACTCAGGGAAAATCCCATGGCGGCACGCTCAATCGACTCATTCGACCTCGGCGGTAAAGTGGCGCTCGTCACGGGCGGTGCGAGCGGTATCGGTACGGGCATCGCGGCGGTTTTGGCGGAGGCGGGCGCGACCGTCGTGATTGCCGATCGCGACATCGCGGCCGCCCGCAAAGTAGCCGCGAGTCTCTGCGACACCGGCGGCCGCGCCGGCGCCGTGCATCTCGATCTCGCGGATGAGGCCTCCATCGTGCGGGCGTGCGCGGAGGTCGTATCCGGCTACGGTGCTCCCTGGGCGCTGGTCAACAACGCCGGCGTGCAGGACCGCGAGCTGCTTTTGGAGGGCACCGCGAGCGAATGGGAGCGCACCAACGCGATCAATGCGCGAGGTCCCTTCCTGATGACACGCGAGGTCGCTCGAGCGATGGTCGCAACCGGCGTCGGCGGACGGATCGTCAACATCGCATCGGCCGCCCTTGTGGGGTCCATCGTCAAGGGCCTCGCGGCCTATGCGGCTTCCAAGGGTGCCCTCCTCGGCTTGAGCCGCGCGAGCGCGTTCGAACTCGCTGATCACGGCATCACGGTCAACACGATTTTGCCGGGCGGCGTCGCGACTCCCGGCGCGATCGGCGCCAAGGGTCCGGCAGCCGAGGGACCGGCGCGGCGGCGGCCGCCGCTCGGCATCTGCGAGCCGCGCGACATCGGCGCCGCCGTGCTGTTCTTCGCTTCGCCCGCGGCTCGCTACGTCACGAATCAGGTATTGACGGTCGATGGCGGCTGGTCGGTCACCTGAGCCGACCGTCGCCGCCGACCCTAACTTCGACACCACGAGGGGACACAGAATGAACGACCTGGCAGCGATCAACGACCGGATCGCGCTGTGCGAAGGCAAGGCACGCTATTGCCGCACCTTGGACACCAAGGACTGGGCCAGTTACACCGATTTGTTTACCGAAGATTGTGTGCTGGACGTGACGGAAGGAACACAAGTCCCGTTGATTCGCGGGCGCGACGCCGTCATCCGACAGATTCAGTCCTCGATCCTCACCGCGAAAACTGCACATCAAGTTCACTCGCCCGAGATCGAGCTGAACGGGGACGAGGCGCACGTCGTCTGGGCCATGCAAGACCGCGTGATCTGGGGCGCGGACCGCCCCTCCATCACCGGCTACGGCCATTATCACGAGCGCTGGGTCCGACGGAACGGTCAGTGGAAGATTGCATCGTTGAAGCTGACCCGCCTGCACATCGATGTGCATCAAGGCGGCAGCTCGACCTCGCCATAGCCGTCGACCAGTACGTTTCCTTCCTGGTTGGTCATCTGGAGCTTGACCGCGACCACAGGCACGCCCCATGGGGACTCCGGCTGCTTCGCAGTCACCTCGCCGTCCACGAAGGTGACATCGCCCTCGAATGCCGGACCGCGGAATGACAGCTTGGTGTGCCTCACCATGCCGTCATGGCCGGCCCAGTAGGCGAGGTAATCGGTTGCCCAGGCGCCCATGGTAGCGCCATAGCCATAGGCGCGCGGCACGCCGATCTCCGCGCCCTTGGCATCATCGATGTGTCCTCGCGACGGACCGACGTAGAGACCGTCGCGCTTGCGCGGGTCAATCGCGGCGCCTGCCTCGTCGAATCCGAACCCCTCGACCCAGCCGGGATCCTGATTGATCCACGGGTCTTTCACGCCCGGCACACCGACCCAATGAAAGGTGCCCCAGATATTGAACAGGAACGCGCGGTACTCCGTGGTGAACGACGCGATCGAATGCGGTCCGATCGCCCGCTGCGGCAGCTTATCGCCCACCTTCACCTGATCGAATCGCGGCGAGATGCCTTGTCGGTTCGACATGATCCAGTCATGGCGAATGCCATCCACCTTCTTGAGCGCATCGGCCGTCCACACAGGCTTCTTCGTCTGATCGTTGCCCTGGAACATCTTGCGCTTCTCGGCCTCGGCGGCAAGATACCGAATGGACGTCGCACGCTCTTTCGCCACCAATGTGCCGTTCTGTGTGCGGTGCACGGTGTCGCCGCGCTGGAACATGGTCGGTCCGGCAAACTTGGTATCGGTCACCTTGTAATCGTAGAAGCGCCGCTCCTGGAACAGCTTGTCGCCCGGGCGAACGCGATGGCCATAGAACCACCATTCCTCACCCCCGAAAAGCAAGTGAGAGCCCGCGATGTGGCCGACGCAGGCGGGCTGCACACCATGCCCAAAGTCGAGCGCGACGCAAATCGACTGCGGCGCCACGATACCGCCGAAGTTGGATTTCTGGGCGAACTCCTGATCCCAATGAATGGGGTTCGGATAATCCAGCGCCATGACCCACCGGCGGATGTCGCTTGCCGCGCACGGCTCCCAGAGTTGACCGCCGCCGACGAGCTGCCCGACGCGATGATCGACGTCGCTGAGATCGAGGGTGACTTGCGGACTTCTTGCAGCGGTGAAGTTGGACATATGCGCCTTGGTCGGTTGCGAGCGGGGAGCTGAGAGCCTGCCAAATCGAGCACACCGTGGCAAGCGCTTGCGGCTGCAGGCTATCACGGCTCGCGCTAGACTGACCGCCATGGCAAGGTTCGACCATCTCACGCTGCCGGTTGCCGACTGGGCGCGGTCGCGCGATTGGTATTCGCGGTGCATCGGCCTGAAGGTGGAATTCGAGATTCCCGAACGCCGCACCGTCGCGCTCCGCGACCAAAATGACTTCACGCTCTTCTTTCAGCAATCCGACAACCCGAGCCGCCCCGTCGACGTTGCGCTCTACTTCAGCGTCGGCGACGTCGAGGCCCTGCATCGAGCGCTTTTGAAGGCCGGCTTGAGCTTCGTTCATGGGCCGCAAAGGACTTTCTGGGGATACGGCGCCGAGCTTCTCGATCCCGACGGCTACACGGTCAGACTCTGGGACGAGCGGACCATGCACGAGAAAAGCGGATCATAGGCCGTAGCGCAGCCTGATGCCGTCGAAGCGTTCGCGCATCTCACACAGTCGCTGCTCGGGTGAGATCTTGGCCGTATCCTGAGGCAATGCCTGCGCAAGTTGCGAGCGCTTGACCAGCTGCGTTCGAAAAACAGTCTGCGCCTCGCTCAAGAGATTCCGATACGTGAGGTTGCCGCGCTCGAATCCCTGGGTGTCCATCCAGTTGTGGTAGCCCGGATCATCGTGACAGAGGATAAGGCGTATTTTGCCGTCGCCGTCCACCTTCGTGCGCGCCGGGGTATAGCTCACGGGCCTGTATAGATAATCCATGCTGTTAAAGAACACGCCGGCGTTCGTCATCATCCAAAAACCGTCGTGAGAGTTGAACTCGATAATGAGCGCCTCATCCGGCTCGAGTTTCCAGCACACATGCGCAACTGCACGGCCGCGTCGCCGGTCCGAAGCCGTATCACCCCGAGGGTCCGCAGGGAAAACATTGACGTTGACCGCGTCGACGACACCTGCGCTGTAGTTGTAAGGGTGGTCCGGCCAATCGTTCATGAGCCCGGTCACGAACTGCCCGGCCCAGTCCATTGCCCGCATCATGACCTCGGGTGTCGGCACGGGCGGCGGCTCGGTCATGCCGACGCGCTCGATGCGCATACGTGCAGGCAACTCGCTCCAGCGATCGAAGCCCTGGCGCAAAAAGAGCTTGCGCGAGCCCGGCGTCGTGGGCAACCAGTTCGGCCCTTGCCGCGGGCCGCCGATGTAGAGCTCGAAGCTCCCGTCCCATTGCGTCTCCAGCTGATGTCCGAACAGGTTCGCCTCGGGAATGTCGCCGAAGGGCTCATGCAAGCTGGGCGAGTTCGTACCCGGCTGCTTCTCGGGTCTCGGCCCCTGAACGGTGAAATTCAAGAATCGCGCCGTGCCCCTGTTGCCGCTGATCTTGTACACCGAGTTGCCGTCGATCCAGGCCTGCTGGTACACGAAATCGGCGCAGTCGCCGCCGAGCTTGCAGAATGGGGTGACGAAGGCATGCAGTACCGGATAGCGAGTGTCCTTGGTCTCCAGCCCTAGGTCGAACGCTTGCCCGAGGTTCTGCGTGAGAAAGCGGAACGCATCCGCCCGATGCAGCGGCGTCGGCGGGTTATAGTCCTTGAAAACCCGGTCGCCTGCGGCCTGCAGGCGCTCGCAGAACAGTTTCCAGGCCTCGCGCAAGGCGTCATCGTCGCGACCGTCTCCGAATGCCATCGTATCTCCTGCGAATCATGCTCCGAGCGATTGCAGCATCTCGCCCACGTTAGCAGCGGCTCTGCGCACGGCGTTGAGCCGCCCCTCCTTGTCGATGCGGGGTCCGATGAGCTCGAGGTCGAACACACCCCGGTAGCCGGCCGCCAAGATCCACTCGATCATTCTCTTCACCGGGATCGCACCGTCTCCCGGGACCGCCCGCGACGGCAGCGACCGATCACCGTATACATAGTCGCAGATTTGCACGACATGACAACGCGGCACCGCACGCTCGAGGGACTTTCTGAGGCCCGCCTCCGTCCAGCAGGCGAAGAACTCGATGCAAACCCCCACGTCGGCGATTTCCCCGAGCGTGATTGCATCTCTCAGGGTATGCGCAATGTGAAGGTCCGCATGCAGCGGCGGCGCATTCTCGACCATCAGAGGGATCCCCGCCTGCCGCGCCTTCGCGACGCAGGGCGCAACCGCAGCGCGGAACACTTCGGCCGCCTCTTCCCAGGTGAGTGTGCCGTGACCGCCGGTGAGCAGATACATCGAGCGCGCCCCGAGCATGCGGGCATCCTCGATCAGGCGCTCGAGCGTTTCGCGCGCGTCGCGCCAGGAATTCTCCGTCGCATCGAGATGCCGGCCGTGAAGAAATGGGTGCGCGATCGTTTCCAATTGGCAATTGCAAGCGCGTAGCGCCTCCTGCGCAGCCGCGACGCCCTCCTCCAGCAACAGGGGGCTCGCCACGCTCACGCGATGCACGCCGAGCTCCTGCCAATATCGGCCCAACTCGCGAAAGCCGGCGCCTGCGAAGCAAATCGAGTTGACGGATAGTCGCTCGTGCATGGGCGCACCTAGTTGCGCCGCTCTATATCGATACCGAATCGCTTTCGATACGGCTCGAACTCCGCGTGCAGAGCGGCAATGTCGCCGCCGATGACATCGGTCGAATAGCGGAACTTGCCGTATCGATCGGCCTTGTTGTTCTTCAAATAGTTGCGCATCGCCGTCTCGGTGTCCGACCCGAACGGCACGCCGTATTTTTCGTAAAAGCCCCGTATGGTGCCGACCGGATCGGCGATGAAGTCCTGATACCGCACATGGTGTATGCGCGGGTCATTCGTCATGGGATTGTGCAGTGTCGCGTGGAAGCCGGCGCGACATGCGGCCAAGTGAACGCGCGCCTGTTCCGGCCAGTCTACATGACCCGTGAGCCCCTCGACGAGCTCGCCCGTGAGCACGATTCGCGAGGCGATGGCCTGCACCGGATCGCGATGCACCCAGATGATGCTCGCATCGGGATAGGTCTCGAAAAGAGCCTCGAGCCGCGCCGCGTGAAATCCTTTCAAGACCCAGTATTTTTTGGGTCTGGCGTACTGTAGTTGCTGCAACATCATCTTGTGAATGCGGTATTGAGCGCGCGGATCGGACGGCAGACCTCCGACGTTCATTCCCATCGGCACCCGCCACCATGCCGTCGGCGTCATGACGCGGAAGTCGAAAGCCCAGGTGCGCTCGCATTCCGGCAAGCCGTCGCCGAGCATGTCGTTGTAAGGATGGCTGATGAGCCATTTCGGCAGCCGCTTCAGGATATCGCGCCAGTCATCGTCCGCGCGGGCGCGCCGCGGATCGTCGGGTCCTGCGAGCCCCGGCGGCGGTGAGGGATACATCACCTCCCAGAATCGCAGCGCTCGCCCGTTGGGGTCGACCGAGAGCAACGCGTGCATAAGCGTCGTGCCCGAGCGCGTCTCGCCGGTCGCGAACAGGGGCCTTTCGATCTTCTCCTGGCCGATTGGATAACGCTTGCGATCCTCGAAGAGCTCGAGCCGCGAAGTCAGGAGCCATAGACAAACCGACGCCGCCGCGCGCTGGCCGGCTTCGTCCATGTTCACACTCTGCAGATACGATGCCGCACGCCGGAATCTATCGGGCAACGTGTCATCGCCGTAGTCGCTCAAGCCGGTCTTGCTCTCTGCCTCCGCCAGCAAAAGGTCCGCATTCAGGACATCGTGACTCATCGGTTCACCCCCACCAGACGCATCAGTTCATCCTCCGCGTCCAGCACTTTCTGCGCGGAGCGCGCCGCATATTTGAGCCCCGCCATGCTGCCGTAGTCCAGGATCTTTGGAACCCGCAGACCCGCATCGATATAGCCCTTGAGGATACGGGCGATCTGCTTCGAGCTACCGTGCGGCACGATCGCGAGCAGGGACTCGAGATTCACTTTCTTGAGCATCGCGACGACGCGCTCGCGCGGCAATGCCTCCGGGGTGATGTCTTGATATCCGCGCCAGTGCTCTCCCAGCGGATGCTCGAAGCCGTATTGACGCATGAGCGCCGCCGGTGTCTGCATCACGTAGTAGGACCGGATCAGCGGTGCCTCGAGGATCTCGGTAAGCTCGGCATCGTCGTCGGCGATCAGGCAGGTCCAGATCATCGCGGGTGTGATCGCGGCCGGATCGCGGCCGGCCTGCTCGGCCGCATCGCGCACCGCCTTGAGCTTCGCCGCATAATCATCGGGCGAGTGCGCGCCCGCAGGCCACCAACCGTCGCAATGTCGACCGATGATGCCCAGAACGCGCGGGCCGCTGCCCGCCCCCCAGATCGGAGGATATCGACCCTCGTAGGGCTCGGTATCCAAGCGTGCATGGCGCAGCGTGTAGAACTGACCTACGAAATCGATCGGGCCGTCGCTTGCCCAGAGCATTTTGATGACGCGCAGCGCTTCCTCGTAGCGAGCGACCGGCTTTGCGAAATCGAAGCCATAGGGGACCGTGTTCTCCGTCTCGCCGCAACCGAGCCCTAAGATGAATCGTCCCCGCGACAAATGGTGGATGGTTAGGGCGCTCTGTGCCAGCAACGACGGGTGTCTGCGCACGGTATCGACCACACTGGTCGCGATCGGCACGTTCTTGGTGAGCACGGCGGCCGCCCCGGCGACCACCATCGCATCCAGATGCCTGTGAGGAGACGCGGAAACGGTCGCGAGGTCGGTGAACTCCGGAGTCCATATCGATTCGGGCCAGAAGCTCACCATGTGATCCGGCAGCCAGATCGAATGATAGCGGCCACTGTCGAGTGCACCGAGCTTGGATAAATCCAATGGAAGCGTGGTGCGAAGAAAAGCCGCCGGCTGAACGTTCATACTCCCCCTCCGACCGAACTACGCCGCGTGAGTGTAGCGCCCCAATCGCTTCATGGGCAGCGTGCTTGTGCGTTGCTGAGCGCTCGCTCAGCCCCCGATCGGCGTGGAACCGCAACGCTGCATCTTCTCGGCGCGCAATCGGCAAAATTGACGCCGACGGACCGGCATTTTATGATCCACTGTGTATCATAGGAGGTCCGATGGAACCCAGTGCCGACGCGTTCGCTGCCTGCCCTGTCGCGCCGAGTCGAGACGAGCGCAAATCGGCCCGCTTGGCGGCCGAGCGCGTGGCCTTCGACCACGAGGCGCAGGTCATCACTCGCTTCTCGTTCGCCCGTGACCTCCTGCGCAACGGCCTCGCGAAGCAGGCGGGCGCCGACCCCGATCAGGTCGACACGGGTAATCCCGAGCATGCCCCGGTGTTCTACCTCGACGGCGAGGCGCACCGGCGCAAGCGCAGCGCCATCGCCAGATTGTTCACGGCCACGGCCGTCACGACCCGTTACCGAGCGGTCATGGAGCGGGCCACGGACACGCTGCTCGCACGCCTCCGGGCCGCGGGCGAAGCGCAACTCGATACTCTGAGCCTCGAGCTCGCCGTCGCCGTAGCCGCTGAGATCGTCGGTCTCACCGATAGCGACCGCACGTCCATGTCGGCCCGAATCGGCGCAACCTTGAGCTCCGGCCATTTATCCCAATCACCCCGGCTCGGGCGTCTCCTGCAGCCTCTCGTCTTCCGCTACCACGCGCTCAATTTCTACTACCGGGATGTGCGCCCCGCGATTGCAGCACGTCGTCGCGCGCCGCGCGAGGACCTCATCTCGCAGCTCCTCGATGAAAGCTACTCGAACAAGGCGATCATGATCGAATGCATGACCTACGCCGTGGCGGGCATGGTGACCACGCGTGAGTTCATCGTGATGGCCGCGTGGCATCTCTTCGAGCGCGATGACCTGCGAGCACGCTTCCTCGCCGGGGACGAGACCGACCAGCTGGCGATCCTCGATGAGATCCTGCGCCTCGAGCCCGTGGCGTCCGTGCTGCAGCGGCGCGCGGCGGAGGATATGGCGATCGGCTCCGGTACGATCTCCGCGGGGACGCTGCTGGCAATCGACATTCGTGCCGCCAACACCGACGAATCTGTCACCGGCTCCTGTCCGCACGTCCTGGATCCCGATCGCGCAAAGCGGCAGAAGTCGGCCGCCGGCTATCTCAGCTTCGGCTACGGCAGCCACCGCTGCCCGGGCTCGCAAGTGGCGATGCACGAGACGAGAGTATTCCTCGATCGGCTGCTGCGCGTCCCCGGCATCAGGCTCGAGCAAGCGCCCACGATGGGCTGGAACGATATGCTCTCGAGCTATGAGCTGCGCGGCGCAATGATCGCCTGCGACCGCGGCTGACGCCGCACGATGAACTCGTGGCGCGCGCTCGAGAAATCGCGCGGGTCGATCGCGATGCCTCCTGATACGCAGGCCTCGCGCGTCGTGCGCAAGCGTTTCTCACGAAAGAACCTCTCCGCCGCCCCCAGGTCCTCGACGCGCCACACGAGCGAGTAGATTCCGGAAGTCGGCGGCTCGAGGAATTCGGCCAAGGGCCCTTCCTTGCAATCATCAGGCTGGATGAAAGCGACCCGGGTGCCGGCGAGGCGCACGAGCACGCGTCGCGCGGGCTGCGGCAGGGCGATGCGCTCATCGGCGAGCAGCTCACCATCGAGCAGGCCGGTGAAGAATGCGAGTGCGCGGGCGATGTCGGGTATGACGCAGGCGATGTGATCGAGACCCTCGAGGGTGGTTGCATGACGGCCGGCCCAATCCGGGCGCCAGTCGCCGCGCTCATAAGGATCATTGGGCATCGGCCTTTCGCACACTTCGAGGAGCACACCGCCGGTTGATTCCTGGCGCACATAAAAGAAAAAGCCGTACTCTGCCGATAACTTGCAGCCATGCTCCTTGAGCTTGGCGGCGACGGCCGGCCCGTCCTCGACTTTTATCTCGAACGAATGAAAACCGGGACCGTAGCGATGCAGATATCGAGCGAAGTGCTTCTCGAGGCGTGCCGGATCGCGCGGTGACATGGGCTCGATCATGTGATCGGCCACATAGAGCAGCGCCATGTCGCGGTCTTCGGCCTCGAAATACCCTTCCGCGAAAATCATTCCGCCCAGCAGGTCCATGTACTGGGCACGGCATGCCGAGATGTCCGCCACGGCATGGATCGTGTGGATGATCCGGCGCACCGGCACCCGCGAATCGACCATCGATGTCTCCTCGATATTCTGCCCCTGGTCGTTATAGTATCGCTGCCATGTTCGGGATGCGCTTCGACTTGAGAGTTCCGGGTATGGCGCCCGCCGAGATTGCGCGCGAATATCGGGCGGCGATCGAGATGTCGCAGTGGGCGGACGAGAAGGGAGCCTTGAACATCGGCCTGTCGGAGCATCATTGCTCGGAGGACGGCTACCTCCCTGCTCCGCTCATTCTGGCTGCGGCGATGGCTGGCGTGACGCGCAACGTGCAGATTATCGTGGCGGCAGCGCTCTTGCCGATGTACGACGCGGTGCGTCTCGCCGAGGAGATGATCGTGCTCGACCATGTGAGCCAGGGTCGAGTGAGCTACGTCCTCGGCATCGGCTACCGGCCTGTCGAATACGAACTCTACAAGTTGGACTACGAGGAGCGTGGCACGATCGCCGACCAGAAGCTCGAGCAACTGCTCGACGTGCTGCAGCAGGCATCGGCGGCAACGGCGATGCCGCGTGTGACGCCGGCCTCCTTTACGCCGGGACGTCCGAGAATCATGTGGGGCGGCGCGACCAAGGCGGCAGCGCGCCGCGCGGGCCGCAACGGTCTGCCCTTCTTTGCGCAGACCAATACGCCGGGACTCGCCGAGACTTATGCACAGGCAGCGCGCGAGGCCGGCTTCGAGCCGGGCCAGTGCTTGCTGCCCTCGCCCGAGATGCCGAGCATCGTGTTCGTGCACCCCGATCCCGATCGCGGCTGGAAAGAGGTGGGTCCCTACCTGCTCGCCGACGCCGTTGCTTATGCCGAGTGGAACAAGGATGCAGACCGACCCACGGTCAGCTTGTCGAAGGGCAAGACAGTCGAGGAACTCCGGGCGGAGGGTGGCGCGCACCGGGTCGTCGACGTGGAAGGAGCGGTTGCGCTGGTGAAGCGCTGGGGCCGCCTGCCGCTGCACCCGCTATGCGGCGGCTGTCCCCCAGACTTGGCCTGGACCTATCTGCGACGCGTGGCCGATCAAGTGATCCCGGCGTTGGTGCGTCAGGGCGGATAAAGCGTCATCGGATCGTCGTCGTGGGTGTCCGGAGTCTCCGCGCGCCAGCGCACCGAGCCGAACGGACGCTCGAGACGGCGACGAACCCGCCGACCATCGCGTGCGCCGTTGAAAGCATCCGCCGCCGCCTGCAGCGCCCGGTCGGCGTGCGTGAAGCGGCTGCGCAGGCGCAGATAATCCAACCACGTGGGCAAGTGATAGCGCTCCGTCCACAGCGCAGGATCCGCCAGATCGCGCGCCAGCGACCACTGGTACGCACCGTTGCGCAGCCGGGCGCGTTGCAGCTTCAACATCACCTCGTAGAACTTACGCGCCTCCGCCGGATCCACCTGGTAATCGATCTCGACGACGATGGGACCTGAGCGTGCGGTGATGTCGAGCGCGACCTCGGGCTCCGCGCCGATCTCGATCATCTCGACATCGGTCGGCGAGGTATGCCGCATCGGCAAAAGCAGTCCGATCAAGGGTGTGACGCAGAGCGCGACACCCGAGGCGAAGTACGCGAGCTCGATGCTCCAGTGCGCCGCGACTCGCCCCCAGAGCCAAGCTCCCAGCGCGATTCCCCCGGTGAGCGACGCCTGATATCCGGCAATCGCTCGGGCGGCGACCCAGCGCGGTACGGAAAGCTGCACGCTCACACTGATGAGGGCGATCGTCAGCATGTTGGCCGCACCGGCGACGACCATTGCGGCCGCGGTGAGCAAGATAACGCGGCTCGCGCCGATGACCAGCAGCATCAGCCCCGCCGTGCACGCACACAGCCTGAAGGCTTGCTCGGGACTCAAGGAGTGGCGCGCCCGGTTGACGAGCAGCGCCCCGATGACCGCACCCACTCCCGTGCACCCGAGCAAAAGCCCATAAGTGCTGGCGTTGCCCTTGAGCAGATCGCGCGCGACGAGCGGGACCAGCGCGGCGGCCGCTGCCCCGGCAAGCCCAAACGCAAAAGAGCGGACCATGGCGGCGCGCACCGGCGGCGAATGCTGCGCGTAGCGCGCGCCTGCGACGAGGGCGCCGCCGATCCGTTCCGCAGGAAGCCTCGCGGCCACTTGCTTCCGACGCCAGAATGCGAACGCCGTCAGCAGTGGTAAATAGGCGAGCGCGTTGATGAGGAACGCGGCCGGGACACCGAATGCGAGCACCACCAGGCCGCCTACGGCCGGACCGAAGCTGCGCGCCAGGTTGTAGCTGATGGAACCGAGTGCGACGGCGGCAGGCAAGTGCTCCGCGCTGACCTGCTCGCCGATCGATGCGGCCCACGCGGGATTATAGAGAGCGACGCCCCCGCCGATGAGCGAGCAGAAAGCGAGCAGCACCCACGGACTCGTGAGTCCGGCGAGCGCAAGCGTCGTGAGTGTGGCGGCACACAGGGTGGCGAATCCCAGCCCGACGAGGGCGATTTTGCGCCGATCGAACATGTCGGCGATCGCGCCGGCCGGCACGGACACCAGCATCAATGGCACCATCAGCGCGGTCTGCACCAGGGCGACCATCCCGGGTGATGAGGTGAGACGCGTCATTTCCCACGCGGCGCCTACGCCCAAGATGAGCTGGCCGAAGTTCGAGATCACGCTCGCCGACCAGATCCTGCGGTAAACGCGCTCGCGCAGCGGCTCGAGGGGTGCCCAGATTCGCCTCGCCTCGACGCGGCTCGCTGTCACGGGAGCTTCGCAATGATCTCATCACCGTAGCGCTCCGCGTTGGCGCACCACTCGGCGCGGCTCGAGCCGTCGATGGTCGCTCCGACGGTGGTCACACCGAGCTCGCGCAGCTTGGCGATCTTCCCGAGCAGCGCTTGCGCATTCCACGCCTCGTTGGGTTGATTCACGGCACCCAGAACGACATCCGGGAGCTGCGCCCGACCCACCTTCTCGCAGTGCTCGCGCATGTAGGTGATGCCCCCGGCGAGATCCATCTCATCGGTCATTGCCGCGGTGCGGCTGGTCGCCGACACCGCAGAGGAAGTGATGAAAGGATTCCAGGCATCGGCCAGCTCGACCGCGCGGCGAATCGCGCGCCTCGAATTGCCGCCGATCAGGAGCGGCGGATGCGGCCGCTGGATCGGACGCGGCAGAATGCGATTGCCGAGTGCCTGATAGCCGGTACCCTGAAATGTGAATTCGTCCGCGGTCCAGGCGGCCTTCATCGCCTTGAGATACTCATCCATGATCTCGTTGCGGCGCTCGAAGTCGACCCCCAAGGCCTTGTACTCCCCCTTGAGATAGCCGGCGCCCACACCCAACGTGACGCGCCCACCGGAGAGGAAGTCGAGCGTGGCCACTGCGCGTGCGGTGACGAACGGATTGCGGTAAGGCAGCACGAGAATTCCGGTCTGCAACCGCAGCGTGCGCGTAGCAGCCGCAACGAAACTCAATATGACGAACGGGTCCTGCGCGTGGTGACCCCCTGCGTCGAGCCACCGTCCCGTGGGCACCGGATGATCGGTGTCGCAGCCGGCGCTGAAGCCGACACGCTCGGCCGTTCTTGAGATTTCCGCAATCGCATCGGCCCGCAGGAACTCATCCGGGTACTGGATTTTATCGAAGGGCAGCGAGACGTTGATTTTCAATCGATGAGAACCCACTTGTTGTTGCCGGCGCGGCTTCGTACCCAGCCGCCCGACCCGGAGGTCCCGCCGTCGACGGGCAGTATGATACCGGTGATGTAGCTGCTCATCTTGGAGGCGAGGAAAACGGCGGCGTCACCACATTCGGTATCGATTCCCGCACGTCCCAGCGGAATGCGCCGTGCCACCGCATTTTTCTGCTCCTCGGTGAACTCGATCCACGCCGAAGGATCGACCGAACCGGCGCGAATGCCTCGAATACCTGGTGTGTCGGTCATATCGGGAGCGATGGCATTCACGCGGATGCCATGATCGGCAAGCTCCACGGCCAAGGTGCGGGTGAGGTTGTTGAGGCCGGCTTTGCAAGCGGCGTACACGGAGTAATTCGGCGCTGCGCGCGAGGCCTCGATGCTGGTGACGTTGATGATGGAGCCGCCCTGCCCGCCCTTGATCATCATCGGCACGGCGGCCGAGGTCGCGGCCAGCACACTCACAAGATTCAGATCGATGTGCTTTCGCCAGGAGCGTTCCGACTGCTCGATGAACGGTCGCGGGCTCACGCCGCCGGCATTGTTGACCAGGATGTCGATCCGGCCGAATTCGCTCGCAGCGCGCTCGATGAGCGCGCGAACCTGGGCGGTCTCCATGACATCGGTGGGTACGGCCAGAGCCTTGCGCCCGAGATCGCGGACGCGAGCCGCCGTCTCCTCGCAACGCTCCGGAACGATATCGCCGATCACGACGTCCGCCCCGACGGATGCAAAAGCGAGCGCAATGGCACGCCCGATGCCACCGCCACCACCGGTGACGATGGCCACTCGATCGGTCAGCAGAATGTCATTTGCGTCCAAGCGCTCACCGCGGTGCTTTTGCCTCGAGCGTGCGCCGGATCGCCGATTCGATCTCGGTGGGCTTATACAGGTATTCCGTCTCGAGCACCTTGGCGAATGGCACCGTGACATCGCGAGAGGCGACGCGCAGCACGGGCGCAGCGAGTTGGCCGTAGAGGTGCTCCTGGATACGCGCCGCCACTTCCGCACCGACTCCGAAGCTGCGCGGGGCCTCGTGAACCACCACGGCGCGGCGCGTTTTGGCGACGGATTTGAGGATGCCATCTGTGTCGAGCGGCGAAACCGTCCGCAAGTCGACGACTTCGACCTGGATGCCTTCCTGCGCCAATCGTTCGGCAATGACGAGGGTATCGCGCAGCGGGCGCCCGTAGCCGATGACCGAAACGTCGCTGCCGCTGCGCGCGACGTGCGCCTTGCCGAGCGGCACACGGTGTCCGGGCGGCGGCGCCGGGCCCGTCAGGGCGCGCGTCAAGCCATCCTCGATGAAGAGACAAGGGTCATCGTCGAAGATGCACGAGCTCAACAAGCCTTTCGCATCGGCCGGCGTCGAAGGCACGACGACTTTCATTCCGGCGACGTGTGCGAACCAGGCCTCGAGCATGTCCGAGTGCTGTCCGGCGGTGCCGGCACCCGCCCCGGTGCGAGTGCGAATGGTGATCGGCACGCCGGTCTGGCCGCCGGACATGAAGCGCAACTTGGCCGCATGGTTGACGATCTGATCCATCGCGACGGTCACGAAGTTCATCAGCATGATCTCGGCCACCGGCCGCATGCCGGCGAGCGCCGCGCCGACGGCCGCACCGAGGATGGCCTGTTCGGAGATAGGGGTCGTGCGCACGCGATGTGCCCCGTATTTCGTGGACAGACCCTTGGTCACCTTGAATACGCCGCCGCCCTCCTTGTCGCCGATGTCCTCGCCGAGGAGCAGCACGGTCGGATCGCTCTCCAGCGCCTCGTCGAGAGCCAGACGATAGGCGTCCGTGAAGCTGATGGTCTGTGGAGCAGCAGCGGTTACGGTGCTCATGCGGGGGCTCCCGGGGCGTAAATGTCTATGTTGATCTCGTCGGCCTCCGGTGGGCTCGACTCCGCCGCAAATTTTACCGCGTCGTCGATTTCTGCGTTGATATCGCGCGCGATTGTCTCGAGTTCGGCCTCGCTCGCGGCCTTCTTTTGCAGCACCGCGGCCTTGGTCGCGGGCATTGGATCGCGCGCCAGCGCCGCGGCGTACTCTTCCTTCGGAATATAGGCGCCGGGATCCCCGAAGTAATGCCCCATGAACCGAAAGGTCAATGCCTCGAGCAACGTCGGGCCCTCGCCGGCGCGCGCGCGCTCGACGGCCTCCCGCGAAGCCTCCCACATGGCCTGTGGATCGTTTCCGTCAACAGTGACGCCGCGCATGCGATAGGACGCGGCGCGATCCGCGACATGGGCGACGGTCGTGCCGTCCTCGTAGCGCGTGCATTCGGCAAAGCGATTGTTCTGGCAGAGGAAAATGACCGGCAGCTTCCATAGCGACGCCATGTTGAGCGCCTCGTGGAATGCCCCGATGTTGGAAGCCCCGTCGCCGAAATTGCACAGCGTCACCCGGCCATCGCCCTTCAGCTGCGACGCCAACGCCAGACCGTTGGCGATCGGCAGGCCGCTACCCACCACGCCGGTGGTCACCATGATTCCGGCCTTCGGGTAGGTGATGTGCATCGCACCGCCTTTGCCCTTGCACGCGCCGGTCGCCTTGCCGGCATACTCCGCGACCATCGGCCGCAGCGGCATACCCTTCGCCAGCTGATCGTGAACGCCGCGGTAAGTCGTGACCAAATAATCGGTCGGCTCGAGGTTCACGCCCATCGCCGCCGCTAGGATCTCCTGGCCCCGGGGAGAGTAATAGACCGCCGCCATCCGCCCGGTCGAAATCAACGAGCGCATGCGCTCGTCGAACAGCTGAATCCGCAATGCCTTACGGTAAATATCCAGCAGGATCTGAGGACTGAACCCGTCCGACTTGGTCATTGGCATTGCTCCTCTTCCCCCGCGGACGCGACTGCGCAACGGCGATGTTCATTATCTGCGCCGCCCCCGAATGTGTAAACGCTTCGGCAGGCGCACAATTGCCAGCCGGCCATTGCTGAGCTAGCTTAGCATCATAGCAAAATGAGCGGCCGGCGTGAGAGGCCCCGAAGGGGGCGATTCGATATCATTGGGCGAAGAGCCGGGCAACGACGGGGGTAGTTATGTCGCAGGTGATGAAAGGAATCAGGGTACTGGAGGTCGCGCAGTTCACGTTCGTCCCCGCCGCCGGCGCGATCTTGGCTGACTGGGGCGCCGACGTCATCAAGATCGAGCATCCGGTGCGGGGGGATACCCAGCGCGGTTTCATCAATCTGGGCGGCATGAAGCTCGACCCTATGCGCAACACCCTGATGGAGCATCCGAACCGCGGCAAGCGCAGTGTCGGTCTCGATTTCTCGACCGCGGCGGGCGTGGAGCTGCTCTACGAGATCGCCAAGACCTGCGACGTCTTCCTCACCAATTATCTGCCGTCGCAGCGCCAGAAGCTCAAGTTCGATGTCGAGCACATCCGCGCGGCGAACCCCAAGATCATTTATGCACGGGGCAGCGCGTACGGCGACAAGGGACCGGAGCGCGATGTCGGAGGCTTCGACGGTACGGCCTTCTGGTCGCGCAGCGGCATCGGTTTTTCCATGTCGCCGAAAGAGCTCGAGGGTCCGCTCACGCAGGGTATCGCCGCATTCGGAGACTCGATCGGCGGTATGAACATCGCCGGTGGAATTGCCGCGGCGCTGTTCCATCGCGAACGCACCGGCGAAGCGATGGAGCTCGACGTATCCCTGCTGAGTACGGCTTGGTGGGCGGCCGGCACCGCGGTCGATCAATTCATCGAGAGCGGCAAGGTGATCCGCAACCCCATGCCCACATCCGGCGGCCAGCCGACCAACCCGTTCTCGGGAAATTACCGCACCTCGGACGGCGGAACGATCAATCTGTGCATACTGACCCCGGGGCCGCACATCCGCGACACGTTCGAGCATCTAGGCCTTGCGGAAGTTGCCGAGGACCCGCGCTTCAGCGAGACTCGGGCGCTCATCGAGAATTCCAAGGCAGCAAGCGATCTCATCTCTCAGGCCTTCGCAAAGCGTCCCTTCGCTTACTGGCGTCAGCATTTGAAAACGCTCAAGGGGCAATGGGCGCCTGTGCAGAGCCTGCTCGACCTTGCCAGCGACGAACAGGCGCTCGCCAATGACATGCTGTTCGAGGTGGAAGCCGCCGACGGGGGGCGCCCGCTGAAGCTCGTGCGCGGTCCCGTGCAATTCAATCACACGCCGGTACAGACTACGCGCGCCCCGCAGGCCTCGGAACACACCGAGTCCTTCCTCATGGAGCTCGGACTTCCATGGGAACGCATCGAGAGCCTCAAGGCCGCCGGAGCGATCTCCTGATGAAGCCCGGCACCAAACTCAAGAGCGCGGTGTGCGACACCGAGGTCATGGTCATTCGCGGCAGTGCCGATGCCGTGGTGGAGTGCGGCGGCTCGCCCATGCTCGAGCAAGCATCGGCCGAGCGTCGGCCGATCGACCCGGCATTCGCGCAAGGTACCCGCATCGGCAAGCGCTACGTCGATGCCGACGGCAAAATCGAGCTCCTGTGCGTGAAACCGGGCCAGGGATCGCTGTCCGTCGCCGGCGTTGCGCTGCAGGTCAAGGACGCGAAGCCGCTGCCTTCCTCCGACTGACGATAGGCCCATGAATATTTCACTCGTGCTCCAGATGGCGGCCGAGGCCGAGCCCGAACGCATCGGCCTCGTTTGTGGGGGACGGCGCTGGTCGTATCGCGCCCTCCTGCAAGCGGCGCGAGCCGCGGCAGCGGACATTTCAACCTCCGGCTGCTCGTACGTCGCTCTGCTCGATGAGAGCAGCGAGGCCGCGGCGATCGCGTTGTTCGGCGCTGCGCTTGCGGGCGTGCCCTACATACCCCTCAACTATCGTCTTGCCGATCCCGACCTCGGATCCCTGCTGAGTCGCATCGCGCCCGCGTATATCGTGGGGGACGCGGCGCGCATCGAGCGTCTGAGCCCGGATCTCGGACATCAGATACGAGCACGCGCCGCATTCCTCGCCGACGCGACCAAGTCCGACGCCCTCTCGAGCGCGGACGAGCCTACCGAGGGGATCGCGGTTCAGCTCTTTACGAGCGGGACCACGGCCGCACCCAAAGCGGCGCTTCTGCGGCATGCGAACTTGCTCTCCTACATTCTCGGTACCGTCGAGTTCGGTGCCGCGTCCGAAGAGGAGGCGGCGCTGGTAAGCGTGCCGCCCTACCACGTCGCCGGGATCGCGGCCCTGTTGAGCTCGGTATATGCGATGCGGCGGATCGTGCTCCTACCCGCTTTCGATCCCGAGGACTGGCTCGAGCTCGCCGCCTCCGAGCAGGCAACGCACGCGTTTCTCGTGCCGACGATGCTGGGACGCGTCATCGCTCGACTGGATGCCGGCGTCTCTGCCGATCTGTCCGCCATGCGCGCGGTCTCCTATGGCGGCGGCCGCATGCCGACGGAACTCATCGAGCGGGCGCTGGAACTGTTTCCCGAGACCGATTTCACCAATGCTTACGGTCTGACCGAGACGAGCTCAACGATCGCGCTGCTCGGCCCGGAGGAACACCGTGTCGCACGCGCCTCGACCAATCCGCAGGCTCGCGCCAGGCTGGGGTCCGTCGGTCGTCCGCTGCCGACGGTGCAGGTCGAGATCCGCGATGAGGAGGGACGGCCGCTTCCCGCCGGCGAGCGTGGCGAGATCTACGTGCGCGGTGATCAGGTCTCCGGCGAGTATCGCGAGCGCAGCGCACTCGATGCGGCGGGCTGGTTCCCGACGCGCGATGCAGGCTGGCTCGACGCAGAGGGTTATTTGTTCCTCGCAGGCCGCGCCGACGATGTCATCGTGCGCGGCGGCGAGAACATCTCTCCCGGAGAAATCGAGGACGTGCTGCTCGCGCATCCGGCCATCGCGGATGCGGCGGCCGTCGCTGTGCCTTCCACGGAATGGGGTGAAGCCGTCGGTATTGCCATCGTCGTGAGACCCGGACAGGCCGCACCGGGTGAAGAGGAATTGCGCGCGCTCGTCAGGAATCGCCTGCGCTCATCGCGAGTGCCGGAAAGAATCGCAGTCATCGACGCGTTGCCCTACAACGAAATGGGCAAGCTGCTGAGGCGCGAGGTGCGCGCACTGTTCAAGGCGTAGCCGCCGCCGGGACCACCGCGCCGGCCTTGCGAGTGTCCTGCGCTTCGCGCGCGCCCGCGCGAATGTAGGCGTAAATCTCTCGAATCTGCTGCGGCCCGAGCGTCAGGTACTGCGGCATTCCTTTTTCCAAAAGCGCGCCATCGTGCACGACGGTCCAGATTCCTTTCTCGCTGAGAGCGATCCGAGACTCGCGCAGATCCGGGCCCGGCGACCCGGGGGAATTCAAGTTGAGGCCATGGCAGACCGAGCAGGCCAAGTTGAAGATTGCCTGCCCCGCTCGAGCGTCCGCGTCGTTGATCTCGAGCGCCGGATCGTCGAGCGCGTTCAAGGAATCGCTGCGCGGTGACGTCGGCGGCAGCGGAGCCTTACCACCGAGGCTGAAGGTGAGGAGCCGGCGCGGTTGTGCGCCATATTTCCAGCCGCGGGGCATCAACCGGCTCCAAATCGCTGTCGCACCGCCATAGCCGACCAGAATCGATACGTACTGCCGGCCGGCCACGGCATAACTGATGGGTGCGCCGATGATGCCGAGTCCCGCGTTGAACTGCCACAGCCGCTCGCCGCTGGCCGCATCATAGGCAACCAGGAACCCATCGCCGTTCCCTTGAAATACGACATCCCCCGCCGTCGACAGCAAACCGCCGTTCCAGAGCGAGTTTTGCTGCACTCGCCAGCGCACTTTCTGTGCGACCGGATCCCACGCGATCAGCGCGCCTTTGCCATCCTCGGCATCCGTGAGGACGCCCGACATGCTCAGGCCGCCGACATAGAACAATCCCGGCTGCGGCTTGCCTTTGTGAAGATGAACGCCCACCTGCATGTAGGGCAGGTACACCAGGCCGGTCTTCGGGCTGAAGGACATGCTCTGCCAGCTGTGCGCGCCCGCGGGGCTCGGCCAGACGACGGCATCACCCGTCTCATAGCGGGCGCCCTTTACTTCCACCGGTCGTCCCGTTGCCGCGTCGATCCGCTGCGCCCAGGTTACTTTGCCCAGCTTCTCGGCTGAGAGGAGCTCCCCGGTCTGGCGGTCCAATACATAGAAGAATCCGTTCTTCGGCGCCTGCATCAGCACCTTGCGTGACTTCCCGCCGATCTCAAGGTCCGCCAGCGCCATTTGCTGAGTCGAGTCGAAGTCCCACGCATCGCGCGGGTTGACCTGGTAATGCCAGAGGTACTTGCCCGTGTCGGCATCCACCGCCACGATCGAGGCCGTGTACAAATTGTCGCCATTGCCGGGACTGCGTTGGTCCGGATCGTAGGGGCCGGCGTTGCCGGTCGCGAGATAGATGCGATTCAGTTCGGTGTCGAACGCGATGCTGTCCCATACGCCGCCGCCGGTTCCGGTTTTCCAGTACTCGCCGCTCCAGGTTGCGGCGGCGCGTTCCATCGCAGGATTACCCTTGTTTTCCTCGGGCGATCCGGGTGTGGTGTAAAACCGCCAGACCTGCCGACCGGTGGCGGCGTCGTAGGCCGTGACGTAGCCGCGCTCGCCGGCGTCCGCGCCTGCATTGCCGATGATGACCTTGCCGTTGAACGTGCGGGGCGCGCCCGTGATGGTCCTGCCTCCCGCCTCGGGCAGGGTCTGCGTGCTCCAGAGCAACGAGCCGGTCTTGGCATCCAGCGCAATCAACCGTCCATCGAGCGTCCCGGAGAACACGCGACCATCGGCGTACGCCGCGCCGCGGTTGATGCCGAACATGAACATCAGCTTGGCGGGATTTTGCTTCCAGGTTTGCGGATCGTACTTCCACTTGAGCTTCCCGGTTGCCGCATCGACGGCGTAGACCGCCGCATGGCTGCCCGTGAAGTAGAGAACACCGTCGACTGCGAGCGGCGTTGCCTCCAAGGATTGCTCACCCTCGAGATCGAGCGACCACTCGAGCCCGAGCGACTTGACGTTGGATTTGTTGATGCGATCGAGCGCGCTGTACGCGTCTTCGTTGGCGCTATTGTGGCTCGGCCAGTCGTGGCTCGGCCAGTTCTGCGCGTCGGCATTCGCCCCCGCGCCCGTGAGCACGCAGAGCGCGAGCGCCGCCACGCGCGTGCTCTTGTGAGAGCTCACTTTTCGATGATGATAATGCGCTCGGGACAGGCGCGGGCACCCTTCTCCGCAAGCTCCTCCATTCCTTGCGGCACGTCGATTTCGTCGACGGCGATATAGCCGTTCTCGTCGAGCGGGAACAGGTCTCCGGCCACTGCGGCACATCGCGCGTTGCCGACACAAGCAGCCTTGTCGATGCGAATCTTCATCCGCCACTCCTTGAACCGAGCAAGCCGAGCGAGTATGTAACGGCGGGATGCGCGCTGTAAAGCGCCGGGATCACTGCAAAGACAGAACCTCGTTCTTGTGCAGACTCGTCACGAGCCTGCCGTCCACGCTCGACAGCGTGGTGGCCGGAACGCTGACGATCTTGCCGCCGAGGATCACCTGCGCGGCGCCGTCGGGGCCGACGCGATACACCTGACCGAGACGCGCACCATCGACGGATACCAGCACCTTGCCTTTCGCGACGAGCATCGCATCGTCCTTCGCGAATGAGAGTCCGGAAGCGGTGAGCATACTCAAGGCGCAAGCCACAACCGGGAACCGTGAATTCTTCACGACGATCTCCTTGTCAGTTGACCAAATACAACAATACTAAGCTACGTTAGTAATTAAACTAAGCTACGTTAGTAATTTCGTCAAGAGCTAGCGTGTGAGGCAGCTCACGACTTGGCGAAGTTGATACCATTCGTCTTTATGCCAGCCGAGATCAAGAGCCTCCAGACACTCTGCGCGCAGGCCCTGGAGCGACCGCCCGCCCAGCCGGTCATCGAGTACCAGGGCGAATGGCGCACCTGGGGAGAGATGCGCCGGGTCGCGGAGCGACTGGCAGCGTTGATCGATGCGAGCGGCGCGCAACCCCAGGCTCCTGTCGCCTTGGTCGCCCGCAATCGGCCCTCGACGATCGCTGCATTGCTCGGCTTGATCGCGCGCGGACGCACGATTTGCATGCTCTATGCTTATCAATCGGGTGCTGCCCTGGCGCGGGACGCGGAACGGCTCAAGGCGGCCGTGCTCGTCGCGGCGCGGGAAGACTTCTCCGACGAGCTCATTGGCGCGCTTCGAGGGCAAGGGACCGCAGCGATCGCGCTCTCGGAAATGGACGCATGCGCGCTGCCTGGGCTCGAGCAATCACGGGCCGACGCGGTGTCGCACTCCGCCCCTCCCTGCATCGAGCTCTTGACGAGCGGTACCACCGGTCCACCGAAGCGCTTCGCCATCGGCTTCGACTTGATCGCTCGACACTTCGTCGGCTCGAGCTTGACGCAGGCGAGCGCGGGATCCGGGCGCAGCGAAGGCGCTGCGGAGCCACCGCCGTTCCTGCTCTTCATGCCACTCGGCAACATATCGGGCGTCTACACCACGATTCCGGCCATGCTGAGAGGCCAGCGCGCGGTGCTGCTCGAGCGCTTTACGGTGAGCGCCTGGCACGAGCACGTGCTGCGCTACCGCCCACAAATCAGCGGCCTGCCGCCGGCGGGCGTTCAGATGGTGCTCGACGCCGACATACCGCCGGCCGATCTGGCCAGCATCCGTAGCCTCGGTACCGGCGCCGCGCCCTTGGATCCCACGACGCATCGTGCTTTCGAGGAGCGCTACGGCATTCCGATATTGCTCTCGTACGGCGCCACGGAATTTGCCGGCCCCGTGACTGCGATGACCGCGGAATTGCATGCCCAGTGGGGCAAGCAGAAGTTCGGCAGCGTGGGACGTCCCATCGCGGGAGCGCAGCTGCGCGCAATCGACCCCGATACGGGTGAAGTCTTGCCGCCCGGACAGGAAGGCATTCTCGAGGTGACGGTCCCCCGCATGGGGACGGAGTGGATTCGGACGTCGGACATCGCCGTGATCGATGAGGACGGGTTTCTGTTCCACCGAGGTCGCGCCGACGGCGCCATCATGCGCGGCGGGTTCAAGCTCTTGCCGGAGACCATCGAGCGAGCCCTCTTGTTGCATAAAGCGATTTCCGCGGTTGCCGTGCTGGGATTGCCCGATCAGCGGCTCGGGCAAGTGCCGGCCGCGGCCATTCAATTGAAACCCGGCGTCGGTCGACCCGAGATCGCCGATCTGGAGGCGCACTTGCGCCGGCATGTCTATGCGACGCACGTCCCCGTGGTCTGGCGCATCGTCGAGGAGCTGCCGCGCACACCCTCGCTGAAAATCGATCGACCCGCGGTGCGCCGCTTGTTTGAAGCGGACCCGAACGAGCCAAGCGGGCGCGCGAATTTCACCTAGGCGATGCTTTGCCCGCCGTCGACCGCGAGGCACGCACCCGTGGTGAAGGATGCCAGATCGCTCACCAAGTACAGCACCGCGCCCACGATCTCGGGGGGATCACCGGCACGCTGCAGCGGCAAGGCACTCTGCGCGTGCCGTGCGAACGTCTCGGATCGGGACCAGGCTTTGGTCGCGTCGGTGTGAAACGGGCCCGGCATCACGGTGTTCACGCGCACCGTCGGCCCGAACTCTTTTGCGAACGTGGCGGTGAGGACGTTGAGGCCCGCCTTGGCGGCGGCATACGGCGCAAATCCGGGTTGCGGGCGAAGCGAGCCGCTCGAGGAAATGTTGACGATGGAGCCTCCGCCCGAGCCGCGCATGTGGTTGCCGAATAAAGCGCACAAGCGGAAAGCGGCCCTCAAGTTGACCGCGACGATCTTGTCGAAGAGCTCCTGGCTGGTTTCGAGGGACGACGGTGCGACGGGCGACATGCCCACGTTGTTGACGAGTATGTGCGCATTCCCCCAGCGCTCCGTCACCTCCGCGAACAGCCGATCGCAGTCCTCCCAGCGGCCGGCATCGAAGGTGTGCGCCGACGCACGTGCGCCGGCGGCGAGAAGCTCATCGACGACGGTCTTGCACGCCGCGCTCTTGCGACTCGCGACGGCAACGGCCGCACCCGCGCGCGCGAGACCCCGCGTGATGGCAAGGCCCAAGCCGCGGCTTGCGCCCGTGACGACGGCAACCTTTCCGGTGAGCTCGATCGCGCTCACGCCCTGGCCGCCAAGGCGGCCTCGACTGCGGTGATCTCGGACTTGAGCCACATCGTTTCGCTCAAGTTGGCGCCGCGCGATTCGCGCAGCAACACCGCGAGCGCATCCTTCTTCACCGACAGCGCTCCGGCGTGCGCGGCATCTGCGCCGAGCGCGATGTCGAGCAGATGGATGGCCTCGAGCGGCCTCCCCTCGTTCAACTTCTTGCGGGCACGATCCGCGAGAGCGCCCGCTCCCCCCGCAAGGTCTACGAGATCGGCATCGATGCTCGATCGCGGCGTGCCATACAGGGAAGTGGTGGAATCGTAGTGGAACCAGCTGGAATACTCCTCCCAGATCGCCCGCACGTCCCACGACACCTTGCCGTGAAATTCTCCGATCTTGAGCTCGGCAGGCAACTGGATCTCGCGCATGAGCGTGTGCACGTCCTTGCCTGCATTCATGCCGGCGATGGTCGCGTCGTTCACGTAAGAAACCGCCGCGTGCATCTTGTCGAGATCCTCGCGGATTCTCCCGACGCCGCGGATCGGTTCCCCGTGACCGGTGATGAGCGTCTCGGCGCCGAGCCGGCGCACCGTGTCGAGCGAGCTGAGATACCGTTGCACGGAGCGCGGCTTGTCGCCGCGCACCGTGCAGAGGTTCGGCATCGACAGAAAGACGGGGCCGAACAGATTACCGGTAAAGGCCACCCGCTCGTTAGGCATCCACACGGTCAGCGAATCGAGCGTCTCTCCGCCGGGCGTCGAAAGCACTTCGAAGCGCCGGCCGCCCAGGTCGAATGCATGGCGCCGGTCAACCGTGATGTCCGGCACGACTTCGGGCGGTGGCGGCGGGTTCGCGGCGCGCTTGATCGTCGTGCCCCAGAGCTTGCGCGAACGACGGCCGAGATACGGCGCGAGCTTATTGAAATATTGCCAGGTGTCGACAAAGCGACGCTCCCCGATCACCTGTGTCTCGGGCTCGCGGATCGTCGGCACGCCGCCGTAATGATCGGCATGCGCTTGCGTGAGAATGATGTAGCGCAGCGCCCCGGTGCGACGGGGCGCGAGCAGACTTTGGGTACGCTGTGCATTGTCCATGAACCCGGTGTTGACCATCACATCGCCCGCAGCGGTCGTCACCAGGTAGGCATTGGAGATGTCCTTTGCCATGAAAATGAAATCCGTGATCGCCTGCGCTTCCTTCTGCTGATCACCGGCCAGGACCAGGCCCGCCAATGGCGGCTTGCCGTCCTCGGGCCCGCTCACGTCACGGCACCTTCGAAATTGACCATCACCTTGGCCGAAGCGGGCGTGCCGGCAACGCTGAGTGCATCGAGAACTTTGGCGAAGGGGAAACGGTGGCTGATGAGGCTGCCCACCTTCTCCCGCAGGCGCGGCAGCGCCGCGATGACGTCGGGCATCTCGGTCGGATAGCCGACCGCGGTGGTGATGGTCATCTCAGTGGTCAGCATGGCACCCAGATCGAGGGAGACCGGCTTCATATACGCCGCGGTCACGACCATGCGCGCGTGCAGCTTGGCCATGGACACGACATCGGAAAGAATGTTCGGTGCGCCGGCCGCATCGATGTAGGCATCGCTACCCACTGCCTCGCGGCTGAACACGCGTGCCGTTCCATGCAACTCGCGAAGCCGCGCGCGAACGTCTTCCTTCGCCGGATTGATCACGGCGCGTGCACCGAGCGCTCTCGCTCTCTCCAACCGCTCGGGCGCGAGGTCGAGCGCAACCACGTCCTCGACTCCACGATCCTTGAGCCACAACACCATGCCGAGTCCGATCGGACCGCAGCCGAATACGACCACTTTGTCGCCCGGCTTGGCCTGCGCGCGATTGACGCCGTGCAATGCAACCGACAGCGGCTCGGTCAGCGCGGCGACCTCGTACGGCAAATCCTCCGGGATCGGGAGGAGGCTGTCCCCTACGCGCGCGTCCCTGACCAGCAGCTCCTCGGTGAAGGCGCCCTCCGGACCGCCACTGCCGATATAGCTCGGCGTGTTCATGGGGTTGATGATGACGCGCTGCCCGACGGCAACGTCCCTCACCGCCTTACCCACGGCGATCACCTCGCCCGCGGCCTCATGGCCGATGGGCGTCACGCCACCCGGCTGTCGGTGGATGCCGCCGATCTTGATGTAAGTGAGATCGCTGCCGCAGACACCGCAGGCCTTCACTTTGACGACCACATCGGCGCTTCCGGGCCGCGGCGGATCAATCGGATCCAATCTGACGTCGTCGACTCCGTGAATGTTGAGAATGCGGCCCATAGCTTTTTCCTTCTGAAGATCCCGATCAAAGATTGACCAGGTAAGCTCCGTCGATTACCAGCGTATCGCCGCTGTGAAACGAGGAGGCATCGCTCGCCAGATACGCCGCAACGGCTTCGAAATCCGCCGTATAGCCCGGCCGCGGAATCGGGGTCAGGGAAGCGAAGTACTTGTCTACCTGGTTGAGCTCCGTGTTCTCGCCCGTCATTCCGGTCTTGATGTAGCCGGGCGCGATGGAGTTCGCGCGGATGCCGTATTTGCCGAACTCGACGGCCATGGAGCGGATCATGGCCCCGATGCCGGCCTTGGCCGCGGCGTAGTGCCCCTTGCCCGCGAGGCCTGCGAACATCGAGAGGCTTCCGCAGAACACCAATGAGCCTCCCGGCTCACCGGCCTCGGCGCGCTTGACCATCAGCCGCGCGCCTTCGCGCAGCGTATAGAAGGCCCCGTGCATGCTGACACCGAGAAACGCGTGGTAATCCTGGGTCGACAGCTCGAATATGGAATTGGAACGAGGGGGCGGCAGGCCCGCGTTGGCGATCACGCAATCGAGGCGGCCGAATTCCTTCATCAGCGCCTCGTAGCCTGCGATCACTTGCTCCTCGGAGGAGACGTCCACTTGCCGTGCCTGCACGCGCACACCGAGGCTTTCGAGATCTTTCTTCGCCGCCGCATTCTTGTCGGCCGAGCGGCCCCAGATGACGACGTCCCCGCCCTGCTTGGCGATGCCGCGAGCAAACCCCAGGCCGAGACCGCTGTTACCGCCGGTCACCACGGCAACCTTGCCGCTCAAATCGAAAAGGCCTTTTGCCATAT
>Ga0187890_10000116_pt1 | contig 53744 bp, 45 predicted proteins | sample June2016WEW_21_1_FD_133005 | JGI IMG/M metagenome (GOLD analysis project Ga0187890, IMG submission 133005) | Peatland microbial communities from SPRUCE experiment site at the Marcell Experimental Forest, Minnesota, USA - June2016WEW_21_10 | ecosystem: Environmental > Terrestrial > Soil >... | reverse complement strand
TCACGTAGCTGAATACCGCTCCCTGCTGCTCGTCATTTCCTCGCATCCCTACTTCTTATCAGCTTTCCCTGTGCATCTCTCGTTCGAAACGCGATTCCCCAACGACTTTTTCCGCAAGCTGTGGAGCCGTGCCCTACCCGAAACCTGCTCGAGCCAGAGTTCTTCAGCAGTCTGCGACGGGACAAACCCCGTCTCTACACCAATCAGCGTTTTTCCGCAGGCTGTTCAGCCGTGCCGCCAGGGCTGCAATGGCTTCCGGCTCTAGCCGCTGAGGACTAAAAGCTGGCCACTGCCCACTGCCCACTGACCACCGACCACTGACCCTAATTCTCGCTCTCCACCGGCGGCGCCTTCGGAGCCGGCAACGCTTTCGCTGGCTTGCCCGGTTTCGCCGGCGTGGCCGGAGGAATCGGCGGGGCCGGAGGCACGACTGCGACCGCTCCTTTGCGAATCTCAATCGTTCCCTTGTCGCAATTCACCGCGAGCTTGGGGCCGTTGGTTCCGATCGAACCGCTGGCGCTCGATTGGTTGTCGTGTCTGTCGACTTTGATCTCGTCGAAGTCGCTCTCGATCTCTCCTTCGCGCGTGCGCGCCTCAACCTTGATCGCCGTATTCGGCGGAATCGAAACCTGCACGTCGCCCTTGCGGTTATCGATCTGGATATTCCCCGGCTTGTACAGTCCGACGTCGACCGACCCGTTCGAGTCTTCCAGTCGCAGATCGCCCGACAAGCCTTCCAGCGAGATGTCTTTCGAGCGCGTTGTCAGGTGCATCGGTCCGCTCAGCGAATCGGCGCGCAGGTCGCCCGAATCCAGATCCAGCCGTCCATCCAGGCGCGAAAATTCCATCTCCGTGCGCGAGGAATGGAAGCTGACTGTCTTACTGACTCGAACCAGGCGCACGCTCTCCTGAAACTCTCCATTCAGGTGAACCGCTCCATCCACATCTTCCACGTCTACTTCGTTGGCCTTGCCTTGAATGGTCACGTCACCCTTCACGTGTCCCAGACGCGCCGCACTGCCGTCCAGGTTCAGCATAACGTTCCCAGTATGGTCGTTGATGTTGACTTCGCCCCGATGATGGTTGACCTCAACGCTGCTGTTCATGCCCGCGATGGTCACATCGCCTCGGCTCGAGGTAATCGCCAGTGCGGTGTTCACAGGCACATAGATATCGATATCGGTAGTCACGCCCTTGTCGCCCGCGCCCTGGGTGTTGGCGTTCACCACCACCAGTTTGTCGGCCATGGTGATCGCGGGATCGGTCTTGGTGTTATAGCGGTCCGCATCCTGCTGATTTTCGGCGCGAACTTTCTTGCGCCATGAGACTCTCAGCTTCTTGTCGTCCGACACGTTGACGGTAACCGTGCCGCGATCGTCGTTAATGCGCATGCTGGTGCTGCCCGCCGGCCAGTCGTTGCTGAGTTCCCCGCTGTAGTCGAATGTCGATCCGCCAAAGATCTCGTCCAGTCCTTCATCATCGCCAATCTGAATGTGCTGGCCGATGTCTTTCCAGTTCAAACGCGCCGCCTGCGTGGCAATCAGTCCGGCCACGATCAGGAACAGCATCAGGAAAACGCCACCGACCCCAATGCCGCGCGCCGGCTGACCCAGGCGCTTGGCCTGTTCGTATTCGATCAGCTTCAATACGCCCCACAGGATCAACAGCGCAGGCCAGAAGCGCGCAAACAGCGATCCCAGGTGATGGATGTCCATGATCCCCATCGTTCCCAGCAGGAACAGCACTCCCATCAGGATCAGCACCACCGGCCCGGCAATCGAACGGTGCGGAAGGCGCGGAGGCAGAGGCGGAGTCGGAGTCGGAGGAGTCATTGGGCTAGCCATGGTTCACCTCACTGGTCGGCGGAACGGGTGGAACGGGTGGAATGGGAGGAACCGGAGGCTCCGGCGGAACCGGTCCGCCCGCAATTGGCCGATTGCTGCCAAACCCCGCGAACGGAATGTGTCCTTCCACCGAGGCGCTTCCCTGCAGCAACTTGATAAGCCCAACGACCAGCAGAATCACCGGCCAGGTGCGATGAAATCCAAGATTCCCCCCGGCCAGGTTCTGCAGCAGGAACAGCACGCCGATCGTGAAAACCATCGTCGGCCCCATAATCCGCCGGGTGCGGCAGCGCGCGCATTGGCACATTGTAAGCGCCGCCATCCTCGGGCCTATCATCCGCCGCGTGCGGCAGCGCGAACAATCACAATCCGGAGCATGCGAACCCAGCGAAGCCCAGTTGCGCGCGAACATCCAGGCGCCGATGAAGATCAAAATCAATGGCCAGTAGCGATCGAGTCCGAATTCGGTCAGGCCCATGGTATGCAAAAGGAAGAGCACGCCCAGCAAAATGAGCACGATCGCACCCATCGGGATCTTGCTCGTCTCCACCTTCGCTCCGCCGCCAAAGGTTGCTGCCAAGCCGTAGGGGTCCGGCGCGGGCTGGCCTAACTGAATGGCGCGAGCCGAACGCACCGCATCGATAATCTGGTAAATGTAGAAGAAGCTGACGCCGATCCCGCAGATTACACCGAGAGCTTCGCTGTGCCCGCTGTCGCTGGCGCTAATCCCGGCAATCAGCAATCCGAAGATGGCCAGATGCGCCAGCCCCTTGGCATATTGCCCGGTGTACACAGCGCCCACCCCGAAGGGAAAGAATCCAGCCAATATTCCGGCCACAGTCGGGTTCGGTCCGCTGCCCACAACCGCAGGCGGTGGCGGAGGAACTCGCCCCGACGCCGCCGGAGAGAATGTTGCCGGGGGAACGAATCCCGCCGCTCCCGTCGGAACGCCTTCCATCTTCGCTCCCAGGCAGTCCTCGCAGTAGATCACGCCCCGCACGGGACGAGTACAGTTCGCGCACAGTGCCTTTCCGCAAGTGCGGCAATAGGCCACTGCTGACGCATCAGCATGATTGGCGCAGTTCATACAAACCTCCGATTCGTGGTCACCGTTACCGCAGGTGAAGCATTCCGCAGCGCGGCTAACACCGGCTGGTTGTATTCCTGGGAGTAGTTACGATCCTGTCTCTGCTCCGGTTGACCACTGGTATTGTTCTTGCGATTTTCTTTCTGTTCCGCCGGGCTGGGTTCGGCCGGAGGGTTGGCCCGCCTCAGCTCACGCACCTTCGATTCGATCTCGTACACAAACCGGATATTGTCGTAGTACTTCACGACCTTGATTTGCGCATCGTTGTAAGCATGCCGCACCGCCGAAGGCCGCAGGGAGACCTTCGCCGCGTCCGACACCTTCACCCCCGCCACGCTCAGTGCCAGCGAAAACGAGAAGAAGATCATCCCGAACGACATCACAAACCGCGGCTGCCGCAAAAACGCGGTCAAGGGCGTGAAGAACGAATCCCATCGCTCCCGCACCCGCTCGCTGAACGGAGTCGTTCTGCCGTCGGCTCTCGAAGTCTGCGGCCGCGTGCTCACCACTCCACTGGTGGCCGCCAGAATGTTGTGCACCAGATGCGCCGGAGGCTCGACCTCTTCCAATGCCCGCAGCCACCTGTGCCCCGCCTGCACGTCCTCGAACAGCGGACCGCAAACCGCACAGACGCGCCGATGAGCTTCGAAGCTCTCCCGGCGAGCCGCGCTCATCCGCCCGTCCTTGGTCATCAAGTTACCGTCCATCAAATGACCGTCCAGGGCCTCGCCGTCGATAGCAGCGCTGAGCAGCGCTTCGAACTCCGCGCACTCAATTCCGTGTTTGGTTTCCTCTGGCATCACATCACCTGCCTATATGTACGTTGTAGGAGGCGCGCAAGTTCCGCTCGTCCCCGGTTAATTCTTGACTTGACGGTCCCCTCCGGAACCCTCAAAGCCGTGGCAATTTCCCGATAGTCCATGTCCTGTAGATCCCTCAAAATCACCGCCTCCCGCAGCTCCGGAGACAGTTTCTGCAGTGCCAAATGCACCATTTCCCGCGTTTCCCGGCTCTCGACCGCGGCATCCGGAGGCAGTCCCCGGTCCGCAATCCGCTCGCTAAGCGGCTGCGCATCCTCATGCTCGGAGGGCGCTGAATCCAGCGAATCCGTGATCCGGTCGCCCTTAGTCTTTCGGAAGTGATCCACCAGCAGGTTGCGAGTAATCGTAGTTACCCAGGTCATGAACGCGCCCTTACCCGAATCGTATGTGTTCAACGTGCGGTACATCTTGATAAAGACCTCCTGCGTGAGGTCCTGCGCGTTCTCCGCATCCCCGGCAAAGCGGTAGCAGACGTTGTATATCCGCCGGTGATAGCGCTGCACAATCTCTTCCCAGGCCGCGGCATCGCCCCCAATGCAGCGACGGACCAGCAATCCGACAACCTGGGCTTCTTCCAAAACCAGACTCCGTGAAATCCGTTTGACTGCCTACCGCTTGACTGCCTACCGCCAAGTCCCGCAAATGCGCGACATAAATTAGTCTGTCACCCAAAAATTAAGTTGTCATCAATTATGCTGTCACCCAGAATTAAGTTGTCATCCTGAGCGCGTGTGACTTTTGGTGCCCCAGGTTCGCGCCCGTTTTTTGGGCGCTAACCTGGGCGGCGGTGGTCGCCGTCGCCAAGCGAAGCCCTTGTCATCCTGAGCGCAGCGAAGGACCCATGTATTTGCCCGCGCGATCCGCGGACCTTCAACACCACAAGACAAATACGTTTCTGTAGGGCAGGAAGTTCCCTTGAATCATGGAGCTAGCGATTGTAACAGGAGAAATCAGCCGGCGGGCGTCCGCAACTTTGTCTGTCGACAAGTTGGAGCCTTCGGGTGGCGCAGCGGTTTACCGCTGCGATCTAGGCCTCAATTTCGCCGGCTTCACAGCTTGCGGAAAAACTCCGATTCGAACGGGTTTTTGGGAAGGGCACGAGTTTACTCGTGCCACTAAGTCGTTGAATATGTGCTCGCGCTTCAGCGCGAGGGAGCTCTTTCGCTCTTAAATTTACACCCTGATAGGTCCCGTTTTTGGCTATAGTTACTAGAAATTATGCCGCCCGCCAAGAGTCCCGTCTCGACTCCTAGCTTTCGATCGATCTTGAGCCGGGGCATGTTTCCCGCCGAACTCCCTCCCTGTTTTTCCACGTCCTCATTTGCGGGATTAGTGGCCACTCAATACGCGTCCCTTCCGAAAGTGTTCACAAGCGCAAGCCTAAGGACGAAGCTTCTGAAGCACAGCTTTACAAGAGTTGGCATCTATCGACGGCCGTTGGGGATACCTAATCCGCTGAGCTTCGTTCTGCTTGCAAAGGAAGTCGCCGACTCCTGGGCGGATATTTCTGCACACACCCAACAATCGCCATATTCGCTGTCGATCCCTGTGGCGTCAGGGAAGCGAGCGATCAAGCCCAAACACGACATGTCGGACCCACTCGAGCGACGGCTCAAGATTCGGACCGGCGCGAGATTCTGCCTGCGCGTGGACATCTCCCAGTGCTACCCCAGCCTCTATACACACTCAATTCCTTGGGCTCTCCATACTAAGAACGTCGCGAAGGCCCGGCGCAAGGACAACTCGCTCCTGGGTAATAGACTCGACTTACAAGTCAGGAGGTGTCAGGACGCACAAACAATTGGTGTCCCTATCGGTCCCGACACTTCCCTCGTGATCTCCGAGATCATTCTTACGGCAATAGACACGGAGTTGGCAAAGAGTGTGGGGCCCCGGGGTCTCCGCTTCATAGATGACTATGAATTTTGCTTTTCGACCTTCGCGGACGCGGACAGAGCGCTATCGAGAATTCAGAATCTGCTGGAAGACTACGAACTAAGAGTGAATCCGAGGAAAACACAGATTTTCGAACTGCCTGCAGCGCTGGATACCGAATGGGCTTCCGAAATAAGACTTTTGCCGGTCGCGCGGAACGCAAAGACACAGCGATTTCAGTTGACGCGAATATTCGATAGAGCGGCGGTTCTCTCGAAAGAGTACACCTCTGAAACAGTGCTGAAATATACCGTCGCAAAGATCCGAAACGCAAGGGTAGCACCGGCGAACCGCTCGTTTGTAGAATCACTCCTTCTTCAAATCCTAGCTGCGGACCCGAGCGTGATTGCGGAAGTGCTCCAGACCCTTATTCGGCTTGCCGCTGCCGGCCACAAATTGGACACCCAGCAGTTAGGGGAGGCGCTTAACTCTATTGTCGAGGCACACGCGCCGCAACGACACGACAATGAGGTTGCATGGGCCCTCTGGGCGTGTATCCGATTTCAAACAAAACTGACGCGAGAGGCTGTTGATGCCCTGAGAGAGTGCAAGAGCGCTGTTGTGGGAATATTGGCGCTGGACGCGCAGAAGAACGGACTTGCCGACGGCTTGGATACGACGTGGTATCAGTCTCTAATGGACGATCAGGAGTTGCGCGACCAAAACTGGTTACTCTCGTACGAGGCAAACGTTCACGGATGGCTCAAGTCCAATTCGCCGAAGGACCATGTCACGCAGGATCCCGGATTTGCCTTTCTCAAGACCAAAGGTGTCCGTTTTTATCGCCCCGTAACTCGGACGTCAGCAATCCCGAGCAAATCGGTAACGTTCAAGAAGAAAAAGGCGAAGCTATTGCCTCCATCGATGGCCACTTCGATTCCCTAGACGCATCTCGCGGCCTTCGATACGGGGTGCCGCGAACTGCTCCCACTTCCGCCATCCAACCCCGACCTTTTCATCACAAATCATCTGTGTGCCCCATCACAGACATCCAACCCACCATGCGCGATAATGATGATCGGATCGAAGAGGTCAGACGTGTGCCTGTCTCCAGAGACGGCCGTCAAATCCGCCAAAGTCCCATTTTGGGAAGCTTCTTTGGCAATCTTTGACAACCAATAGCAGCAGAATCGCCGCTAAGTCATTGGTTCTCAAAGATTTTACGTCTAAGTCCTTTAAATCCAAAGATCTAGCAGGAATTTCCTCCTAACCCCATGATTCCAATAGGTAGGGGGGAGGGGGGGTACCCCTAGATTGGCAATCTTTGCCAACCGTGCAAGTTGTGATTTCGGAGCGAACAGGCGAAACAGAGAGCCCGGAAACGGAGTCCAGTCAAAGGCAAGCAAGAAGCGAGCCAACCCCGAAGCCAAGATCTTACTGAGAACTGAGAACTGATAACTGAGAACTGCCTCAAGCAAACCGAACCATCACATCCGGACCCTTATCCAGATGGATGCTCTCAATAAATCGCACCCGTCCAGTCCTCAAGGTCAGAATCACCGAAGAAGTCCGCGTTCCTTCCCCAAAGAAGCGAACGCCTTTCAGCAACGCGCCTTCGGTCACGCCAGTAGCGGCGAAGATCAGCTGTTTCCCCGGGGCCAGGTCCTCCGCCTCATAAATTTTCTTCTTGTCTTTGATCCCCATCTTCGCAATGCGCTCTTCCAGTTCCGGCTTGTCGATCACCAGCCGTCCCTGCATGTATCCGTTCAGGCAGCGGATGGCAGCCGCCGTAATCACGCCTTCCGGTGCCCCGCCCGATCCCATGACCGCATGCACTCCGGTTCCGATCACCGCCGCGGCAATGCCCGCCGACAGATCGCCGTCGCCAATCAACTTGATGCGCGCGCCCGCCTTGCGAATGTCGCCGATCAGCTTTTCGTGCCGCGGACGGTCAAGCACCACCACCACCAGGTCCTCCACGCCGCGATGCATTCGCCGCGCGATATTTTTCAGGTTCACGGCCACCGGAGCGTCCAGTTCCACCGCGTTTTTGCACGATGGCCCCACCACGATTTTTTCCATGTAGCAGTCGGGAGCGTGCAGCAGCCCACCTTTTTCCGAAGCCGCCAGCACGGTGATTGCGCCCGGCGCGCCGGTGGCGCAGAGGTTGGTGCCTTCCAGCGGATCGACGGCGATGTCGACGCTCGGCACGTCGCGGCCGTCCGGATACGTACCGCCCACTTGCTCCCCGATATAAAGCATGGGCGCGTCGTCGCGCTCGCCTTCGCCGATCACAATCGTGCCGCGCATCGGGACCGTGTCCATCGTCTTGCGCATGGCCTCGGTAGCCGCCTGGTCGCTGAGGGGACGATCCCCCTGGCCCATGGTGCGCGCCGACTCGATGGCCGCGTTCTCCACCACGCGCAAAAATTCCAGCGCCAGATCGCTTTCAATATTTTCTCCGAAATTTTTCGCGTGCGGTTCGGAACGAGGTTGGGTTGCCATCAGTGCCTCCGGTACATAAATGCGAACTTGGAATATATCGCCTTCGGAGCGAAGAGGGAAGCGCAAGATACCAGCATCCTCGATCGCAAACCATCTGCTAATCTTCCCTCATGACCACTGAATCCGCGACCACCGAACCGACGGCCGAAGCCCGCAAAGAACCCACCTATCTCTTCTCCGAGAAGCAGGTTGCTGAAAAAAGTGAACTCGCCCGGCATTTTCTGGATAACCGCACCCGTCTGAATGAAAACGTTCACAAAGCCGACAACCTCCTCGTCAAGCGCTTCTACAATCTGGATCACAACACCTACCTGGAAGGCGCTCTGCCCGCGAAATACAAGGAATTGATGGGGCTGGTTGCCTCCTCCTGTTTGCGTTGCGACGACTGCATTACCTACCACTCGATTCAGTCCTATCGCCTGGGCGTAACTCGCGCCGAGCAGGAGGAGGCAATCAACGTAGCTCTGGTGATCGGCGGCACCATAGTCATTCCACACATGCGGCGCGCCTACGCGCTGCTGGCGGAACTCTATTCCGGCTGAGGGATGGTCCTGCCAGGTCGTATTCGGCATGCGCTTCACATCGGCCGCACCATTCCGTACATCTCGAGGTCGAGGAACTCTCCCCACTTCAAGATATGAGCGCGCAGGCTTCCCTCGTGGCGCATCCCGATTTTTCTCAAGACTCTTGCCGACGCAGGATTGTTCGCGAAATGGCTGGCGAAAATTCGGTGCAGCCCAAGCGTTTCGAATCCATATTGCACCACAGCTCTGGCCGCTTCCGTGGCATAGCCATTGCCCCAGTAAGGCACCCCGATCCAGTAGCCGAGTTCGGCGCGCCGATGGTCGGTTTCGATCCGCAGTCCCACGCCGCCGCACAGCGTGTCACTCGCGCGCAGCACAATGCCCAGGCGCAAGCCGCTGCCGCTCGAGAAATCCTCCTGCGTGGCAGCGATGAAGTCCCGAGCGTCGGACTCGGTGTAGGGATGCGGAATGCGCAGCGTGGTCGCCGCCACTTCGCGAGCGCCGATAAGCGGCATGAGCGTTGGAATATCGGAGAGCGCGTGGGCGCGCAACGTCAGCCGCTCGGTTTGCAGCGGAGCGAACAACATCTCTCTACCTTAGCGCGAGCCGATGTGGCACGAACGTTCTATGCTCATCAGTTTTACCTCAGCTAGAACGCGTCAATCCCCGTCACGCTCGCCCCGATAATCAGCGTGTGGATATCATGCGTGCCCTCGTAGGTCTTTACGCTTTCGAGGTTCATAAGATGCCGCATGATGGGGTAATCGTCGGCCACCCCGTTCGCGCCAAGAATATCGCGTGACAGTCGCGCGCACTCCAGCGCCATCCATACATTATTTCTCTTGGCCATCGAGATGTGCTGGTGCTGCACTTTTCCGGCGTCTTTCAAGCGGCCGACCTGCAGCACGAGTAACTGCGCTTTTGTGATCTCGCTGATCATCCAGGCGAGTTTCTCCTGCACGAGTTGATGCGAGGCGATGGGCTGATCGCGGAATTGTTTGCGCAGCAACGAATATTGCAGTGCGCAGTCGTAACACGCCATCGCGGCGCCGACCGCACCCCACGCGATTCCATAGCGGGCCTGGTTCAAGCACATTAGCGGAGACTTCAACCCGCCCGACCCCGGCAACAGGTTCGACTCCGGTATCCGCACATCCTGCAGCGACAAGCCCGATGTCACCGAAGCGCGCAGCGACCACTTCCCGTGAATATCGTCGGCCTTGAATCCAGGACGGTCGGTCTCAACCAGAAATCCGCGTATCTTATCGCCTTCATCTTCGACCTTGGCCCAGATGACCGCCACGTCGGCGATGGTGCCGGAGGTGATCCACATTTTTTCGCCGTTCAGCACATATTCTTTTCCGATTCTGCGAGCGCGCGTCCTCATGCCGCCAGGATTCGATCCGAAGTCCGGCTCGGTCAATCCAAAGCAGCCGAGCTTTTCGCCTTTCTGCATTGCGGGCAACCAGGTGTTTTTCTGCTCGTCGCTGCCAAAGGTGTAAATCGGATACATTACCAGCGCCGACTGCACGCTGACGAACGAGCGCACGCCGGAATCGCCGCGTTCCAGTTCCTGCGTGACCAGGCCGTATTCGACGTTCGACATACCGGCGCATCCGTAGCCGTTCAGCGAGGCGCCGAAGAATCCCAGGTCGGCCATCGGCTTTACCAGTTCACGCGGAAAGCGGCCGGCGCGGTTGCACTCCTCGATGATCGGCACGAGATTGTCTTCGATGAACCTTCGCGCCGTGTCGCGCACCAGGCGCTCGTCGTCATTCAGCAAACCGTCGAAGTCGATGAAGTCCACACCGCGGAATTTAATGGCCGGCATTACGTCTCACCCCACAAAGTCAGCAGACAGCAAACGGGAAACCATTCAAAGTAGCAGAGGGGCGGGGAAGTCAGCAATGTGAAGAAATGCCAGCGAAAGGAAGCGCGAATGTTTTGCAACGCCCCATCAAATTCTGTCGAATTCCGCCAGATTTGTGAGTTTCACTAAAGCTTGGCAAGAATCGTTTTAATGCAGGTTTTTTGTCGTTGACAGAATATTTCTTCCGTATAGAATGCGAGAGGAATTTGTGGAGCTGCGGCAGGGTGACTCTATTTGCGACCCGGCGAGCCACGAACAACCCTTCCCCGTACCCCGTTATCTCCGCAGGATAATGGGGTTTTATTTTGAGAACGTAAATGAGTTCAACTGCCAACCCGCCCGCTGATGGTCCGCGCCTGCGGCGCTCGCTCACGCTCTGGGACCTGATTCTGTACGGCATCATCGTGATTCAGCCGGTCGCGCCCATGTCGGTGTTCGGGGTGCTCAGCGACCGCGGCCATGGGCACGTGGTTACGACGATCCTGATCGCGATGGTGGCGATGCTGTTCACCGCCATCAGCTATGGCCGCATGGCGCGCGCCTATCCCAGCGCCGGTTCCGCCTTCACCTACGTCGGCCAGGAAATCAATCCCGCTCTCGGTTACGTGACCGGCTGGAGCATGGTGATGGATTACATGCTCAATCCGATTATCTGCACCATCTGGTGCAGCCAGCAGGCGCACGTGTTTGCTCCCGGCGTGCCGTACTGGGCGTGGGCTGTCTTCTTTGCGCTGGTGTTTACGCTCCTCAACATTCAGGGCGTGAAAACCTCGGCTCGGGTGAACTCGGCGCTGGCAGCGGGAATGGGCGTGGTGATCGCAATTTTCTTTGTGGTCGCAGCGCGCTACATCTTCGGGCATCCGCACGACAGCGCCGGCTTCTACACCCGGCCGTTCTACGACCCGAGCCTCTGGAACACGAAGGCCGTGCTCTCAGGAACATCGATCGCGGTGCTCACCTACATCGGTTTTGACGGCATCTCCACGCTCTCTGAAGAAGCGGAAAACCCGCGCCGCAATATTCTGCTGGCAACGATGCTGACTTGCCTCGTGATCGGCATTCTGTCTGCGGTTGAGGTCTATGCCGCGCAGTTGATCTGGCCGGCGTCGCAGCCATTTCCGGACGTCGACACTGCCTTCGTTCATGTCGCCGGACGCGCCTGGAAGCCGATGTTTGGCATTATCGGGTTCACCCTGCTGGTCGCCAACTTCGGATCGGGCATGGGCGCGCAGATCGGCGCCGCGCGCCTGCTCTACGGCATGGGACGCAGCAACGCGCTGCCGAAATCGTTTTTCGGAGTGGTCGACGCGAAGCATCGAGTGCCGCGAAATAATGTGTTGTTTGTGGGTACCATCGCGCTGATTGGCGCGTTCGTGATGAGCTACGGTCTCGGCGCCGAGATGCTCAATTTCGGGGCGCTCATCGCTTTCATGGGAGTGAACGCTGCCGCTTTCGTGCGCTATGTGGTGCGCGACCAGAAATGGACGCTGTCATTTATCGTACCGCCCGTCCTCGGCTTCGTGATCTGCTTGTTGCTTTGGCTGAGCCTCAGCACTCCCGCCAAGATCGCCGGCACCATCTGGATGGCAGTGGGCATCGCCTTCGGTGCCTGGAAGACGCGTGGTTTCCGCGGAGACCTGGTCAACTTTGATCTGCCCGCGGACGAGGAATAGAAGGTCAGAGGTGAGAGGTCAGATTGCAGAAGTGAGTTCGATTGCAGAGGCAACACCAGCGACAATTTCGCCCATTTTTTCCTCAGGCCTAGGCATCAAGCTTCTCACCTCTGCAATCTGACCTCTCACCCCTGCCTTCTTCTACTCCACGTTCCAGCCGCTCACTTCGATCTCTGGCTTCGCGGCTCCTAAGCTACTGGCAGGATACGTTGCCGTGATCTCGCGCTTTTCACCGGGCAACAGAGAAATGTAATTATCCTGCCAGACCACCGGCAGAATTTCCTCGCCGCCTTTGCTCTTATCCAGTTTCAGACGCACGAAAAATGCCAGGGATTTGCTGGGATTTTCCACGGTTACGTGGGTGGTTGCATCTTCGCTCTTGCCGTCGCGCTCGCTGCGGCTCGATACGTTCAGCTTTACTTTTGGCAATTGAGCGAGCGAAGTGTAGTCCGCATAAGATGCGGTCGGAGTCATATACCAATTCGATTTTGCCCAGTCGAGCGTTTCCGGTTTCGTCGAGAGCCAGTAGAAGTTCGACCCAAGCAGCTTGCCGCTGCCATCGGTGATCCGAAGATCCAGGAAGTATGCCGGCGACAGGCCGTCGATCGGCGGAAGCGCAAAAACTTTCGCGGTGCTATCGGCGGCCGCATCGAGCGCAGTGTCCCTGGAAAACTTCTGCGTTCCATCCAGGTTGAACACCCGCGCCGAGAGCTTCAGCCCCTTGGCATCCACATATTGGCTGCTCACCAGCCACACCGAGCGATCGTCGTATCCATAGACCGGGTCGAGCGTCTGCATTGCCTTCTTTGCACCGAAATATCCGCCGCCCGGCCGCAAATAATAATCGTAGAGATGCCAGATCATCGAAGGCCACGCGTTATTCAGCATCCACTGGATGACGCCCGTTGAAGTGTATTTGTTGCGACTGTAGGCCTCGTACATGGCGCGCACGCCTTCGTAGGTCATGAGCTGAGATTTGTAGGTGAAGTCTTCCGCGCTGCCAGCTTTTCCGTAGCGCGCATTGAGCGCGTCGGTAAACACCTGCATGGTCTTGAAGCTTCCGCCGCCCGCGTGGAAATTCCAGTACTCATCGAGCGGCCCATGTACCGTCCAAAGATGATCTTTCGGAATCATGCGTTCGACGCTCTCGATCGGCGGAATCGCCGGCCCCATACTGGTTTCGGTATTGAAGCCGTAGGCACCGCCGCACCCACCGGGATTGCAGGGATTCTCGTCGGCGTGAAGATGCGGATCCGCTGTCCAGTACGAAGGCGCGACGTATTCATAGGGCCCGGTCATTTTCACGCCGCTTTCGCCCGTCACCGTGGTCGGTTTCGAGGTGGCCGAAGACACCACTGGATTCGGCCACCGCAGCTCGCTTTCAATCTTCAGATACATCTCTTCCACGTCCGGCGGCGGAGGATTGTCGCTGCCATTCAGCCACGCCAGCATGCTCGGATGGCTCCTCAGCCGGTACATCTGGCCGCGCAGAGAGGCCTTTGCGATCTCGAAGTCCTCTTCCTTCCAGCTTCCCCAATGCTCCCAGAAATCGCAGCAGCACCATCCGGCCATCACCAGAATGCCCTGCTGGTCGGCCATCTCAAAGAATTCCTCGGTCTCGAGTTTGCCTTCCAGTCGGACCGTGTTCAGTCCCATGTCGCGCACGTAGCGGAACTCATCGGCGAGCCGCTGCGAGGTCTCGCGCATCATCATGTCCGGCGTCCAGCCGCCGCCGCGAATCAGGATGTTCTTGCCATTGATCTTGAACAGGCGTTTCGAGCGATCCGCCGCCTGCTCGACGACTTCGGAAGTGATCTCGCGAATGCCGAACTTCGTCCGGGAGAAATCGGAAAGCTCTCCATTCACCTCGAACGAAAGAGTCATATCGTAAAGGTTGGGCGTCCCCATCTGTGCTGGCCACCACAGCCGCGGATTGTTCAAGTTGAGCTGTGGATACTGAGCGGGCGAGAAGACTACATCTTTCGACTCTCCCGCCGCCAGTTCCATCGGTTGCGCGAATTCGAGGTTTTCGGTGTCTCCGATCCGCCCTTTCAGTGTCCCTTTTACCGCGTGGTCGCTGGCATTTTTCAGCAGGGCCGTTACCGTCAAGTGGGCCGCACGGGCACTTGCATCGCCGGCGGGCGCATCCACTTTCGAAAGCACGGCCGGATGCCGCAGCGCGACCGGTCCGCTGGCCGTCAAATACACCTCGCGCCACAACCCCATGTTCTTGTCGGGCGGCGAGGGATTCCAGTCCACGAACGTGATCGCCAGGCTGTTCTCCGTGGGCGCCCACACCTGCACCGCCAGCACGTTCGTCCCTTGCTGGATGGCGGACGTCACATTGAACTCATAGGCCCGCCATGCGCCGGCGACTTCATTCGAGTTGGCGATCTGCTTTCCGTTGAGAAAAATGTTGGCGCGGTAGTTGATGCCGCGAAAATTCAACCACACGGTTTTCCCGGCGAATACTTTGGGCAGCGTAAACTCGTTGCGGTACCACCACGAAACCGCGTAGGGACTGTCGGGCGGCATCGCAATATTCGAAAAATTGGAGCCGATCGGATAGCTGACACCCGGGTACTGCCGCAGATTCTTGGCGTAAAAAGGATCCGGCAGCAGCCCGCTCTTCACTTGCGCCGCTACGACCGTCGTCGGAACGTCCGCCTGGATCCAGTCTTTGGTTTGGAATTTGGTCTGAAATTTGGTCTGGGATGTGGTCTCCAATGGCGCGCTGGAGATCGCTTCGCCCGTTGCCGTTACCTTCGCGGAAGACTGCAGTGCCCAGCCTTCGCGCAAAGGGAACGTCAGGGCCGGAGCCGACTGGACGCTGGGCTGGGCGGCTGCGACCGCAAGCGAAAAGAATGGAATCAAGAGCCGGAATGTCTTCATGAAAGTGTCCTTCATAAATTAAAGCCGAGAAAATCGAAAGCTACGGTCCATTCCGCCGGAGCCGCTTCCACGTTCATAGCACTTTTATTAATTCGATTCAATAGGGCATTCTTGCGACGTTTGCCCCACGGGGCTAAAGCCCCAACTTGACTGGGTCGGGTAGCGGCGCGGCTGCAGGCGCGCCCCTTCAAACCATTTCTGTTTATGCCGCAAACTTATGGCAGACGACACTAGTTTATAATCATAAATTCTGGCTTCCAGCGTGGACCAATCTAACGGAGTTATCCGACTATGATTCGACAGCTTCAAAATGCAGGGCCGACCCTGAAGATCATTCTGGGCGCATTGCTCGTCATTATCTGTGCCTCGATGGCGATTACGCTCATTCCGGGCGGGATCGGATCCAGCTTCGGCATTGGCGCGCCTCCAGCAGGCGTTCTGGCCACCATTGGCGACCAGCAAGTGACCGTCACCGAGGTGCAGCGTGAAGCCCGGGCCATGATCCGGCAGCAGTTTCCTCGCGGGGGAGCGCAGACCAGCATGCTGCTGCCCTATTTTGCCAGTCAGGCGGCCGAGCAACTTATCAATGAGAAAGCGCTGGTGGCCGAGGCGCACCGCATGGGCCTGCGCGTCAGCGACGACGAACTGCGCGAGGAACTCCAGCACGGGCAGCTTGGCTCCATGCTCTTTCCCGGCGGCAAGTTCGTCGGGCAGGAGGAGTACGAAAACTTCGTTCAGCGCAACGACATGACGGTTCCTCAATTTGAGGCGCTGGAGAAGGACTTTATTCTTGTCCGCAAATTGCGCGCCCTGGTTTCAACCAGTGCCTTCGTGGGCGACACCGAAGTTCGCGACGAATTCGAACGCCGCAACACCAAGGTAAAGTTCGAATATGCCGTGATCACCCAGGCCGACATTCTGAAGGGGCTGCACCCCACCGACGAGGAACTCAAGGCCTTTTACGAACGCAGCAAGGCCAACTACAACAACTCCATCCCGGAGAAGCGGCAGATCAAGTACGTCGTCGTCGATAGCGCGAAAATGGCGGCGGCGACGACGGTTACCGATCAGGACTTGCAGGCCTACTACGATCAGCACCGCGACGAGTACCGCGTTCCCGAGCAGGTGAAGGTCAGCCACATTCTGATCAAGACTCCTCTACCCGCGCCCGGCGCCAAGGAAGATGAGAAAGCCGTTGCCGATGCGCGCGCGAAGGCAGAAGGGGTATTGAAAGAGGTCAAGGCGGGCGGAGATTTTGCCAAACTCGCGGAAAAATACTCCGATGATCCCGGCAGCGCCAAGAGCGGAGGCGAACTGGGCTGGATCGGCCGCGGCCGCACCGTCCCTGAATTCGAGAAAGCCGCATTTTCACTCGGCAAAGGACAGACCAGCGACCTGGTCAAGAGCAGTTATGGCTTCCACATCATCCACGTCGAAGACAAGCAGGCGGCTCATCTCAAGACTCTCGCCGAAGTGAAGGGCGAGATCGAGGAGAAAGTGAAGCAGCAGAAAACGGCGCGCGCCACCGAAACGGCAGCGAACACCTTGCTCAGCCATGCGCGTACTGACGGATTCGACGCGGCTGCCGCCGCCAAAGGTCAGCCAGCAGTCACCACCGAGTTCTTCGGCCGAACCGATAACTTGCCCGGACTGGGTGCGAATCCACAGTTTATGGATGCCGTCTTCAACGAAGCCGACAAGGCTCCGCCCGATGTGGTGCAGGTTCCGCAGGGCTACGTGGTTTTCCAGTTGCTCGCCATAAAGCCTCCGGCTACGCCCACGTTCGAAGAGATTCGTTCCGAGGTCGAGAGCCAGTTCAAGAACGAGCGCGCCGGTTTTTTGCTGCAACAGAAGACGCAGGAACTCTCCGACCGCGCTAAGGCCGCACACGATTTGAAAAAGGCCGCCAAAGATCTGGGCGCCACGGTGAAGACGAGCGAACTGGTTGCGCCCGACGGCCAGGTGCCCGACATCGGGTCAATGGCTAACGCGAGTGCGATCTTCTCACTGAAGCCCGGCGAGATTAGCGCACCAATCACCGCCGGCGGCAATGGCGTGGTCGCTCAGTTGCTCGAAAAAGAGGCGCCGACGGATCAGGAATTCGCCGAGAAGAAGGACGGGATCCGCCAGTCGCTGGTCGAGGCCAAGCAGAACGATTTGTTCGGGCTGTTCGTTACGAACCTGCGCAAGGACATGGAAAATTCCCACCGGCTCAAGGTCAATCAGGAAGAGATGAAAAACCTCACACGCCAAGGGGCGCAAGAAGGTTCGTAGCGAAATGCAGTTCTCAGTTCGCAGTTCTCAGTCGGTGCTGCGAGCTGATGACCACCCACTGAGAACTGTTAACTGACAACTGACAACTGAGAACTGATTCTCCATGTCATTCCCGCGCGCCAGCGGAATTCTGCTTCATCCGACCTCGCTCGCTTCGCGCGGCGGGGTCGGCGACTTTGGTCCGTCGGCGTACGCTTTCGCGGATTTTCTCGCCGCGGCGCGGCAGGGTCTGTGGCAGGTATTGCCTCTGGGCCCGCTCGGGTACGGAAGTTCGCCCTATTCCTCTACTTCAGCCTTTGCCGGGAATCCGCTGCTGATCAGCCTGGAGCGGCTCGCCGATCGCGGCTGGATTGACCGCACTCAGGTCGACGCTCTAGCCGTTGAAGTCGAGTCTGTGGATTACCCGGCGGTTTTCCACCAGAAGCTGCCCCTGCTGTTTGAAGCGGCGCATAACTTCCTTCGTTCCGCTGCACCGAACGCACGCTCGCGTTACGAAAGCTTCTGCCGGCAAAACCAATGGTGGCTCGATGACTTCGTTCTCTTCGATGGTTTGCGGGCGCGTTTCAAGTTGGAAAGTTGGAACCGCTGGCCCCGCAAACTGGCTCATCGAGATCCGGTGGCGATCGAGAAGGCGCGCGCGGAAATGCTCGACGAACTCGATGTCCGCCGCGCCGTGCAGTTTTTTTTCTTCGAACAATGGCAGGCGCTTCGAGCCTATTGCGCGCAACATTCGATTCGCGTCGTGGGCGACATCGCGATCTTCGTGAACTTCGACAGCGCCGACGTCTGGACTCACCCCGATCTGTTTCGCCTGAACTCCGACCTCGATCCCGAAGTCGTCGCCGGCGTTCCCCCGGATTTTTTCAGCAAAGACGGCCAGCGCTGGGGCAATCCTCTTTATCGCTGGGACGTGATGAAGGAGCAGGGATATTCCTGGTGGATCGATCGGATGCGCTGGGTCACGCACAATTTCGACTACATCCGCCTCGATCATTTTCGCGGGTTTTCGCAATTTTGGGAGATTCCGGCGAGCGAACCCACCGCGATTCATGGCCGCTGGGTCGACGGCCCGAAAGATGATTTATTCCTGAAGCTGCGCGAGGCTCTGGGTGGGCTCCCATTTTTTGCCGAGGATCTCGGCTACATCACACCCGACGTAAACGCCCTGCGCGAACGCCTGAAGATTCCCGGCATGGCCGTGCTGCAGTTTGGTTTCGGCGATGTCGGCGCACACGCCCATCTGCCGCACACTTTCACCACCGACAAGGTCGTATACACCGGCACGCACGACAACGACACCTTGCTCGGCTGGTGGGAATCGGGCGCGACCGAATACGAACGCCAGCAAGTTGAGGCGTACCTTGGCCGATGCGAAGATGGCGTCAACTGGGCGATGATTCGCGCTGCCTCCGATTCCGTCGCCAGCCTCTGCGTGGTGCCGCTGCAGGATGCACTGGGTCTGGGAAGCGACGCGCGCATGAATGTGCCCAGTCGCTCGCGAGGAAACTGGCGCTGGCGTTTTGGCGCCCAGTTGTTGCGCCCGGAGCTGGCGAAAAAACTCGCAGAACTCGCCGCCATCTCCGACCGGCTTCCCCAGTCGTTGCCCGCGACCGCCAGTGAGGAGTGGGCGGTCTGAGTAGTGTATTCTCGCTGTCGAAGCAAATTGAAAAAACTTTTTGGAGTACGATTCCGTGACCGAGCCCATCATTCGCGCCCAGGCTGTCGAAAAATTCTACGAGCAGCCGGATGGGAACCGCATTGAAGTCATTGCGCCCGTCGATCTGGATATAGAGCCGGGCAAAATTATTACGCTGCTCGGACCCTCCGGCTGCGGCAAGTCCACGCTGCTGCGGATTCTGACCGGACTCAGTCAGCCTTCGTCAGGTGAGGTTCTGTGGCATGGGCAGCCCATCGCGTCGCAGAGCGTCGGCGTGGCCATCGTCTTTCAGAGTTTTGCTTTGTTCCCATGGCTCACCGTACTCGATAATGTCGAAGCTCCGCTCGAAGCTCGCGGAGTGCCCGCCATGGAGCGTCACAAACGCGCACTGCGCATTCTCGATACTGTCGGCCTCGATGGCTTCGAGAGCGCTTACCCGAAAGAGCTTTCCGGAGGCATGAAACAGCGCGTCGGCTTTGCGCGCGCCTTGGTGGTGGAGCCCGAAGTCCTGTTCATGGATGAGCCGTTCTCGGCGCTCGACGTGCTCACCGCGGAAAACCTGCGCAATGAATTGCTCGAGCTCTGGCTCAGCAAGAAAATGCCGACCAGCGCCATTTTCATCGTCACGCACAATATCGAAGAGGCGGTACTGCTGGCGGATCGCGTCATTGTGCTGGCAAGAAATCCGGCGTGGGTGCGCGCCGATTTTCCCATCGAACTGCCTCACCCCCGTGATCGCAAATCGCCGCGTTTTGTCGAACTGGTGGACTACATCTACAAGATCATGACGCAGCCCCAACTCGCGCTGGCTGTGCCCGATGCTGAAGCAGCCGTGCAAAAGCCAGTTCGTCAGAAATACCAGATGATTCCCCACGCGCGCGTTGGGGGCATCGCCGGCCTGCTGGAACTGCTGCAGGACCGCGGCGGCAAGGAATATCTTCATCGTCTCGCCGAAGTCCTCATCATGGACGCCGAGGACCTGCTCCCGATCATCGAGGCGTCGGTGCTGCTCGGCTTCGCCACCTTGGAAGAAGGAGATGTCCAAATCACCGCCGAGGGCACGCGCTTCGCGGAGGCCGACATCCTCACCCGCAAAATTCTTTTCCGCCAGGCTGCCCTTAACCACATTGTCATCCTGCAGCAGATCGACAGCATCCTGCACGCCAAGACGGATCACTCCATTTCGGAGGAATTTTTCTACGACATCCTCGACGAGCACTTCAGTCAGGATGAAGTGGAGCGGCAATTCGACACCGCCATGAACTGGGGTCGTTACGCTGAGATTTTCGACTTCGATCGCGAATCGCACCGACTGGTTCTCGCCGAGCCCGTCGGAGAACCACATCCCCCAACCACCCCGGTGCAGTCGTGAAGCGTCCGCAACGAATCGTTTTCCGGCCACTGGTTCGCATTTGGTCAGTGATGCCGCGTCCCAGCGCGGCGAACCTGCCCGACCTCATCATGTTTTCCGGTGCGCTGGCGCTTTTCTATGGCATCGTGCAAGTCGGACGCAACTGGCTTGGCGCCTTCACTCCGCATGTCGAGATCAGCCGCCGCCTCGGCGCCCTCCCGATCTATGCCGGATACTCGCTGCTGCGCATTGCACTGGCCTATGTGCTGAGCCTGATCTTCGCCATCGCCTACGGATACATCGCCGCCTACTGCCCGCGCGCTGAACGTTTCATGATTCCCCTGCTCGACGTTCTGCAGTCCATCCCGGTGTTGAGCTTTCTTCCCGGCGTGATGCTGGCCATGGCCGCGCTTTTTCCGGGACGCCAACTGGGTGTCGAGATGGGCGCCGTCCTGCTCATTTTTACCGGACAAGTCTGGAACATGGCCTTCAGTTTTTATGCCTCGCTGAAAAGCATTCCGCGCGAGATGCGGGAAGCGGCGACGATCTATCGTTTTAACTGGTGGCAGCGCCTGCTTCAGATCGAACTGCCCTTCGCCACCATCGGCCTCGTGTGGAATTCCATGATGTCGGTCGCCGGGGCCTGGTTTTTCCTCATGGCCTGCGAGCAGTTTGGCGACTTCCGCCTGCCCGGCCTCGGCTCTTATCTTCAAGCCGCCGCCGACAACGGCGATACGCGCTCCATTTTCCTGGGAATTCTCACCATGGTGGCCGTGATTGTGCTGATCGACCAGTTGGTATGGCGTCCCGTGATCGCCTGGGCGGAAAAATTCAAGATGGAGCAGGTCGAGAGCGCGAGCACCCCAACTTCATGGGTACTCGATTTTCTCCGGCGTTCCCGTGGCATCGCGCTTTTCCGTAAGCGGGCAATTCGTCCGCTTCGCGAACAGATGGTTCGCTATTTCGCGCCCCGGCATCGGGTTCGCGCCGAATCGGCGATTGAGAACACAGCGGTTTTGTGGCTCTGGCGAGTGGTGGGAATCGCGGCCCTTGGTGTGATCGGCTACGCCGTGGTGCGCGTGGTCATGATCTTGACCGGCCTGCCGGGCTCCGAATTCCATCAAATCGGCATAGGCCTCGCTGCAACCTTCCTGCGAGTGAATCTCACGCTTGCGCTCGGCGCCCTCTGGACGATCCCGGCCGGCGTCGCCATCGGATTCAACCCGCGCCTGGCGCGCATCGCTCAACCGCTCGCGCAGATTGCCGCTTCGGTGCCAGCCACGGCCTTGTTCCCGGTTGTGCTTCTGGTCCTGATTCGCTTGGGCGGAGGTCTGGGATTCGGCTCGATCGTTCTGCTGCTGCTCGGCACGCAGTGGTACATTCTGTTCAATGTGATCGCCGGCGCCATCGCCATTCCCACCGACTTGAAAGAAGCGGCCAGCGTTTTCGGCATCCGCGGCTGGGAGCGTTGGCGCAAACTGATCCTGCCCGCAATCTTTCCTTTTCTCGTTACCGGTATGATCACAGCCTCCGGCGGCGCTTGGAACGTCAGCATCGTCGCCGAATATTGCCACCTCAAAGGCCAGGTCTATTCGACCGTGGGCATCGGCGCCATGATTTCTGCGGCCACCGATGCCAAGAATTTCAATCTCCTTCTCGCCAGCACCATCGCCTTGGCCGCCGTGGTCGTCACCACCAACCGCTTAGTCTGGCGGCGTCTTTACCGTCTCGCCGAGACGCGCTTCAAGCTCGATAGCTAGACCTCCGCTGCGCTTAGTTACATCTCGAGCAGATTGCTGAAAGATCAGAACTGATTTCACGAACGAGTTTTGGGAAAAGCGCGACTGGCTGTGCCTCTCAGCGGCTCAGCACCAGGAAATGCGGGCTTTAGTGTCCACGTGAAAACCCCTTGAACCCCGGCCCGCGCGCTGGATACAAACAATGATCATGCGTTGCAAAACGGTACGAGCCCTTATAATATGTAGCGCTCAAAGCCGCTTGAGTGAGGTGAAAGAATGCGAAAATTGGGCCTGACCGTAAGCGTCCTCTTCCTGTTCGCAGTTAGCTTGCAGGCAGGAAAGAGCCCGACCGACTATCCATTGCAAATCCAGGTAATCGAATCTCATTGGCATTGGCATTGGCACCGGTACCGGAGCCAGGTCAGCGACTATGTGGATGGATGGGGGCGCGGAGACATCAGGGATGGCGATTCCGTCCGTGGCTTCGATTTTAGTTACACCTCGCCAGAGCCTTTCCATAGGACCATCGGAGACGCGCACTATCTCGCCAAGTGGAAAAAAGAATCGCTGAAGATGGAGATGCTGGTCGGCGAAATCGGAGCTCCTGATAAGTACCACACATACGATCTCAAGACGAGCATGAGAGAGGACGTCTATGTGCCCGGACCCGACGGCGCAGTGGCGGTCTCACAGCAGGAGTACAAGGATAAGTGGGCGAAGTGACGCACTGAGCGGGCCGCGTGGACTTTAATCTCGATCGCATGTTGCCGGAGCTAGTCGCGTGTCTACGGAAAATCAGAAGCCTGCCTTTGCCAAATCTGCTCGCCTGTTGAACAATGAATAGTTGACCCTGGCCGCGGCGGACGCTTTTGATTCCGCGAGCGCGCCAGAAATAACGCAAGGAGCCTTCATGCCCGCAACTGGAGAACTTATCCGCCTCATGAATTACATCGACGACATCGCCACCACTCTGCGCCGCATCAGCGCCAGCATCCCGGCCATGACGAAGGAAGAGTGCGCCCGCCTGGGCGAATATATCCGTAAGTCCGAACCGAGCTATGAGAGCGTGGTTCAGCACCTTGAGCAGGCGGGCAAAGAGTGACTGAAGTCCGCACCGTTGCTGTGATCGGCGCCGGCATCATGGGCCGGGGCATCGCGCACGTTGCCGCGCTCGGCGGCTATCGCACCATTCTCGAAGACCTGCTTCCGAATGCCCTGCGCAAGGCCGGGACCGAAATCCGCGCCAACCTCGACCAGGCCGTCGAACTCGGCACGGTCGATGCTGCTGACGCCGACGCGGCTTTTTCCCGACTGGAGTATGCCGGTTCGGTCGATGAAGCAGCACGCGAGGCCGACCTCGTCATCGAGGCCGTTCCCGACGAAATGGAATCGAAGCTCGAAATCTTTATCATGCTTGATAAGTTCTGCCGCCCTGCGACCATTCTCGCCGCAAATACGTCTCGGCTCAGCATCGCCGAAATTGCCAGCGCGACCTATCGCGCCAGGAAGTGCGTTGGCATGCGCTTTCTGAATCCCGTGCACAAGATGAAGTTGCTCGAAATCGTGCGCGCGCTCGAAACCGATGACGACACGCTGGCGGCCGTCGTCGAAGTCGGCACGCGCATGTGCAAGGAAGTTGTAGTAATCAAGGAGTCGGCTTCCTCGCAACCACATTGACGCCATGAGCCTAAAAACGGCTGGTTTGTCCCACTTTTCTTACTAGTAACTCCGAAGGTATTAACCCGTGTTTACTACTACCCCCCTACCCCCCTCCTACTCGAATCAATGGGTTACGGGTGGTGTTGCCGCCAAAATCTAGAGCCTGAAGGGTTTATTTTCAAAATATTTCGGAATAAGGACTTAGCTCGATTTTGCGCTTGATCCTCGTTCCGCTCGGTTCTGGGCAGCGAGCCGATTCCCACTTTCGCCTCAACCCCACTTTGTCAAAGAACGTTGAAAATCGGTTTGTGGCAGGTTCGAGGACCGTCTCGGGAGACGGGCGCACCTATGCACTGCCCGATCAGATTTAATTGTCGCGCACTTTCGGATGAAGGTCTGTGATGCGTGGCCCGGCTGTTTGTGATGAAAAAGTTGTAAGTGTCAATGCGGGAGCGAAACGAGGCTTTCGGTGCCGTTCTCCGTATGAAAAATTGAGAATAGGATCCGCATTGACCGGGTTGCGAGTGCTAAGGCCTATGGGTGTTGAAAAAGGAACCAAAGCAGTAATTCCAGCGAATTTCAGCGTCTACGGCAAACGAACATTCAGCAACTTACGAACAAATCTCGCTGTCAAAATCCCCTGAAAATGGTTTTTCAACAGCCACGCCTGTTAGCGAGAATTGATCCACATACTCCCTCTGAACTCCTGCTATCTGCAAATCTTTTCCTCTTGACAATGAAACCACTTGAGAAGAAAATTCCGCGGCAATATTCGGCAGCATTTCCCCGAATGCTGAGCGAGCGCTGTCTTCGCAGCAAGTTCGCTGTGGTCAAATCCACCGCCGTCTTGGATATCTGTGCTGAAGAGAGGGTTCGAATGACAAAGAAGAATGTTCCTGGCCGAACAATGTCTCGCACACGAATCTGGGTTTATTCTGCCTGCCTGGCTACTTTTCTGATCTCTTTGCTGGGCGCGGCTCCCACCACGATGGCACAGACGTTTTCCGTCGTCTACAACTTCGGGTCCGCCGCCGGCGACCCAAGCCAGGGCTTTTACTCGGGAATTATCGCTCAAGGCCAGGACGGCAATTTGTACAGCGGCACCAGTGCCGGAGGTGCATACGGGTACGCTGCTACATTCAATGTCACGCCAGCTGGCATCCTAACGCCCCTGTACAGTTTCGCCGACGACGGCGATGGAGCTGACCCTTATGGCGGCCTAACGCTGGGTACGGACGGCAACTTCTACGGCACTACATACAATGGGGGTTTTGGGGATCCGCGGTTCGGGACGGTGTTCAAGATGACGTCGAGCGGCGGTCTCGTGACGCTTTACTCCTTCACCGATGGCAGTGACGGCGCACTGCCAATTGCACCGCCCGTCGAAGGCACGGACGGGAATTTTTACGGAACGACCTGTAATGAGTGTAACGGCCCTATAGCTACGGGCTTCGGCACTATATACAAGATTACCCCGACGGAGACTTTCACCGTGCTACACCAGTTTAACGGAACCGATGGTTCTGAGTTGAACGATGCGCTCACATTGGGCACCGACGGAAATTTCTACGGAACGACCACGTACGGCGGAGACTACGGTAATGTGTTCAGGATTACTCCGAGCGGAAGCCTTACGATCCTTTACAATCTCGACAACCTCCAGGGTGATGGCGAGTATCCTATCGGCCGGTTGGTACAAGGCAACGACGGAAACTTCTACGGAACAACAGTGGATGGCGGATCGACCGGCTATGGAGTTGTATTTAAGATCACGCCGGCTGGTAATTTCACCGTTCTGTATAACATGAATGGAACGACAGATGGTTCGGCTCCTTACGCTGGTTTGGTTCAAGCCACGGACGGCAACTTTTATGGGGCGAATGCTTACGGCGGAGCGCCTAGCACCAATTGTCCCAACGGGTGCGGCACCATTTTCAAGGTCACACCGGGCGGTGTTTTTTCCGTACTCTACAATTTCGACCTGACTACCGGGCAAACTCCTTACTCAACTTTGTTCCAGCACACAAATGGGTTGATATACGGAATGACCCAATCGGGCGGCACGGGAAATGTAGCGCTGAGCTGCAACGCTGGTAATTGCGGGGTGGTGTACAGCCTCAACATTGGCGCCGCGCCATTTGTTACGTTCGTTGTGTCGGCGGCCAAAGTCGGCGGCACGGCGGAAATTCTGGGCCAGGGCTTCACAGGGACAACTGGCGTCTCGTTCAACGGAACTGCCGCCAGTTTCACAGTCGTGTCTGACACATACATCACCGCGACGGTTCCTACCGGCGCAACCACTGGATCTGTGACTGTCACGACTCCTGGCGGCACTCTAACCAGCAACATGCCTTTCCGAGTCCTGCCCAAAACTCAGTCAGCCACCGCAACAAAGCTGACAACGTCTGGATCGCCATCGCTGATCGATCAGCCCGTCACGTTTACTGCGACCATAACTTCTTCGGGAGGCTCGGTTCCTGACGGTGAGGCCGTCCCGTTTTTCGACGGAACGACCCAGATCGGTCTAGGGAGTACGGCATCCGGCGTGGCGACCTTTATCGCCACAGGCTTATCTGCCAAAACCCACGCCATTAAGGCCATCTATGCGGGCGACACCGAATTCAAAACCAGCTCGGGTACGGTGATGCAGATCGTAGAGCTGTCTCCCACCACGACTAGCCTCAGCTCGAGTCCGAACCCATCGAACTTTGGCCAAAATGTGCTGCTGACTGCCATGGTTAGCGACTCAGGAGGGCCTACGCCGACCGGAACGGTAACCTTCAAGAACGCCGCCACAACGCTTGGCAGTGGAACTCTCGACTCAACCGGAACGGCAACTCTCGCGACAACCAAGCTGCCTTTGGGCTCCGATTCGCTTACGGCCGACTACAATGGCGACTCCCTAAACCAGAAGAGCGATTCGTCGGTGCTGATGCAAACAGTCAATCAAGCACAGATCACGCTGTCCTTGGCGTCCTCGCCGAATCCTTCGAGTAGCGGCAAACCCGTGAAATTCACTGCCACGCTGACGAGCAACGGCGGCTTGCCGAACGGTCAGATCGTAACCTTTAGTTACAACGACACGACACTCGGTACCGCGAAAATCAGTGGAGGCAAGGCGATATTTTCAACGACTGCCTTGCCAGTAGGGTCCGACCAAGTATCCGCAAGTTTCGCGGGAAATGCCGATTACAGCCCCGCGTCCAACACTGTAACCCAAATCGTAAACTGAAACGGGTGGGGCTGACCAAGAAAAGTCGCCAGCACTAAAGCTCTGCAGGAGGCCCACAGTTGGCAATTGACCACAGTGTAGTCACGTCAACTGGCGTAACATCGCGTTTACACTCATTGGCTGCGGAGGGGTTCAACAACCGCGAGAGCCGGGGTATCTGGATTGCCGGGAGACTGTTCCCAGAATCTTCTTCTGGAATCGGGAGTAACCACTGTTTAGTTACCCGGATCATCGGCGCACTCTATGAACGAGGACACTGCAGGCGGCGAGAAGTCCCTTGCGGGAGACGATCGTGGAATCCCACCCTTCGAAAAACGAAGGGTGGGACTCCCTGCGGCTAAAGCCGCAGCTATTTTTCGGCGACTTGCGGTATGCCTGAAGGCATACCCTGATACAGATCGTACTCGGACCGCTGACTGCTAACGGCTCCCGACCTTTATTGATTGATGTCCTGCTTGGCCTCCAGCCGCTTCACCAAGCCATCCACATAGCTCTTCTGGTTATCCGGAGCTCCGGCCAGCGCCAGCTTCATTTCCTTGGCCGCGTCGTCAAACTTGCCCTGCGAGCAATAGATCCGCGCCAGGCCCGAATGCACGAACCACTGGTCAGGATGTTTCTTCGCGTTTTCGCGGAAGATCGCGAAGGCTTCTTCACTGCGCTTTTCAGCCTGCAACTGGCGAGCGAATATGTGGATCTGCAGCGGGCTGGCCATATCGAGCGCTTTCTTCTGCGCGATGGCGGCCTCGTCCTTGCGATTGAGCGCGGTCAGAACTTTCGACTTGGTCATCTCGTTGTCATAGCGATCTTCATTTTCGATGGATTTGTTGGCATATATCAGTGCGCCATCGAGAGCGATCTTCTCCGTGAGCAGGTAATTGGCGGCATCGTCCCAGCTCATCCACGTGTACTGTGAAAGATTGCGAAGTTGTTTCTTCAGGCTGGCCTCGACCACATCGTGCACGTCGACCGAGACCTTGAACGGGACCGCGATCTTCTCCCACTCCAGCTCAACCACGGCCGAATCCGGCTGCAGTTGGTCGAAGTCGTAGGTCAGCGCATTGTGCATGTCGGCAGCCTTGGGTTTCACCGCCACGCGCAGCGCATCTTCCGCCTGGTCATAGGTGAAGGCGCCCCAGGAAGTCGAGTTCTTCGAAAAAATGATTGTCCATTCATCGGCGTTCGGGATCATGTGCAACCCATAAGTCCCCTTATCGAGCGCTTTGCCTTCGATCAGCACTGGATCGCTGAAGGTGATCGTGGTGTTCTCATTCGCTCCCGCGCGCCACACCTTGCCGTAGGGAACGAGGCCATCCCAGACCTTGCGATCATTCACCAGCGGACGGTGATAGCTGATTGTGATATCGGTGATGCCGATGCGCTGTGAAACCTCGGCATGCTGGCTCTGCCGGGGCAGATCGAGTACGAACGATTGCGCCGAACTTATGCCCGAGATCGCGCCCGACAGGGCAGCCATCAGCAGGCAGAACAGGAATCCTCGTAAAGCTGCTCGAAACATTTCTCGGAACATGGGGAATGCCTCCTTCGATGCGTATACATCGCAAATTTTGTTCAAACGGGCCACGGACCGCGGCCCCGCCCCTGGTCGGCGGGTTAGACGTGCTCCGATCCCGGTGGTGAGCAACGGTATGGGGCTTAAATCGCGGCCGCCTTCGTCCCCTTTTCAGCTAACCCCGAGGATGCTTCCAGCGTCTAAGCCCCAAGGTTGCAGTCTGCTTTTTTCGGGAACCGCGCCGCACCCGATCCCGTACTAGATAGCAGAGCGCAGGATCCAGGTCTCACTTTCCGTAGGGCGGCCTGCCGTGGAGTAAATCATGCGGATGCTCATCGAAATCGTTCGCCAGTCGCTGGCCACGCTCTGGGCCCACAAGCTGCGCTCGTTTCTTACCATGTTCGGCATAGCCTGGGGCGTTGGATCGCTGCTCCTGCTGGTCGGCTTGGGCGAGGGCTTCCGCAGCGGTCAGGCGAAGCAACTGAAGAATCTTGGCCAGGACATTATGTTTACCTTCCCCGGGCGCATCCCCGCGGTCGAAGGCAGCACTCAGTCTGGACGCACTTACCATTTCACCTATCAGGATTACCTCGCCATTCGCAGCGAGGCGCGCTCGCTTAAGTATCTTTCTCCCGTACTCAACCGCGAGGACATTCGCGCGGTTAGCGATTACGGGTCCACTAACGGCCAGGTGTTCGGCATTGCGCCCGAGTACAACCAAATTCGCACTATCCCGGTTGGCCCCGGCCGCTGGTTCAACGACGAGGACAATACCGAAACGCGGCGCGTGGCCGTCGTGGGCTGGGAGCTGTTGAAGAACATATTCCCGGGACGCCCGGCGGTGGGCTCACCCATTCTGCTCAACGGTATTCGCTTTGAAATTATCGGGGTGCTCAGCAAAGTCGGCCAGGACGGCAACAACGGTACCAATGGGCGCATCTTCATTCCGATCGAGACGATGCGCAACCTGTTCCGGCTGAAAGAACAGAACAGCGAAGATGCCATCTCGTTCCTGAACTACCGACCATTTGCGCCCGCCGATCATCTGGCGGCGAAACAGGAAGTCCACGAGATCATTGCCCGCCGTCACGGCTTCGATCCCAAGCTCGAAGAATCGTTTGAGGACTGGGACACTATTGAGAACAACCAGCGCGTCGCCAGGATCTTCGACGGCATGGATTGGTTCCTGGGCGTGGTCGGCGTGATTACGCTCGCTCTTGGCGCTATCGGCATCATTAACATCATGCTTGTCTCGGTCACCGAACGCACTCGCGAGATCGGGCTGCGCAAGGCGCTGGGAGCGACTCATCGCGCGATTTTGACTCAGTTTTTTGTGGAAGGAGCGTTTCTGACCGCTTTTAGCGGAGGTATCGGGCTGGGAATCACCACCGCGTTGGTCGCGGTTCTCGCCGCCTTGCCCGCGCCCGAAGGATTCGACACGCCTCGCATCGTTCCGTCGTCGGCGGCGATCGCGATTCTTTCACTCGCGTGTGCCGGCATCGCCGCGGGACTTTATCCGGCGCGCCAGGCGGCGCTGCTGCAACCGGTGGAGGCTTTGCGCCAGGAGTAATTACTTATGGTTCTCGAACTTGCCCGCCAGGCCTACAGCGCGCTCAAGTACAACCGCCGCCGCAGCATCCTCACTATGCTCGGCATGGCTTGGGGCATAGCGACCGTCGTGCTGCTGCTCGCCTACGGTTCCGGTTTCGAGCGCGGACTCTGGGTTGCTTTCCGCTCCTGGGGCACGAACCTGGTCTTCATTTTCCCGGGACGCACCTCGCTACAAGCGGGTGGCACCAAGGCCGGCAGCGAAATCAAACTTACGGTCAACGATCTCGATTACCTGCAGGCCGAGGTGCCTCTGCTCAAGCGCATCTCGCCCGAAGCCTTTAAGCAAAGCACCGTCGCTTATGGAACGCGCAGCGGCAGTTACGGGATCAGCGGGGTCTATCCGTACTATTCGCACATGCGGCGCATGGAGGTCGAAGACGGCACCTTCTTCACGGAGCTCGATGAAAACACGCATAGCCGCGTAGCCATCCTCGGCGCCGACGTCAAGAAAAAATTGTTCTCGGGCGAGAACGCTCTCGGAGAAAAAGTGCGGGTCGACGGGATTTCGTATGAAGTTATCGGCGTGCTCAAACACGTCATTCAGGATGGCGACGACAACATGAACGGCAAAGTGTATATCCCGTTCAGCGCCATGAGCGACCTCACCAATACCTATTACCTGAACGCCATTGCCATGGAATATGAAGGCGACCACGAAAAAGTCGCCGAGGCGGTGCGGCGGTCGATGGCCTTTCACCACGAATTCGATCCCAAGGACAAGCGCGCCGTTTTTGTCTTCGACGTCTTTGCCGATCTGCTCGATCTGCGCGTGATCACCACCGGCATAAAAATTCTGCTCGGGTTCATCGGCCTGCTCACGCTTGGTATCGGCGGCGTGGGGCTGATGAACATCATGCTGGTCTCGGTTACCCAGCGCACGCGCGAGATCGGTGTCGAAAAGGCTCTCGGGGCGCGCGGTTGGCACATTCTGGTGCAGTTCCTCGCGGAAGCTCTTGCCATTACCCTTCTCGGCGGGATCGCCGGCATAATTCTCGCTTACATCGTCTCGTGGTCGGTCGGATCACTCACCCTCTGGAGCGCCTTTATTGAGAACGGCAGCGAAGGCGACATCCATCTCACCATCGATTCCACTACTCTGCTGGCGTCCACCATGATCCTCGGATTCGTCGGCGTCGTCAGCGGAATGCTTCCCGCCATCAAAGCCTCGCGCCTGGATCCCATCGAAGCCCTGCGCTACGAGTGAATCGAGGTCAGAGGCGAATCGAGGTCAGAGGTTAGAGGTCAGATTGCAGAGGTTTGGACCGTTCGCCGCCGGAGTTTTCACCTCTGCAATCTGACTTCTAACCTCTGACCTCGGCTTTCCGATCTCCGACCGTTGCACCTCCCCGTTGTGTTATATTTCCCCCATTCCAGGAGGAAGTCCCATGCGCCCACTTGGTGTCACCTTGGTCGGTTTCTATCAGATTCTGCGCGGCGTCGTCGCACTGCTATTTGGACTCTCCATTCTGCTGTTCGCCGGACTGGCCGCGAAACTCGCTTCCCTGGCCGCCGAAGGCAACGCCATCGAACGTCTTCTACGCGACTTCGGCCACGTGGCCGGCGTCATCATCATTGTGTTTGCGATTGTGCACATAGTCGCCGGTTATAGCGTCCTGCAGATGCAGAATTGGGGACGTTTCCTCACGCTCCTGTTTTCCGCGATTGGACTCGTGCTGGTTCTCCCCGGCCTCGTTCACGCGAATATTTCCTCCTGTCTCTTCGCAGTGATTGACGCGGCCTGCATCCTCTATCTGGCTATGCCCCCGATCAGGCGCGCCTTCCAAGCCGAAGGCAACCCGATGCGAATGGCGGCCTGAAACGCAGTTCTCAGTTCCCGGTTCTCTTCTCAGTACTCCGTTTCCAAATGAGAACTGAGAACCTGCTGAGTACAATGAATCCGTGTCCGAATCCAATTCGATGAAGAAAGTTCTCGATCACCTGCAGCTCTACGAGCATCCGCTGCTCGCCTTTTCCGCGCGCGATCACGACGGCGTTATCGAAGTTCTGATCGATCTGAAGAACTCGACCGTCCCGGTTCACACCTACGTTTTTCCGATTCATCCCCGCGACCTCGATCATCCTCAGTTCACCTGGCATCTTCAGCGCCAGCTCTACGACGCCCTGCACGACTATTTCATCGAAATGTTTACCCGCACCCCGCAGGATCGCGCCGTGCCCCGCGGCCCGGTGCCTGCCGGAGAGGAAAGCAAGGGAAGCTAGCGCCGTGTCCGTTCGCGAACAAATCGAGCGCGAAATCCGCCAGTGCGGCCCTATCCCGTTTTCGCGCTACATGCAGATTTGCCTCTACGATCCTTCGCATGGTTACTATTCGGCGAACGCGGAACAATTCGGCAAAGCGGGAGACTTCTACACCTCGAGCGACGTGCACGCCGTCTTCGGACGCCTGCTGGCGAGGCAATTTGACGAGATATGGCGAGCGCTGGACCGCCCTACACAGATCGAGATTCTCGAACTTGGCCCCGGTCGCGGCTTGTTTGCTCGCGATGTGCTCGATTGGTCTAACAAGAAATTCCACGATTTCTTTGCCGCCCTCACTTACACGTTGCAGGAATCGTCGCCCGCGCTGCGCGCGAAACTCCACGAAACCCTGCGCGAGCATCTTGACGCCGGAGCGGCCGCAATTCCGGAGGGACGGTCCACCGGCCTCTGCCGTACTCTCGCATCGGAAACTCCCCTGATTGTTTTTGCCAACGAATTTTTCGACGCCCTGCCGGTGGAAATTCTGGGGACTGCCGGCAAACTCCACATCGCGCTCGAAGACAACCGCCTCTGCGAAGCTTGGCTTCCGCCGGTCGCCGAGGAACTGGAATTTCTCGACCGCTACAGTGTTCGTCCCGAACCCGGAGAGCGCATCGAAGTCCCCATCCTCGCGCAGAACTGGATTCAGCAAATCGCGCAATCGACGCCACGCGGCTCGCTGCTGGTCGTTGTTATTGACTACGGCTACACGCGTCACGAACAACTTGCGGGTCGTCACCACGGCACGCTCATGGCGTATCGCCATCACTCCGCCAGTTCCGATCCCTATCAGGCTCCCGGCGAGCAAGACCTTACCGCCCACGTCAATTTCACCGCGCTTGCCGCCCGGTGCGAACAAGCCGGTATGCAGTGCGAGAAACTCCTCACACAATCGCAATTTCTGATGGGCATTGGCGAAAGAAATCAGTTTGCCGACGCCTTCGAAGACTGCCGCATCCCGCAAGAACGGGCGAAAGTAACCCTCCAGCTCAAACATCTGGTTACGCCCGTCGGCATGGGAGAAAATTTTCAAGTGCTGATTGCCAGTCAAGCGGTCGACCCGAAGAAAATGGCCGCCCTAAGCGGACTGAGCTTCGGAAACAGTTCTCAGTTGTCAGTTGTCAGTTCTCAGTAGATCGATTGCGATGGTCCTTATTAGACTTCGGCTCACTAAGAACTGGGAACTGAGAACTGGGAACTGAGAACTGCCCGCCGGGCCCCAAAGGACCGGGTACCAAAGGTATGCACCATTTTTGCTGCATTTAACATTCCTGAAATATCTCTGCGGTAAACTGTGGTCGATGAGCTTGCCTCGGGCCTCTCGCTTTGCGCTGCCGCTGCAGGTCGCCGCTGTCTGTTACCGGCGGGTGAATTCGCATGCCGAGTTTCTGCTGGTCCATACCAACGGCGGCAGCAAGTGGACATTCCCCAAGGGAGCTCCCGAACCTCGTCTCTCGCACAGCCAGGCCGCCGAACGCGAAGCCAAAGAAGAAGCGGGCGCCATCGGCATCATCGACCCCCGCCATTTTCACATTTACATTCACTCCAAGGGCGTCTTCTGGCAAGCCGGCGGCGTGCAGGAATACGTGGTCAAAGCCTTCTTGATGGACGTTCGCCAGACTCGCCGTCCCGAGGAAGACAACCGCAATCCCACCTGGTTCGATTCAGAAAAAGCGCGCGTCATCCTGGCCAAAGGCCGCGAAGTCAAATACGCCCACGAGCTCCAGACCGTGATCGACCGAGCGCTGGAGCACCTCGGCGCGGCGCGCGCGGCTGCGGCTCGCTAGCGCCGGTGTCGGGACGGGCGCCCTCGCGAGCCTGCCCGGTTTTGCCGAAGCCCCGAGCGAAGCCGAGGGGGAAGCCGAAGGGTCCAATTCGGACTTAGTCGGTCTTTAATCCGACGGCCAGCGCCAGTTTCGCTTGCCGTCCATCGAAGGTCCAAAAATGCTCAGCTTTCAGTTCCAGGGCCGAAGCCACATGGAGTGAGTCGAGAGTCCGAATACCTAGCCGCGCCGCGTGTCGGTGAGCTAACTGCGCACAAAGTTCGAAGGCTCGATCGGGCAGGGGCGACTCCCTCCACAGACTATGCGCGCGATACTCATGGAATCTGTTTAGCGCCCGGTTAGCCTCGTTGCGCGTAATCGCCTTGCGAAAAACGTGTTGCTCGATGGCATGCGTGCACTCGGCCACATGAAGCGGTGTCATCCACAGCGGCGGCCGCGAACTAAGCCGACGCTCGACTTCCGATGTGTGCCGATCGGGGAGAAAGAGGGATACAAAAAAAGAAGTATCGGCGTAGATGGTCATTGGGTGGCCGATGTGACGGTCCTCAATGGAGCCTTAATAGCGACCGCGTTCTTCAGTCACCACATCGGCTCCGGGCAAGATGCGATCGCCAAAAATTTCCTTGCGCGCGGCCGCGAAATCAGGCCAATCGGCGGGCTGCGGAGGCGATCCTTCGGGAACAATGCGGGCAATCACCTCTTCTCGCTCCCGGAGTTCCACAGTTTTGCCGGCACGCAGCCAAGCTTTCAGCCGCTTGGTATCCCGAAGCTGGCGAATGTTTACGCTAGGCATGGTAAAAGTGTGCCACAATATGTGGCACATTGTCAAAGCGTGCTTTCACCGGCAACTGAGAGCTGACAGCCGGCGCCGTCCCGTATATTTAAATAGGGACAACCATGATCCAACTCTCCGGCGCAGGCAAGCGCTACGGCCACAAGCTTCTGTTCGAAAACGCCGACTGGCTGATCACGCCTGAATCGCGCATTGGTCTGGTCGGAGCGAACGGCACCGGCAAGTCCACCGTCATGAAAATCCTTGCCGGGAGCGAGTCGCTCGACTACGGCGCCATTTCGCGCGCCAAAGGCATCTCCATTGGATACCTGCCGCAGGACGGCCTCACCCTGACCGGCCGCACTATTTTTGCCGAGTGCCTGTCTGTGTTTGCCGAACTCCATGCCATCGAAGAAGAAATGGAGGCGCTCACCCGCAGCATGTCGGAACTCGACCACGAGGGCCCGGAATACTCGAACGTCGCCGACCGTTACCAGAAGCTGGAACACGAATTCGTCGCCCGCGACGGCTACACGCTCGAAGCCCAGGTCGGCCAAGTTCTCACTGGTCTCGGCTTTCATCGTGACGACTGGACGCGCCTTACCGAAGAATTTTCCGGGGGCTGGCAGATGCGCATCGCGCTCGCCAAACTTCTGCTGCAGAAGCCCAATCTGCTGCTGCTCGACGAGCCCACCAACCATCTCGATCTCGAAGCGCGCAACTGGCTTGAGGAGTACCTGACCACCTATCCCTATGCTTTCGTCCTCATCTCGCACGACCGCTACTTCCTCGACATCACCGTCAAACGCATCGTGGAAATCTGGAACAAGCAGATGCACTTCTACGCCGGCAACTATGACCAATACCTGGCCGGCAAGACCGCGCGCAAGGAGCAGCTCGAATCCGCCTACAAAACGCAGCGCGACCGCATCGAGCAGCTCGAAGTCTTTATCAACCGCTTTCGCTACACGGCCACCAAGGCCAAGCAGGTGCAGAGCCGCATTAAAGAGCTCGAAAAGATGGAGCGGATCGAAATTCCGGAAGAAGAGAAGACCGTCCACTTTTCGTTCCCGCAGCCGAAGCCGAGCGGGCGCATCGTCGCCGAGTTTGCGAACGTCGCCAAGAGTTACGGTGAACGCGGGATTAGTGAACATAAGGTTTTTGAGAAAGTAAATTTCATGATCGAGCGCGGCGAGCGCGTCGCGTTAGTCGGAGTGAACGGAGCAGGGAAGTCCACGCTGATTAAACTGCTGGCCGGCCAGGAACCGCTCACCGCCGGCGAATACAAGCTGGGCCACAACGTTGAGCCCGACTATTTCGCGCAGGACCAATATAAGGAGCTCGACCCGGAAGCTCGCATCCTCGACGACCTCGGCGAACTCTCGGCAGCATCCACGCAAACCCAGCTGCGCAGCCTGCTTGGCTGTTTTCTTTTTTCGGGCGACGATGTGTTTAAGCGCATCGGTGTACTCTCCGGAGGCGAGCGCAATCGTTACGCGCTGCTCAAAATGCTGCTGCATCCCGCCAACTTTCTGCTGCTCGATGAGCCCACCAACCATCTCGACCTGCGCGCCAAGGACGTCCTGCTCGAGGCCCTGATGAAGTACACCGGAACGGTAGTCTTCGTTTCGCACGACCGCTATTTCATCGACAAGCTGGCCACGCGAGTCTTCGAAATCGGCGATGGTAAAGTGGAAATCTATCCGGGAAATTACGAAGACTTTCTCTGGCGGAAGCAGTCGCCAGTTGCCAGTCGCCAGTTGCCAGTCAGTTCTCAGTTCCCGGTTCTCAGTGCTCAGTTACGATTCCACGGTCCCAATGGCGACGAGTCCGCCACGGGTTCGCTGCTCGCCGACCCCAAATCGAAGCGCCTGAACCCAATCAAGCGCCAGCAGATGGAAGACCGTCTGCACGAAATCGAAGAAGAGATTGCCCGCGCCGAAACCGCGATTGCCCTGTGTGAAACCGAACTCCAGCGCTTCGTAAGCGCAGAAGAAACCCAGCGGCAGACGCAAGAACTCGCCAATCACAAAACCGCGCTGCAGAACTTGATGAAGGAGTGGGAAGAGCTGTCAGGGACGTTGCAATAGAAACTACGGCGAGTCCGGAGTTGCTGTGAGCGCTGGCAGCTGCCGAGCTTGCGCTCGGCTTGGACGGGCGAGGACGCCCGTCGCTCCACGAGCAACGGCAGACGCGGCAAGGCGCGTCTCTACTGGAAGATTATTTTGGGGCTCTTACTGACAACAGACAACTGGCCGTCGCCCTACCCGCCCTGCTTCAACTCGGTGAGCACTTGCCGCGCGATTTCCTTCAGCGTCTCGAACACGCCCACGCCCTGAAAGGCCACAGCCTCCACCACCGGCTCGTTTTTCTTGCGCAGTTCTTTGGAGAGAGCGTCCACCGGCAGCACATTCGGCAGGTCGCGTTTGTTCAGTTGCAGCACGTAGGGAATCTTGTTGAAGTCGTAGCCGTGTTCTTTCAGGTTGGCCATCAGGTTGTCGAGCGCCTCGACGTTGGCATCCTGGCGCTCCTGCTGGGAATCGGCCACGAACACGATGCCGTCCACGCCGCGCAGAATCAGCTTGCGGCTGGCGTCATAAAAGACCTGTCCCGGAACCGTGTAGAGGTGAATGCGCGTCTTGAAGCCGCGCACCGTGCCCAGATCCAGCGGCAGGAAATCGAAGAACAGGGTTCGATCGGTCTCCGTGGCCAGCGAGATCATCTTGCCCTTCTGTTGTTCGGCTGTTTTCTGGAAGATGAACTGAAGATTCGTCGTCTTGCCGCCCAACCCGGCGCCGTAGTAGACGATCTTGCAGTTGATCTCGCGTGCTGCGAAGTTGATGAAACTCAAAAGGTTTCCTCAGAAACTCCTGCGAAGAAGACTCTCGCGAACCACTCCCTCGAAGCGCGAGCCCTCTCGCTAAAAATCCACCTGACTAAATCCACTTAACTACAGTATCGGTTACTGCTGGTTTTTATACCACACCGGAAGGCTCTGGCGCAGGTTACCCACGTTACTAAAATAAGGCAGTGGCCAGTGGTCAGTTGCCAGTCCCCAGCTTTCGACGATCGAGCGCTATCGGGGCCGAAACCGTCCGTGGGACTCTATTGCTCGCTGCACCGGCTCTAGACCAATGGCCACCGGCCACCGATCATCGTGCCGTCGGCAAGGGATAATATCCGTCCTTGGCGTACACCTTTACGTTCTGACGCCGCACCCGCACTTCAATCTGGCGATAGCCTCCGATGCCCGCCTTGGGTGTATAGCCGAGCGTGTACTGATTGCGCGCATCTCCGATCGCCTCTGCATAAGCGCGCTCGACGTCGGCTTGCGACCACTCGCCGTACACCGTGCCGCCTCCAGTTGCCGAGACGTATTTCGGCAGAATATCGCTGTAACCGAGCGCGGCCCTCGTCTTCGGCAGATGGATCCGCTGCAGCCTGTCATATACCGGGATCGCCGCACCTTCCACTCCCACCGCGTACACGGTGATGTTCTGCGTTTGCAGCACCTTCAGGGTATCTTTATAGCTGGCGGTCGAACCCTGCTCCCGTCCATCGCTGATGATGAAGATGATCTTCCGCCGCGCCCGGTCGCGCTTCGATAGATCGCGTGCCGCGAGCAGAATCGCGTCATTCATTACGCGCGCGACCTTCGGCGGCGTGCTCACCGGGCTTACGGGAGAGTCCACCGGGATTCCGTTGATGACCGGGCCCTGCGGACCCAGCGGCCCGCTCGTCACCGGGGGGCCATTATTTGCCCCGCTGTACCCCTTGACCTCGTTCAGAGTCACCGCCAACTCCTTGCCCACACTGGTGAAGTCTGACACCCGGCCTACCGTGCTGCTGTAGGTGTAGACGGCAACTTCATCGAACTGACTGAACGCTCCCTGCAATGCGGACAGCGTCTCCTGTACTTTTCGCAACCCTACGTCCGGCATGCCAGTATCAAAGATCACCGCCGCCGACAGCGGAAACGGATCGCTGGTGAAAAATTTCAACGTCTGCGGCTGCCCACCCTCCAGAACTGAAAAATCCTTAGGCAGCAAGCCGCCAACCAGACGCCCTTCGCTGTTCTTGACTGTAACCGGAACCAGGACCAAATTGACGGACACTCCCGGGACCTTGTAGAGCTCCACACCGGTCTCCATATCCTTCGGAACACTGCCTGCGGGCACCGTCTTGATCGGAGGCATCGGCGGTGGGGCCGGCTTCTGATCTGCCGCATCCGGAGTGCTCCGTGGAAGCTCCTTCGATCCTGTAGTCACGCCCTCACCGGTACTATTCGCCGGCGGTACGTCCGGCTTGGACTCCTCATCCGCTTCTTGCCGCGGGCTGAGTGGCTCCGGTGGAGGTATCGGACGCGTCGCTGACGGCGCGTCCGGGATGTCCTCCGGCTTCTGCTGCGCCGCCAAGGCGCCCGTCAGCAAGAACAATGTCAGCCCTAGAATCAGTACCGCGCTAGCTTTCGTGGCCATCCCCGAATCCTCTATACTTTCATCTATACTTTCTTCGACCGTCGGCCTGCGACTATTTTTTACTCATTCAGATGCCCGACCTCGCCGCTTGGGTGCATCTAACCATCGCAGGCCCTTACAGGATAGACTAGCAAAGTATCGGGATAAAAACGCTGATGCCTAAAGTACATTGCAAACCTTGCCTGGCTGCGGCATTCTTGCTTCTGGCCACAGCCCTGTCGCTTCCCGCAGCCGCGCAGAATTCCCCGGCCCCGGCTCCGACTTCCCCGGCCACCCCCGCAGCCGCCAATAATGCGCAGCCGCAAGACCAGCCCGTCACGACCCTGAAGGTCAACGTTGAAGTCGTCCAGCTTTTCTTCAACGTCAAAGACAAGCGTGGCGCGTTGATCCCCAACCTCACCAAGGACAGTTTCGACGTGTTCGAGGACGGCAAGCTGCAGACTATCAAATATTTTAAGGCCGAATCCGATCTTCCGCTAACCCTCGGCATCCTCATCGATTCCAGCGGCAGTCAGATGCGCGTGCTGGATATGGAGAAAGAGGTTGGAGGTTCGTTCCTCGAGAGCACGCTGCGCGCGAAGGACGAAGCCTTCGTCATCAGCTTTGACGTCGACATTACCCTCATGCAGGATTTCACCAACTCCGTCAGCCGGCTCAAACATGCGCTCAACGAGGCCAGGATCAATACCGGCGGAGTCGGCTGTGCCGGCGGTCCGATTGGTCCGCAAGGCCCGATCCCATGCTCCGCGAGCGGCCAGCGCGGTACCGCGCTCTATGATGCCGTCTATCTTGCCTCGCACGACGAATTCGCCCACGAGGTCGGGCGCAAGGCGATGATCCTGCTCACCGACGGAGAAGACGAAGGCAGCCGCCTCAAAATCAAAGATGCCATCGAAGCCGCCCAGAAGGCCGATGCCATCTGCTACGTGCTGCTCATTGCCGATCGCGGTTTCTACGGCTTCGGCGGCTATTCCGGCGATTCCGAAATGAAAAAGCTCACCCAGGAAACCGGCGGACGCATGATCGTGGTCGGTAACAAGATCGAAAAACTCCGCGAGGCCTTCGACCAGATTTCCCAGGAACTCCGCAGCCAGTACAACGCTGGTTATGTGCCCACCAACGCCACGCGCGACGGCTCTTTCCGTAAAGTCGAGATCAAGCCCAAGCAGGGGGACTACAAAATCCAGGCCCGCAGCGGCTACTACGCCACCCCACACCACGAAGACTAGAACCCGTGCAGGACGGGAGCTCCCGCGTGCAACGTGTCCGGGAACCGGTCTGTGGAAAACCGCGGGTTGCGCTGCACCCGCTTCAGGGATATAGTTACCCGCTGGTTCTTACTTCCCCCTCAAGCATTACGGTCGACCATCAGGCGAGAATCACTCACTAGGAGGAACATCAATGCACATCACTCGTAGTTGCACGTTCTCTTGTTTGGCTTTGGTCGTGCTTGTCGCACTCGGCGGACAAGCCTTCGCTCAAACCCTCGGATTTGATTTTTCCGTGGCCCCCCAGGTCACCGCTGGAGAAGCGCCCCTCGAATGGTACACGGACCGTTATGCCCCGGCTGGTTTTTCTGCGGCCAGCGGTATTCTCAGGGAGTCCGTCTCCCCATCAGGGTTTCAGACGCCTACTCCGAGCTTCTACAATACCCAAGGTAACAAGTTCGACTTGTTAGCTGGCACCACCTTAATATCGATCGAAGTCTACGTCCCTTCAACTTGGGAATTGCTGCCCGAACGCCTAGCAGGATTTTGGGCCACCGCAGTCAATTCCAGCTACGTCGTCGGGAATGACTACCCAATCATCGAGTTCCAGGGGCCCATTACCACCGAGGTCCCAGGCCCCAGCTACTACCCCAATGGCGGCGTTGCTGGATTCTATGGCTGGAACAATATGAATAATGGGTGGGATTACATCGGCCTCCCCACGGGCTTCAGATACAACAGCTGGGTCAAACTAACCATGGCCCTGTCCAGCGGACAATTCACATACATAGTTGCTAATAGCGCAGGGGCCGATGCTGTGAGCATATCTAGCCCACTCTCCGATCCCACTGAGGCGTATCTAGGTAACGTAATCCTTGAGGCCTACAACTATGACGCCCCTATCACCATCGAGTGGAAAGCTCTGAAGTTTTCCTTCAATTCAAACGGGCAAATAGTTTGGAATTGACGGACGGGCTGGAGAATTCAAAATAAATGCACGCCGCCCGATGTCTGGGCGGCTTTTTTCGCATCACGCCGAGGGTAGGAGCGGTAACTTCTGTTATCAGTTTACTCTCAGAGCCCCTGTCGTGAGTGTAATTGATTCCATAACATTATCAAGCACCTGTACGCAGGAAATCCCCCTTGACAGTGTTCCCGTCGCCGCGGCGGTGACGCTTTTTCTTTCGGTCGTTTTCACCTCGACATCCATCCATTTTCCCGCCAAACTAATGTGAAACCGGACGCCCCCACGTCCGCTGGCCAGGTTCCGTCCCTACGGTGGATCGGCCTTTAGCGGGTGTCGCCCGCTCACCGCGCCTGCGAAAAATCCTCCACCGCGAACAACTGCCCGCCCTGCTCCACCACACCCACTCCGATCGAATCCATGTCCCGGTCCAGAATGTTCGCGCGATGTGGAGGCGACTTCATGAACTGCTCGTGAATGAATTCCGGCGACGGCCCCTGGATTACGTTTTCCGCCAGCCAACTGAAATGCACACCCGCCTGCTTGACCCGCGCCGACAGGCTCGGCTCACCTATAAACCCATGCTGTGCCGATCCGTGTTCGGCCATCACCTCCGCGTGACGCCGCGCCGCTGTCGCCAGCGATTCATCCCACCGCAACGGAGCCAGCCCCTGCGCCCGCCGCGCCTGGTTAACCGAAGCGAACAGTTCTCGCTCCACCCGCAGCATTTGTATCTCGCCATACGCCGACCAACAAAGCATGATTCCCACCATCGCCACCGCGGCCAGCCGGGTCCCGATTCGCATTGTTATCGCCCCATCATTAATAAATAAATAAAACCCAGCTCGCCGAGTCTTAGCAAGTTACTAACGTCGCAGAGTTACTGACATGCTGCTGTAGTTCCCCTCCCGATCGCCGGGGTGTTGCTGCCCTGGCACCGCGTCTACCGTATGCAAACCCGCATTTCCGACCCAAGTTGCGCGGTGAATATCGCGAAAGCTCTTCTTCAGGCACGAAACGTAGGGACAGCCGCCCTCGGCTGTCCTCAGCGCGAAGCCCCGCCACTAATGCTGTAGAAGGATCGACAACAGGGATAACAACCGAAACCGCTGGCGAGCTGCGCTCGCCGGGACAGCCGAGTCGGCTGTCTCTACGCTCATTTCTTCGGCCGATTCTTGACCGGGATCACGAACTTCAATCCCGACCAGACGTCGGTAACCGCGCAGACTTTTACGTCCACCAGGCCAGCATCAAGCCCGCTCTGGCGAATCACATCTTCTGTGAGGTCGGTCGGGACGCCTGAACTTTTCTTCGGCCACGAGATCCACAGCATACCCGCAGGAGCCAGCGCCTTCGCGGCCGGCAGCAGTTCGAGTTCGAGGCCCGCGCGCGATTTGGCAAAGAGGAAAATGAAATCGAGATCTCTGCCCGTATCTCCGCCGATGCGTTGGAGCCGGCATTTTCCGAGCGTGTCGCGAAGTTCGTTCTTCACCTCGTCCGGCACGTGCAACAGGGCAGCGCGAAAATCATCCTTGATGCCCAACTTTTTCGCCAGCGGAGTTCCCGAATATCCTGCCATAGATGAAGATGGTGGTTGGGCGTGAGATTACTACTTCGGAGCGTAGTATCCCTTGCGGGTACGCACCTTCAGGTTCTTATCCTGCGCCAGAATTTCGATCGTGCGGTAGCGTCCATCCGCGATGAAGTTCGCCGGCTTGTAGGCCAACGCGTACTGGCTGCGCAACTCCTCCTGGATGGAGAGAAACGCATCCGACACGTCGCGCATCTGGAACGGAAAAAACGCGCGGCCGCCGGTCGCTTCCGCGATGCGCTCCAGTACTTTGTCACCTTTGCCCTTCGTGCCGCTGATGTTCGTGCTGATCGTGTACACGATCGCATCCGCGCGTTCCGCCATTTCGATGGCTTCCTCACGCGACACGTGGCTTGAATTGTCATCACCGTCGCTCAGCAGAATAATGGCGCGGCGCACCGATCCCGTCTGTTCCTGCTTCATCAGCTTGTCCCGGCAGGCAAAGTAGAGCGCATCGTACATCGCGGTGCCGCCGCCCGCCCGCAACATGCGCACGCCGGCCGCAAGGTTCTCCGTGTTATCCGTGAAATCCTGCGTTACTTCAGGTGTGGAGTCGAAGCCGACCACGAATGCTTTGTCATAGCCTGGGCGAATGATGGCGTTCAGAAATTCAATGGCTGCTTCCTGCTCGAACTTGAAGCGGTCGCGCACCGAGTTACTCGCGTCAACCAGCAACCCCACTTGCAGAGGCAGATCGGTCTCGCTGCGGAAGCTGCGCAGTTCCGTGGGCTTTTGATCGTCGATTACTCTGAAATCGTTGCTCTTCAGATCTTTTATGTAGCGGCCGTGCCGGTCGGTAACAGTGAATACCACGCGAACTTCGTTGACGACATGGCGGATCGTCTCGACAGAGTCATCGGAATCAGACTTCGCTGAATTTCCCGCCTGCGCCGGAGCCTGCGCCTTGCCGTTAGGCGGAGCGCCCGGTTTCGAGGGTGAATCCTGCGCCGCCGACGTGGAAGCGGGCGGTGTCGCCTGGCCGATGAGTGCGCCAGCCAGGATGTGAAAAGCGATCAGAAACAGAAAAATGCGCGATTTCATCAGGACGATTTGCTCAGAATTGATTCCTTCATTATAGCCCGCGGCGCAGCGCTCGGACGGCACCTCGCTCTTACTGACCAGGTTCTTACTGACCTGATTCTCACTGACCAGGTTCTCACTGACGAGGTTCTCACTGACCAGGCTGCAGCCGAGGACCTTCCTGTCGAGCATTCTCCAGGCAATCCAGCAAGTTCTCCAGTTCCTCCGGTAACGGGCGAGAGAACTTGAGTAACTCTTTCGTCCGCGGATGCGTCAACTCGAGCGTCGCGGAATGCAGAAAATTTCGATCCAGCCTCAGCGTTGCGGGCATGCCAGCCGACCGGGGTTTGTTCGACTGCGACCGCAATTCGCCCGGCGCGCCATAGAGCGCGTCGCCCACCACGGGATGTCCGAGCGACGACATATGTACGCGAATCTGGTGCGTGCGTCCCGTCTCGATCTTGAGTTCGACCAGCGCAAACTTGCCATAAGGCGCGTCAAATTTTCGCTTCACTAAGTAATGCGTCACCGCCTCGCGGCCCCCGAAGCCGCGCGTCGTCATCCGGGTCCGCCGCTGCGAATGGCGACTGATGGCGCTTTGAATGGTGCCGCGATCCTGCTTCGGCCAGCCGTGTACCAGCGCGATGTATGTCTTGTGCACCTCGCGCCCGCTAAATTGCTTCGCCAGCCAGCGGTGCGCTTCATCGTTCTTCGCCACCACCATCAGCCCGCTCGTCGCCCGATCCAGGCGATGCACGATCCCAGGACGCAGTTCGCCGCCGACCGCGGAAAGCTTTGCAAAATGATGCAGCAGCGCATTGACCAGCGTACCGCGATTGCGCGCATCGTCGGTCGCTCCCGCGCCTGCATGCACCATCATGCCCGCCGGCTTGTTGACGATCGCCATGTCGTCGTCTTCGTAGACAATGTCGAGCGCAATCTCTTCTGCCATGGCGCGCAGCGGTGGAGCGTGCGGCGGACTAGTCACCGTGATGCGCTCATCTCCCTTCAGCCGCAGCGACGCCTTCGCCGCGGCTCCATTCACCAGCACCTCACCCTTTGCGATGAGTTGCTGTACGCGGGCGCGGCTGACCTCTGTCTTATTTATTTCGGAGAGTTGCGTGGCTAAGTATTGGTCCAGACGCTGCCCCGCGGCCTCGGGAGATGCGGTCAGAGTGAGGGGAAAATCGAGCATTCAGCGCTCAGCATTCAGCCGGCAAGTGCAAGGAAAGACTTGGTGGTGCCAAAGCTTTGAAATTCAGGAAGCTACCATTTTCCAAACCACAAACGCCCCAGTATTTCTGCCCAGAATACGAAACCGATAGCCAAAGCGAAAATCAAAACCGCGATGTTCCAAAGTATTCGTTTCCATCCCTTCCACATGGCAAGAATATACGCTTCACTGCCGAGAATTTCGAAGAGTGAAAAATCTAAAGTCCCGATCCCGATTTTTGAGTGCTGAGTGTTGAATGCTGAGTGCTGCTTTTCAGCCACCAGATCAAGCCGCCGCCGACCACCAGTAGAATCGAAATCAACTGCGTTCCCGTCATCAACCCGCCGAAGACTTCGCCGCGTCCGGGATCGTCGCGCAGGAACTCGATGAAGTAACGCTCGATTCCATAGAGGATCATGAAGCTGCCAAATACCTGCCCATCGAACTTCTTGCGCCCGAGCAGCCAGGTCAGTAGCAGAAAATTGCAGAACTCCGCCGCCGCTTCGATAAGCTGTGTCGGTTCGATCCTGACACCGAGCGGAGTTCCACTGACGGAATTCGCCAAAGGATTGGTGAAGATGACGCCCCAGAAGTGATTGGTCGGTTTGCCGTAACAGCAGCCTGCCGAAAAGCAACCGAAGCGTCCAAGGACGTGGCCAAAGGCCAGTCCGGGAGCGAAGCCGTCGCAGGTGCGCAGCGCTGGCATGTGATGACGCCGCACGTACCAGCCCGCCGTGAGGAACGCGGCAATCAGTCCGCCGGAAAATACTCCTCCCGCCTGCAACGTGTTGAGGCTGAAAATCTCGCGCCAGTTGTTCGCGTAGGCGCTCCAGTCGTTGATGATGTAAAGCACCTTCGCCCCGATAATGCCGGCGAGCACAACGAGAATGCCAAGATTCCAGGCATCGTCGCCGTTGATGCCCTGCTTCTCTGAATTGCGCACGCTGATCCAGAGCCCGATCAGCACGCCCGAGGCGACCAGCACACCGTAGGTGGGCAAATAGAAACTGCCAATGTGAAAAAGTCTGGGGAACACGTTAGTTTGGATGCTCCAATTTGCGCTCAGACGAGTTTAGCAGGAACCAAATGATAGCTGTCAGCTCTCAGCCGTCAGCTATCAGTTTTTGGACTCAGTAAAATAGCGGATCTATCCGTGCTTGTGGGGCCATCGAAATGCCGAAACTCCCAGGCAACAGCCAACAGTCAGAGCCACTGCGCCGAAGGGGGTTTTGTATGGGAGGTCGGACGAAAAAACAAAGAAACCACCGGCCAGAAACATGCCGCTGAGCAGCAACCTCACGAGGTGAGCGAAGTCCGGAATTGGAGCGGGCGTGGCCGAGAGTTTTTTTGCAACGATCTGACTACTGCGCAGCCCGTCAGCGAAAGTATAATGGCGCTGCACATCGATAAATTCTTTTTCCCACTCTTCTCGGGATTGTTCTAGGTCATCCACCATAACTCACCGAACCAACAACGAATTCCCTGCCTTGAAAACTGAGAGCTGAATGCTGATAGCTAAAAAAGCCGACCCGCTGTGCCGTGTGGTGGGCCGAGAATGAACCCGTCTCAGACGGTGGGAACCCGCCGCGACCCATTAGGCTTTTCCGCATGGCGGAACATAGCACACAGGATCTTTTTGCGAGTCGAGTCCCCGTTCATTCGGCATTGGTTCAAAAATCGGTTGCCACCATCACCAACCTCGCAGGTCGGCCTCCACCTTGGATGCTAGGAAACCGGGAAGAGATTCGCAAGGGGTAAATGCAAAATAGTTGGCAGGAGGTTTGCTGGCAGGTGTGCTCCGGGATACGTTCCAACGGGTTTCGAAGATGAACCCCAGGTTACGAACGACTTCAACCGGTGCGCCGGGTATCTTGCAAAACTTCGTCCAATGCGCTTGCCAGTTTGCTGGCCCGCTGCCGCGCTTCCGGCGAACGCGTCTCCAGTTGCCGCTTCAGCAGATGATATTCATCCGCAATATTCAGCGCCGCCAGCACCGCCAGCCGAACCGAATCGACCGTCGCCGTCTGTTCCGACACCGCGCGCATCTTGCTGTCCACATACTCGGCAAGCTTCACAATATAGTCAGCGTCCGAGCCCCGCAGGTTATAAACCTGGTCGAAGATTTCGACCCGAACGCTGCCACTGCCGTTGACGGCATTTGTGGCCGGCGCCTCTTTGGCCGGAACAGCTTTCTTCAACCCATCGGTCGGAGGTTGGTTGCTCGCAGTGGCCATGTTACTCCTTGGCAGATTTCTTCCCGCCAGATCGCTGCCGGCCGGATGTTCGCCGCCGCCGCTTTCGCAGCCATCGTTCAACTTGCCGCCTGCTCATGCGTCAGGCTTTCCATCTGGTTCAACATCTTTTCGACCCGGCCGCGGATGTCTTCGCGATCCTTGCGCAATTGCACCAGCTCGCGGCGCAGAGATTCGTTTTCTTCCTCACGCTCTTCCAGTTGCTCCCGCAGTCGCTTGGCGTCGCGTTCGGCCGTGGCTCGCGCGTCTTTCGCGGCCTTGTACAACTCAATGGTGCGATAAACTTTCTCTTCCAGCGCTTGAAAATCTTCAGCCGGAACCTCGGCAGATACCTCTTCCACGGTTTTCACGGACATGGGCACCACTCGCTTTCGGGGAATGTTCTTAGCGTTGAAGCGAAGTATAGCGCATTTTGCTGTGGATTTTACGCTACTTTCGTACCAGCTTTTCCAGCCGACGCGCCGCCTCGTCCAGTGTCTCAGGCTTTTTGCAGAAGGCGAAACGTACCTGTTGGGATCCGTCTTTCGGATGCTTGTAGAAACTCGATCCCGGCACGCATGCGATCCCGATTTCCTTCACCAGGTAAGCCGCGAACTCCACATCGTTCGCAAACCCGAACGCGCTGATGTCGGTCATCACGTAATACGCGCCCCGCGGACGGTAACAGACGAACCCAGCTTTCTCCAATGCCGGAATCAGATGATCGCGCCGCTCGCGGTATCGGTCGGCAAGCTCGCGGTAGTAACTGGCAGGCAGGCTCAACGCCACCGCTCCCGCTTCCTGCAAAGGCGCGGGTGCGCCCACAGTCAGAAAGTCGTGCACCTTGCGGATTGCGTTCGTGATCGCCGGTGGCGCCACCGCCCAGCCGACGCGCCATCCCGTTACGCTGTAGCTCTTCGATAGGCCGTTAATAGTGATGGTCCGCTCGCGCATGCCGTCGAGCCGCGCCATCGAAATGTGCTCCGATCCATCGTAAAGAATGTGCTCGTAGATTTCATCGGTGATGGCGAGCACGTTGTATTCGACGCACAAGTCACGAATCAGTTCCAGTTCTTTCCGGCTGAACACCTTGCCAGTGGGGTTGTTTGGCGTGTTCAGGATGATGGCCTTGGTCTTAGGCTGATTGGCCTGGTGCGGCGCGGTCTGGTGTTTGAAAGCTTCGCGCAATTCCTGTTCGTCGAACGTCCACTCGCCTCCCGGCCCGCCATGGGACACGTGCGGTGGACGCAAACTGACAAAGCGCGGCTTGGCTCCGCTCAGAATCGCGTCCGGCCCATAGTTCTCGTAGAAGGGCTCGAAGACCACCACCTCGTCGCCCTTGTTGCACACCGCCAGCAGGGTGGCGATCATCGCTTCGGTCGAGCCGCAGCACACCACAATTTCTTTTTCCGGATCGACCTCGATCCCCTGCCACTCGCGCATCTGCCGCGCAATCGCAACCCGCAGGCTCTTCGCGCCCCAGGTGATGGCGTACTGATTCACGTCAGCAGCGATCGCTTCCTGCGCGGCGCGCTTGATTTCAGCGGGCGCGGAAAAATCGGGAAACCCCTGCGCCAGATTGACGGCTCCATGCTGCATCGCCTGCCGAGTCATGTCGCGGATCACGGACTCGGTAAAATGCTCAACCTTGTCGGAGAGAAAATGCTTGGGATGGGCTGAAGCTTGGGTCATGGAAGGTAAGGCTAGCACAAAATTGATTTCACCACGGAGACACGGAGGCACGGAGAAAAGCGGGGGCCAGAGACTTTGCCGCCAGTTAAGTCTCGCTCTTGCCGCTACATGGGAATGGTCCATAAGTATGACCATAGTATGATAAAATGACCACAAACGAAAACGTATGCAGGAAATCGCCATCTCGGAGTTCAAGGCCAAATGTCTCGCTTTACTGGAACAGGTTCGCGCCACGAAAAGGCCGATTCGAATCACCCGGTTTGGTAAGCCTGTGGCCGAAGTCGTTCCGCCGACGGCGGTAGAAGACCGTGCGGCCTGGATCGGATCGATGAAGGGCACGTTCGAAATTCTCGGCGACATTGTGTCTCCGGCGAACGATGAGGACGAGTGGGAGGTTCTTCGCGATTGAAACTGCTGCTTGACACACACATCTGGCTATGGAATTTCCAAGATCCGCGGCGGTTGGGGCGGCGCGTCTTACGTTATCTCCAGGACAAGGAAAACGAACTCTGGCTTTCACCGATGAGCACGTGGGAAGCGCTGACCCTGAATTACAAAGGAAGAATTCGCATCAACGAAGATTTGGCGACATGGCTGGCGCGCGCCACCGCCGGTACTCGTGAAGCTCCGCTCACCCATGAGATCGCTCTCATAGCCCGGCAATTACCTCTGCATCAAGATCCGGCCGATCGCATTCTAGCGGCTACTGCCGAGGTCCTAGACCTGACGCTGGTTACGGCCGACGAACGCTTGCTGGGATTGGGAACGATCCGAACCTTGTCCAACCGCTAGACGGTCGGGCCAGCAATAGGCTATGTCCGCTGCACGCCGGCCAGCGCTTCCAGTGCTTTTATAATCTGCCCCGACCACTGCGCTACCTCGTCATCCCGCAACGTGCGCTCGCTGGACTGGAGCTTGGCTCGCATCAGGATCGAGTACTTGCCGGCGCCAACTTTTTCGCCGCGGAAAATTTCTACCGGGACGAAACTGCGCAGTTCGGCGATGCCCAATCCGCTGACGCTCTGGTGAATTTTCTCGAACTCCACGCCGTCATCAAAAACAAAGGAGAAGTCGCGCTCGACGGCAGGGAAGCGCGGCAGCGCTTCATAACGCACTTGCCGCAGATCGTGCTGGTAGAGCCGGTCGAGATAGATCTCCGCGACAAAAACATCCTGCCGCAGTTTGCGGGCCGCGGCCACATCGGGATGAATCTGGCCAAACTGGGCGACAGTAGCGCCATCCAGCACGGCGCGGGCCGAGCGTCCGGGATGATAGTAGTCGGGTGTCTGCGAGTCGTAATAAATCGTCCAATGGCTGAAGGGCGCGAGCAGGCTTTCGATGTCGCCCTTCAGATCGAAGAACGAGAGCGGACGGGCCGCCTGATGAACTCCTGCTTCCACGGCGGTGCCCGTCGCACCCATCGAGATGCGCTTCAACTCCAGCGGCATCGAATCTGCGCCCGACACCTCAAACACATTTCCAGCTTCGAACAGGCGAACGTTATCGCTGCCGCGATTGAGGTTGTACGCCAGCATGTTCAACATGCTCGGAACCATCGATGTGCGCATCACGGAAGCCTCGTCGCTCAGCGGGTTCGCCAGGTCGAGCTCGGCCGCGGTCGAAAAGCGCCGGGCGTCTTCTTTTGAAATAAATGTGAGCGAAATGGCTTCGTTGTAACCGAGCGCCAGGAGCGAAGAGCGCAGCCGCGCGTCCTTGTGCGCGTCGGGTAAGTCTCGCACTTCACCGCTGTAGGCAGGAAGCGTGTTCGCGAACTTGTCGTAGCCGTGCAGCCGCGCCAGTTCTTCGATGATGTCGATCTCGCGCTCGATGTCAAGCCGCCAGCTCGGGATATGCACCAGGTAAGTATCTTCGCTGCCCGGCAGCACCGTGAAGCCGAGACGGGTGAGGATGCGGTTGATTTCCAGCGTGCTGAGTTTTTCACCGAGTATCCGGTGCACTTCCCGCAGGTCGAGTTCCACCGGAGCCAAGTCAAGCTGGCGAGCGATCACGTCGATCACGCCGCCAATGAGCGTGCCGCCGCCGGAATTGAGAATCAACTCGGCGACGCGGTTGGTCGAAGCGACGGTCGATTCGAAATCCGCGCCGCGCTCGAATCGGTGCGAGGCGTCGGTGTGCAGACCGTGCCGCTTCGACATCCGGCGCACGGTGACCGGGTCCCACCACGCGGATTCAATCAGAATGTTCCGCGTTTTCTCGGTAATCATCGTGTCGAAGCCGCCCATCACGCCAGCCAGTCCCACCGGCTTTCGAGCGTCGGCAACGACAAGATCTTCGGTGGAAAGTTTGCGCTCCACGCCATCCAGAGTCTTCAGCGTTTCGCCTTCATGGGCGCGCCGTATGACCAGTCTGCGGCCTTCGAGCAGATCGAGATCGAACACGTGTGTGGGCTTGCCACTCTCCCACAAAACGTAGTTAGTAGCGTCCACCGCGTTACTGATGGGTCGCTGATCGAGCAGCAACAGGCGATTGGCCACGATTGCCGGCGAGGGCTTGACGGTGACGCCGCGAATTTCGCGCGCCGTGAAGCGCGGACATAACTCGGGCTCTTGAATGTCGATCGTGACGTCGGATTTTCCTTGCGATGGAGGCAGCTTCGGCTCGATCGGCTTGAGCGGCGAGTCGTAGAGCGCCGAGACTTCGCGCGCCACCCCATAATGATTCATTGCATCGGGACGGTTGGTCGTGATCTCCATCTCGAAGACAGTGTTGTCACCTTCGCCGGAAATGCCTTCAACGGCGACGCCCGCCAGGGTAAGTTCGTCCGCAAGGCGGAGGTAGTCAACCGGGAGGTCAACGAAATCGCGTAGCCAATGAGGAGAAATTTTCATGAGAACGTCAGCTTCGAGCTTCGGGCTTCAAGCAACCCTTACCCGTGAGTGATTGCTCGCAGCCCGCAGCGCCTACCCAAACTGTTCCAAGAACCTAACATCGCCTTGGAAAAACAACTGAATATCATCGACGCCGTATTTCAGAATCGCAATCCGTTCCACGCCCATGCCGAAGGCGAATCCTGAAACTTTTGCTGCATCGTAATCCACGAAGCCATACACATTCGGATCGACCATGCCGCAGCCCAGCAGTTCAATCCATCCGCTGGCCTTGCAATTGCGGCACGGAGCGCCGTCGCGCGTGCCTTTGCCATCGCAGAAAATGCAACTGATCTGCACGTCGGCGCTCGGCTCGGTGAACGGAAAGAACGACGGATAGAAGCGCGTCTTCACGCTCGATCCGAACATAGCTTTCATGGCGTGGTCGAGCGTGCCCTTCAAATCGCAGAACGTAATGTTGCTGTCGACCGCCAGCCCTTCGATCTGATGAAAGATGGGCGAGTGCGTTGCGTCAAGCGCATCGTTGCGATGAACCTTTCCCGGACACACCACGCGCACCGGCGGCTTCATCTTCTGCATGGTGCGAATCTGTACCGGCGATGTGTGCGTGCGCAGCAGCAGGCGATCGCGCAACGGCTTCGATTCCTGCCCGGCGATGAACAACGTGTCCTGCGTGTCGCGCGCGGGATGGTTCGGCGGAAAATTCAGCGCCTCGAAGTTGTAAAAGTCGGTTTCAATCTCCGGCCCTTCCTCGACTGAGTAGCCCAGATTGCGGAAGACGCCAATCATCTCGTTCATCGTCTTAATGACAGGATGTTCCGCGCCGATGGGACGACGAATGCCGGGCAGAGTGATATCAAGACGCTCAGCTGCGAGTTTGCCAGAAGAAACTCCGCTCAGGATCCGATCCAGAGTTCCATCGACGACCTGCTCGACTTTGGGCTTGAGTTCGTTAACGCGTTGCCCGACGCCGCGCTTGTTCGGTCCTGGCGCGGCCTTCAGCCACAGATCATTGAGTTGTGTGAGGATGCCGCTCTTGCGGGCCATCCAGCGATCGCGGAAGGTTTTCCAATCGTCCTCGGAACCAATCGCCGTCGACTCTTGATCGAGCGCGGAGAAAAGCTCGCGCACGGCGCTATCAAGCGCCGCCGCCGAAAAGTCCTTCAGTTTGGGGACGGCGTAGGGCATATTCCCGAGCAATTCTCAAAGGATTGTCATCCTGAGCGAAGCGAAGGACCTGTTGTCTCCTGCACCGACAAGAAAGCAGATCCTTCGCTTCGCTCAGGATGACAAAATTAAATTAAGACTGAAAGCTGACGACTGAAAGCTGATAACTGAGAGCTGACAGCCGGCTACGCCGCTGCCGCTGCGTTCGCCTTCTTCGCCTGTTCCGCCAGACTTCCAAATCCCGCCGGATCGTTCACCGCCAAATCCGCCAGAATCTTGCGGTCCAGTTCCACGCCGGCCTTCTTCAGTCCGCTGATGAACTGGTTGTAGTTCAGTCCGTGCAGGCGGGCGGCGGCGCCGATGCGCACGATCCAGATCGACCGGTACTGGCG
>Ga0187890_10000115_pt1 | contig 53793 bp, 54 predicted proteins | sample June2016WEW_21_1_FD_133005 | JGI IMG/M metagenome (GOLD analysis project Ga0187890, IMG submission 133005) | Peatland microbial communities from SPRUCE experiment site at the Marcell Experimental Forest, Minnesota, USA - June2016WEW_21_10 | ecosystem: Environmental > Terrestrial > Soil >... | reverse complement strand
CCGAACCCTTCACTCAGGAAGACGCCAACCGCACTCACAGTAAGCTCGCGGCGTACCGGCGTAAGTAGCGCCGCGAGGCGCCGCCTGCTACTGTGGATTTCACATGAGGCAAGCATGCGCGACGCTCGCATGAGCGAGGAATCCCGTCTCACGCGATGGATCATGGATCCGCTGCGGGGAAAGACCAGCTTCGGCAGCGTGCTCGGCTGGTACGGCGTGGTGGGGTCTCTGGTCTACAGCGCGCTCGGCCTGCTCATTGACGTGGACAGCGAGCGAGCGATGCGGGTGTACGCCGTCGGCGGACTCATATTCAGCGTCTATGTGACCATCGCGACCTACCGCTGCGCCGTCTCGCTGCGCTCCTCTTTCGTGAGGAACCTCGTCAGAGTCTCGGCGCTGCTATCTCTCGCCCTGTTACCGATTCTCGCGTACCTGGCCTCATCTGGAGTGCTCACGCTGACCGGTCTAGCCGGGATTGAGTGAGCATCGCGGTAGACGGCGGCTACCCCCTCACGGGTACTTGTTCTGCACGACGTCTCTCACCAGATGCGTGTCGTACACGAGCACGATCGACGCGATGCGCCCCGTGTCCAGATCGAAATTGAATACGTCGGCGCACTCGAAGGACACTCGCGACCCGTCCTTCAGCCGCCAGTCGTAGAGATAATACGCGACGGAACGCATGTGTCCTTCTGCACTCACCAGCACATCGTGCACGGTGAGCTCGCTTCGACCGGACGCCGCGGCGACCTTGGCCACGTAGTCTCGAACGGGTAAGCGACCGAGAAACGGTGACTGCACCCATCCCTGCGGGATGAATAACGCGCTTGCTTTTTCGGCGTCGCCGGCTTCGAGTGCTTTTAGATATTTGCGGACCGCGTGTTGCATGGACTTCTCCCAGTAGGGGTTCCCGGCTGCTGCGCTACCTCGCCATCGAAGGTACTATATGCGCGCGTCGATCGGGACGCATGGTTTGCGTGGGGCGGCTTAAATGGCTAGGCTGGGAAACCCGCCGTAAGAGGGGAATTCGGGCCTACATGAAGAAAAACAAGATCCGTTGGTTCCCCAAACCACAAAAGCGCGATTATCCGGCCGCCGAGTCGTACTTGAGCCTGCTCATGCGTCCGCGCGAAGCGCGCGCTTGCATCGGCCGGATGAAGCGTGCTCGCGTCGCGGAGTTCGCGGCCAAGGACATCTTCCGCGCCTCGGAGCTTCCCATGCTGCAAAGCACCGACGTGCACGTCGAGAGATATCGGGCGCTGATCATCCTCAAGGAGCAGCTTTCGCCGCTCCTGCTGTGCCGCGTCCCGGGGCACAGCAAGCTCATCATTGCGGACGGCTATCATCGACTCTGCGCCGTGTACTCCTTCGATGAGGACGCCATGATTCCTTGCCAGATCGCCTGAGTTACCTACGCGCCGCGTTACGCGCGCTTCCGGGCTTTTGACGATTTACGGGGCGCCGCGCGCGCCGGGGCGCCCTGTTTGCGCAGGCTCCCGCGCAGCGCCTGCATCAAGTCGATGACCTGCGCCTTGGGTCGCTCCGCAGGCGGGGCCTCCTCGGCGAGCGCATGAGTTTGCTTGGTGCGTATCTTTTCCTGAATGCGCCGCATGAGATCGGCGCGGTAGCTGTCCTTGAATGCTGCGGGCCTGAAGGGGCCCGACATTTGCTCGACCAGCTTGCGCGCCATCGCTATTTCGGCGGGAGTCGCTTTCTTGTCCCTGCCCGAGTCAACTGCCTCTTTCACCACGGCGGGGGTGAGCACCTCGTTGGCGAAGCGCAGCGTGATCAGCATGAGAACTTCGCCGTTGGCCACAATCACACAAAGATGCTGCCGCCCGCGCATCACGAACGTGCCTAGGGCCACTTTGCCCGTCGACTGCAATGCCTGACGCAATAGCGAATAGACCTTCTGTCCGCCTTTCTGTGGGCTCAGATAGTACGGGGTCTCATAGTACATCGGCGGAATCTGCTCGACGTCGGTGAAGTTCGCGATCTCGATGGTCTCGCAGGCCTTCACGTTGGCATGCTTGAAGTCGGCGTCGGAGAGCGCCACGTAACGACCCTTCTCATACTCATAACCTTTTACGATATGGGCCCAGTCCACTTCCTTGCCCGTGCTCTTGTTGATGCGTTGATAGCCGACGGGCGAGAAGTCCCGGCTGTCGAGATAATGCAGCGAGAGCGAGCCGTCCTTGGACGCGCTGATCACGTCGACGGGAACGTAAATCAGCCCAAAGGAGACGGCGCCGCGCCAGATAGCTCTTGGCATGAAATGTCCTCCACCCGAAATCGACATCCATGGTGCTACAGAATCCGGGCGCAGGGGGTCGACTGGGGGATCTTCCGACGCACGATCTGCGCTTCGTCCTACCTCGTACCAACCAGGCCGAGTTATTAGCTGAGCGGAGACTTGAATTAATCTATAATTGTATCAATATCGTATAAGTGTATGAACAAAAAGCACATTGCGTCGCCATTCCGGGCGCGAAATCTCGCTCGCCGGGGAATCCGGTGCGCAGCGCCGATGCAACGTTGAAAGCTCGCCGACGCACGGCTGCGGCCCGTCCTCGCCGCCGCCGCATCAATTGGGCGTGGGCATCCCGCCTCGCGCGGTTCTTCAAAAAACTGGGCGTATCGCGCCGCGCATGGCGCGCGCTGCGCGGCGCACCCAGCTTTTTGCAGGCCGGGGTGGTCATCACACTCGCCGTGCTCGTTTGGTTCGCGCTCAACGGCATCTACCAGGTGGTGCGTAAGCCTTCCGAGCTATTCTTCCCCGTGAGCGGGACGCTCAACAAAACCCCCGCGGAGACCTGGCGTGAGTACGGTCCGCTGTTTCGCAGCTACTCCACGGACGTCATGACACCGCCCTTGCTGGCCGCTCTCGCGCAGGTCGAAGGTTCGGGTAATCCGGTGGCGCGAACGTACTGGCGCTGGTCGTTGACCCCGGCTCCGTTCGACGTGTACCGGCCGGCATCGAGTGCCGTGGGCATGTATCAAATCACGGACGGCACCTTCCGCGAGGCTCGTCGCCTGTGCATCCGGCGCCACCAAGTGGTCGCGGACGGGCGCTGGAACGATTGGAATTCCTGCTGGTTTAACTGGCTGTACACGCGCGTCATTCCCTCGCATGCCGTCGAGCTCACCTCTGCCTATCTCGACCGGGCGGTGGCGAGCGTGCTCGAGCGTCACCCGGTGCGGGGAGCGACGCTTGCGCGCAAGCAAGAGCTCGCGGCGCTCATTCACCTCTGCGGAGCGGGTGCCGGCGATCTGTACGCGAGACGCGGCTTGCGGCTCGCCGAGGGGCAACGCTGCGGAGATCACGAAGCGCGCGACTATATTGCGCGGGTGAACGCGCAGCAGCGGATTTTTGAAGATCTCTTGAACGAATGATGCGTACCGCCGCGCTCTGCGCCCTGCACGCCCTGTGGGCCGCCCTGACTTGGGCCGCCCTCGGGGCGCCCGTGGACGCGGAGACTGGGGCGTGCGACCCGCAGACCACCGAGGTCATCAGCGTAGGTGTCTCCACGCTGTGTCTGCATATCGAGGCGGCGAGCCCCGCGCGAAGGCAGCTGCTGCACACCTGGGTGCGGCGTTCGGCGGAGATCGTCACGCAGTACTACGGCCGCTTTCCGGCGCCTCTGGTGTTTCTCGATCTCGGCATCATGGACGGTGCGGGCATCGGCGGCGGACACACGATCAACGAGGGCGGCCTGCGGATTCATGTCAGTGTGGGCCGCGATGCCACGTCCGAGGGGATGACGAATGACTGGGTGCTCGTGCACGAGATGGTACACCTCGCGCTGCCGGAGATCGGTCGCCGGCATGACTGGTTGGCGGAGGGCCTCGCCGTGTATGTCGAGGGCATCGCGCGTGCGCAGGCCGGCAATCGCACGATCCCGGACGTGTGGGCCGAGGATCGGCACTCAATGCCCTTGGGGCTGCCCCGGGCGGGAGAGGGAGGCATGGATCAGACTCCGACCTGGGCCCGTAAGTACTGGGGCGGCGCACTCTTCTGCCTCGAAGCCGAGGTGCAGATCCGGCAACGCACCGGCAATCGGCAGGGGCTGCAGGCGGCGTTACGCGCGATTCTCGCAGCGACGGGAGGCTATGCCGCCGACAGAGACATCGCCGATGTGTTGCGCATCGGCGATGCGGCTACGGGCACCCGGGTGCTCGAGGATCTTTACGAGCGGGAGAGTACGACGCCCATGCTCACCGATCTCGATGCGCTTTGGCGCTCGCTCGGCGTGCCGCAAGACCCGCTGACCGAGCCCTTCGACGATCATGCGCCGCTCGCCGCCATCCGGATAGCCATTACGCGCCCGCAAGGCCTATGATTTGCACTCCATGTGCCTGATCCTGCTGGCGTGGCGCGTACACCCGGAGTTTCCGTGCGTGCTCGCCGCGAATCGCGACGAGTTTCACGACCGGGCGACTGCGGTCGCCGAGTGGTGGCCGGGCGAGGCGGGCATCCTTGCGGGTCGGGACCTGCACGCCGGAGGCACGTGGCTCGGCGTCACTCGCCGCGGACAGTTCGCCGCCCTCACCAACTTCCGGGACGGCGGCGTACGGCGAGCCGATGCGCCCAGCCGCGGTACGCTGGTGAGCGAGTTGCTCGAGTCCGGGCGCAGCGTGCAGGAAAGCCTGAGTTATCTGAGGAGCGCGGGCCCGCGGTATAACCCCTTCAATATCCTCTTCAGCGACGGACGAGGACTCGGCATCTATGAAAGTGTGCTCGGCGAAGGACGGGAACTCGGCCCGGGGGTTTTCGGCTTGTCCAATCACTTGCTCGATACACCCTGGCCCAAGGTGCAGAAAGCGAAATCCGCGCTGACCGCGGCACTTGCCGACCCGCGCGACACAGATGCCGTCCTGCACTTGTTGCGCGACGATCGGCCGGCGAGCGATGGCGAGTTGCCGCGCACCGGCGCGACGCTCGCATGGGAGCGGCTCTTGTCGAGCGCCTTCGTGCGTGCCGAGGATTATGGGACCCGGTGCTCGACGCTGCTGCGCATCGACGAGCGGGGTGGGGCAGTCTTCTACGAATGGTCGTGGGATCGCCGGGGCGAGGCGAGCGGCACGCGCTGCTTCGAGTTCGCCCTCGCAGGCTCCGATGCGCCTCAAGCCTGAGGGTGCGCCCGAGCGCGTCGCCAGATTTGCTCGCGCGGCTCGCGTCGCGCCCTGCATTTGCCTCGCCGCATGCGTGTCGTCGTCGCATCAGTTGATCGGTACGGCGCGCGCGCCCATACCGGCCGACCAGGTGCAGCTCTACACTGAGGCGCCGCTTCGGCCGTACGAGCGTATCGCCGTGGTGAGCGCTTCGAGCAAGCGCTCGTTGTCGTTCACGTTCGAGGGCAAGGCCGAGGTGGTGGTGCGGCGGCTCAAGGAGGAGGCCGGCAAGCTCGGCGCGAACGGTGTGCTGCTCGAAGGCATCAGCGACGACGCGGGTGCGGCCATCAGCGCCGATGTCGGGACAGGATATGAGGGCCCGCGCGGTACCATCGATCTCGGCGTCGGCGCCTCGACCCTCATGCTGCAACGTTATGGACGCGCCATCGCGATCTACTTGCCCGAACGCTGACGAGCGCCGCCGCCAGGCGGGTACTAGGGGGGGCGCCCAGCCCAGGGGCGCCGAGCCGAGGCGCGCTGGCTAGCCCGGCGCCGGGAAATCCTGTGCGGCAGCTACGATCCATTCACGAAATCGCGCCACCTTCGGCAGGTCCAGATAGGCGCGCGGACAAACGAACCAATAAGCGGATCCGTGCGGCATCACATCCTTGCTCGCCAGGCGCAGCGTACCTTTGCTCAAGGAGCGCGCAACCATGGTCCAGCGTGCGAGTGCAAATCCCAACCCTTCCTCCGCCGCGACGAGAAGTCCCGCCGAGTCGTCGATCAGGGTCGGGCGGGAGAGCCACTCGATTTGCGCATCGGACTTCTGCCAGACGCGCCAGGGCGGATCGTCGCCCTCAAGTAGAGGGTACTGGCGCAGGTCCGCGCCGCGCTCGAGCATACCGTGGCGCTTGATGAGCTCCGGCGTGCCCACTGGCACGATCCAGTCGTCGAGCAGCTTCTCGCAATGCAGATTGGGGTAGTTGCCGCGGCCATATCGAATGGCGACATGCATGGCGGTGCGCGAGAAGTCGACGAGCTCCCACGAGGTGTGAAAGCGCAGCTCGATCTCGGCATGCTTGCGCCGAAAAGAGCGTATGCGCGGCAGCAGCCACGCCTGCAGGAACGAGCTCGTCAAAGTGATTTGCAGCGGCCCGGCGCGTCCGTGCTGCTTCAGGAAATGCACGGCCGATTCGAGCTTGTCCAGCCCGTCCCTGATCGAGGGCAAGAGCTCGAGCCCTTCCTCGGTGATCTCGACGCGTCGTCCGTTGCGTCGAAACAGAGGAACCTGGATATAGCCTTCCAGCGTCTTGATTTGCTGGCTTACCGCGGCCGGCGTGACGTTGAGAGCGTCCGCCGCCGCCGAAAAATTGAGGTGTGTGGCGACGGCCTCGAACACTCGCAGGGCGCCGAGGGGCAACCTTTCATAGGCGGATGGCATGCTCACATCATGAACGAATTTCATGTCATCGCAAGACTGGCTCAGGCATTGTTGGCCATCGCAATGACGGTGATCTCGGGTCTCGTGATCTTCGCCTGAGAGGCGATGATGACACGCTACAATTCGGGGCCAGCTTTTCCCGACGGGAGTTTCGTTGAATCGACGGATACTGCTCAAGTCTCTGGCAACGTTGCCGTTGCTTTCGCGAGCGCTCCGGGCGCGCGCGGCCGGCAATGCACGCAACCCTTTTCGCGCGCGAGTCAGGCCGGGCGATCCCGGCTGGCCCTCGGCCTCGGATTGGTCCCGGCTCAGCAAGAAAGTCGAGGGGCGTCTGCTCGTGCCGCGATCGCCCTTGGCTGAGTGCATCCCCGAGAGCTGCCGCGGCGCACTCGACGCGCTGAAGAACCCGTTCTACATCGGGGATGAGCCGGGATTGACGCAAACCAGCGGATGGATCGATGCCTGGACATCGCAGCAGAGTGCCTATGCGGTCGCCGCGGCGAGCACCCAGGATGTGATTGCGGCCGTGAACTTCGCGCGCGATCACCGTGTGCGCCTCGTCGTGAAGGGCGGCGGACACAGCTATCAAGGAACGTCGCAGGCGGCGGACTCGCTCCTGATCTGGACCCGCTCGATGAACTCGGTGGTGTTGCACGACGCGTTCGTCCCGCAAGGCTGCGGCGGCAAGGAGAGGCCTGAGCCCGCCGTCTCGATCGGGGCCGGTGCAATGTGGATCGATGCCTACCAAGCCGTGACGACGCAAGCCGGGCGCTACGTGCAGGGCGGCGGTTGTACGAGCGTGGGTGTGGCGGGGCTCGTGCAAAGCGGGGGATTCGGCAGTTTTTCCAAGAAATTCGGCTGCGCGGCGGCGGGCCTGCTCGAGGCGGAAATCGTCACCGCCGACGGCGTCGCGCGCATCGTGAATGAATGCCAGGAACCGGACTTGTTCTACGCCTTGAGGGGCGGCGGTGGCGGAAGCTTCGGCGTCGTGACACGCCTGGTGCTGCGCACGCGCCCGTTGCCGGAGAGCTTCGGCGGAGTCTTCGGCGCGGTCGCGGCAAACTCGGATGCGGCTTATCGCCGGCTGATTGCGAAGGCCATCGGCTTTTACCGCGATCGGCTGTTCGGGCCCCACTGGGGAGAGCAGCTCGGCTTCGGCGGGGACAATGTGCTGCAGCTCAGGCTGGTGTTCCAAGGCCTCGGCCAGGCCGAGGCGGAGGCTCTCTGGTCGCCGTTCCTCGAGTGGGTCCGAGCCGACACCAGCTACCGCTTCGTGCGTGAGATCAAGATCATGAGCTTGCCCGCCCGGCATTTCTGGGACGCAGAGTTCCTGAAGCAGCACGCGCCCGCCGTGCTGGCCGGCGACAGTCGTCCGGCGGCGCCGGCACATCATTTCGTGTGGGCAGGCGATGAGGGGGAGGTCGGGTGGTTCATTCATGGCTATCGATCGGCCTTCATGCCGAGCCAGCTGCTTGCCGACGATCAGCAGGCGCGGCTCGCCGAGGCGCTGTTCGCCGCGTCCCGTCACTGGCCGCTGGCACTGCATTTCAACAAGGGGCTCGCCGGGTCGCCGGCGGAGGAGCTGGCCGCCGCCAGGCAGACTGCGCTCAATCCCGAGGCGCTTGACGCGTTCGCGCTCGCGATCTGCGCCGGCGGCGGGGCGCCCGCGTATGCCGGCATGCCCGGACCTGACCTCGGGGCCGCGCGGGCCGATGCGGCGCAGATCAATCGAGCCATGGACGAGCTCCTGCGGGTCGCACCCGCCGCCGGCTCGTACGTTTCAGAGTCCAATTACTTCGAGCCGCGATGGCAGAGGTCCTTCTGGGGAGGTAACTACGCCAAGCTCGCGGCGGTGAAACACGCTTACGATCCGGAAGGGCTGTTATGGGTGCATCACGGCGTCGGCAGCGAGGAGTGGAGCGATGACGGCTTCACGCCGCGAACGAGCTGAGCCGCGCGGGGGAGGGTAGTCGTATTGCGCGGTCGAGCACCAAAGCTCAGTATATCGACTGCCGTTACCGCCACTCGGGGATAAATACCGTGACAGCAGCTCGTTCACTCGCTCTCGGCGCCTTGCTTGTGCTCGGCGCGGGCACCGCCTATGCGGATCGATATTCGGATACCGTCCAGCTGTTCAAGAATGCGGGCTCGAGCGCCGCATTCTTCAGTCATTCCTATGCCTACGCCGTATTTCCGACCGTCGGCGAGGGCGGCTTCATCGTCGGCGGTGCACACGGCACCGGACGGGTCTACGTCGGCGGGACTTATGCGGGCGATAGCAGCGTGACGCAGGTCAGCGTGGGGTTTCAGGCCGGCGGCAAGGCATACAGCGAAATCGTCTTCTTCGAGGACAAGCGCGCGCTCGATGAGTTCGAGTCGGGTTCCTTTGAATTCGACGCGGGCGCGAGCGCCATCGCGGTGACCGCCGGGGCGAACGCGAGCGCGGGGACCACGGGTGCGGAGTCGGGGGCGAGCGGCGGCAAAAAGGACGCCACCACCGTCACGGCGGGTTACTTCAAGGGGATGGCGGTGTTCACCATTGCGAAGGGCGGCCTCATGTACGCGGTCACCGTCGCCGGCCAGAAATTCGACTTCACGCCGCGAGCACAGCCCTAAAGGCGTAGAGCATTGCGCTGGCTGCACCAGGCCCCCCTGTTCGCGCCGGGGGACCGTCCGCGAGACATTTGCATCATGCGGCTCTCGGCGATCGGCGACACCTGTCATGTGGTACCGGGCATCCGCGCCCTGCAGCGCGCCTGGCCCGATTGCCGCATCACCTGGATTATCGGTCGCGCCGAGTCGACGCTCATGTCCCTCGTTCCGGGCGTCGAGATCCTATCCATCGACAAGCGCCGCTTCGTCGCCGAGCTCGTGCGGCTGCGCACCGTGTTTGCATCCCGCCGTTTCGATCTGCTCCTGCACATGCAGGCGAGCATGCGAGCGAGTCTGCTGAGCACGCTCGTACGCGCTCCCGTCAAGCTCGGATTCGATCGGAAAAGAGCCCGCGAGCTGCAGTGGCTGTTCACGAACCGGCGGATCGCTCCGCGGCGACGCGAGCACGTGCTCGACAGCTTCATGGGATTCCTGGACGCACTCGGGATCACGCAGCATCCGCCGGTGTGGGATCTGCCGCTGCCGCCCGATGCTCTCGCGTATGCACGGGCGGTGATTCCCGACACGCGGCCAACTCTCGTGGTGAGCGCGTGCTCGAGTCATATGCTGCGCAACTGGCGTGCGGAACGCTACGCGCAAGTCTGCGACCATGCCGCGCGGCAGTGGAACATGCGGGTGGTACTGTGCGGCGGAGGGAGCGCCGTCGAGCGCAAGATGGGCGATGACATTCTGGCGAACGCCGCCTCGCACCCGGTCGACCAGATCGGGCGCGACACCCTGCCGCAAATGCTCGCCTTGCTGGGCGCCTCAACGGTGCTGCTCACACCTGACTCGGGACCCGCGCACATGGCAGGAATGGTAGGCACACCGGTGATCGGACTTTACGCGGCGACCAATCCCGCCCGCAGCGGTCCCTATCTCAGCCGGGAATGGTGCGTCGATCGCTTTGCGGAGGCTGCGCGACGCTTCCTCGGCCGCGAGCCGGGAGAGCTGCCTTGGAACGTGAAGATCGAGAGGCCGGGCGTCATGGACTTGATCGAGCCGCTCGCCGTCATCGACAAGCTCGATCGCCTCATGGAGCGGCTCACTTCGGCGGCGAAGCAGGCGCAGTCGCCCACCCCGCCGCCGGTGCGAGCTTAGAACGGCAATCCGTGCGCTTGGCCGCCCATGCACATGAGCATGGGAATGGACAAAATGAAATTGATGCGCGAGGCGCGGCCTGCAGTCTTGCGGGCAGCGGCCTTTTCCTCATCGGTCGCCGGCACGATGCCGAGAATCTTCTTCTGATTGGGCCAGATGAAGACCCAGACGTTGAACAGCATAATCGTCCCGAGCCACGCGCCGACCCCGATCACGCGAAATCCGGATTGCAGCGTGAATGCCGCGACGACCTTGTCCGAGCCATAGGCGGTGGCAAGATAATACGCACCGGTGACCCAGGTCGCGACCGCCGCCCAGCGGAACCAGAGCAGGGCGCGCGGGGCGATGTATTTGCTGATTCCCGCGCCCCCCGGACCGCCCTTGTCGGCGGCCGCAACGGCGAGTCCCGGGGTTTGTACGACATTGAAATAATAGAGCAGACCGATCCACATCACGCCGGACATGATGTGCAACCAGCGATCGAGGCTCGCGCCGTGAAATCCGGCGGTGTTGCTCATCCAGTAGGCAAGCCCGATGCCGATGACGACTGCGAGTATCACGCCGGTCGTGATGGCGCCCTTGACGGTGTTGAGCGGATGCATGATGGGATCCCCTGTGGTTATTTTAGTCGGCTGCCGATTGTAGTCGATGTTCGCGGCGACGTCATGGAGGGGTGCCGGCACGCGGCGGATCGGCGAGCGCTTCGACATCATGGAACTTGCTGTAGTCGATGTGCAGCGTGTTTCCGTCCCAATCGAGGATGTCGCGAAATGTCGCATTCCAGCGGAGGGCCGAGGCCTGATATTCGCCGCGGGCGATCAATACCTGACCGGTGGTCTCGTCCGTGCCGCTCAAGGTCAGGATGAAGCTCGCATCATAGTCGTCGAGAGTCTGCGAGGTCTCTTGTATGAGCGGGCTGGCATCGTCGATGACATGCATGATGTTCCAGCCGAGTGCGAAGATCGGGTGCTGCGAGCGCACCAGCGGCAAATCGATGATGCGGCGAATCCGGTAACCCTCCGAGGTGACCTCATCACGCAGCATGCGCAGCCGCGCCGAGGCGTCCTGCACGACGTTCTGGCGCTCGTTGGCTGCGCGGAACATGAGGGTGAGCTTACCGTCGAGGGGGCGCACGACGGCGTGTCGGGCGAAAAGGAAGCGTGCCCTGGGACGCGAGAAGCGTGCGAACATGAGGCCGGTGATGAGGGCGAGCATCAGTAGGCCGGTGAAAATCTCGATCATCGCCACGGTGTGACCGTACAGGGTCTGAGGATGCATGTCCCCGTAGCCCACGGTCGCGAGGGTCTCGACGCTGAAGAAGAAGTCCCCGAGAAATCCGGGTGGGTTCAAGTTGGCGATGCAATTGGGCACGAGATGGAACAGACACCCGAACAGCACGTCAAAGAGCAAGAAGAACGCGACGATCGTGGCGAATAGGCGCGGCCAGCTCACCGTCATGCAGTAATGATAGAGATCCTGAAGTACCTCCGTGGGGATGCCCTGACTAATCACCTCGCGCATGCCCACGCGGATGCGCCGCGTGCCTCGCGGTCTCGCCGCGCTCACTTGTCGCTGCGCCTGCGGTGGGTCCTTGCTCATCGCCCTGAGTCTCGTGCCGCGGTTGAGCGCGGAGAGCCACAGTTTATACAATTTGGCGCGGCGGCGATCGAGGGGGGAAATCAGTGAAGTGGAGAGCGTGGGCGGCCTTTGCGGCCTTGTGTGTGATTTGGGGAATACCGTATTTTCTGATCAAGGTGGCCGTCGTTGAGGTTCCGCCGCTCCTCATCGCCTGGTGCCGCGTGGTGCTCGCGACCGTCATCCTGCTGCCGCTTGCGTGGCGGCGGGGTGCGCTCGGATCCTTGCGCGGGCACACGGCGGCTCTATGCGCATTTGCCCTCGCGGAGTTTGCCATTCCGTTCGCAGTGATTTCCTGCGGCGAGCAGTGGATCAGCTCATCCGTCACCGGCATCCTCATTGCCACGGTGCCGCTCTGGGTCGTGCTGCTGGCGCGCTCGTTCGGCGTCCACGAGCCGCTCGGCGCGCGGCGTATGGTCGGGCTGGTGCTGGGTTTCGTCGGCGTCGTCGCGCTCCTCGGTTTCGGCACCATCTCCGGCCCTTGGGGTTGGGCGGGCGTGGCGTGCATGCTGATCGCCGCGCTCGGTTATGCCGTGGGCCCCTTGATCATTCAGCGCCACCTGCGCGAGCTCGATTCGGTCGCCCCCCTGGCAGCCTGTTTGGGCATCGCCGCTGTGCTGCTCACGCCGCCAGCGATGCGAGTGTGGCCGGCACACTGGCCGGGCGCCGCGGCTCTGGCATCGCTTGCGGTGCTCGGCGTCCTGTGCACGGCTATCGCCATGCTCCTCATGTTCTACCTCGTCAATCACGCGGGCGCTTCGCGTGCCACGCTGATCACGTACATCAATCCTGCGGTCGCCTCGCTTCTCGGGATCGGACTCCTCGGTGAGCATCTGGGGGCCGGCGGCATTGCGGCTTTCGGAATGATCCTCGCCGGGTCCTGGCTCGCTTCACGGGGCGCCGCCCAAAAGCTCGAGCCGCGGCTCGCGGCCGAGCGGTAAGCGCTACGATGCTTTTGTGAGCGCGCGGCTGAACGCCGCAATGGCCGCGAGCATCTCGTCCCTCACTTGTGCGTCACTGCGTCCGCTGCGCGCCGGCACATGAAAGGAATGATCGGCGCCCATCAGCGATACGAGCTGCGCGCGTGCGCCGAGGGTCTCGAGCAGCGGCGAAAGATAGGGGGCGGTGGCGAACTCGTCCCGCGTCCCCTGCAAGAACAGCATGGGAACCTCGATGCGCTGCAGATGCGCGCCGCGGGAGGCCGAGGGTTCCTGCGGCGGATGCAGAGGGAATCCGAGGAACACCAACCCTTGTACTCGCGTGAGCGGATTGCTCGCTTGCGCCTGTGATGTCATGCGCCCACCGAACGACTTTCCGCCCGCGAGGAGAGGTAGGGAAGGGGCGAGCTTTCCGCCCGCCGCGACGGCGGCGCGCACAGTGGCGTGGCAGAGAGGCGGGGGATCCGGCCGCCGGCTCCGGCGCGCCATGTAGGGGAACTCATAACGCAACGTCGCGATCCCGAGCTCCGCGAGGCCGCGCGCCATGTCCGCCAGGAATTCGTGATGCATGCCTGCGCCGGCTCCGTGGGCGAGCACAAACAAGGCATGGGCATGCGGCGCTCGCTGCAGGAGCCCCGGAACCTGCGTCGAGCCGTCGACGTCGATGGTGAGCGTTTGCGAATCGGCGAGCGTCACCCACAGAGTATGCGCGAGAGCATGCCGGCGGGCGAACCAGCGCCTACTTCATCCTCGTGGTGTCGGAATCGTCGTTCTTTCCGCGGGCCTTGGCACGCTGCTCGGCTTGCTTGAGGTCCGCCTCTTCCTCCGGCCGCACCTGGGGTCCCTTGCTGATCTTCGCCTTGCCTTGCGGCGAGTTGACGAACTCGCGCTCCGCCTTGTTGAACTCTTCCGCCGCTTCGGGATTTCCCTCGCCGTGATTGGTGCTTTTCTCTTTCATTGCTTGCGCTCCTCGGTTGTCGTGATCGATTTGGACATAAAGCTTCCGATGCTGTGCGCTGTATTGCGAGTCGCCCGCGGAGCCGAGTGATGTAGGTGATATCCGACCCCGGCTGTTGTTTTTAGGCGAATGACATAAGGCGACTTCGTCACAGTTGTCGTCGTCGAGCGACGCCGATCACGGTTTCCTTTGACGCAGTTCGCCAATATTCTCGCCATCAGCTTCGGGAGATCGCGGACCGCTTGATGGGTACACCAATAAACACCCCATTGACCAACGAAATTTGGCATTTGACGATCGACGATTTGCTCGAGCCGGTTCCGGCTGCGCCCTGCCTGGGCGGCCCCGGTCCCTTCGTGATAAACCTGAGTGCATCGACAGCGCCCATCAGCCTGCCGATGAAAGCCGTCGCGGACCATCCCGGCACCCACCTATACCAAATTCAACGCACCGAGGACCGGCGCGTGCGCTACCGCTTGCGACTCGGTCCCTTCGAGATCGAAGAGCAGGCGGAAGCCTTGCTGCCGGTGGTGCGTGAGATCTATCCAAGCGCCTTGACGGCGACCGCCGAGCCCGAGGACCTGCGTGCCATCGAGTCGATCAAGACCAAAATCGAGGCTCAGCAACTTGCGGCGGTAAAGGCCGCCGTGAGCAAGGCGGCGGCTGCGCCGCTCCCCAATGCGCCGCGCTCCGCTGCTGCACGTGCGGCGCCGCCCGAGCCACTTCCCGAGCCCCCGCCCGCGGCAGCACCCGTGGACGGAGGAGCTCTTCCGACGACTCCGCCACCGGCTTGGTTGGCGCTGCAAACCGCGAGCACCGCGCCCGAGATCCACACCATCGAGCTCGAATTCCCGACGCCGGTCGCCAAGCCGGCGCCGAGCGTCAAGGCCGGCGCCGCCCAGCGGCCAGTACCTGCCCGGGCGTTCGCTCCGGCTCGATTCTCAGCGTCCGCTCGAGCCTTCGTACCCAACGCAGAATTCGTGGCTGCCCCCGGGAAACCTCCCTGGCCCGCGCCTGCTGCGGTCTCACCGGCGCCGCCAGCGCCGGTCGCAGCGGTTCCGGTCTGCCCTGCGGTTCCGGTCAGCCCCCCGACGCCAGCGCCGACCGTGGCCGCTGTGCCTGCCGCAGCCGCTGTGCCCGCCGCAGCGCCTGTACCCGCCGCAGCGCCTGTACTCGCCGCAGCGCCTGTGCTCGCCGTACCGGCCGAGTTGTTGATTCCGGTGCTGTCCGACAGCATGGCCGTGATGCGTCCGACGGCGACCCCGCGTGCGCCCGCAGCGACACCGTTGGCTGCCGCGCCACGCGTGCCCGCCGCAGCCGCGCCCGTGCCGGTGCGCGCCGCTCCTGCGCCCACACCCACTGCAGCCGCGCCAATACGCGCCGCTGCCGCGTCTCCGCCTGCCACCCCAGCTGTGTCGCCGCAGGGCCCCATGGGCGCTCCCAGGATGGGGACTGCGCCGCGCATGCCGGGGACGCCGGTGCCCAGTGCCAACCCGGCACATCACGTGCTTGCCAAGCCGATCGGAAACAGGCTCGCGCCGACGCCGCGGCCGCACGACACCTTGAGCGACCGCCTCCCGAGCCTCGACACGACGCAGACCCTGCGGCCATTGACCGCCACTGAGCTGGAAGATGCGTCGGTGCTGCGGTGGTTCGTGATCCAGCTTTCATGCTCCGAGGAAGCATTCGACCCGGACGCTCTGCCGAACCTCGATATCTTCAGCGAGTATCGCCTTTATTCGGTCGCGGGGATGGAGCAGGGCAAGCTCATGCATGCGCTGCGTTTGGGTTTTTTCTCGGAGGAATCGCACGCCAAGGCGGTAGCGGGGTACCTCGGATCGTTCTACGCAAGCCCCGCCATCAAGCGCATCAGTACAGCCGAGCGCACGCGCTTCGCCCAACACCGCGTTGAGGCGCGCAAGGATATCGGAGCTACGGGCAAGCATGCCGTCATCGAGATCACGGACGAGCGCGTGATTCGTCCCAAGCGGTCGAGCTACTCTGCGGGCTCCCCCATATCGCCGACCCCGCCGTCCGCCAGAGGGAGATAAGCGCGACCGATTCCCTGGCGGGAGGGCGAATCATCTCCCGGGCGCCAAACGCGGGTCGGCACGCATAGGGGTGCAGACTTCCGCGGAATGGAAGCGCAGAATCCCCGACGAAAGTACCGACTCCGGCGACGGGAATGCCTGCCGCGAAGGAGCCAAGGAAGCACAACGGCTTTGGGGGGACCATGAACAAGCTTGAAGGACGCAAGGCATTGGTCACGGGCGGGGCACGCGGTATTGGTCGCGCCATAGCGCGAGCGCTTGCCGCAGAGGGCGCCGATGTCGCGATCAATTTTCAATCGAGCGGAGCCGATGCCGAGGCATTGGCCACCGAACTGGGCAACACAGGTCGTCAAACGCTGCTCTTGAAGGGCAGCGTTGCCGAGCGGGCGACCTGGAACGAGATGATGGAGCGAATTCAAAAGGCCTGGGGGCGCCTGGACATTCTGGTGAACAACGCAGGCATCACCCGCGACAAGACCTTGCGCAAGATGACGGACGAGGACTGGCTGTGCGTCCTCAACACGAACCTGAACGCTTGCTATTATGGGGTCACTGCGGCGATGCCGATGATGGTCGCGCAGAAGTACGGTCGCATCATCAATATCAGCTCCTTCGTCGGCCAGGCCGGTAACTTCGGGCAAGCCAACTACGCGGCAAGTAAGGGCGGCATCATCGCCTTCACGAAGACGGCGGCGATGGAGCTCGCGAAATACAATGTGACCTGCAATTCGCTCGCGCCCGGCTTCACCGAGACCGGCATGCTCGCGAAGGTTCCGGAGGCAGTCCAGGCGCAAATTCTCGCGCGCATCCCGATGGGACGATTTGCAACCCCCGATGAGATCGCGCGCGCGGTCCTGTTCCTGGCCGCGGACGGCGATTACGTTACGGGGCAGCAGATCAACGTGAACGGCGGCGTCTACATGTAAACATGGGGCGCGGCGCGCCGAGCTTCAGCGCGCCTCGAGCCAGTCCGCGATAGCCGGCGGCACCTGGCGCTGCGCACGTGCGCTCACGTACATGCCAATGTGGCCCAAGTCGAGCTCGAGCGTCGTGAAGTCCTTGCTGCGGGTGAGGTCGCGCAACGCCGTGGACGAGGCGGGCGGCACGAGGTGATCCCGTGTGCCGATGAGGTTGAGAATAGGCAGCTCGAGGGTGCGCAGATCTACGCTGCGCCCGCCGATCGAGAGTCCGCCCCGAACGAGCCGATTCTGCTGATAGAACCACACGACGAACTCCCGAAAGGCCGCACCGGCCTGATCCGGACTGTCGTAGATCCAGCGCTCGACGCGCATGAAGTTCTCGATGCGGGCCTGATCGACGTCACCGCGGAGCAAGTCCACGTATTTCTGCTGCGACAGGCGAAACGGCATGAGCGCGAGAAACAGCTGGTTCAGCACCTCGCCCGACACATTGCCTCGGCCCACCCAGGCGTCCACGTCGATCTTTCTCGCCCACTTCGACAAGAGATCGGTGCTGGTGTGAAAGTCCACGGGCGTCACCATCGTGATCAGGTTGCGCACGCGCTCGGGATGCAAGGCCGCGAAGCACAGACTGAACACGCCACCTTGACAAACGCCGAGCAGGTTGAGGGCGGCGAGTTTCCTGACTTTCAGGATCTCATCGATGCAACCCGCAAGCTGGCGCTCCAGATAATCCTCCAGGGTCGTGAAACGATCCGCGCCGTCGGGATACCCCCAGTCGATCAGATACACGTCCACGCCGCGCGACAGCAGCCCGCGGATGAGCGAGCGGTCGGGCTCGAGGTCCATCATGTAAGGCCGGTTCACGAGCGCATAGACGATGAGCAATGGAACGGCGCTCGAGGGTGAGGAGATCGAGCGATAACGATACAACCGCAGCTTTCCCGATCGCCACACCTCGTCCTTTGCGGTGCATCCGGGTGCGCAATGCCGCGCGGCCGACAGAGCCGCATACAAGGAGGCGCTCACCGCTTGGTCCTGCCGCGGGGCTTTTTAGCTGCGGAGGTTCGTTTCTTGGCTTTCTTGGCCACCGGGCGGGCGGGAGTCTCGCGTTCCCGACTCCTTTCGCGCTGCTGCTCCTCGAGCGCGCGCACACGCAGAGACAGGGAATTAATCTCACTGCGCATCGGCCAATCGAGCCATTTGGCCCACTGCTCGATCGAGGCTGCGCACTCCCCGCGCCACTCGCTCGCCGCCTTCAAAGCATCCGCAAGCGCCACGCCGAAAGCCTCGCCATGCGCCACGCGAGCATAGGCCTCCTCGGCGCAATCGATCCACGCGTCGTATAAACCGTGAAGTCCCTCGGCTGTCGGTGGCGCAGCCGGCACGCCCTGGCGAGACACGAAGGCTCGCGCCGCTTCGCTCAACGCGTCCGAGCACAGGCGCTGCAGCCGCCGCTGGGCCTGATAGAGACGTCGCCACGCCGCGGTGGCGCGCTGCAGCCGCTCTTGTTGTTCGCGGTTCGGCCCGAGGGCGGGCGCCTCTTCGCCGGTTGCCGCCGAACCATCGAATGCAGGCCCTCCCCATAACCCGTCGAGAACACCGCCGAGCTGATCGCGCAGAAAATCGGAAAAGGCCGCCGCCGCAGTTTGCGCATCCTGCCCGCTCTGGAACGCGCGCGCGGCCGCGGCGAATTTCTCGGCGTCGACGAAGGGGGCGAACGCACCTGGCGAGGACCGAAATGTGCCGAGCGGGGAGGGATCGGTGGTCGGATTGAAGAGGGCAGCGAACGCCGCCCACTGACGCCACGCATCAGCGGGCATGGTGCAGCCCCTGTGCAATGCAAAAGGTGATGTGGTTGCGCATCGATAGGACAATAAACATTATATAAAGTTTGTAACTACATGTTTTTATAGAATGACACATCGCACATATGATCGGTGTCATAATAGTGTGACGTCGTGAGTTGTGCGATGCCAAATGAAGGTTTACGCTGTTCGAGTTGGAATCCCGCACATGCAAGAACGCCTCATCCGAAAATATTCCAACCGGCGGCTCTACGACACCTCGGCCAGCCGGCACGTAACGCTCGAGGATCTGCGGCAAGTTATTGTCTCCGGTGACCGGATCAAAGTCGTCGACGATAAGTCGGGTGAGGATCTGACCCGCTCCGTACTTTTGCAAATCATTGCCGAGCAAGAGCAGTTCGGCGTGCCGGTGTTGGGCTCTGAACTCCTTGAGATGATCATCCGCTTCTATGGCAGCCCGATGCAAGCGCTGCTCAGCCGCTACCTTGGCCAGGCATTCGGGTCGATTCTGCGTCAACAGGAGGCCATGCAGTCGGAGATGGCGAAGGCCTTGCAGGCGCCCTTCGCGCCGCTGGCCGAGCTCGCACGCCAGAACATGGAAATGTGGGAGTCCGCGACGCGCCACGCCTTTACCGGCGGCGCGGCGAGTTCCCGAGGCGATTCAAGCGCGAGCAATGATCGCTCGGCGGATCCTTCCGGAGGCGCTGAGCGCCCGGGCGGCGCGCCTCACGCCGCGAGCTCCGCCAAGAAACGCAACAAGGGTAAGTGAATCTCTAAAGGTAAGTGATTGTCATGGATATGCACGAGAAGACGGTGGTGGTGACGGGGGGCGGTCGCGGCATCGGTCGAGCGATCGCTTTGGACCTCGCCGAGCGCGGTGCGAATCTCGCGCTGTTCGATCGCAACGAGGCGGACCTCGAAGAGACGGTGCAGCGTTGCGCTGCCAAGTCTGTAAGGGTGCGCGGTTACCTCGTGAACGTTGCCGATGAGGCGGACGTGTCCGCCGCGATGAGCCGGGTGGTCTCCGAGCTCGGCCGACTGGATGGGCTCGTGAACAACGCAGGCATCGTGCGCGATGGATTGCTCGTCAAGGTGAAGGACGGCGCGGTCGTCGGGGAAATGAGCCTGGATCAATGGAACGCCGTGATCGGCGTGAATTTGACCGGGGTGTTCCTCTGTGGGCGGGAAGCAGCAAAGCACATGATCGAGCTCGGCAACGGCGGGGTCATCGTCAATATCTCGAGCATTTCCCGGGTAGGCAATGCCGGCCAGAGCAACTACAGCGCAGCCAAGGCAGGTGTTGAATCGATGGCTGTGGTGTGGGCCAAGGAGCTCGCGCGCTACGGAATCCGGGCCGCGTCAGTCGCCCCCGGATTCACGCGCACGGATATTCTGTCCACCATGCGTCCCGAGGTGCTCGACAAGCTCACCGCTCCGGTGCCGCTGAAGCGCCTGGGACTCGCCGAGGAGATTGCGCACGCCGTGCGCTTCATCTTCGAAAACGAATTTTTCACCGGTCGTTGCCTCGACGTGGATGGAGGCTTGCGTCTCTAGCTCGCGCCGTCTTGATCGAGCTCCAGCGCTTGGCAGATCCGTCGTACCGTCGAGCGCACCCGCGTCACGGAGGATGTGAGCAGCCCGTCGGGCGGCCGATACCAGGGGATCGCAGGGGCATCGTCAGCCGGGCAGGGTAGGCCGAGCCGGCCCATTACCAGACTCTCCACGGCTTCGGCTTCGTATTCATAGATCGTCGCGCATGCGCTTGGCGCCTCAAGCACATCCCGGTGCGCGAGCCAGTGCGTGAGCTCATGGACCAGCGCAAGAAGTTGCTCATGGGGGTCCAAGCCGGCGTGCAAGGTAATCCGGTCCCGCGACAAGCGACCATGGATGGTGTCGGGAAGAGGCTCCCGCACCACGCAGCCGCCGCACCGCTCGACGTAACACTCGAGCGAACGGATGTGGCTTTGTATCGCCGTCATCGCGCAGCCTGAAACAGCATGGACGGATCATGCTCCCGGGTTCCTCGCGCGTCGACCTGCATTGCGGCCCGGCGCGTTGGCCGTGCGGACGTGGTATCTCTTGCGTCGCACTAGTATTAGCTGGTACCCGGGTAGCTTGGAAAAATATAAAACTTGTCAAAACCATGAGTTACGTGGAAATTAACCTTCTATAAACTTTGTCATAAAATCTCTTGCAGTGCATACAAAATGCGCTATAATGTCCCCGTAATAAGGACCCATACCCAATCAAGGAGCCGCCATGACCGACACCACATTCGATCCCAAGACGATTTTCGAGACCTACAAGAATGCTTTTGCCCCGGCACTCAAAGTGCAACAGGAAGGCCTGAAGGCGCTTGATCGAGTAGGCCGCTATCAGTACGCCGTCGCGGGCGACTACCTGGAGTGGAGCTTGGCCCAGGCCAAGGCCGCCGTCGGCGCGCAGACGCCGGCGGAGTTCATCTCCAGGCAGGTCGAGCTCACTACCGCCCTCAGCGAGAGGCTGCGCGCGCGCGCCCAGGAGTTCGTGAAGCTGGCCACTGATTCGCAGTCCAGCCTGAGCGAAGCGGTGAACGAGAGCGTGAACCGCGCCGCCGCCGAGACGAAGAAGAAGGTGAGCTGAGAGTTCGCTCTTAAGTCTCTCGAGTGTGGGGCGCCGCAAGGCGCCCCATGCGTTTCTGGACTAGGATTAGCTCCATGAATGACCAGTCGAACGCCCCGGACAGTGCTGAGGCCCTAAGTCGCACGCTGCGGGAACAGCTCGCAACCGTCACCGGGGGTCTCGCACCCGATGTGTATGTGAACGCGTGGTGGGATTGGTATCTGAATGTCACGCAGAAACCCGCGCGGCAGCTCGAGATCTTGGAAGACGCCCTGGCCAAGGCCGTGGACAACTGGAATTTCGCGCTCAAGGCGAGTGTCGGCCAGCCTCTGGCGCCGGCGCATAGCGATGCGCGATTCAAGGACGAGGCCTGGTCACACTGGCCCTTCAATGTACTGGCCCACGGCTACCGCAACTATGCCGATTGGTGGCAGAACGCCTGGCGCGTACCGGGAGTTGCACCGCAGAGCGAGCGGCAGCTCGATTTCGTCGCGCGCAACGCCCTCGAGACGCTCTCTCCCGCGAATTATCTCTTCAGCAATCCCGAGCTACTCGATGCGACGCGGGTGGAAGCCGGCCAGAACCTGGTGCGAGGCTTCTCGAACTGGCTGGAAGACATAGAGCGCACCCTGGAGGGTAAGGGAGCCGCCGGCACCGAGCAATTCGTGGTCGGCCGGGATGTCGCCTCGACCCCCGGCAAGGTCGTGATGCGCAACGATCTCGTGGAATTGATCCAGTATTCACCCCAATCCCCGGCGGTCGAAGCGGAGCCCGTGCTCATCGTTCCGGCGTGGATCATGAAGTACTACATTCTCGATCTCTCGCCGAGCAACTCCATGGCGCGGTATCTGGTGGCGCAAGGCCACACGGTCTTTATGGTCTCGTGGAAAAACCCGACTGCGGCCGATCGCGAGTTAGGCATGGACGATTACTTGCGCCTCGGCATCCGCGACACGCTCGCGGCGGTCACGGCCATCGTGCCGCGCCGCAAAGTCCACGCGGTGGGCTATTGCATCGGCGGGACGCTCTTGTCGATTGCCGCGGCGGCGCTCGGCGCGGAAGGCGATGAACGGCTCGCGAGCCTGACGCTGCTCGCGGCCCAGCAAGATTTCAGCGAGCCGGGCGAGCTGTCGCTTTTCATCAGCCCCAGCCAGCTCGACATGCTCGAGGCGACGATGCGCCGGACCGGTGTCCTCAAAAGCGAGCAGATGGGAGCCGCGTTCTCCTTACTGCGCTCGCGCGACTTGCTGTGGACGCCGGCGGTCAACAGCTATTTGCGGGGTAAGCGCGATACCGCCAACGACCTCATGGCATGGAATGCAGACGGCACGCGTATGCCGTGTCGCATGCATGCCGAATACTTGCGCCGGCTCTATTTGAACAACGCGCTCGCGCGAGGCGAGTTCACCGCCGAGGGGCGGCCGGTGGACCTCGCCGCCATTCGCTTGCCGATGTTCGTGGTGGGCACCGAAACCGATCACGTCGCGCCTTGGAGGTCGGTGTACAAGGCGCGCGCTCTGACACGATCTTCGGACTACACGTTCTTGCTCACCTCGGGCGGCCACAATGCCGGCATCGTGAGCGGCCCGGTGCACCCGCGCCGGCGTCATCGCGTGCGCACCTGGTCGAACGCACGCGACACCCTGACCCCTGAAGCCTGGCACGAATCGACGCCGTCTGAGCCGGGTTCGTGGTGGCCCGTCTGGGATCGATGGCTGAGTGCGCATTCAAGCGCCGCCCGCGGGGCGCCGCCGAGCATGGGATCCGCGGCAGCCGGATATCCACCGATCGCCGATGCCCCGGGGCAGTACGTGCTGGAGAAATAACCCAAGATCAGTGTTTGACCATGCTGCGCTCGGGCGATGGGGGCAGCTTGTTATGCTCATCGACGAGCTGCTTTACGACGCTCGGATCGGCCAGCGTGGAGATGTCGCCGAGCTGATCGGACTCATCGGCCGCGATCTTGCGCAAAATGCGACGCATGATCTTGCCGGAGCGAGTCTTCGGCAATCCCGGCGCCCATTGAATCACGTCCGGCGTGGCAATCGGACCGATTTCCTTGCGCACCCAGTCACGCAGCTCCCGGCGCAACGCCTCGGTCGGCTGCGCACCGGAGATCAACGTGACGTAGACGTAGATTCCCTGGCCCTTAATGTCGTGCGGGAAGCCGACCGCTGCGGCTTCGGCGACCTGCGCATGCGCCACCAGCGCGCTCTCGATTTCTGCAGTGCCCAGGCGGTGGCCGGCCACATTGAGCACATCGTCCACGCGGCCGGTGATCCAGAAGTACCCGTCGGCATCGCGACGCGAGCCGTCGCCGGTAAAATACTTGCCGGGAAAAGTCTTGAAATAGGTATCGATGAACCTTTGGTGATCGCCATACACCGTGCGCATTTGCCCGGGCCAGCTGTCGAGCAGCACGAGATTCCCCTCGGCTGCTCCCTGGAGAATCTTGCCCTCATTGTCGACGAGGTCGGGCTGCACCCCAAAGAAAGGCACGGTGGCCGAGCCCGGCTTTAAATCGATGGCGCCGGGGAGCGGAGTGATCAGGATGCCGCCGGTCTCGGTTTGCCACCACGTGTCGACGATCGGGCAGCGGCCGTCGCCGACCACTCGGTGATACCACTCCCAGGCCTCCGGATTGATCGGCTCGCCGACCGAGCCGAGCAGACGCAGCGTCTGACGGGAGGTCGCCTCGACGGGTGCCGCTCCCTCGCGCATCAGCGAGCGAATGGCCGTGGGCGAGGAGTAGAAGAGGGTGACCCGATGCTTGTCCACAACGTCCCAAAATCGGCTGAAATTGGGGTAGTTCGGCACGCCCTCGAACAGCACCGTGGTCGCGCCGTTTGCGAGCGGACCATAGACGACATAGCTGTGACCAGTGACCCAGCCCACATCCGCCGTCGCCCAGTAAACATCCTCCTCGCGCAGATCGAACACGGTCTCGTGGGTGAATGCGGCATACACGAGATAACCGCCTGTCGTATGCAGCACTCCCTTCGGTTTACCCGTCGATCCGGAGGTGTACAGGATGAACAGTGGATCTTCGGCGCCCATTTCCTCGGGCGGGCATGCTGTCGGCTGCTCGGGTACCAGTTCTGCATACCAGTGGTCCCGGCCCGCCTTCATGGATACGGACGCGCCCGTCCGCCGAACCACCAACACCTTCTTGACGCTCTGTGTGCCCTCGTGGGTGAGCGCCTCATCGACGCAGGCCTTGAGGGCGATGCGCTTGCCGCCGCGCATCCCCTCGTCCGCCGTGATGACGAGGGTCGAGGCACAATCCGCAATGCGCCCGGAGAGCGCCTCGGCCGAGAACCCGGCGAACACGATGGAGTGCACGGCGCCGAGCCGCGCACAGGCGAGCATGGTGATGGCAATCTCGGGAATCATCGGCAGATAGATGGTGATGCGATCGCCCTTGCGCACGCCAAGCGACTTCAAGGCGTTCGCGCACTGGCACACACGCTGATGCAGCTCGCGATAGGTCAGGCGCGCGGAACGCTGCGGATCGTCCGATTCCCAGATGATGGCGGTCTTGTCGCCGCGCTTGGCGAGGTGCCGATCCAGACAGTTCGCTGCGACGTTCAAGGTGCCGTCGTAAAACCAGCGGATGTGAAAGTCCTGCTCGGCAAAGCTCACGTCCTTGACTCGGGTGAACGGCTTGATCCAATCGATGCGCCGTGCGATGTTCGCCCAGAACTCCTGCGGCGAGCGGATCGATTCGGCATACATTCGGCCATAGTCGGCCCGCTTCACTCGTGCCGCATCCGCAAAGTCTTGCGGAACGGGATATAGGCTCTTGTGCATGATGGCCTCGCGCGTTGGACTCGTCGGAGCAGACGAGATGCTGTGACCGTGGCTCGATCCCCCGACGGCAAGTGTAGCGTAGACTCCGCTCTGTGGCGCAACGCCGGGCGCGTGCGCCCCCACGGCGATCATGTCTTTTGCAACTTGCCCTCCCGCGCGCACTCCCGCGTCAAAGCGCTCGGCAACGATGCCGGTGAGTCCGTAGTCGGTGATGAGCTCTACCTTAATCTCGGGATATCGCCCGAAGGAACGGCATGAGTCTCGGCCACAGGATGGTATCTGTGGCGTAATCAGTCGATGAGATCAGCGAACCTGCAGCAACTGATGTGCGCCCTCTGCCGAGCAGCGCATGAGTTGGCGTTTACCCATTCGCTGATTTACGAGGTGACTCATCCCCGATTCGGTCAGCGCGCTCGAGATGCGTAGACCGTGTGGCAAAAGCCAATCATCAGCTTTTAGATAGAATTATAATATATAGTACACGGTACTTTACACGTTGCTATGCGATAAATGCGCGGCCGGTTGCGCGTTTTGACCCAAGGGACGACCCAGGGATGTCACATCGCATTGCCGGCCGGACGGTGGAGGATCCGCTCCATCGCTGGTTAGCTGGATAGTTCCTTGGAGTAGCGCAGGAGTCCCCTCATCCCATGCCGACGATCAGCATTGTGGACAGTGACGTGACGTTTGAATGCTCGCACGACGATACGCTTCTGGCAGCGGGGTTGCGTGCCGGAGTAGGCCTACCGTACGAGTGCAACGCCGGTGGATGCGGGAGCTGTAAGATACGTGTGCACGAAGGCGAGACGCGGACCCTCTGGGAGGGTAGTCCTGTTTGGACTGAGGCGGATCGTCGGCGTGGGCGAGTGCTTGGATGTCAGACGGTTCCGGTCACTGATTGTACGATAGCGGTGCGTGAGGTGGCCGCAAATCGGCCACTGCTGCGCCCTCAGCGCCGTACCGGGATCCTACAATCGGTGACGAAGCTGACCCATGATATGGGTGAGTTCGTTTTCGCAACCGAGGGATCCGCCGCGTTTCTCCCCGGCCAATATGCGGCGCTCGTGCTTCCCACGGGTTGCCGAAGAATCTACTCGATGTCCAATCTCGCGAACGAGCTGGGGCACTGGCATTTCATCATTCGCGCCGTTGCCGGCGGAACGGCAAGTGCGCAGCTATTTTCGAGCGACGCCCTCGGCCAGCAATTCGTCCTAGATGGGCCGTTCGGGCTGGCGCATCTCCGCGACACTGGACGCGATATCGTCTGCGTCGCGGGCGGTTCGGGCCTGGCACCGATCCTATCGATCATACGGGGTGCGCTCAGCGATCCACATTTTATTAATCGGCGAATTATCTTGCTATACGGGGCCCGCGCCGTGCGCGACCTAGTGTCGGACCGTACCTTTACGGCGCTGCCGGGCTTCGATCAACGTGTTACCTATAATGCCATTCTGTCCGATCCTGCACCGGACGATGCGTGGACGGGTAGGCGGGGTTTGGTGCATGAAACGCTCTCGGATGCGGTAGGCGGCCAATGGAGCGAGCATGAATATTACTTTGCCGGGCCAACAAAAATGACGGAGGCTGTCTACCGTACACTAACCGAGCACGCGCACGTCCCCCCGGAGCAGCTGCACTTCGATCGATTTTACTGACCAGCGTGTGCGGTCCAGATCTGCCGCGATGAATGCACCGAGGCGGATAGATCGGACAGCAGAGGTACGCGCCCAGATTGCGCGTGCGCCGCCGAGACTCAACCGACGATTACTTCACTAACCTGGATTACGGGGGATAGGTTCGTATAGTTGGCAATATCGCCCATGAGTTCTTCCTTATGCGGGTTGAATCCGGCCTCGAATGAAGCGACGGAATCGCAGAAGACATGGCACATGCCGAGATAGGCAGGCGGCGCGCCGGACGTCAAGCCGCTCAACCCCTTGTCGATGGTGTAGTACTTGCAACTGGCACCCATTCTCGCCTTCACGAGGGGCATGTGCTTGTCCCGATAGTAATCGAGGTCGAATCGGGCCCCCGGGGTATTTGGATACATCACACTGACCTTGATCATTTCTACTCTCCTGTCGGTATCGAATTCAAATGAGTGAATGAATAGTGATGGGTGAGCCCGAGAAGGGCATCGCGTGGAACTGGGGCATACCGCCTATGCATATAACTCACGTCAATATTTACTTGCATATACTGGCCACTCACAGTACAACTTACAATATAATTCATGCCAACGGGAAGGGCATGCGACTATCGATCCAGATGTGCGAGGTCGTAATCGCTTCTACAGCGCTGTCCATAACCGTGGGCGCCGCGCGAGCGCAATCGATCCCCCCCGGCGAAAGCTCATCATCGGCTGGTGAGCTCCAAGAGATTATCGTCACGGCGCAAAAGCAGGCGGAACGACTGCAGGACGTGCCTATCTCCATCAAGGCTTTCTCTGGCAGCGACCTCGAAAGCGCGGGTGTCCAGACTGCCCAAGATCTAAATCTAGTTACGCCCGGCCTTAATTACGGCGATGTGGTCGGATACGCGCAGCCGCATCTTCGTGGCATTGGCACGACCGCCTCGGGTGCGGGCGTCGAGAATCCGATCGCCACCTACGTGGATGGCGTCTACTACGGTTCGATGACTACGTCTATGTTAGATCTCGCCAACGTTGAAGCGGTCGAGATCGACAAGGGGCCTCAAGGGACGCTGTTTGGCCGTAATGCGGTGGGAGGCCTGATTCAGATCACTACTAAGACACCGCAGCAGGCGTTCCAAGGCTCTTACGGAGTCACTTACGGAAATTACGATACGCGAGGCGTGGTCGGTTACGTTACCGGTGGTCTCACCTCGGATCTCGCGGCCGACATGTCCGTCTACTATCAGGACCAAGGCCACGGCTTCGGCAGGAACTTCTATACGGGACAGGACGTGAACTGGACTACGGATCTCGCGTTACGGTCCAAGTGGCTATGGACTCCGAGTTCCAACACCCAGGCGACGCTGATCTTCGATTTCGAGCATACCGACGATGCTTGGGCGCTCGCGCCGGCGACAATTCCACTGGGAGGTTTGCCTGTCCCGGTTCCCCCTCAGGACTTGAATGGCGTGTTTCAGCCCTATGGATTCATCCAGCAAGAAGGAGTGAGTCTCAATATCGCTCATGATTTCGACGCCTTAAAATTCTCTTCGATAACGGCCTTTCGCAATAGTAGTTACCTGCAATCCTTCGACGGAGCGCTTACCCCCTATCCCGAGCTCGCGCTGAATATTCTCATCGATGAGCCTGATAAACAGTTCACTCAAGAATTTCAATTGCGTTCGGCGGCGGGACAACGCATTAACTGGGTGACGGGCTTCTTTTGGTATCAGGACGATGCCAAGGAGGACCCTGTCCAGGCTGCCGGGGGTCTGCTGTTCCCTCTTGCCTCAACTAACACTTTTCCTGTTGAGAAAACGTATTCCGGAGCTTTGTTCGGACAGGCGACAACAGAAATTCTACCGGCAACAGATCTTACTGTCGGACTGCGCTATACCGCCGAGCGAAGGAATTTTCATACATCGGGTGTCCTCGAGTTCGCGCCGGGGGAGGGACCTCCTATCCCACAAACCGCACCCGATGTGCACGAGGTTTATAGCAAGCCGACATGGCGTCTCGCGCTCGATCATAAGTTTGCTGAAGATCTGATGGCGTATGTGTCGTATAACCGCGGGTTCAAAAGCGGCGGCTTCAACAACGAGCTCCTACCCACGACAACCTACTCGCCGGAGGTTCTCGATGCCTATGAAGCGGGCGTTAAGTCCGAAATGTTGGACCATCGCCTTACGATTGATGCATCAGGCTTCTATTACGACTACAAGAATATCCAGGCAGTTCGTTATCCGGCGGGCTTGCTCGAAATCTATAACGGTGCGGCTGCAGAAGTGTATGGACTTGACCTTGATCTAAAAGCAAGAGTCGCCAATCATTTGACGCTCAGCAGCGGCCTGGAGCTGCTGCACGCGGTCTACACGTCATTTCCCAGCGCTGACTATACGACGCTGTTGCCCGACGGTGGCGGAACAAATTTTGCGACGGCAAGTGCAACGGGCCATCAGCTGTCCCAGGCGCCGAAGTTCACGTACGACACGACCGCCGACTACTCTGTGCCCCTTACGCTTGCGAAGGTGGGAGCCAGTGTTACCTACGCCTACAACAGTGGTTGGTACGCGGAGCCTGACAATCGCCTGCGCCAAAGCTCATACAGCCTTGTAAATGCGCAGGTCTACCTGTCCACGTTAGACGAGCGCTATCGATTGAAGTTTTGGGGACGAAATCTGACCGATGCCGCGTACGCGCAGTCTCTTGCATCACAGGGCAATGGAGATTACATCCAGTACGCGCCTCCGCGAACCTTTGGGGTCACTTTGGAAGGGAAGTTCTGATACGGAGTCGTCATGTGCTTTGGCGAGACGACGGAGGGTAGCGCGACAGCGCCTTTATGTTGCAGGGGGTCTTGATCCTGCTGACGGGTCAATCCACGCGCAACGAGTCCCCGTCCAGAACGATTTTGTACGTGCGCAGCCGTATTGTGCACGGCGGAGCCGTGGGCTCTCCGGTCGCTATGTCGAACGATCCAAAATGAAGAGGACAGACGATAGAACCGTCCTCGATCATCCCGTCGGCCAAGGACGCATGTCCATGTGTGCAGCGGTCATCAGTTGCCAGAAACCGGCCACCTAGGTTGTATACCGCAATGATCTTGCCGTCCGGAAGCGTAATTCGCCGCACGGTATCTAGCGGTACATCTGCGGCGTGACACAAAAATATCATCGGGCTAGTGTTCTGTCCTATTGCGGCGCCCTGACTCAACCCGCTCGGGAGTCGGTTCTATTTGATGACACAGCCTGATTCGGCGCGACTGTTTTACCCCGGTCATCGATCTTCACCTCCATATCGAGCAGTCCATCATAATTAGAGCGCGCCTGCGCACCGCGGGGGCACCCCCGCGACCGAATTTCATCATCGCCAAGCTCGTGCATCTTAAGCAAAGTTATTCGTCCGGCAATACAGAGACGACCCCCAATTTAGCCGACAGCTCCAGGGAAGTATTGATATAATGTACTATGTACTTTGTTTTATTAGCTATCGGACTCAAGCCAATTGGTTCCGATGCTCCACTCGTCGAGGGTGCCGATTAGACGGCGAAATAAGAGCTCACGAACATGACTGACTTTACGACGGGCACGCTTCGCGATGTGCCGTACAGCGACATTTTGAAATCTCTGATGGCTGACATCGATGCTTCGGCGGCTGACGTTTCCGAGGCAATTAGTTTGCCGGCCGAATGTTATACGTCGCCTGAATGGTTCGAGTTCGAGCGCCGCGCGATCTTTGACCGCGAATGGGTGGCGTTGGGGCATCATGCGCTGATACCGCGAGTTGGCGACTATTTCTCCATCACGATCATGTCGGAACCTTTGCTGGTGGTCCGCGACACAAACGCGCAAGTTCGGGTCCTGTCCGCAATTTGCCGGCATCGCGGCCATGTGCTCGGTGAGGCGGTAGGCCATGCCCCGGGAGGGTTCACATGCCCGTTTCATGGCTGGTCTTATGCGCTTGATGGCAGCCTCGTTTCGGCACCTGAGATGAACGGGACGCTGCCGCTCGAAGAGCTGCGGCGGACGCAGTGTCTGCGGACGCTTCGATCGGAAATCTGGAACGGGTTCATATTTGTGAATATGGACGGCCAGGCGGCGCCGTTGGGACCGCGCCTCAAGACGTTGACGCAGGAGGTGCGCAACCACCGCATGGCTGACTTGGGCGCGGTCCCAACCGTGGACTGGCCGGACAATCCTTGGAACTGGAAGCTGATGCAGGAAAACGCGATCGAGCCGTATCACACGCATTATCTGCATCACGGCCCGCATAACTTCGCGCCATCCCGTCTGGCAAGTTTCTATGATTGGAACGATCAGGATGATGGCGCTATTTTTCATCCCACGGGTTTCCTCGAGATTGACGGCGGTTTCAATATCTCGGGCAAGTGTCTGATGCCTCCCATCTCGACACTGACGCCCGCCGAGCGGCAGCGCGTCATGTTTGCCGTGGTGCCACCCAATCTTTTCTTCGGCGCCCAACCCGATGTGGTGTTTTATTTCGTCATTATCCCGCAGTCCGCGGATAAAATTACCTTGCGCGTGGGACTTCTGCTGCCGCATGAAAGCCTGGCATTACCGACCATCGGTCTGCTGTTGAAAGGCACGATCGATGGCATTTCGATATTCAACGACGCGGATACCATTGCAAACACTAAGACCTTCCTGGGGATGCATTCCCGCTTCGCTGCGCGTACGCGTTACGCCCCGAAAGAAAAGACGCTTGCGCAATTTAATCAATGGCTGGTAAAGCGCTATAAGAGCTACGCGCAACGCTTGGCGACCAAAGGCAGAGAGGCCCGGACGCTGGCGTGACAGGGAATTAGACCCCGAGGAGCAGCTAGCGGTCGCGTTTGCGGAGCAGTGCTGCGCGCCACTTTGAATTAGTATTATCGTGTCACGAACGCGCGCGATGCGCGCTCACGTTTCTAACTGAAGGAGTTATATTTTGTCGCAAATGCAACCGCCGGGTCAGTTAAATCTGCACCGTGATTCGCATCTGGCCAGTTCGGAGTCAGAGGTTCCAATAACAGAGTTCGAACTGGCGCTGCACCACCTAAGCGCGGCGTTCAGCCATTGGTCGGTTGAGCTCAATACTTATGTTGGAGGAACGACTCTGCCGGTGCAAGACGTCTCGGTCCTGCAGGTCGTCCGAATGCGGGATTACCCGAAAAGTGCGGCGGAGGTTGGCAAATATCTGAATCGCGACGACGCCGCAAACATCCTGTACAGTTTGCGCAAATTGGAGCGTTGCGGGCTCATCGAGAAAGTAGGAAACGCGCCGCGTCAGATCGCCTACGAGATCACGAGTCATGGGCGCGAAGTGACGGATCGATATGCCGCCAGCCGGCGGGACATTTTATTGAATCTTATCGGGTCGCTATCGGAACCCACCGAATTGCTGGAGAGCTTGGCCGAGCGGATGTGGCTGCTTGCGGGCCTCTACGAGCAAGCGGCAAGAAAGGTGTCGGTAATGAGTTTCTTGCCGAGCAATGAGAACGTCCGTCCGGTACGCGCGTCTCCGACCGTCGACGTGAGCGACAAGGGGCGCAGGGAAGCTCGCGCCGAGGCACGCGCCACTGTATCGCGCAACTCGAGGCGAGGTGTGCGCAAGGTCTCTCGCGTCTGAGTCGCGGAGGATTTCTTGATGATCACGGCCACGAGACGCGAGAGCTCTCTCATTGATTTACACTGTAATGTGTTTTAAAATTCGAATCGAAAAACATTAATTGTTTTGTACTCTTCAACGCGCGTTGCGGCGGATCGTCAGCTAGCGCAGCAGGCGGCATCGGTAAACCCTACGTGGAGATACGAAAATGCAGCGGGAGAACAGTGCATCTGCGGCCGAGGGACTGAATAGCATCCTGAAAATGGCGGCGCAGGCCGAAACCGCGCCGCTAGCCATGCCGGGTGGCGTTTACACGTCCGAGGGGCTACTCGAGTTGGAGTTGGACACGCTCTTTAAGCACGAGTGGTTTTGCGTTGGCCGTGCCGATGAGTTGCCGCTTGCCGGGGACTACTTCACCACGGAAGTGGGTAAGCTTCCGATTATTGTCATTCGACGCGATTCAGGCGAGATCGGCGCGATGCTCAATGTGTGCTCGCATCGTTTGTCACAGGTCGCGACGGGAAGCGGTAATGCCAAACGATTTGCTTGCCCGTATCACGGCTGGGTCTACGATCGGAACGGGGCGCTCGTGCAAGCGACTCACATGCCCGCCAACTTCGACACTTCCCGGTGCGGCCTGAAAGCAATCCAACTCGAATCCTGGAACGGCTTTCTCTATGTCAACGCAGATCCAAAGGCGTCCCCGCTTGCTCCAAGATTGGAGCCGCTCGGTTCGCTCATAGAACCGTACCATCTGGACCGCATGCAGACGTTGCATAAGGGTCACGAGATCTGGGATGCAAACTGGAAGATTATTGCTGAGAATTTCCTCGAGTCTTACCACATCGACATGGTTCATGCGAAGACCCTTGCCCCACTCGTGCCGCACGAAACGCTGAAGATGGTGCCGGACGGCCCTGGGTTCGCGTTCCATACATTTCGCTGGGCCGATCCAGCCATGGTCGAACTCGATCCTTCCATTGGAGTCGAGAACAAAAGTCTGACGGAAGAACAGCGGCGCACGGTATATGTGGGCGGCGTGTTTCCGAATCATATGTTCACCGTCGCCTACGATCAGATCACATGGATGAGGGGTCAGCCGCTTGGAGTGGGTAAAACACTCGTGGAATGGGGTGTTGCCGGAAACTTCAATATTCCTCGGGGTGCGAAGCCTGATCCGGATCATCCGAACCTCTACTATCTCAAGGCGATCCCGGCGGTGAATGCCGAGGACAAGGCGGTCGTCGAGGGAATTCAACGTGGCGCTCGCGCGGGTATGGTTACCCCCGCCCGCTTACATCCGTACGAACGACCATTGCTGCTATTCGCACGTTTCCTCGCGGATAAGTTGCAGCGGAATGGGTCGTAAACGCAGCAGGAGCTAGCGGCTCGTTGAAGATCCAAGCGATGCCGCATTTTGCCTCGACCAACTCGCGGCCAACGCGGAATGTTTTGAGAAGGAACCACCATGGCTTACCCGAATACGCTCATTTTCGTAGACCTCGCTTCCGATGATCCAGAAGCCGCCGGCGAGTTTTATGCCAAGGTGTTCGGGTGGAAGCACGAACCAAGAGTCCCCGGAATATTCCATCGCTTGGTGCCTGGGGAGAAATTCCTGAATCCCGACGGTTCTCCGAGCGAGATCGGCAATCTCCATATCGGGATTCACAATGCAAAGAACGCGCGACCGTATCCGACGCCGGCGGGGACTGATCCACGCGGCCTCAGCCGTGAGGGACGTAAGGCTCGCATCTGGATATTGGTGAGTGCCGACGATTCGGTTGAGCGCATTCTGGCGGACGCTGAGAAGCTTGGCGCCAAGACTCTGTGGCGCAATCACTATTGGAAGGAATTCAACGGCTACAACCACGCTTTCCGCGATCCGTGGGGCAACGAAATAGTCCTGTGGACGTACGCCGGCACGGACCCGGTAATTCCCAAGGGCTACACCGCCGAATAGAGGGTTGCCGGAAACTTGAGACACTGGCGCTATTCGGCAGCAGACCTCGAGCAACCCCCTGAGGTCGTACGCCAACCGAGCAGGCAAATGAACGCATTAGGCAAACCCATCAACAACGATCAGGCCCCGTGCGGGACGACCATGCCGACATTGTTTATCCCCCACGGAGGAGGACCATGTTTTTTCATGGACTGGAGCGTGACGGGCGGCCCGGCCGACACCTGGGACGCGACGGCAGCTTGGCTCCGAGGGCTCGCCAGCACGTTACCGGCCCGGCCGCAGGCGATCGTGGTCGTTTCGGGTCATTGGGAAGAGCCGGTGTTCACTGCCTGCAGCGGCGCGTCCCCCTCATTGATTTACGACTACACGGGCTTTCCACCCCATACCTACAAGCTTAAGTATCCGGCTCCCGGAGCACCGGCGCTCGCGCAGCGAATTGCCGAACTGCTGACAGAGGCGGGCTTACCGGCGCAGACAGATCCGTCGCGCGGCTTCGATCACGGCGTATTCATTCCACTCCTGCTGGTGAACCCGCAAGCGGACATTCCAGTCGTCCCGCTCTCGCTCAAACGAGGTCTGGATCCAGCCGAGCATTTAGCCGCAGGGCGCGCGCTGCAAAGGCTGCGAGACGAAGGCGTGCTCATCGTTGGCAGCGGCATGAGCTATCACAACATGCACGCGTATCGCACGCCGGCGGCCACAGAGCCGTCTGAGGTCTTCGATCACTGGTTGACGGAGACTGTCAGCGACAGGGATCTGCAACATCGTTGGGCCAGGCTGCTGCGGTGGTCCGACGCGCCCGCGGCGCGCAACGCACATCCGCGCGAGGAGCATCTTCTACCCCTGATGGTCGCTGCGGGTGCCGCGCAGAATGCGCCCGGCGAACGAATTTTCTCTGATACGGTGATGATGGCGCGAATCTCCGGCTACCGCTTCGGCTGATACTAACGGCAATTCCGGCCAGAGAGAAAATGCACCCCGGCCGCGCGATGCCGACTCTAAGCGCTGGGGCACCGCAGTTCTCGAGGATGAAGCCGAGCTCGGCTGGATGTAGCTTGGCGTTGATAGGTACCGCGACCAACCCCGCGTGCCCGTAGGCATACAAGATCTCGAGATACTCCGGACGGTTACGCAGCACAACGGCGACACGATCGGCGCGTTGCAGCGCAAAGCGGGTTCGCAGTGCGGCCGCCGACCGAGCAACGCGATCGGACAGCGCGCCGTAGCGCTGCACAACGGTGCCGCCGGTGGCGATACCGGAACGCTCCGCGAACGCGCGACCCGCGCGGGCCATCTGGGCGGCGATGTTCAGCTGATTAATCCCGGAAGCAGCACCGCGTTCATTTGACGCATCGTAGCGAATGGGTCACTATATCGCCAGACAATCTATTGTATCGTCTAACAAAACAACGCACATGGACACACAACCACAAACTCGCGCCTATCGCTGGGAAGAGTTGCCCAAGGAGCTGGTGCGTCCCGGCGTGACACGCGCCGGATTTCGCGGCGATGACGTGCTGCTGGTGATGAACTGGTTGCAGCCGAATATGCAGACCAATCCGCATAGTCATCCCTTCGAGCAGATCGTCTACGTGGTTCAGGGTCGGATGCGATTTGTGGTGGGAGAGCAGGTGATCGAGGCGACCGCCGGCAGCGTTATTCGAGTGCCGCCCAATGTCGTGCATTATGGCGAGCCGATCGGTGATGAGCCGGTGCTGAACCTCGATGTATTCGCGCCATTTCGAGAGGACTATCGTCACCTCGTCGAGTATCAACAGTTCCCTGCGCACCGATAGTCCGATATGCCGCAAGCTCAACTCGTCGAATCGGTCGTCACGACATTTAGCATCATCGAGCATTTGGCGCAGGCGCGCAGACTGGTTGGTGTCACTGAGCTGGCCGCTGCCATCGACATGCCCAAACCCCGGATTTACCGTCATCTGCGAACGCTGCTCAGTCGCGGCTATGTCATGCAGGAGCCGCAGAGCGAGAAGTACGGGCTGACAATGCGGCTGTCGCACATCGGGCGGGTGATTGCCGATCAGACGGAGTTCCACGTCGAGTTGCGCAGCGTCATGCCGGCGCTGCGCGAACGTGTGCGACAGACCGTGGTGGTCGGCCAGATCGAGGACGACGGCGTGCGCGTGATGGAGATCCTGCGGCATCCATCGGCCGTGGAAATCTCCTCGAGTCCCGGTACGCTGTTCGACTTCCACTGCACGGCCCAAGGCAAGGTGGCGCTGGCGTTCGGTCCTCCGCGGCTGTGGAAACAGCTGCAGCGCGCACCTCTGCGCAGGTGGACCGATGCCACAAAGACCGATGTGGATCGGCTGCGGGCCGAGGTCGATCGAGTCCGAAAGCGCGGCTGGGCGGTGGCTCCGGGCGAGGTGCTGAGCGGCATCAATGCGCTGGCGGCGCCGGTGTTCGACGGCAGCGGAGCTCTCACGGCCACGATCGGCATTCTAGGCTCGACTCAACATATTGCGCCGCGCCCGACAACCGAGCTGGTGTCCGCAGTGCTTGCCGCAGCCGCTGATCTCTCGCAAAAGCTCGGCTACCGGGAAGCTGCGGTATCGTGAGGTTCGCTCTGGCGATAGATATTGGCGGCACTTTCACGGATGCGGTACTGATCGGCGATGACGGTCGCAGCTGGAGCGACAAGACGCTGACCACGCCGCATGATCTACTCGAAGGATTCTTTCGTGCCACGCAGCTCGTGCTCGGGCGCGCCGGCATTGGACTGAATCAGCTCAACGACGTGATCACACACGCAACCACGGTGGTCACCAATGCAGTCATTGAGCGCAAGGGTGCACCGACGGCCTTGATCGTCACCGAGGATTTTCGCGACGTCCTGTACATCCGCGACGAGCATCGCTACGACATGTTCGATCCACAGATCGAGTATTCCGCGCCGCTGATCCCGCGGGAATTGACCTTCGGTATTAAGGAGCGGACCTACGCCGATGGCTCGGTCGGTGCCGAGGTAACCGCCGCTCAGGTGCAGGCGGTCGCGGAGCAGCTGCTGGCGCGCGGGGTAAAGTCGGTCGCGGTCTGCCTGCTCAATAGCTACCGCAATCCAAAAAACGAAACTCGCGTCGGCGAGCTGCTGACGAAGATGGCACCCGGCGTTTTCGTCAGCCTCTCCAGTGAAGTCGCACCGCAGATGCGTGAGTATCTGCGTGCTAGCACGACAGCGGTCAACGCCTACGCTCTGCCAATCACCCATCCATACCTGGAGGCATTGACGGCAAGGCTGCGACAGCAGGGGTGCTCGCTCGAACCGCTGATCATGCTTTCGAACGGAGGGGTGGTCGGCTCACGCGTGGCCGGGAACCATCCGGTGAGAATGATCGAGTCGGGGCCGGCTGCGGGCGCACTCGCGGCGGGACGGATCGCGAGACGACATGGCATCGACAATCTGATCTCGTTCGACATGGGCGGGACGACCGCCAAGGCTTGCCTAATCCAGCACGGCGAGCCGCTGGTCACCGGCGAGTTCGAGGTGGACCGTCGCTATCGATTCAAGCCGGGTAGCGGCATGCCTATCACGGTCCCGTCGATTGACATGATGGAGATCGGCGCCGGTGGCGGCTCGATCGCACGCGTGGACGAACTTGGGCTGCTAAAGGTAGGTCCCGATAGCGCGGGCGCCGATCCGGGCCCCGCCTGCTACGGCCGCGGCGGTACGCGCCCTTGCGTCACCGATGCCGATCTAGTGCTCGGCATTCTCGATCCGGACAATTTTCTAGGCGGCGACATGCGCCTCGAGCGCAGTCGCGCCGAAGCGACAATCGATACGCTGGCGAGCCAGCTCGGCGTGTCTCGCACCGATGCCGCTTACGGCGTCTTCAGCGTGGTTGGAGAGTCGATGGCGGCTGCAGCGCGAGCGCATGCGACCGATCGCGGCGTGGACTATCGCGGCCTGCCCCTGCTGGCCTTCGGCGGCGCAGGTCCGATTCACGCCTGCTACGTGGCGGAACAGCTCGACAGCTCTGAGGTCATCTATCCGGCGATGGCTAGCGTGCTGAGCGCTGTGGGGACGTTGGTAACACCAGCAAGGCTCGATCTGGCCCGCAGCAACCTGTGCCGCGTCGACGCGGTTGATTGGGTCGCGGTTGTGAGGCTGATCGAAGATATGGTGGATGAGGGCGGCAATGCCCTGCAGGAAGCCGGCCTGCCAGAGGACAGTATCGCCTACGATTTTTCGGCCGACATGCGCTACTACGGCCAACAGGCCGAGGTCACCGTGCGACTGGGCGGCGATCCGCGATTCGAGCAGGATGCGCGGCAATTGCGGTCGCGCTTCGATGCGGCCTACGAGGCACTCTACGGCGTTCGACTGGACGAGATGAATGTCGAAATCGTCAGCTGGCGCGTAGCGGCTCGCTACGACGGCGACGCGCAGCGGGAGATCGGCGTGCGCCTCGCCGAACGGGCGGCGAGCCCAAAGACACGGCGCATGGTGTACTTAAGAGATCAAACCATGCTGGTAGACGTCTACGATCGCGCGGCGCTATCGAAGGATCAGCGTATCGAAGGGCCTGTCGTGATCGAGGAGCGGGAAACGACCATCTTCGTGCTGCGCGGCTGGTCCTTGAGCGTTCACGCGGACGGCAGCCTGGTGGCGAAGCGCTAGATTCGGGAGAAATGCATGGACGGAATCGATCTCGAAATCATGTGGGGCAATCTCATCAGCATCGTGAGTGAGCAAGCTAAGGCCCTGCAACGCATCGCGTTCAGCCCGGTGGTTCGCGAGGCCGGGGATCTGGCAACGGCCCTGTTCGACGCGGACGCCCGCATGGTCGCACAGGCCATCACGGGGACGCCCGGTCACATCAATTCGCTTGGTGCCGCCGCCCGCAATATCCTCGATGTGATTCCACCGGAGCGTATCTATCCGGGTGATGTGCTGATCACCAACGATCCGTGGCTGTCAGCCGGCCATTTCTTCGACATCACAGTGCTGACGCCCATCTTCCAGGCTGGGCGGCTGATCGCCTATTGCGGTTCAACGATCCACCATACCGATATCGGCGGCTACGGCGTCGGTGCAGGCGCACGCGACATTCACGAGGAAGGATTGTGGATTCCAGTACTGAAGTTGTATGAGCGCGGCGAGCCGAACGATACGCTGCACCGGATCATCGGTCGCAACGTGCGAACGCCCGACGCGATTTTCGGGGATCTTTCCGCACAGGTATCAAGCGGCAAAGTGGGATCGGAGCGGCTGCTGGCAATGTGCTCACGCTGCGAGCTCGCGGACATTGAAGAACTCTCGAGGGAGATTCTGACCCGTTCCGAAAAGGCCACGCGCGCTGCGATCCGCAAGCTTCCGGCGGGTACTTACCATGGCGAGACGTACTTCGACGTGCCAGGCGGCGATGTGATCAAGCTGCATACGGCGGTAACGATCGATGCGATCGAGGGCGAGATCACTATCGATTATGCGGGCAGCTCCAAGCCGAGCCGACTCGGCATCAACGTCGTACCCGCCTACACTCACGCCTACAGCACCTTCGCAGTACGCAGCGTTTTGAACCCGGACTTGCCGAACAACGCCGGCAGTCTGGCGCCGATCAAGATCCGACTGCCGCCGGACTGCATAGTCAACGCGCAATATCCCTCGCCCGTGAATGCGCGGCACGTGGTGGGGATGTATGTGCCGTTTCCGATTTTAAAGGCGTTGGCACATGTGTTGCCGGACCGCGTGGTGGCTGAAGGCTCCGGTGCGGTGTGGACCATCCAGATTCAGGGTCGAGATGCCGCCGGCAAGCCGTTCATCAGTTCGATGTTCAACTATTCAGGCGGCATGGGCGCGCGCGCGACCAAGGAGGGTCTCTCGGCCACCTGCTATCCGACCGGCGTTTCCGCCGTGCCGGTCGAGGTGCTCGAGGCGTCGATTCCGATCGAATTCACGTGCAAGGAACTGGTGTTAGGCACCGGCGGCAAGGGCCGTCACCGGGGCGGTGACGGACAGCGAATCGGCTTTCGCATGCGCACCGGACGGGAATGGCTGCTGAATGCGATTCCTAGCCGCCTGACTTCCCGCGCCGAGGGCATGATGGGCGGCGAACCGGGTTCCGCCGGAGCGTTTCTGATCAATGGCGCTTCGGACCTGGCCGGGGCCAAGCGGCTGATGGCGCCCACAGACGAGATCCTCATGCAGACACCGGGCGGTGGCGGCTTCGGACAGCTCTAGCCGTAACGCGCCTACCGAACCTCGCGGCCTCGATCGTGGAAAATACCTGCAAGCCGCTTAGCCTGGGCTAGCACGAAGCCCTGGTCCGAGCCGATTAGAAACAAGCTCGCGCCGGCAGCGCGCCAGTGCGAGATCTCTGTCGCGTCCGACACGTTCGCGACGAAGATGCCAATTGCGGTACCAGCGGCGCTGCCGGCGGAGCAGATGCGCGCAGCGGCGGCATCGACCTCCGCAGCCGACAGCTCCTTGCCCATGGCTACCGCCAGGTCGGCCCGGCCGATGAATACGCAGTCGATGCCTTCAACCGCGGCGATGGCGCCAACTGCATCGAGCGCCGCAGGGTCTTCGATCTGCGCGATCAGTACAGTCTGCGCGTGGCTATCGTGAATGTGATCGCGCATGGGCTTCGCGCCGAAATCAGCGGCGCGAGTCGAACCGGAGTAGCCACGACCGCCTTCGCCGAAGCGGGCCGCTGCGACGATGGCACGGGCCTGATCCGCTGACGTTACGTGCGGCACGAGGATCCCGGTCGCACCGCAGTCGAGCGCGCCGCGGATATCAGCTGGGGTACAGGCGGCAATCCGAACCAGCGAGGGCTGGTCGGCAGCGCGCAGTATGGCCAAGCAGGCGTCTAGTTCTTGGCGACCGAACGGCGCGTGCTCGGCATCCACGCACACCACATCGACCGCGGCCTGCGCCAGTACCTCGCAGATCACGGGTGACGGCGTCTTGAGAAAGGTGCCCGTGAGCGGCGCAGCTGCGGTCAGACGCGTGCGAAAGGTCCGAATGCGTTCGCCGATCACATCATGCCTCTGGTCCGTTTCGCCGTATTGCCCGCGGGTATCTTACGATCGAAGCTCGTCCAGATCGATGGGGTCGGGCGTGCATGGCTGTCCGGGAGGCCGTGTTCTTGTCGGCGATTCCATTGGTTTAAGAGCCTTGATGTGACATAAGGTACCCGATAAAGTATATTGAAAACAGGATCAAATCGCCTATGAGTTATAGGCAACAAAGCCCGACAACCCACGTGCGGTATCGCCCGTGTTCCTAATACTGGAATGGTTTACTCGGAGATACTCGTGCATGTACTGACCTTCATGTATCCAAGAGCCCCGGGCGCAGCCTTCAACTTCGACCATTACTTCAAGACGCATCTTCCGTTGGGCGCCGGCCTGGCGCGGAAGCATCTGGAGATCGCTGTCTCGAAGATGATCGTTCAGACGGTGCGCGCCCCGGAAGAGGGGGGTCTTGAGGCCCCGTATTACGTACTGTGTCATGTCCCGTTCGAGACACGGGAGGAAGCGGACCGGCTTGCGACGCTGTTCGCGAACGATGAGGCCCGACGTAGGCTCAGCGAAGATTGGCCAAAGTACACGCCGATCTCGCCTATCGCCATGCTCTCCGAATGGACCGTTCTGGAGAACATGGATGAGCTGCGAGCTCGATTTGTCTCCGATTTGGAGCCTCGCAACAAAGCGAGGGCGCCGTGAGCGGCATGTTCCCGCAAGCCTTTGCTGAGCTCGAATCATTCTCATCCTGGGCGCTGCCGACGGAGCGTGCGCGCCACGCCAAGACAAATGCGTCGTCGATGGCCGAGGTGCGGGCCTTCTATGATGCGATGCTGCCGATATTGCCGGCCGCTCTCGAGCACCTGAACGGATTCGCCTTGAGCGATTTGCCCGCGCCGGAGCAGCGCTTACTCGATCTCTGCCTTGCCATGGTGGAGGCGGCCATGATAGTCGAGAATTTCGGCGCGGCGAATCCCCCATTCCTAATGCCGCTCGATCGGTTCGAGCCGGTGCATGATTTCTGGACACGCGGGGAAATCGCCCAATGAGCAGCGAACCTCATCTTTTCATCGACCAATATCCTGATCTGCCGCGCACGCCCGTTGCGGTCGAACCCTATGTCTCCGCCCAGTATTTCGAGCGGGAGCGAGCGGGAATCTTCCGGAAATGCTGGATCAACGTCGGCCGAGAGTCCGATGTCGCCACGCCCGGCGAGTATTTCATCCGCAATATCGAATTCGCCGCTGCTTCCGTCCTGGTGGTGCGCGGCAGCGACGGCATCGTCCGGGCGTTCCACAATATGTGCTCGCATCGCGGCAACCCCGTGGCGTGGGAAGAGCGGGGCAAGTGCCGGCATTTTACCTGCCGGTTCCATGGTTGGACGTACGATACCCAAGGGGCACTCGTGCACGTCAGCGACCGCGATCGGTTCTTCGGCCTGGACCCCGCAAAGAACGGACTTACCCCGATTCACTGTGGCGTCTGGCAAGGATTCGTCTTCATCAATCTCGCGAAGTCGCCGGACGAAACTTTGGAGGCGTATTTGGCTCCGGTCACGGAGTTGGTGGACGGCTACCCCTTTTCGAGTCTCACCAAGGCTTATGGCTATCGCGCAGTCGAGCAGGTGAACTGGAAAACGCTGATCGAAGCGCAGATGGAGGGATGGCATCTGCCTTATCTACACAAGAATACGCTCGCCAAGACGGCAACGGATAAGGGCAAACGCTTCAGTCATGCCGCGCTTAAGCGCCTTGGTGCCCACAGCCTGGTGTCCAGTCAGGCGCCGGAATCCTTCAACCCGACGCCCGTGACGGCGATCAGCATCCGCTATGGCGTTGGAACCTTCGATGCGTTCTCAGTCGAGAGCGAGCGCGAAGACAAGGGTCCGAAATGGCATGGTGCGTTCGACCTGTATCACATCTTTCCCAACTTCTATTTGGGGCTGCTGCGGGGCACATATTTCACTTATAACGTGTGGCCGTGCGCTCGCGATCGAACAATCTGGGAGATCACCGGCTATTATCCGGAGGCGCTAAACGCCGGACAGCTCTTCTCCCAGGCTGTCGGCAGCGTCGGCTTACGTGACACCTTGCGCGAGGACGCCTTTGTTCACGAGCAGATCACGCGGGTGATCGGATCGGGTGCCAAGGACCATTTCCATCTTCAGGATGAAGAGACGGCAATCCGTAATTTTCTGGGCCAGGTCCATTCTCGGGTTCATACCTAGATAGTGGGAGTCGCAGCCAGCGGGTTGAGCCCTCTAACAGGCTGCTGAAAGGCGCCGTCATACCGACCGACGGCCGTGGAGGCGCGGCCGCTTAGACCGAGCGATCAACGAGGCGTTATCGAGCGATCGTTCAATAGGCATTGAACGGTGCGCGCCTCCTGAGGCATAGTGGGCCGTCGATAACAGGCAACGGGAGGATGTCGTGACCCAGAGCTCAACAGCGCCGCGCCGCGGTCGTGACGTCCGCCTCGCACGCGCCCGCTCGCAGTCGGTCAAGTACCCGTACATCCGCCGCAAGCTCCCCGTCGTGGAGCTCCTGAGCTCCGAGGCGGTGGAAATCATCGAGGAAAACGCCGAGACGATTCTCGAGGAGATCGGCATCGAGTTTCGCCGGGATCCCGAATCTCTGCGCCTGTGGCGTTCCGTTGGCGCGGACGTGAGCGGGGAGCGGGTTCACATCCCGCGCGGCCTGGCCCGGCGGCTGCTCAAGTCCGCGCCGCGCGAGTTCACCCTGCATGCGCGCAATCCCGAGCGAAACGTGCGCTTCGGCGGGGACGCCACGGTCTTCTCTCCGGTCGGCGGCCCTCCCTTCGTGTACGACATCGAGCGCGGTCGGCGCTACGGTACGCTCGAGGATTTGCAGAATTTCATCAAGCTCGCACACATGGCGCCCGCCATCCATTTCTCCGGCGGGTCCATGTGCGAGCCGATGGAGATTCCGCCCAACAAGCGCCACCTCGACGTGCAGTACTCATTCTTTCGTTACAGCGATCAAGGGTGCGAAGCGACTCCTGAGACGCCCGGTCATGCGCGCGATGCCGTGGCGCTCGCACGTGTGCTGTTCGGGGTCGAATATCTGGAGAGCCATTGTGTGGTTCTCGGCAACATCAACTCCAACTCCCCGCTGGTATTCGACGGGCGCATGCTCGGGGCGCTGCGCGAGTTTGCGGGTGCGAATCAGGGCACCATCGTAGTACCGGCGGTGCTCGCAGGCGCGATGGGCCCTGTCACCGCGGCCGGCTGTCTGGCGGAAATCCTCGCCGAAACCCTCGCGGGCATGGCGCTCACCCAGATCGTGCGACCGGGCGCTCCCGTGATCCTGGGCTCGTTCGTGGGGGCGATCTCGATGCGTACCGGTGCCCCGACGTTCGGCACGCCCGAGGCGACGCAGATGATCTTTGCCACCGCGCAACTCGCACGCCGTCTCGGCGTGCCCTGTCGCAGCGGTGGCTCGCTATGCTCTTCCAAGATCGCCGATGCCCAAGCGGCCTATGAGAGTGCCCACACGCTCCTCCCGACGCTGCTCGCAGGGGTGAACCTCGTCACGCACGCGGCGGGTTGGCTCGAGGGCGGCTTGGTCGCGGGCTACGAGAAGTTCGTCATGGACGCCGACCAGCTTGCGATGATGCAGAGCCTGGCGCAGGGGATGGATCTGTCGCCGCGCGGACAGGCCCTCGATGCGTTGCGCGAGGTGGGACCCGGAAGCCACTTTCTCGGTTGCGCCCACACGCAGGCGAACTTTGCGACCGCGTTCTACCAGTCGACGATCGCCGATTATTCGTCCTACGAACAATGGTCGCTCGAGGGTAGCCAGACCGCCGAGCAGAGAGCGCACGCCGTGTGGAAGAGGATGCTGGCGGAGTATCAGGATCCCGGCATCGATCCCGCCGCCGATGAGGCGATGCTCGCCTTCATGGCACAACGCAAAGCAGTCCTCACCGACTCGATCGAAGAAGAGTAGGGCGCAGCCCCACCGCGAGGGCACGAACGCGCGCTCCGTCAATTGCCCAATTATATGATATTGCATATAGTTGCGCTCCCCGGGACGCAACGAGAAGTTCGCATGACGGTGCCTGATTTCGATGCTTTGCGCCGGGAATTTCCCGTATTGGCGCGCAAGACCTACTTGAATAGCGGCTCGTACTGCGCCCTCGCCAACGAGGTCAGGGCCGCGTTCGAGGCATACCTGGAAGAGCGTCTGCTGGTGGGGGCGAACTGGGACCTCTGGGTAACCAAAAATGAATCGGTCCGCGCGCTGACCGCATCGCTCCTACGTGCCTTGCCCGACGAAATTGCGGTCACCGCGTCAGTCTCAGCAGGCCTTAATTCGTTGGCCAGCGCGCTTGACTTCTCCGGTCCGCGTAACAAGGTGGTCGTGAGCGACTTCGAGTTCCCCACGAATGCCCAGATCTGGCACGCGCAAGAGCCCCGCGGTGCCCGCGTGGTGCATGTGCCGCGTGCCGCCGGCGGCTACATTCCTCTCGAGATGTTCGAGCGGGCGATCGATGAGAGCACGCAGCTCGTCGCGATCACCCACGTTTGCTTCCGCAACGGCGCGAAGCTCGATATCTCCGGCATCGTGCGGCTCGCGCACGCGAAGGGTGCCCGCGTACTGGTCGATTGCTACCAATCGGTGGGCTCCGCGGACATCGACGTTAGGGCCTGGGATGTGGACTTTGCGGTGGGCGGCATGCTCAAGTATCTCCTCGGAACCGCGGGTATCGGGTTTTTGTATGTGCGCGGTGCGCTGATACCTTCGCTCGTACCGACGAATAGCGGTTGGTTCGCGCAGGCGCAGATCGGAGCCATGGACATCACAGGCAACCATCCCGCACTGAATGCCCGCCGCTTCGAAGCGGGAACGCCCCCCGTGGTCAACTGCTACGCCGCCGAGGCGGGGCTGCGGCTGCTGCTACGTGTCGGCGCACCCGCCATCGAGCAGCGCATCGCCGCGCTCACTCGCCGCTGCATGCTGCAGCTCGCGGAGATCGGCTGGCCGAGCGTCACGCCGACGGCCAATGAGCGGCGCGGCGCCACGGTCGCGCTGCCTTCCCGGGACAGCGGTCGGATGACGGCGGAGCTCATGAAGCGCGACATCGTCACGTCTCATCGGGACGACAACGTGCGCGCGAGCTTTCACTTCTATAACAACGAAGATGACGTCGACGCGTTCGTGGCTGCCGCGAGGAGCCTGCGCGACTCATTCGCCCCGCGGGAGCAAGCAAGCGCCTGACGGCTGCGGTCACGACGACAGGCGGGAGCATCAAGGTGGAAATTCGCGTATTGCGCGCGGCAGACGTCCGCAGTCTTCTGCCGATGTCTGCGTGCATCGAGCTCATGCGACGGACCATGATCGCGCTCTCCGAAGGGCGCACGGTCGTGCCGCTGCGCTCGGTCATGGTGATGCCCGGGGAGCGCGGAATGCTCGGCAACATGCCCGGATATCTGGCAGACCCCGAGTGCTTCGGGGTCAAGCTCGTGAGCCTCATGCCGCGCAACGAGCCTCCCCGATATTCCTCGCATTTGGGTCTGGTCCTGCTCTTCGAGTCCGAGCATGGCTGCCCCGTAGCCATCATCGATGCCGCAGAGATCACCGCCATCCGCACAGCCGCTGCGAGCGGGCTCGCGACCCGGTTGCTGGCTCGTCCGGACGCGGGAGATCTCGCCATCCTCGGCGCGGGCGAACAGGCCCGCAGTCATCTCGAGGCCATGTTGGCGGTGAGACCGCTGCGGCGCATCCGCGTATGGGCACCCGACCGTGGAAAGGCCGAGGCCTATGCGCGGTCCGAGGCGATGCGGCACGGCGTTGCGATCGAGACCGCGCAGAGCGTACTCAAGGCCGTCGACGGCGCCGACATCATCTGCACGCTCACCAAGGCGCGCGAGCCGATTCTGTGCGGCGACTGGATCTCGAGCGGTGCGCACCTCAACGTGGTCGGATCGAGCGTCGCCTCGGCGGCCGAGATCGATACCGCTGCAGTGGTGCAATCGCGCTTCTTCGTCGACTGCCGCAACTCGGCCGTGAATGAGGGCGGGGAATACCTGCGAGCGCTGAAGTGCGGCGCCATCACGGCCGCTCACATCGCGGGCGAGATCGGCGAGGTCGCCAATTCCACGAAGCCGGGGCGAACCTCGCGGGATGAGGTGACGCTATACAAATCCCTCGGCGTCGCGCCGCAAGATCTCGCCTCCGCGCACTATGTGCTGGACAGGGCACGGGCTGCCGGGATTGGACAACTCATCGAGCTATAGAACCACATGGGGACCGGGCGCTCACCGTGCGCGGAGGAGGCGGCCGCGCGCTTGAGAACCCTGTACGGGGATCTCACGCTGTGAGTTCTCCTTAATTATGTCGGTGTTTTCTCCTTTATTGTGGCGGCGACCGCATGAAGGCTGGGAACCGAAGGAGTCCCTAATTCGCTACGGTTCGGTGACGTGTGTCTCCATGAAAAGCGCTTGTCATGGCTCTGACGCTCAATTGTTAGATTTCACCCTTATGGTGTCGGACGCGTGGATAGCGTCCTCCAATCCGAGTCCAGAGGGAAGCGCCGTAAGCCGCCGGTGCGGTTCGCGCGCGTGCCACAAGGCATCGTCGATGCCGAGGCGTGGCGTATTGAGCGCCAGCAGAACCGCGGTACCGATGTCCTGAACGTTGACGAGAATGCGCTATCGGTAGCGTCACGCTAGGCCTCTGCCGGGCAGTCTCTCAGGCTGCGGTGGTCACGTTCGAGGTAGGATCTCGTTGAGTGATTATGCGTAGGCAGATAAGCTCGACGGCCGCGCAGGAGAGGTTCTGAACGCTGACATGGGGAATTGAAGGTAAGATCGGGAGCATGGTGCAATCCGAGGACCCGCGGCAATCGTGCCGTTCTCGGCCAAGAAGTCCGGGAGGTGGATGCACCAATGGTTGCCCATCAGCCGGACTTCAACTTCTCTTCCGCATACAACGACAGCTCGATCATGCGCTCGAGCAATTGATCGGCCGGTAATCCCGCAAAATTCTTGAGAACGAGCTCTTTGACGTACAGTCGCTGTGAGTTCTCCTTAATTCGAGAAATCACAGTCGCTTACGGGGGCATGGCCCACATCATTGTGGCTCATCCGAGCCTTCCGGCCTCAGCAATGGGCTGTGCGAGAATTCGGTCAATCCGGTGGCCATCCATCGAAACGACACTGAAGCGCCATGCAGCCCAGTCAACGTGCTCGCCTATCTTCGGCATGTGCTCCAGCCGGGATAGCACGAAGCCCGCAAGCGTGAGGAAATCGCCGGGTGGCAGCTCCTCAAACTTGAGAAGATTCTTGACGTCGGCCATGGACTGCGTTGCATCGATCATCAGAGAGCCGTCATCACGCCGGAGGACGCTGGGCTGCAGGGAGCGGTTTATCTTCGGCAGATCCCCCGCCACCGCTTCGAGGAGATCGGTTCGGGTGAGGATTCCTTGGATGCTGCCGTATTCGTCAACGATGACCGCCGTGTGGGATGGCGTACTACGGAACAGGTCGAGCGTGCGTAGAATCGAAGCGCTCTCCGGCACGATCAACGGCGGATGAAGCGCTTTTTCGACATCCATCTCCCGTTTCGCCAGGGCTTGGTCCAATAGGTCCTGCTTGCGAATAATCCCGACCAGCTCGTCGATTGAGCCGCGGCTCACCAGCATCTGGGCATGCGGACTGGTGCGGATGTCATCTAGTATTTTCTCCTTCGGTAGCTCCAGATCTATCCAGGCTACATCAGGCCGCGGCGTCATGATCGTTCGAACGGCGTTGTCAGCCAGATCGAGAACGCCTTCGATCATTTGGCGCTCCGACGCCTGAATGGCGCCGGACCTTTCGCCCTCCGCAATCAGGGTGTGGATCTCTTCCTCGGTGACTGCCCGTTCGAATCCGGGCTTCAACCCTGCGATGCGAAGGACAAAGCTCGTCGAAAGATCGACAAACCACACCAAAGGTGTCGCGGCTCTGCTCACCAAGGCGAGCGGCCGTGCGAGCCGGGAGGCGATCACCTCGGGATATTTGAGTGCGATCTGCTTGGGCGCGAGCTCTCCCGCAATCAGGGTCAGATATGCGACCGTGATGACAACAATGCCGATTGCAAAGGTCTTGGCGTAGGGAGACATCACTGGATAGCTCTTCAGCCAGTTCTCGATCGGCTCACCAAACGCCCCAGCAGTGAATGCGCCGTTGAGAATCGCGATCAACGTCATTCCAATTTGAACGGTGGCAAGAAAACGCGTCGGATCGGCCCCGAGCCTGAGTGCCTCCTCGGCACCCGATCTTCCATCCGCCGCAAGTTGACGTAGCCGGCTTGGCCGAGAGGACACGATTGCCAACTCAGTCATGGCAAAAAGCCCGTTCAGCAGGATGAGGAATACTACGACCAATAGATCGGCGGCGTGCATGGCCAAAGTGTAAGCTTTTCTGCAGGAACCTGGCACAGCCGACTACCCCCTATTACGAGACCACTTCGTCGCGGCCGGTGGCGACCGCCGCCATCGCCATCACAAACCTAGCCGCAATTATCTTTTCCGCGTATTGCAGCGGCTCGCGACTTCCATGCCGGCTTGCCTGATCGCCGCTAAGTCAATGTCGAGCTCCGCGAGATCCTGCACGGCGCCCACCCGAGTCGAGTGCCCACTTATCCCCGCGACGAACCTCGCCGGCAAGCCGATCCAATGTGCCACCCGTTGAAGATCATTACCGTAGACCCACAGAAATGACCTCAAAGTAACCCGTGCCGCCGGGTGAGCGATCGCAGCACTGCTCAAGCGCCTATCACATGCACCACGGACAGCGTAGCGTCGACCGTCGTCGGGCATTAACTCGACGGAAAAATACTCGGATTAACTCACTCCCTGGAGTGTTGCATGGAGCTCATTGAAGAGTGATGTCACCCTTAAATATCGCGCCTACCTTTAGCCCAGCCACGCTGCTGGCCCGCACTGGCATGGGCGGCGCGAAAGTCTTCCAAGTGCGTCCAAGCCTCGAAGGCCGCCGCACTATCCCAGATGGAATGGGAAACAAATATCGTCGCTTGCGAATCGCCCGGGCCTTGCGGCAGATTCAAATGTCGAAAGCCGGGGACGCCGGCGAGGTGGCTGTCGCGCTGGCGCCAGACTTCGATGAATTCGGCCTCACGGCCGGGTGCAATGCGAAATCGATTCATGGCGATGAACATGGTGCGAGGCTCCTAGAGGAGGCAGTCGTGGGCAAACGCCGAGCTTAGGTTTCAGGCCCTTGCCCGGGTGTTGCAATCGCGGCCGCTACGACAAATTCCGCGGGTCCGCCGCGGATAGGGTATCCACCGGTCGATGCAGATTCGAAGCCGTTTGCAGAATCGCCGCAACGGCGTGCGGATAGCGCTCCAATTGGGCGCGCACCGCATAAAGCTCACGCTCCTCGGTGACACGGATGCCGCCGGCCATGCGCAGCCCGGCTTCAAGTTCCGCCTGGCGCTTCAATAATTCGAGTGCTTCGGTGATCGGTTCCATCATGAACTCCAGTTGAGTGTTGAGCGTAATGGATTCATGGCATCAGCGCGACCGTCTCTGAACGCGTCGTCGGCGAGCGGCGATCGCGCGCGCGGCGACCTTGGTTTTCTTGCGCACCGCCTTGACCGCGCCAGCCTTCTTCGTCCTGCGAGCTTCCACGGCCTTCGATGATCGAGACTTTTCGGTGACGGATCTGCGCCGACGCGGCGATCGCAAAGCGGCGGCGGGTCGTTCGTGAAGCTGATTGATCGTCGCTTCGAGCTCGGCCATGCGCTGTCGCGCGGCGCCGAGATCTCGAAGGTGTTTGCGCTCGCCACTGGTAGACCGGTAGATCATAGGTCGCCGGCCCAATGATGAGCCACCTTTTCTCGCGCGGCGTGCCGGCATTCTCGAACAGGTCGTAGGCGCCGAACTGATGTAGATTGAGGTAGCCCGGATTCTGCACAACCACGAACGGCACCTCGATGTCCGTGAGGGCGCGGCGGTATCGGGAATGTGTCGCGCGTCTTGCTGTCGAGCATGAGCTCCGCGAACAATTCACGCGTGGGTCGCGTCGAGACCTGTCGTTGAAAGGCCTTCATGATCGGCGACATGTGCTTCTTCAGCTGCGGCCACCACAGGCGCTTCAGAGGCGAGTTGGTGATGTGGCTCACCAGCGCGCGGAGGAGCGGCGGCACGCGCAGGGCAAACTGGAGCGGCGTGAAGTTCGCACCCATCCACAGCGCGAAGAAATCCGGCTGCGGCGCGCCGCCAAACATGGCCATATGGCGAAAGAAGTCCGTTTCGTTGGCGAAGAAGCCCTTCAGCGCGGGGGGACGAAGGCGTGCGACCTGCGGCTGGGTCAGCCCGTAATAGGACGTGCCGAACAGCACCACTTGCCCATCACACCAAGGTTGCCGGGCGGCCCATGCGATTACCTTGGCGTGGTCTTCCATATCCGTGTCGTTGAGATAGACGGCATCGTTTCCGCCAGAGCGGCCCATGCCGCGACGGGTCACGATAACATGGACATAACCCCGGTCGGTAAAGACGGGCGGGCTGCCGGTCTCGTTGTTGCCCGCAGGCACGCGAGCGGCTTGCAGCTCTTTGCAATAGGCCGCGAAGGCGATGACCGCCGGATAGCGTCCGGACAACTTCGGCACATAGACATCGGCCGCGAGCGAGATGGAGGGCTGCACCTCGATCATCTGGTCCGCGAGAATGCGGCAGCCGAGCCCCGACTTCGCGGGCGCGCCCGGCCTCCAGCCGGCAATCTGCGTCCCGAAGAGACCGCCTTTCAGCGGGATGAGATTGTCCCAGAAGCCAGGCTTCCCATTTTTCGCTTTCATGCGCTCGCCCCTACACCAGTTGGTCGCCGTCGAAGTCCGCTGCGAGTGATATCCGCGCGGTAACCGAGCAGCCATCCCTCGTGGGATCAGCTACATCTCGGAGGCGCCGAGGCCGATCTTCTTCTGCGAAGCCAGCCTCATTGCGCGCGGGACCCACTCCTGAGCGTCCTCGGGGATAAAGTAGCCCGATCCCAGACGAGAAAGGAAATTCGAAGGCTTGCTCCGTCACCCTGGTCAGCTCCTGCTCCAGGTGCTTACCCACCTCTCGCACGCGCGGAGCGCAGCCCAAGGTGCTTCACGAAGGGGTCGAAGTCGCGATCGCTGTAGAGCAATGAGAGTTCTTTCTCGATGCAGCTTGTCGCGATCAGTGTATCGATGGTCTTCCGAATCGTGACGCCGAGAGTTCTGAGTTTGCGGAAGTTCCGTGCAGCTTGAACGGCGATGTCTTCGCCGACGAGGGGGATCAAAGGGATCGAGGCCATTAGCTTCCGGCCTTGATTGAATTCCCGGTCGCTGATGAAACCTTGCAACACCTCGGTCAATATCAAATCCCCAATGACTAGCTGTTCGACACCGAGAAGAGAGTCGAGCTTGTCAGCTTCCGGAGTGACGACGCCGCGAAAGTAATCGATCCAGACGCTGGTATCGACAAGTATCACCTGTCCGTTCTCATAGCATCCAGATCACCCCGCCACGGCAGCTTGCCGCGAAACCTCCGGATCTCCTCCTGTTTGCGAAGGCGGACGATCGTTCGAAGCCCCAACTCGACGGCCTCCCGCTTGGTTTTCAGACCGGTAAGTCGAAGTGTTTCCTTCATTAACTTCTCATCGATGACAATGTTGGTGCGCATGATGTGTATCCAGGGAGCTATTTATACACATTATAAGGTGCGACACTGGGTTTGGTAAACAACCCGATTTGGCGGTGCGCAGCGGGTCATTTCGTCTTGCGTCGGCGCTCTCACCGAGAGTGAGAAGCATCTTGATGTCCACAGACAGCCGAAGTCAGCCACCCTTGACAGCGGCCCTTCATGGGGGCATTTCGGACTTCGATCCGAAAGAAATCCATCATTTTCAAATAGGTATACGCTGAGTTCGGTGGTTACACGGCCCACCAATAAAAACAGGGAGTTAGGTGAAAATAATACGCTTGATAAAGACCAGCGGGACTTCTGGGTAACGCTGCGGGTAACGCGGCTGTCTAAATTCGGAAGGCGCGCCCCGAGTGTGGCTGCCAAAGCCAAGGAGATTCCTATAATGGTGGACGTTGGTAACTTCAGCGATGGTGGCATCAAGAAGCTGCACGACGCCGTACTTGACGCTCTAGACAAGGACGACAAGACGCCGCCTAACCAGGACAAGCCGTATGGCGTTCGCCAGTTCCCCGACTGGCGGCAGTGGTCGGACGCGTTGGAGGCGGAACTCCAAAAGCGAAAAATTCCCTTCAGTAAGGTGAAGTGGTGAGACCCGCCGAGTAGGGCGGGTCCCCGGCGATCGCGGAGCCCAAAAGAAAGTGATTTGAACATGGAATATGAACGCGAACTGATCCCGCTGGCAAGGCTTCGACTAAACATCGAAAACGACCGTCACGGGGTACCCTTGATTTCCGTGCCAAAAGTGCCGGTACTTTGTCGTAAGCGCTCGAAGTACCACAGGTTGACTTCGGAGTGGAGCTTGATGTCCAGTCAGAAGTCGTTTTCGTGGGCCACCCAGTAATGCCAGTCGGCGATTGCCTGGGCGGTGGCCTTGTCGGT